>Ga0209298_10000869_pt1 | contig 20284 bp, 17 predicted proteins | sample S_140806_EF_Meta_FD_187325 | JGI IMG/M metagenome (GOLD analysis project Ga0209298, IMG submission 187325) | Freshwater microbial communities from Lake Simoncouche, Canada to study carbon cycling - S_140806_EF_MetaG (SPAdes) (version 2) | ecosystem: Environmental > Aquatic > Freshwater > Lake ...
GGGTGACGCTGCGCTTTCGCTGTGAATCGGGAGTATTCACGGGTAGGATTGCTGCAGGTCCGATGGATCACCTCCAGAAAAGTTTTTTCCGTGTCGCGTAGACAGACTTCCTCTATTGGGTGGAGGTCGTTGAACACCAAGGACCATGAGGGCCTTGATTTGTCGTGTCTGCCCCGCCAACATCTCCTGTCTTTCCCGCTATCACCATGGCTGACTTCTCGATCGATCTCGATATTCTTCGTGCCCCCTCGATCAAGGCCAGCGGTGGGTCTGGCCTGGCCCAGCTGCGGCTGCGGGCCAGCGATGGGCCGCGCTCCCGTTCCCAGGGTTGGAAGTCTGACCATGACGATGACCGCGAGGACGACTGTTCACCTGAATCGGGGAAGCCCGCTTCCGGTGAACTGGTGTGGGTATCCCTCTACCTCTCCACCGATGGCCGCCTCGGCACTGACGACAGCCTTTTGGTGCGCCGTCAGGTGAGGCTCAAGGCCAACGACAACAAGCCGCTGCTGGTCGCTTTCTCCACCGCCGACCAGGCCGTGGCCGATGGCTCCTACTACCTGATCGCCCGCGTCGAGTCCGCTGGCGGGGTGGTGGACGTCAACCCGGCCAACAATCAAAGCGTGGAGCTGGTCAATGGTCGCGGCAGCGATGTGATCCTCACCTGGATCAGCTGTGCCCTCAACGCGATCCAATCGGCCGGCAGCAATGGCAAGCCCGGGGTGCCACCCACCACCGGCACTCGGCTGATGGCCATGCTCTCCACCGCCATGCTTGATGCCGTGGCCGCCTTTGGCGACAAGGTGAACCCCTACCGCTTCGATCTCACGGCCCCCAGCGGCGCGAGCCGCGAGGCCGCGGTCCTGGGGGCCGCCCAGCGGATCCTGGCCCTGGAGCTGCCAGGGGAGTCCGACCTGATCCAGGACCAGCTGTCCAAATCTTTGTCGGAACTCAAAGGCTCGAAACAAGGCATCCAGGCGGGCCTGGCCTTCGGGGCCGGTCTGGCGGATCAGGTGCGCGCCTCGCGCGCCAGCGATGGCTACAACAACAACACCCCCTACACCCCACCCGCCTCTGGCTTACCGGGGTATGTGTGGATGCCGGCCACCTCAGGTCCCACCGCCGGCGTGGCCCTCGGCCCCAACTGGGGATCGGTCACCCCCTGGGTGATCAGCGGGCCGGACGCCTATCGATCCGACGGCCTCCAGTGCCGGCCGGATGTCGACCTCAACGCCTATGGGGTCCAGCTCAACGAGGTGCGCCAGTTCGGTGGCCTGGCCAGCACGGCGGTGACCCAGAACCAGCTGCGCACCGCGGACCAGACCCAGATCGCCCTCTTCTGGGCCTACGACAGGCCCGACACCTTCCGCCCCTATGGCCAACTGATCGACATCGCCATGGATGTGGCGGCCCAAAAGAACAGCAGCCTCGAAACCAATGCCAGCCTGATCGCCAGCCTGAGCATCGCCATGGCGGACGCGGTGATCTGTGCCTGGAAGGAGAAGTACACCAATGCGCAGCCCCGCCCCGCCGATCTGATCACCGGCGCCTTCTCCGACACCGATGGGGTGGCCTCCACCGTGCGCGACAGCCAATGGCAGTCGCTGCTTTCCTCGATCAATGGCGTTCAGTCGCCACCCTTTCCCGATTTCCTCTCGGGCCACTCGGTGATGGGCGGGGCCTTCGCCAGCGTGATGACCCAGTTCTTCGGTGACAACGTGGTGTTCTCCGCTCGCTCGGCGGAACTGCCAGGTGTGGAGCGCTCCTTTGATGGCCGGATCGCTCCCGGCACCCTGGGGGATCTGAGCACCGTGGCGGTGAGGCGCAACAGCTTCTATGAGGCCGGTCTGGAGGATGCGGTGAGCCGCGTCTACGGCGGTGTGCACATCCGCGAGGCTTGCCTGGATTCCTTCAACGTGGGCCTCAAGGTGGGCGATGCCGTGGCCCGGACCTTCCTGGGCCAGGGGTCGCTCGTCTGATCGGCCGATCCCGATCCCCGGCCTCTCCCGGATCGATGAGCGGCCACCGGGGGATCAGCTCTGGGGGCCGTGACCGGGTGTGGATGGCGGAGGAGAGGCCTGGAGCCTCGAACCGATTGGCGGATGTGGTGGTTCGAGGCTTCCTCGGCGCAGACTTCAGCGGAGGCAGGGAACCTGGCTGGGTTCGCAGGGCGGCAGAGGACGCTCGCAGGGCGGATTCAGGGCAGCGTTGTCACAGGGGTGGCTGGGCACTTGGGCGGCCTTGCCGGGCGAGCTCAGCAGGCAGGTGGCGGCGGTGAGGGCGGCCAGCAGAATTGAGCGGTTCATGGTGATCCAATCACTGGTTTCAATTTAGGGGCGGCAGCTCTGTGGCGGGCCGGCGTGGTCTTCGCTACACAGCCTCCTCTCCCTTCTCCATAAGGTCGAGCTCCTCCAGTGCGGGATTCGCCATGGGTCAGGTTCCTGCCCGTCGCGTCGCCATCGTGGGCGCCGGCAGCAGCGGCTTGCTGCTGGCCTTGCTCCTGCAGCGGCAGGGCCATCAGGTGTGCCTGTTCGAGCGGGCTCCCCACCTGCGGCCGGAGGGTTGCGGCATCCTGCTGGTGCGCAGCGGTGTGGAGGCGATCGCCGCCGCCGGGATCGCAGGGTTGCTGGAGGAGATCCTGGCCGCAGGCTTGCCGGTGAGCCGCTTCGTGGTGCGCAATCTGCGTGGCGACCTGATCGAGAGCAGTCCGGCCGAACGGGAACCCGGTGAGCTGCCCTCCCTGCTGATCCAGCGCCGATCCATCCTTGAGGCCATGGCCGCTCGGCTGGATCCCGGCGTGTTCCGCCCCGGGGCGGGCCTGCTCAGTTGGAGCCAGGACGCTGCCGGGGTGGAGGCCCATTTCGACGATGGCTCCTATTGGCAGGGGGATCTGCTGATCGGTGCTGATGGCCTCCATTCACGGGTGGCGCCGCAGCTGGCCCCCTTGCGGCACCTCCATTTCCTGGGTGATCGGGTCTGGCGGGGGGTGGTGGCCGATGGATCGTTCTGCCGCGAGGGCGAGTTCTTTGTCTATGCCCGAGGCCGCGGCGTCTACGCCAACGTGTTTGACCTGGGCACCGATGCCGATGGGGTGCCCCTCACCCACTGGGGCTTTTTCCAGGAGGAGGTGCTGCCTGCGGATCGCAGCGAGCAGCGCCGCCTGCTCAGCGAGCCGGTGCCCGAGGAGGGCCTCGCCAAGCTCCCCGCCGACCTGGCCACCTTGATCCGCGCTACACCGCCGCAGCGGCAGGTGGCCAACTGGTCGTTCGACATCGACCCCCTGCCCACCCTGGTGGCGGGCCGGGTGGCTTTGCTGGGGGATGCCGGCCACGCCATGAGTTCCTCCCAGGCCCGGGGCATGACCGCTGGCCTCGAGGATGCGGTGGCCCTGGCGCGGCAGCTGGGGCTCTTGGCGGCTGAAGACGGCGGTGGGGCTGGGCAGCGCACCGCGGGGCGACCAGCGGGTGATGGCATTAGCCCTGAACCGCACGGCACCGCTTCAGCTGTGGAGACCGCCCTGCTCCGCTACAACGCCGAGCGCCTTCCCGTGGTGCACCGCTATCAGGAGCGCAGCCGCCAGGTGAGCGCCCGCACCGGCCGGATGCGCCGGCCCCGGGTGGCGGCGGAGCAGGGGCCGGGAGCCACCGGCCTTGGGCACGCCCCGTCCTCGGCGGCGGCGGCGGGAGCATCTGGCCACAGCTCGCAGGGCGGTACCGCCAGCAAGCCGACCACGGCCAGGGCTGCCTGAGCTTTCCGGCACCGTCGCTCTCAGGTGCAGGGGGGCAGCCGACGAGATTGGGGGCGCTCAGCTCCCCGCCCGCTCCAGCACCCCCTTGCTGCTGGGAACGGCGCCGGCGCGGCGGGGATCGATTTCCACCGCCTGCCGCAGTGCCCGGGCGAAGGCCTTGAAGCTCGCCTCCACGATGTGGTGGGAGTTAACGCCATCGAGCTGGCGCACGTGCAGGGTGAGGCCGGCGTTGTTGGCGACCGCCACGTAGAACTCCTTCACCAGCTCGGTGTCGTAGGTGCCGATCTTCTGGGCCGGGATCGTGAGGCCATAGCTGAGGTGGGGGCGGCCGGAGCAATCGAGGGCCACCTGCACCAGGGCCTCATCGAGGGGCGCCAGGAAGTGCCCGAAGCGGTGGATGCCGCGGCGGTCCCCCAGGGCCTTGGCGAGGGCCTGGCCCACGGCGATGCCCACGTCCTCGTTGGTGTGGTGGTCGTCGATATGGGTGTCGCCCTTGGCCTGGATCTCCAGGTCGATCAGACCGTGGCTGCTGATCTGGTGGAGCATGTGGTCGAGGAAGGGCACGCCGGTGGCCACCTGGCAGGAGCCGGCGCCGTCCAGCCCCAGGGTCACGCGCACGTCGGTTTCGCCGGTGACGCGCACGATGGTGCCGCGTCGCGGGGCGAGGGCGGAGAGGGACGGGTCAGACACCACGGTCTGGCGGGTATGAACCAAATCATGGCGCATGCCGCCGCTGGCCAGCTGGCTCTTCCTCTTTAATTGGTGTCCGATCCCGAAGCACTGGATGGGCATGGCGTATGCGAACCAGGGGTCGGCCTCGCTGCTGCGCACCGTGGACGATGTGGTGGCTTTGCCGCGGGCTGAATTTCTCCAGGAGGGACGGGAGACGGATGGCCTGATCTGGGATCCCGGCGACGAGGCGATCCTCGGCGAGGCCCTGCCCGCGATCTTTACGCCGAGGCCGCTGGAGGGGGTGCGGGTGGATGGGCAGGCGCTCCGTGCCGAGGCCCGCCAGGCCTGGGAGGCAGCGGAGCGGGTCGAGGCCCCGACGATTTACGGGGGGTATCTGTTGCGTCACTTCGGCCACTTCCTCCATGAAAGTCTCAGCCGGCTCTGGTGGCTGGCCCCCAGCGAGGGCATGGCAACCCCGGCAAAAGAGGTTGCCGAGCGCTTGCGGGAGTTGGAGGCGGAGGTGGTGTTTTTTATGCCCAAATGGCCTGCTCCGGGAAACACGCTTCCCGCCTACATGGAGGAGATTCTCGCCATGCTTCGCCTGTCCGCCGGGCGGATTCGGATCATGGATCGGCCGCTGCGCTTTCGCCAACTGCTCATCCCGGCCTCCCTCTGGGGATTCGCGTTGCAGGCGCGGGAACTGGATCACCACCTGGGTTGCGACAGCCGCGCCTGATGCGCCACCTGCTCGCCAGCGCCGCCATGCCCCCAGCCCCGGAGGAGGCCCAGTCGCCCGGACAGGGGGAGAAGCTCTATGTGACGCGCAGTGGCCTGCCTAGCCAGCTGGGGCGGCTGATGGGCGACGTGGTGCTTGATCCCTTGCTGCAGGCGATCGGCTACACGGTGTTCCATCCGGAACAGACCTCGTTGGCGGAGCAGATTCACCGCTACTCCCGGGCCAGGGATCTGATCTTCATGGATGGCAGTTCCCTCTACGTTCTCTGGTTCGCCAAATTGCGGCGCGGCACCCGGGTGCGCGTGATCCTGCGGCGGCGGCAGGGCCGCTGGGTGTGCGAGAAGGTGCGGGAGTTGTTGCCCAATGGCCATCGGATCCGTTGGCAGGTGCTGGATGGGCTCCGGAGCGAGGCCTTGACCTCCGACAAAGATTGGGAATCTCAGAATGTGGCGGACCTGCGAATCCTGCTGCGCCAGCTCGGTGGCGCGGCACCGGCGGCCCTGCCGGACGCCGCGGCAGCGGCCCTGGCCTGCTACGCCGACACCTTCGTGGAGCAGAGCACTCCGGAGCAGCTTTCCCGGGTGGTGGAGGCCCTGATCGCCGCCCTGGCCACGGACCCCAGCGGCGCTCGCTCCCTGCGCGGGCGGATCTACCACAAGGTGCGCGGGCTGCTGGCCATCTGCCGGCTCACATCCCCGTGATGCAATACCCGGCATCCACATAGATCACCTGGCCGGTGATACCCGAGGCCAGGGGACTGGCCAGGAAGGCGGCGGTGCTGCCCACCTCCTCCTGGGTCACGGTGCGGCGCAGGGGGGCCTTCTCCTCCACGTTGTGGATCATGTCGAGGATGCCGCCGATGGCGGAGCTGGCCAGGGTGCGGATCGGGCCGGCGCTGATCGCGTTCACGCGCACATTCTTCTCGGGGCCCAGTTCGGCCGCTAAATAGCGCACCGAGGCCTCCAGGGCCGCCTTGGCCACACCCATCACGTTGTAGTTGGGGATGGCCCGCTCGGCGCCGAGGTAGCTGAGGGTGATCACGCTGGCGCCGTCGGTAAAGAGGGGCTTGGCGAAGCGGCAGAGGGGCGCCAGGGAGTAGGCGCTCACCTCCAGGGCCCGGCCGAAGCCCTCGGGGCTGATCGCGGAGTAATCGCCGATCAGCTCCTCCTTGCCGGCGAAGGCCAGGCAGTGCACCAGCACATCGATCGAGCCCCATTGCTCGGCCACCCGGGCGAACACCGCCTCGATCTGGGCTGGATCCTGCACGTTCAGCGGCTCGAACAGGCTGGGCGCCAGCGGCGCTGTGAGGTCGCGCACCTTGCCCTCGAAGCGGCCCTTCTCATCCGGCAGGTAGGTGATGCCCAGCTCGCAGCCGGCGGCATGGAGCTGCTGGGCGATGCCCCAAGCGATCGACTTGTTGTTGGCGATGCCGGTGACGAGGGCCTTCTTGCCGCGCAGGTCGAGGAGCATGGGGGTGCGCCGGGGGCGGGAGTTGAGATGGATTCTCCAACAGCGCCGGCTGCGGACCTCGTCCGGCGGTGGGCCTGACCGGGGCCCCGGGCCTTGGGTGCACCTTCATCAGGGCAGGGATCAGGCCTGCCAGGGATCATGGGCTTAACGCTCCGAACGCACCGGCGGGAGGGCGTCTAGGCCCGGGAGTGCCTTCGTAGCGTGAACCGGTCGGTCGACGTGTTGCCGCCGTTCCGCGATGCCCACCATGAGCCCGCCCTGGCCCGCTGATCCCGCCGATCTGCCCCGTGAGCTCGCCGACCGCCGGCAGGTGGCCCAGTGGCTCGCGCCCTGGTTTGCAGGACTTTCGGGGGAAGGGAGCCCCTGCCGGGGCGGTCGCCGCGAGGCCGAGCGCCTCCTGGGAGAGATCAACCCTCAGGCCTATGGCGCCAATCGCAACCATCTGGCCGGGGCCGTCACGGGGCTGTCCCCCTACATCCGCCATGGCGTGTTGAGCCTCGCGGAGGTTCGCGATGCGGTTCTGGCCCGGGTGAAGCCGCCGTCCGGGTCGCCCGAGCCGGAACCCGCAGCGGGGCTGCCGATCCTCGCGGCCACCCGGGCTTCCACCCAGGAGCGGGGCGGACGTCACCCCTTCGGTGCGGAGTCGTTGCGCCGGGATGGGGCGTCCGCATCCGCCGCCGATCGCCCCTGGCACGGCGCCCCCCGCCATCCCGGCGCGACGCTGGTCCAGCAGCTCGCCTGGCGCGATTACTGGCAGCGCCTCTGGGTCCAGTGGGGCGAAGGGGTGCACCGCGATCGCGAACGCCTCAAGACCGGCTGGCCCGCCCAGGCCTACGGCACCAGCCTGCCGGCCGATCTGGCCAACGCCCGCACCGGCCTGGCCTGCATCGACGCCTTCGTGACCCAGCTGGTGGGTACCGGCTGGCTCCACAACCACGCCCGGCTCTGGCTGGCGAGCTACGTGGTGCACTGGCGGCGGCTGCGCTGGCAGCTGGGGGCCGGCTGGTTCCATGCCCATCTGCTCGATGCCGATGGCGCCAGCAACAGCCTCAGCTGGCAGTGGGTGGCCAGCAGCTTCAGCAGCAAGCCCTACATCTTCAACCGCGCCAATCTGGAGCGCTTCGCCGGGCCTTCGTTCTGCGATGGCTGTCCTGCCGCCGGTCGGGGCGGGGCAGGCGTTGCCGGGGGGTGTCCCTTTGAGGCCAGCTATGAGGCGCTTCAGGAGCGGCTGTTCCCGGGCCTGCCGTCCGTGACGGAGCCTGGAGCGGGGCGGGGGGTGGCATCTGGTGGGGGCAGTGGCGAGCGCCCATTGGAGGCCGTGGCGCCCCTGGAGCTCCAGGCTCGATCGGGCCCCGCGGCGCCGCAATTCGCCTTGCCCGCCCAGCCCACAGCCGCCCAGCACACCGCTTCCCAGCCCGCCGCGCCCGGGGCGGACCAGCTGCGGGCGCCGGTGCTCTGGATCCATGCCGAGGCCCTCGGACCCGCCAATGCCGCCCTTCGGGCCCATCCCCACCGTCCTGCGGTGTACGTGTTCGATCCGGTGGCGGCCGACCAGGAGCCCTGGGGCCTCAAGCGGCTGGTGTTCATCTATGAATGCCTGCTGGAGCTACCGGTCACGATCCGGGCGGGTGATTCGGTGACGGAACTGTTGGCCTTCGTGGCCCGCTGCGACGCCGATGGGGTTGTGACCACCCGGGCGGTGGATCCGCGGCTGCAGGCCATCTCCGCCCGGCTGGCCGAGCGGGTGCCGGTGGTGGTACTGGAGCCAGAGCCCCTGGTGCCGGCTGATCTGGAATCGGCAGGCGTGGGGCTCGCGTCCGCAACCCAGGCCGGTGAACCCGATCTGCGCCGCTTCAGCCGTTATTGGCGCTGGGCCGAGCCACGGATCTGGGGGCTGGCGCGGCCGAAGGGGCCGGACGGGGGAATGGGCGGCTGATGGAGGGCGACGCGATCGAACGGCTTCGCCCCGGGCTGTGGTGGCCCGGCTTGGCGCTGCCGCGGCCTCCCCAGGCTCCCGTGGCCCCCCCGCGGCCCTGGTTGTTGCTGGTGGATCGGCGGGATCCGCAGGTGCAGGCCGCCTCGGCGGATCTCGAGGCCCTGCTCAACCCGGAGGAACGGGTCCGCCGGGATCGCTTCCGCCTGGCCGCGGACCGCCACCGCGCTCTGCTGGGGCGCGGGGTGCTGCGGCTGGCCCTGGGCTCCTGGCTGGGGCGTGATCCGGCCTCCCTGGAGTTTCAGCTCGGGCCCCACGGCAAGCCGGCGCTGGCCTGGCAAGGCCAGGCACCGCTCCACTTCAACCTGGCCCATTCCGGCGATCTGATCCTGTTGGCCTTCCACGCCACAAGCCCGGTCGGGGTGGATGTGGAGCGGCACCGCCCAGACCTGGCCTGGGAGCCCCTGGCCCGGCGGGTTCTGCCGTCTGCGGAGTGCCAGCTCCTGGAGCAGCTGCCACCCGAGCGGCGTCTGGATGCCTTCCTGGCCGCCTGGTGTCGGCTGGAGGCCCGGCTGAAGGCCCGAGGCGAGGGACTTGTGGGGCTGGAGCGCCTTCAGGCGGAAGCCCAATCCGGGCAGGAACCCGCCGGTGAGCGGACCTGGGAGGTGGCGATGCCCGCCGGCTATCGGGCCGCCGCGGCTGTGGCAGCGGTCCTCTGATCGGGCCGGTGCGGTGTTGGGGGCACGGATTCCCAGCCGGCCCCCGCTGGGGGCGGGGATTGGGTGGGGTTTCGCCTCAGGGGCCGTCCGGCGGCCGCGGCGGCAGGCGGTCGTCCCAGTCCTCCGGCGTGAGGGGCTGGCCCAGCAACTGCTTCTCGGCCCGCCGCACGGCCCTGGGGTTGCTGAGCAGGTGCTCCTCCTCCAGCAGCGGTTGCAGCACCGGCAGGAAGGCCGCGTCGCTACGGGGCGGGTCCTGCCACTGGAAGCGCCGGCCGGGAGCCCGGTGGCGGCAGAGTTCCTCCATCTGGCGGCGCAGGGCCCAGCGCACCGGGCCCCGGCGCAGGGCGGCGTAGAACTCCTCCCGCGGCGCCCGCCCGCTGCTGAGGGGGGAAGGGCCATCGCCGCCGATCAGGCGTGCCGGATCCGGATTCCAGCGGGGGCGGCAGATCCCGGCGGTTTCGGTGTCGGGGTCGAGCCAGATGTGGATGCCGCTGCCCCCGGGGGCATTCACCACCGCCAGGCCATCGCCGGGGGTGTGGCGCATCAGGGGGAACACGCGGCCGCTGCTGTGGTGCTGCGGGCGCACGCAGCCGCCGCAGAGCAGGGCCAGGGTGCCGAGGAGTGGCAGCAGGCCGCTGGGCTTCGCCCGCCAACGGGCTATCCCTGGACGGTCGCGGCGACGTTGGCCGGAACGGGGCGACCCGTGGCCGCTCGACCAGGGCACAGCCGCAGGCCTCGACAGGCGATCGGACTCCAGGGGGAGAGGCACCGGGGGCTTCGGCAATCGCCATGATCCTGACTGCGGCAGGAACGCCGCAGCCGTTCGTCGAGGACTCCGGATCGATGGCCCTCACCCCCTCCACCATGCTTCCGCTGGGCACGCCCCTGCCCCAGGCCCTGCTGGAGCGCGAGCGCAACCGGGGCGCCCTCGAGGAGGTGGTGGGGCGGTTGCCCGCCGCCGATGCCCTGGCGGGGCGGCCGGTGCTGGTGCTCTTCCTCTCCTGCCACTGCCCCTTCGTGAAGCACATCGAGGCCGAGATCACCCGGCTGCAGAAGGATCTGGGCGATCGGGCCGTGCTGCTCGGCATCGCCAGCAACAGCCTCCTCACCCATCCCCAGGATGGTTCCGAGGGGATGGCTGCCCAGGCCGCCATCCACGGCTGGACCTTTCCCTACCTGCTGGACGGCGACCAGGCTGTGGCCCGGGCCTTCCAGGCCGCCTGCACCCCCGACCCGTTTCTCTTTGATCGCGCCCATCGCCTCGCCTACCGCGGCCAGCTCGATCCCAGTCGCCCGGGCAACGGGCTGCCCTGCGACGGCCGCGATCTGCGGGCCGCCCTGGCGGCGGTGCTGGCGGACCAGCCGCCGTCTGAGCCCCAGATCGCCTCGATCGGTTGCAACATCAAATGGCATCCCGGTGCCGCGCCGGCGTGGGCCCGTTGAGGCTCTGGTGCACCCGCGCAGCGCATTCGGTGGGCGGGCTTAAGGTTGCCGCCATGCCTATTCCCCCCTTCAGCCTCAGCGAGCAGCTGGAGCACCTCGGCCCCGGCCTCGAGGAGGCGGTTCTCGCGGTTCTGCGCAGTGGTCAGTACATCGGTGGGAGCACCATCGCCGGCTTTGAGCAGGCCTTTGCTGAGCTCTGTGGCGTGCCCCATGCGATCGGCTGCAACAGCGGCACCGATGCCCTGATCCTGGCGCTGCGTGCGCTCGGGATTGGCCCGGGCGATGAGGTGATCACCAGCTCCTTCAGTTTTTTCGCCACCGCCGAGGCGATCAGCGCTGTGGGGGCGATTCCGGTCTTCGTAGATGTGGAGGGTGGCTCCTACCTGATCGATGCCAACCGGATCGAGGCGGCCATCACCTCCGCCACCCGCGCCCTGCTGCCGGTGCATCTATTTGGCCGGCCGGTGGACATGGAGCGGATCAACGCCATCGCCGCCGCCCATGGCCTGCTGGTGATCGAGGACTGCGCCCAGGCCAGCGGTGCCCACTGGGCCGGCCTGCCGGTGGGTAGCTGGGGCGATGCCGGCTGCTTCAGTTTCTTCCCCACCAAGAACCTCGGCGGTGCGGGTGATGGCGGTGCGGTGACCTGCCGCGATCCCCAGCTAGCCCAGCGGGTGCGGGAGCTGGCGGTGCACGGCATGCCCCGCCGCTACCTGCACACCGACCTGGGTTACAACAGCCGTCTCGATGCGATCCAGGCCGCCGTGCTGGCGGTGAAGCTGCCCCACCTGGAGCGCTGGGTGGAGCGGCGTCGGGCGATCGCAGCCCGCTACCTCGCTGAACTCTCCCACCTTCCGGGCATCCAGTTGCCCGAGGCGGGCCCCGATGGCCACAGCTGGAATCAGTTTGTGGTGCGGGTGGCCGCGTGTCCTGAGGCCTCAGCGTCCTGCGCCGGCGCCTGCACCCCCTCCTCCGACAGCGCCTGCTACGGCCTCCCCGAGGCCTGCTGCCGCGACTGGCTCAAGCAGCAACTTCAGGAGGCGGGCGTGATCACGATCATTTATTACCCGATCCCGATCCACCGCCAGCCCGCCTACGGGGAGCTCGGCTATGACCCCGGCAGCCTGCCCACCACCGAGCAGCTCTGCGCCGAGGTGCTCAGCCTGCCGATCTTCCCCGAACTCAGCGCCGACCAGCAGGACACCGTGATCCGCACCCTGAAGCTGCTGCTCGGTGGCGCTGCCGGCAAATCCCTGGATCGCCAGGAATCGCTATCGGTGGGTGCGCTCTGAGGTGAGCGCGGCGATCGGGGGTCGGCCGCGCCGGATCCTTGGCTGTGGTGGTGGGTCTCCGGTTGCCGGTGGTGGCGCCCTGATCCTGCTGTTCAGCTCCTTGACCTGGGCCGATGCGGCTGGAGCGGCCCCCCAGTCCGGGCCGGTCGTCCTGGGGGAGGTCCCAGGCCCGGCGGCCGCGTCTTCCGTTCCAGCCGTTGGCGATCTCGACTGGGCCACGCTCGCCCGCTACGACGACGGCTGGGCCCGCCGAGAGACTGCAGGACGGGCCGACATCGGGCGCATGGGGGCTGCGGAGCGGCTGGATGCGGCGTTGGAGCCCGGCCTTCAAGCCACGGCGGAGCAGCGCCGGGAGCTGGAGGCCTCCCAAACCGGGCTCCAGGAGTTCGGCATCCGCGCCGATCGGCTCAATGCGGCCCTCAACGCCTTGGAGGCCACCCGGTTCTCCCCCACCACCCGCCTGGTGGTGAGCACCTATTTCACGCCGGGGGCCACCCATTTCGGTGGAACCCAGAACGCCCCCTATCCGGTCGGTCTCGATGCGGCCGCCATTCCGGCCCGCAGCCGCAACGCCTACCCCGCCGCCAACAACGCCAACTGGGGCGCCACGGTGATGAACTACGAGGTGCACCTCAATCTGCTCACCAGCTTCACCGGCAAGGATCTGCTTTACACCCGGCTCAACAGCGGCAATGCCAATCGCAGTGCCTTCGAGGGCAATCCCTACAACTTGCTGACCCTCGACAAGAGCACTGCGCCCCGCGCTGGCGCCAATGTGCTGGATGCCACCCGGCTGTACTACCGCTTCCCGATCGGCGCCGAGGTGACGGCCCTGGTGGGCGCTGTGGCCCGGCCCACCCATGAGATCACGGCTCTGCGGCCCTGGTTCTACGGCGCCGAGCCGGGGCCGCCGATCCTTGATTTCTTCACGCTCAACGGGGCCCCCGGCACCTACAACAAGGCCACCGGTGCGGCGGTGGGAGCCCAGTGGAAGCAGGCCGTGGCCGAGGGGCGCCCCTACCTGGCCGCCTCCGCCTCCTATGTGGCGCCCAGCTCCGACGCCGCCAACACCACCGATGGCGACCTCGGGGCCGGCATCGCTGGCCGGTACAGCCGCGGCAGCCTCTTCGGTCAGGTGGGGATCGGCGGGCCGGGCTACGTGGTGGCGGCCGCCTGGCGTTACGGCCAGTGCGGCCTGAACTTCCGGCGCGGCACCCAGTTCGCCAACCAGCGTCAGCCCTGCGCCCCCACCGGCAGCGGTGAGACCGCCTTCTCCAACAACGTGGCCCTCACCGCCGCCTGGCAACCGACCTCCGTGCGTTGGTTGCCCTCGATCAACCTGGGCTGGGGCGCCAGCTTCCTGCAGCAGGCCTCGGCCCTGCCCGTTTCCACCAACAGCGCCACCAACATCGCTGAGAGTCAGTCGTGGTCGGCGGCCCTGTTTTGGAGCCACCTGCTGGGCAGCGGCCATGCCGCCGGTTTCGCCGTGGGCCAGCCCACCTTCGTGACCCGCCTGCGCGATGGCCACACCCCCCAGGATGGGAACGTCGCCTGGGAAGCCTGGACGGCGCTGCGGATGAGCGACCACATCACTCTCACCCCCTCCATCTTCTATCTGAGTCGCCCGAACGGCCAGTACACGGCCCCCGGGAAGACCAGCCATGCGCTGGGTGCAGTGCTGATCGCCCATTTCCGCTTTTGATCGCTTCGCTCACCCCCGCGGCAAGCCGGCATACAGCGCCTTGAAGTGTGCCTGCTGGAGTTTGTGGTCCACGATTGGTTCGGGGTAGCCGCGGCGTTCCAGGGCGCCGATGTGGCCGCTGATCAGGTCGGCGGTGGCCACGTGGGCCAGTTCCGGCAGCCAGGTGCGGATGTAGGTGGCTTCGGGGTCGAACTTGGCGGCCTGGGTGGCGGGGTTGAAGATGCGCAGGGGCTTGGGGTCCATGCCGCTGCTGGCGCTCCATTGCCAGCCGCCGTTGTTGGCGGCCAGGTCGCCATCCACCAGGTGCTCCATGAAGAAGCGCTCGCCCAGGCGCCAGTCGCAGATCAGATCCTTCACCAGATAGGAGGCCACGATCATGCGCGGCCGGTTGTGCATCCAGCCGCTCTCCACCAGCTGCCGCATCGCCGCATCCACGATCGGCATGCCGGTGAGGCCCTGCTGCCAGGCGGCCAGCCGCTGCGGGTCGTTCTCCCAGGGGAAGTGGCGCCACTGGGGCCGGTAGGGGCCATCGGCCAGCTCGGGGAAGTGGAAGAGGGCCTGCTGGTAGAACTCGCGCCAGCAGAGCTCCTGCTCCCACACCGTGATCGAGGCCAGGGCCTCGTCGCTGCGGGCGGCGAAGCGGGCCACGGCCGCGGCGGCCCAGGCCTGGCGGGGGCTGAGGGTGCCAAAGCGTAGGGCGGCCGAGAGGGCTGAGGTGCCGGCCTCGCCCGGCAGGTTGCGGCCCTCCTCGTAGGAGGGCAGGGCTTGGCCATCGGCGAAGGCTTCGAGCTGGGCCAGGGCTGCGGCTTCACCCGGGCGGCAGGGGCAGAGGTCGGCGCCGGGGAAGGGCGCTAGGGCCAGTTCAGCGCCGGCATCGGATAGCCGCCCGGAACGGACCTCCGCGAGACCGGCCTCGGGGGCGCGGCGTGATTCGGATCGGTCCGCTTCGCTGCCCTCACGAAGGTGGGTTGAGGGGTGAAGTCCCCCGTCGCTCTCGCCGTGCCGCACGCGGACCGTGCCTCTGTCGCCCGCCTCGCCGCTGCCTGCCTCGCCGCCGCCAGCGCCACCTGCCGCGATCGCCGCCAATTGGCCGGCTCCCGGTACCGACTCCAGCAACGGCAAGGCCGCCCACAGCTCTGGCCGGGGAAGGGCGGCCGGATCCAGATCGAGCAACTCCCGCGGTGCCGGCAACGGGTCGAGTTCACCGGCGGCGGCGCGGCGCTCCACCTGGCCGCGCCAGTTGCGTAGGAAGGGGCCGTACACCCGGTAGGGATCGCCAGCGCCGGTGAGGATCGTTTCGGGGGGCACCAGCAGCTGGTCCCAGTCGACCAGCACCTTCACCCCATCGCCCTGCAGGGCGGCGGCCACCCGGCGGTCGCGCTCCCGCTCGGCCGGTTCCACGCCCCGGTTCCAGGCCACCACGGCGGCGCCGGTGGCGGCGGTCAAGCGAGGCAGCAGCTCCACCGGATCGCCCTGAAGGATCACCAGACGGCTGCCGGCGGCACGCCAGCGGCCGGCCAGTTCCCGCAGGCTCTCGGCCAGGAACCAGAGCCGGGCTGGAGCCTGCTGCACGGCGGCCAGTTCGGCTGGATCCAGCACCACCACCCCCGTGACCGCTGGGGTGGCGGCAGCCGCCGCCGCCAGGCCGAGGTTGTCGGCCAGGCGCAGGTCGCGGCGGTGCCAGAACAGCCAGCGGGGCGGGGTCATGGGTTCAGCAGCTGGCGGGCGCGGAACCAGGCGGTCACGCTCTTGCCATCGAGGTATTCATCGCCACTGGCAATCGCCCGATCCAGCTCGGCCGGGGTGAGTAGCAGCACCTCCATGTCCTCGTCGTCGTCGCCGGCGGGGGGGGTCTCCAGGCGGGTGAGCTCCCGGGCCAGGAAGAGGTGGATCACCTCATCGGAGTAGCCGGGGCAGGGGAGCATGGCCCCAAGGGGATCCCAACGATCGGCGCGGTAGCCGGCCTCCTCCTGCAGCTCCCGCTCCATCGTGGCCAGGGGCCCCTCGCCGGGATCGAGGGTGCCGGCGGGAAACTCCAGCAGCCGTGTGGCCACGGCGAAGCGGTACTGGCGCAGCACCACCACGCGGCCGTCGTCGAGCACGGGCACCGCCAGGGAGGCACCGGGGTGGCGGATCACGCCGAAGCTGGCCTCCAGGCCGATCGGCAGCACCATCCGGTTGAGCTCGAAGCGCAGCTTGCGGGCATCGAGGCTGGCGGTGGTTTCGAGGTGGCGCGAGGGCTCGGGGGGCGGCAGGGGCGCCATCGCGGCGGCGGTTCGAAGGTGGCGCCAGCTTGGCGCATGGGGCCGGTGCGGGATGGTGTCGGCGGGTGGTCTTCCGGGTCCGGGCCGGATCGCACCACCTGCACCAGATTGAGGGCCGTCGCCTCGCCGCCGTGATCCCTCCCCAAAAGCAAATGACCGGCATGCTCGGCCATCCCGTGGCCGAGAACCCGAACGATCGGATGTTCGATGCGGTGTATGCCCACTACGGCCTGCCCTGGCAGTTCTGGAAGAACGACATCGCCAACACCGATGACCTGGCCCTAGCGGTGAAGGCGCTGCGGCCGTTGGGATACAAGGGTATGGCGATCACGGTGCCCTGGAAGGTGGCGGTGATGCCGCTGCTCGATGGGGTGGATGGCGATGTGGAGGCGATCGGCGCCGCCAACTACATGACCATCGAGAACGGCCGCCTGATCGGCCACAACAACGACGGCAAGGGGGTGGTGAAGGCGATCGAGAAGGTGGCGCCCCTGAAGGGTCAGCGGGTGGTGATGCTCGGGGCCGGTGGGGCCGGCCGGGCGATGGCGGTGGAACTCGCCTGGGCCGGTGCCGCCCACCTCACCCTGATCACCCGGCGCGAGGAGCAGGGCCGCGAAGTGGCCGCCACCGTGACCCGCGCCTCCGGCGTGCCGGCCGACTGGCAGCCCTGGAGCGGCGAGGTGGCGGTGCCGGCCGGCACCACCCTGCTGATGAATGCCACCCACCTGGGCTGTGCGCCGGAGCTGGAGGAGGTGCCCCTTGCGTGGGACACCCTGGATCCGGCCTGCGTGGTGGTGGATGTGATCACTAACCCCCGCATCACGCCCTTCCTGGCCACGGCCCGCCAGCGGGGCTGCCCGGTGGTGGATGGGGTGGAGATGCTGGTGCAGCTGGCGATGCAGATCTTCGAGCAGTGGACCGGCGTGACCCCGGAGGAGGAGGTGTTTCAGCGGGCGGTGGCGGAGGCGCTGGGGGAGGTGCCGGGGGAGGGCTGAGGCGGCTTCGGCTCCTCTGCGCTGATGTTGTTGCGGGTGGTGGAACCAATGCCTCGGGGGACGTGGTGCGCTCCCCTGGCCCGGCCTGGATCCCCCTGGCCTCCTCCAGGCCCTCGGTGGACTGATCCTCGGCCTGATCGCTCTGCTCAGCTCCGATGACCACCTCTCCTTTGCCGGCCGCTCCTTCCCACTCCCCCAGCAATGGGGCATCCCCTGCATCGCTGCCTCGGTGGCGACAGTTTTTGTCTGATTCGTGTCATACAGCGCGCCACTTGGGCGCGACGCTCAACTGGCGTCGCGATCCCGGCTTCGAGCAGCGCATGCTGCACTACGAGCAGAACGACGAGCAACGCATGCTGCAGCACGAGCAGCGGATGAAACGGCTCAAGAGCGAGATCGAGCAGATCGAGAAAGAAACCGAGCAGCTGTAGACGAAGTCGGCCGGAGGCCATGGCGCGAGAACGCCAGAGAGAAAGCCTTGAGCGCCTTGATCAGGCAGCGCTGCTTTCCGCCCGAGTCCAGCTCGATCCCTCAGCCCTCAATCGAGAGCGATTGCGGACCTTCCTTGCGCTGAGGGGGCGGGGGGCGCTGGTGGAAGAGCTGTGAGGGGCTGATTCAGAGCACTGCAGTGGACGAAAGGATCGTGAGGTTGGAGAGGCTGAGATTGGGGAGGCCGAGGAACTCAAGGCAGTGGCCGCCCCCCCCCTCTGCCAGGAAAGATGACGCCTCTCCATCCCATGTTTAGCGGGATGGCGACCAGTCCGTTCTCAGCGATGAAATCGGAGAGAGCTTGCCCTTAGGACTACCTCGCGGGCCAAGCTCGCGGCAGCCTCTGCGGATGATGCGCAGCCCCAATAGCGGCATGACGGTCGATAAACGTCAACTCGATAATCCAGAGTTGCGTCATAGTTGCGCACATCATGGATTAGCAAGTATCGGCTTCACACACTCCACCCACTTCAGTGGAGTGCCAGCAGATGCGGCCGAACTGTTAATCGAGCACCCCTCTCACTCCGGGTCGGCCGTCTTCTTAACCTGTTGATGAGCTCCCCATAAACTTCGCCACCGGAAGCAGTCTTATGCTGCGGGTCAAACATATAGGCGTCAATCTAGCAAGATCAATCATTGATTGTCAGCCCTTGGGGAGCTGGTGATCCAAGAAGCATCCACAAGACACAGTCAAGTCTCACCTCCCTGAAAAGAAAACGGTATGGCTATCAATGCTGGCGACATCGCTTTTGTAGGCGTCAATGCAACGAATCCCGATCAGTTAGCCATTCTTGCGCTGAATTCTATTACGGCTGGAGATAGCTTTTACCTAACCGACGGAGGTATCACAGGGAGCAGTGGCGCAGCATCGGCTTACTTTCGCGCATCCGAGGGATTTCTCCAGTACACGGCACCAGCGGGAGGGATCCTCGCGGGTACCGTCATCCTGATCAACGCTGGCGATACAAGCGCTACACCGCCGGTGCCACTATCGGTTTCACTCAATGGAGGTGGCTCAGCTGGTTCCGTAACCCTGCTCGCAAACAGCGGCAATGCCACGAGCAACTTCTCATTTTCAACCAGCGGGGACTCTCTCACCGCCTATCGCGTCAGCAGCGGAACGCACCTCACAGGAACTCCGACCCTCATCGCATTCATCGGCTTTGGAGTGACCCCCTATGGCTCAGGCAATGCAAGTAATTCCAACCTGCCCACCATCACCAATGGGCAGGTTCTTAATGTCGGCAACTTAGATAACGCGATTTTCACGAATGCGGCAAACGTTTACTCGCAGTCGATCTCGGCACTCAGCTCAGCAACCAATTTCACTGCTCGTGACACCACGCCGTTTGATCTCTCGACCCTTGCATCAGCCCCTGCTGCACCCACGGTGAGCCTTTCACTGAGCAGCACCACTGGCTCAGAAACTGGACAAACTATCATCACCGTTACGGCAACAGCATCGAGAGCTGTAACCAAAGACCAAACCGTTGCGCTGGCTGTCACAGGCTCTGGCATCACCGCAGGGGATTACAGCCTCAGCAACAGCACCATCATCATTGCCAGTGGCAGCACGAGCGGGTCGGTGACCTTCACCGTGGTGGACGATGCTCTGGTCGAAGGCACAGAGACCGCCACCCTCACAATCAGCAGCCCGTCCAGTGGCATCACCCTCGGCAGCCCGGTGTCGCAAACGATCACCCTCACGGACAATGACAGCCCGCCCTCCGTGACGCTGTCGCTGAGTGCTGTATCGGGCTCGGAAGCTGGTCAGACCATCATCACCGTAACAGCCACGGCAGCAGCTGCTGTGGTGGGCAGCCAGACGGTGGAAGTAGGAGTTTCCGGGAGCAATATCACAGCAGCCGACTACATTCTGAGCAATAGTCTGATTATGATCAGCAACGGTCAGAGCTCGGGTTCAGTGACCTTCACCGTTGCCGATGACGCTCTGTTTGAAGCCACTGAAACTGCCACCCTAACGCTCAGCAGTCCCTCGACAGGAATCAGCCTCGGCAGTAGCATCAGCCAAACGATCTCGATCACAGATAATGAGATCCTGATCACCGAGATACACCCCTCAGGCAACAGCAGCAGCTACAACGCCGATTGGTTTGAACTGAGCAACAACAGTGCCAGCGCTGTGAGCCTGGTTGGCTGGAGAATGGATGATAACAGCAATGCATTCGCAAACTCAGTCGCGCTGCGTGGCATAAGTTCTATTGCCGCCGGTAGTTCGGTGATCTTTTTAGAGAGTGATGCAGTCGGCTCCAATGATGCCACCATCCTCGCTAACTTCTCTATAGCCTGGTTTGGCACAAGCACCCCACCGAGCGGCTTCCTTTTCGGCTTCTACGGCGGCTCGGGTGTAGGGCTGAGTGCCTCCACAGATGCGGTGAATGTGTTTGATGCCGCTGGCAATCTGGTGAGCCGTGTCAACTTCGGCTCCGCCTCATCCACAGCAAGTTTTGACAACAAGTCTGGTGCCTCCCCTGTTTCAACACTGAGTGTGGCTGGGGTGAATGGGGCCTCCTTCTCTTTTAATGGCGCCGAAACGGGCTCTCCTGGTACAACAACCAATTCAACCCTGCCGACGGTTTTGATCGCCAGCACCGATGACAATTCTGCTGAAGCAGGCTTGAATCCTGGTACGTTCCGCATTGCCCGAACCGGCGCGGTCACCAATGCTCTTAACGTTACCTATACCGTAGCCAGCGGTAGTGGGCAGGCCAGCGGTTCTGATTACACGCCGGTTCTCAACGGATCGGCAACGATCGCAGCCGGACAATCGTTTGTCGACATCACGATCACGCCAGTGGAT
>Ga0209298_10000871_pt1 | contig 20261 bp, 19 predicted proteins | sample S_140806_EF_Meta_FD_187325 | JGI IMG/M metagenome (GOLD analysis project Ga0209298, IMG submission 187325) | Freshwater microbial communities from Lake Simoncouche, Canada to study carbon cycling - S_140806_EF_MetaG (SPAdes) (version 2) | ecosystem: Environmental > Aquatic > Freshwater > Lake ...
CGCATCGGTGCTGTAGGCGCGAGCGGTGATCGTGCCGTTGGCGCCAACATCGATCAAACCCTCACCAGAAATACCGGCCACGGTGCCCTGGCTGGCGGTCGCGGTGGCGTCGCCGGTGGCGCCCACGGCGGTGGCGGTGGTGGTGACCCGGTTGGCGGTGGTGCCGGCATTGGCGGTGATCACCCCATCGCTGCCGAGGGTGATGCCGCCGCTGGTGCCATCACCAGTGCCGGAGATGCCGAAAACACTCTGGCTGGCGTCGGCGTCGGAGGAAGCCGCGACGCCAATACCACCCACGTTGGTGCTGGTGGCAGTGATATCGGAATCAACACCGGCGGTGAGGTTGCCGGTGGACCCAACGGTGATGCCGGTGTCCTGGAAGCCGAAAACCGTGCCGCCGTGGGCGCCGGCCGTGCTGTTGCCGCTCACCGAGGTGGCCGAAGCGGTGCCGGTGATGCCAACCGTGGCCGAGATCGTGGCGGCGTTGCCGGCCGTGATGTTGGTATCGGTGGCATTACCACCATTCAGGAAGCCACCCTCGTCGCCTGTGAGGGTGGCAGTGGCGTTGGCGGTGTCAATGTTGTTGCCGTTGTCGCCCACGTTCACCGCAGTGGCAATCGCGCTGCCGGTCACCGTGGCGGCGATCGTCGTGTTGTTGCCAATGGTGGCGGTGGAGTTCACCACACCGGCCACGTCGTTCACCGTGGCGGTGGCTTCGGCGGTGCCGTTGGTGGAGTTAGCGAGGGAGGTCGCCGATGCCGTCACCGGAAACTGGATCGAAGCATCGGATCCAGCTGTCAGTTCCGTATCAAGGGCGCCAATTGCCTGGGCGGTATCAGCCATGGAAGGGGGATGTGGGGATGAGGGATGGAGACCTAAACCACATGTTCGACCACGACCCTTCCGAATGTCTTGCGAAAACCACCTAGTCGTCAATCCACTTTAACGGCAATGCACAGAAGCGCAAAGCTAAAAAGCCGGAGGCACATAAATACGCACGTGCGCAAAAGCGGCAATGCGCATCGCCGCAAGCCAGCAAAGGCGACGCCATTTGCGCCGCAGACGGTTTGGCCGCCTTGCGGTGAGCGACTCACCCCAAAAAGCTCAGCCCTGAAACACAGCAGCACAGCTCGCCGATGCCGTCACCGGGTACTGGATCGACACATCGGATCCAGCCGCCAGGAGCGTGCCACGGAGGTACCAGCGAGGATCAAACGTTCAGACGGGGCCACAGCGGCGCAGCACACCATCGGCAAAATTCGACAGCCCTCCCACCACAAAGTCCGTGGTGCGCTCAAATGCGGGGCTGGCGTTCAAGAAGGTGTCGATCGCAGTGCGGGGATTGGAATGCAGCAGCGAACGGAAGGGCGCCACCGGCGTGCCAGCTAGATCCGCAAAGGTGGTGTCGGAAACAACCAGAAGCCCATCGGGGCCAACAAAGGGAGCAAAAGCCTGCAGCTCAGCCAGCACATGCTCGCCGCCATGCCAGTCGTCGAGAAACACCAGCACCGGCCCTGCGGCCGCCGCCACCGACGCAGACACGCAGGCCAGCACCTCTGGATCAAGGCTGCTCCCCACCAGCCGGTGCTGCACATAGCCCGACAGGCGATGGTTGGCCAGCAGGGTGCGGGCTTCCTCCGTTTCACAGATGTCCACCGTGATCACCCGGCTCTCAGGCAGGTCCAGCAGCTCCAGCAAGGAAGCAAAGAACAGGGCCGAGCCGCCATACTTCGTTCCGGTCTCCACGATCAGGGCCGGACGCATCGCCGTCACGATCCGCTGCAACAGCATCAGGTCGTCCGGCAGTTGCCAGATCGGCACCCCCAGCCAGCTCTGGCGATACCAGCCTTCATTAGCCGCCACCTTGGTGAGCACCCGGCTGAGGTCGGTTACCAGATAGTTGGGAATCTCGTAACGGTCGCTGTCGTCGTGCGGCTGCTCTGAAGGCGACATGAGGGATCAAAAGCTTGGATCAAGCTAAGGCCTGGCCATTGCTCAAGCGGTGGCTTCAAGATTCAGGCTCATCAAGAGGCCTTGTTCTTTGTCCATATGAGGAAGATAAGCTTGGGAGTAATCATCAATCGAGCCGTGCTCAACCTGGCGCCAATCCCAACGCTGCACGCTGGCAAAGCCAACCTCACGAAGGCCCTGAGTTAGCAATTGCTCGTCAAATATCATGCCATGAAAATCATATTGATCCCGCTGCCCGCCAACCACCAATCCCACAAGACCTGTGAGGCCAGACTGCAGGCCCTCCTCATAGTAAAGTTTGGCGCAGGCGGCAAAATCGGGAACCGACAAACGGAGCACCCCACCAGGTTTCAGCACCCGATGCCATTCGCTAAGAACTTTCATGTATTGCCAACGTGAAAAATGCTCCAATACATGACAGGCGTAGATCAACGAGACACTGGCATTGGCAAAGTTGCCGAGTTCACCCACCTGCTGGCAATGATCAACGTGATCAAACTGCAAGGCATCGATGTGGATAAAACCTGGGATAAACTTTCTGCCGCAACCCAAGTGCAGCTTCAATTCATTCTGATGCTCGCCGAATCCAGTGGATTGGTCAGAATTGGACATTGGTCAATCAAGTGCGAATGCTAGCGTGAGTAAATGTTGCTCAGCAATGCCCTTAAATGGTAGCACCCCAATCGAGGCAGCCGCTTTTTACAGGCATTGATTCCAGTGTTCAAATTCTGGGACAAGCTGGCTTGATCTGGCCCGAAAGCACGATTGTCGAGCCCCATTGCAGTGTGCTCTTAGGAGCTGAGGCGCGCCTGATCTTTGGCAGCAAAGTTACAGTGTATTCGGGTTGCCGCTTTCGATCACGGTGCGGAGAACTGATTGTCGGCGATGATGTTTCATTCGGGCCCAACTGTGTCGTCTATGAGTGGCGAGCAGGTGGTCGTATCGGTGCAGGTTCGATGCTAGCGGCTGGAGTCATTCTCTCCGGTGTCAACCATGGCATGGACCCTGAGGCTGGTCCTTATCGCGACCAACCGGCCCAGGCCCTGCCCGTGGACATCGGCTGCAACGTGTGGATCGGCATGAACAGCACGGTGATGCCGGGAGTCAGCATCGGCGACAACAGCGTGATTGGGGCGGGCTCGGTGGTGACACGACCGATCCCCAGCGGCGTGATCGCCTATGGCAACCCCTGTCGAGTGGTCCGCGCCGTGGGCGAGAGGCATTCGGCTCAGCCAAACTCAGCATCAGAGTCATGAGCCAGGCCTCCCTCATTGTGCTCATCCATGGGGCCCTGATGAATCGTCGCTCGATGCTGGCGCTTATTCCGACGTTGCCGAATCAACATGCAGTCATTTGCCCGGATCTTGCCGGCCATGGACAGCGGCGAAACGAGCACGAGCATCTTGCAGAACTGAATCCCAGGGAGTTGGCGGCTGATCTATTGCGGCAGTTGCCGATCCAGTCGCTAGCAGCCAGCATACCCGTGCATCTGGTCGGACATTCCCTAGGCGCACTAGTGGCCCTGGAGCTCCAGCAGCTCTTGCACGAATCCGGCGGCGGAGCGGCCTCGTTGGTGCTGGGCGATCCGCCCCTGTTCATCAACCTTGATACACCCTCCCAACATCTTGCGGCTGAAGGGATGGGCAACGATGCCGTGGGCCAACGATTGGCCCGAGATAGCTTCTTTGATTTCAACACGAACAACCCAGCATCTGGGGAACAAAGCCCCTACTTGCAGCGACTCAGGATGGTATCGAAACATACTCCAACCCACCTGCTCCATGGCTTGCTACCGCAGCATCAGCGGCAAGATGGAAGCGAGGATTGTGGCACCTTTCTTTCGAAATCAAGCTTAACCTTGCCATGCGACAGCGATCTCGATACGCATCTACATCCAATAAGCGATGCTGGACATTTTGTCTTTCATACTATTGAAGGCAAAGCCATGCTGATGAACTGCCTTACCAAGGTTGCCAACTGATTACGATGCACGGATCAACCTAGAGATTTATTTGTTTCTGCACAATAAAGCGTTAGCGTTGAAGTTACGGGTGCATGCATACAACATTAAGGCAAGAAATTCATCGCCATCCCCTCAAACGCATCCCCCAAATCCCTCGCCAACCCTTGCTGATCGCAAAGCTCACTGGCCAACACCTCAGCTCGCAACGATTGCTTAATGGCCGCAAGAGCCAATCGATCCGCGGCAAGAGTTTGCAGAATCTGCACATATTCGCCCCGGCTTTCGGCAATCCACTCCGGGCGGCCGAGGGCCTTGAGCATCGTGGCGGTCAACCGCGCTCCCATCCAGTTGCCCCGCATCGCCACCAGCGGCACCCCCATCACCAGGGCATCGAAGCCGGTGGTGCCGCTGTTGAGCGGAATCGTGTCGAGGGCGATGTCGACCCGGTTGTAGAGGGCCATGTGGGCGCTCCAGTCGGCCACCCGATCCACCAGCTCGATGCGGTCGGGGGCGATGCCCTCGCGACGCAAATGACGCCTCAACCGCTCACGACTGGCGAGATCGGCGCAACGGCTGTCCTTGATCAGCAGGCGCGAGTTGGGAATTGCCCGCAAGACATCCACCCAGAGATCGAGGGTTTCGCTGCCGATCTTGGTGAGGTTGTTGAAACAGCCGAAGCACAGCGGCAGATGGGGATCACCACTGCTGATCGCCGGCAGGTTGGTGGGGATCTGGTAGGCCACGAAGCAGCGCGGCAGGCGCCAGACCTTTTCATTCACATGGTGATCAAATTCAGGAGGCGTGTATTCCGGATCGCCGATGTAATAATCCACGGCCGCCACCCCCGTGCTGCCGTGGAAGCCGATGTAATGGCATTGGATCGGGGCACAGCGTTCGGCCAGCAGGGCCAGCCGCGAGGAGCGCATGCAGGCGGTGGTGTCCACGAGGATGTCGATCTGATCATCCAAAATGATCTGGCGGGCTTCGGCATTCTTCAGCGCCGCCACGGAGCGAACCCCATCCACCAAACGATGCAGGGCGAAACGCTGCTCTGCCGCCATCTCCAGGGATTCATAGAGGTAAACCTCTAATGTTTCACGATCATAGAAGCGCAGAAAACTTTCCAGAAAGAAGGAAACGGCGTGATTGCCGATTTCGGCAGAGAGGAAGCCCACCCTCAGCTTTCCGCCCCCCAGCGGCAGACTTCGCCCCTCGAAGGGGGTGCGATCCTCAGCCGGATAGTGATTGTCACACCACTGGCGGCTCAGGGCCGCAATCGCCTCCATCGGCTGCAGCGCGGCGAAATTGAGGGTGTAGACCAGGCCATGCAAAGCGACTTCGTAGTCGGGCTTCAGCCGCAGTGCATCGGCGTAAGCCGCCGCCGCCGCCGGCAGATCCCCCTGGTGCTTGAGGGCAACACCCAGGTTGTAGGCCACCAGGGCTTCGTTGGGGCGAAGGGCCTCCTGGCGCCGGTAGGCCTCGATCGCACGGGTGGTGTCGTGCAGCTCGAAGAAGCAGTGGGCGATGCCCGACCAGGCCTCGACCAGGCTGTCATCAAGGGCTAACGCCTGCTGATAGTGAACGATTGCCTCCTGCAGACGGTGTTGCAAACGCAGCAGGTGTCCTAGGGATTGGTGCGTGCTGGCAGGGGCGGAACCCTGCTGGAGGGACTGGCGCAGCAGGGTTTCAGCGGCAGCGTGATCACCTCGGTCGTGGAGGATGCCGGCCAGCAACTTGGTGGCCTGCTGGAGTTCGGGGTTCAGGGAGAGGGCTTGGCGGGCCATCGCCTCCGCCTCCTCAAACCGTTTGAGCTGACGCAGGGATGAGGCCACATTGCAAGCCGCCTCGGCCGAATCGCTCTGCAGGGCCAAAGCCTGTTCAGCACAGGCCATCGCCCGGGTCACATCCCCCTGGTTCAGCGCAATCGAGGACACATTGATCAACACCCCCACGTGGTCGGGCTTCAGTGCCAGGGCTCGCTCGTAACAGGTGCGGGCCTCGTCAGGCTGATGGCGCCGCAACATGGCATTGCCTAGATCGAACCAGGTATCCGGCAGGTCCTGGCGCAGCTGAAGGGCCTGGCGCCAAAGGGTGATCGCCTCTGGTTCACGTCCCTGATCCAGTCGAATCGCAGCAAGATTGGTATACGCCACCGTGTTGGCGTGGCGATTGGCAACAAATTGTTCGTAAACCGCTTCCGCCTCGCCCACACTGCCGGCCAAATGGGCGTCAATAGCCGCCTGAAGCGCTGCGTCACTGAAGCGATCCAGCGGAACATCCACCGATTCGCGCTGTTCGCTTGGTGCAGGTTGGGAAGGAACACGTGGGGAAGCGAAACCTGTGGACCCTGGATGGCGACGGTTTCCTCCGCGGCGTGTTTTCACCTGAACCCACTCGAACAAAACAAGATTAAACGATTGGAGCACCCCCTAAACCAGCGATGCCGGCGACGGCCAGAGCACAAATGTGCATCCGCGCTGATACGCATTCGTGCGTGGGCTGAATAAAACCTCTCAAGTCGGGCGGGATCCATCAGGGTGGATCCCTCCAGCTCTCCACTCATGTCCTGGGATCACGGCTACTTCAGCGCTGCCTCCTACACCTGTGGCGCTTACCGCGAACTCGCCCCGGCCTGGTTGGATTTCGCCGCCCTGCTCAAGGGCCACCAGTCCCCCCGCAGCCACGAAGGTGAAGCCTTCTCCTATCTCGAACTTGGCAGTGGCATGGGCTTCGGCCTCTGCCTACTCGCGGCCGCCTACCCCGAGGGGCAATTCACCGGAATCGACTTCCAACCCGACCACATCGTCCACAGTCGGCGGCTGGCCCACCAGCTGGCACTGAACAACATCAGCTTCCAGGAGGCCGATTTCCTCAGCTTGGCAGCCAACCCCGGCCCCCTAGCCGCTGCCCATCACTACGTGGTGGCCCATGGCATTGCCACCTGGATCAGCGAACCGATCCAGACCGCCCTCCTGGAGCTGGCTTCCACGGCCCTCAGGCCGGGCGGCATCCTCTACTGCTCCTACAACACCTTTCCAGGCTGGCTTGACGCCACCGCCTTCCAGCACCTGGCCGATGAGCTGCGCCAGGGTCGCGCCCATTCCGGCCAGAGCCTCAAAGACGCCGCTCAGCGTCTCACCGATCTACTGGCCAGCCGCGAAGCCCCTTCGGCCTTAGCACTGGCCCAGCCGAACCTGCAGGGCAAGTTGGCCAAAATTCCCACTCAAAATGCTGCCTATCTCCTGCAGGAATATGGCAACGAGGGATGGCAGCCCCTCTATGTGGCCGAACTGCACCGCCGCTGCGCGATCCACAAGCTGCGCTTCCACTCCAGCGCCACCCTGCCGGAAAATTTCCTCGATCTGCTGCCCGCCAACGTGCGCCCGGCTGTGCTCGCCGAACCCGATCCTGGCCTGTGCCAGAGCCTGCAGGATCTGGCCATCAACCAGTCGTTCCGCCGTGACCTGTTCCTGCGCGGTGTTGCTTCCAGCACCCCGGGCGAACTGCGCCAGCGGATCAATCGCGTGATGCTGCGACTCCTGGAAGCCCCCTCCATCGAGAATTACAGCTTCAACACCAGCTTCGGCCAGGTGAGCGGCTCTGCCGAGCGCTATGCCCAGGTGGAACAGGGCCTCGCCCATGGGCCCCGCAGCTTCGGCCAGCTGCTTGAAGACACCGGCATCGCCCTACCGGAGCTGGCCAAGATCATCAGCTTGCTGCTGCACGCCGGTCGGATCGGCCTCGATCGCAGCGCCTGCGCTGATGGCAACCGGGCCCATCACGTGAACGACCTGCTTCTGGCCCTGATCCTGGAGGGGCGGCCCTACGGCCATTTGGTGGCCCCGGGCAGCGGCGGCGCCGTGGACTTTTCACTGGTGGAGGCCCTGATCCTCGATGGCCAGCGTCGCCATCTGGGCGGCCAAGCGCTGGAACAACACCTGCAAGAGGGCTTGGCCGGGCTTGGCCGCAGTCTGCAGGGCCCAGCAGACGAGAAGGTCAGGGCCTTCACGGAACGGCAACCGCGCCTTCAAGCCCTGGGTGTGCTTCCTTAGCCACCATCTATCTTGGCAATGCCACCGGCGTGGAGAGCTTGGTCACCGACCCATGAATTCCCGCAGTTTCTGGGTGAAGGGCAATCGCGACGATTACGCCCACTTCCTCGCCCGGAGCCACAACGCCAATCTGCTGGATGTCAGCTCCCCATTCCGCTTTGAAATCAAAAGCAGGGAACTGTCCTCATTAATCCTCCGTCGTGTTTCAGTCTGGGGGCAGTGCTCCAACAGCTATCACCTCCAGGATGCCTTCATTGGCCTGATGATTGCTCTGCCAGGTAGCGGCTTCAGCACCAGAGCCCCTGGCCAGGTTGATCTCAAGGCATGTGATCACCACAGCATCCATTGGCATTTCGCCAGCGATGAGCAGGTTTATTCTCATCATCTCGATAGTGATGTTTTCTACATCCGGATCGAAACCGCTCGCTTCCTTCGACTACTCGCCTGCAAGGGCCTTGCCATCTTCGACATCATGGCCCTTCATAGCCGGGAAGCCTCCTCGGGACTGATTCGTCTTTGCGAGCAAATTAAGCTCTTCATCGAGAAAGTTGCAAACCCTGAAGAAGGGGATCAATGGGCCGACCAATTTTTGATTAAACTGGTCGATGAATTGCAGTTCATGGTTTACTCGAAAACCAGCAAGTTTAGCAGTTTTTCGGGCACCTATGTTGCCGCATCCTTGCAGTGGGTTGCCAATCAAAGCTCCGCTGCTGCGATCAGCCTCAATCAGCTCGCCAAGGCGATCAATGTAACGCCAAGAACGCTTCAAACAAGCTTCCAGAATCAGTTAAAGATGACACCGATCCGATGGCTCAAATTATGGCGGATCAATCAATTGCATCGTTTGTTATTCCTGAACCAAGGCCAACACCACAACGCAAATATGTTGATCCAACAAAGCGGGCTTGGATCAATCGTCAATGCCAACAAGGCCTACCGAACCATTTACGGGAAAAGCCCACAAGAAGAGCTCAATCTAACCAAAATCGCCAAGACAAAAAGCACAGAAAACCCACAGGGCCATGGTGAACAAGTTTATACGATTGACGAAGCCATTGAGCTGCTTAGCAGTATAAGGGAAACCCAGGGAAGCCAAGACAATCTGGGGATCTTAATCACACTCAAAGTGAAACTAGGTCAAAGATCAAAGACCTCGACCGATTGAATCTCAGCTTTAATCAATTGAACCAGCAAGGCCGAAATCGTCATCCCCCTATCGTGGGCAAGGAGTTTTAACTTTTTATAGATAGATCGAGGAACAGCGACGGAAAGACGAGCCTGTGGGGACGAATTCGACTCCTTGCCCGAAGGAATACAACCGCCATCCACGAGATTAGGAAGCTGGACCACATCATCCAAAATGTATCCGTTGATACTGGACTGCATGGGTTTTGATTTTCATCCGCCTCACGTTACAACCGATGCGCACCGGAAGTGCAGTAAGGGACCAAAGGTCTCGCAATTGCCAATCACTACTTCGCTTTCCAAAGATACAATGGGCATACATCAGTCATGCATGCCCGCCGTGCCACATCGGACTGATCGAGGCAGGATGCTGGCCTGCACTGGATTTGTTAGTCTGGCCAGTAAACCTTAACCTCAAGGCTAGAGTCGCCATCTCCTAAGGCCAAAACGCCTCAGCCTTCATCCCTGGCAGCGCCCATGCAAGGCTAAACACCTCGCCAGGCATCCCAAAAGACACCCGAAACATCCGAACCCACAACGACACAATCAGCAACAATGCAAGACAAGCAGATTAAACCGACAAAAAAGCTCTCGGTGATCCTGGATGCAAAACTCCACAGCCAAGCCAAGCGCTTTGCCGTGATCAACGACATGACCCTCACCGAACTGGTGGTGTCACTCCTGGAAGAGCGTCTTAGCCAGGAGGGTTCTTACACAGTGGATCGCCGCAGGCCCAATCCGCCTGAGCTTTAAGCCTGAATTGTGACGCTCTTGATCAAGCTGCCATTGCGCAGCTTCAGCACCACATCGATGTCGTCAGTCTGGCCAAACACGGTGTGCACCCCATCGAGGTGGGGCTGGGGCCCGTGGCACAGAAAGAACTGACTGCCGCCGGTGTTCCGGCCGGCATGGGCCATGGAGAGGCTGCCTGCCTTGTGCTTGTTGGCATTGATCTCGCAGGGAATCGTGTAGCCGGGTCCACCGGTACCGGCCTGGCCTCGGGCCCCTTGCCTGGAATTGGGACACCCCCCCTGGGCCATGAAGCCATCGATCACCCGGTGAAAGCTCAGGCCGTCGTAGAAGCCATCGTTGGCGAGCTTCACGAAATTAGCCACCGTGCCCGGGGCATCGGCATCAAAGAGTTCCACGGTGATGGGGCCGGCTTCGGTGTCCATCAGGGCGGTGGTCATGGTGCTGAGGTGTGTGTGATGCGTCAATCCTGCCAGCCAGCCGAGAGCAGCGGGAGCTTGGCCAGAGCCTCCATCGCCTGGGGGGCGCCACACGCCCGGGCTGCTGCACACGAGAGGCCTGCTGTAGACAGGTGCCAGTTTTGAAGCGCCCTATGACTAGCAGCACCGCCCCCGAGCTGGCCAAGGCCCGTCTGGGCGTGCTTGGCGGCAGCGGCCTCTATGCCATGGAGGGGCTGGAGGATCTGCGCGAGATCAAGGTAGAAACCCCCTATGGCGATCCCTCCGACAGCTTGCGGCTCGGACGGCTTGGAGATCTCGAGGTGGTGTTCCTGGCCCGCCACGGCCGCCACCACAGCCACACCCCCTCCGAGGTGCCCTACCGGGCCAACCTCTGGGCCCTGCGCTCCCTAGGGGTGCGCTGGATCTTCTCAGTGTCGGCGGTGGGCTCCCTCCAGGAGGATCTGCGGCCCCTCGACATGGTGGTGCCCGATCAGTTCATCGATCGCACCCATCAGCGGCCCCTCAGCTTCTTCGGCGAGGGCCTGGTGGCCCATGTGACGATCGCCGATCCCTTCTGTCCGGTCCTCAGCCGCATCCTGGCGGACGTTGGGGAAAGCTTGATGCCCCAGGGGCGGACTCTGCACCGCGGCGGCACTTATCTCTGCATGGAGGGTCCGGCTTTCTCCACCCGGGCTGAATCGGAGCTCTACCGCTCCTGGGGCTGCTCGGTGATCGGCATGACCAACCACACCGAGGCCCGCCTGGCCCGAGAGGCGGAGATCGCCTACACCACTTTGGCGATGGTCACCGACTACGACTGCTGGCACCAGGAGCACGATTCCGTGACGGTGGAGATGGTGATCGAGAACCTCCGCAGCAACGCCACCCTGGCCCAGCAGATCATCGCGATGGCCGCCCAGCGGATCGAGGCCCAGCGGCCCCCCAGCAGCGCCCACGAGGCCCTTCGCAACGCCCTGATGACGGCGCCGGAGCAGGTGCCGGCCGACACCCGTCTCCGCACCGAACTGTTCACCAGCCCCTACTGGGGGCCCGCCAGCCGCTGAGAATCTGGAGAGTTCCTGCGTGGAGTCGCCCATGGCTGGCTGGGAGTATCAGGTGATCCACATCAACGTGGAACCCCCCAAGCCCCCAGGCCCGCCACCGCCTGCGGATGGACCGGCAGCGGCTCCAGCGGCCGGTGATGGATCGGGCAACAAGCCGATGTTCTCGGACACCTTCCTGAAGAAGGAATTTCCACAGTTCTACGAAAAACCTCCCACCGAAGGATCCAGCGCCCAGGCCCAACATCCGGCCCATCAATTGCAGACCTTCCTCAACGGCCACGGCGCTCACGGTTGGGAACTGATTGGTGTGTTTCCCGTGGGCAACCTCACGATGATGTTCTTCCGGCGCCCCAAGCCGACCGAGCCAAAGCCGGCCAGCCCATCCAAGGAGCCGGCTGCCCTCAAGCCAGCAGTGGCATCGGATGCAGCAGTGGGTCCCGCAGCAGAGGCGGCTAGAAACTCTGCAGCCAGGGAAGAAACGCTTCATGAGGTTCTGCGGCGTCTTGAGCAGATGGAGGAGAGGCTCCGCGACCGCGAGGTGGAGGGGAACCGCATCACGCCGACACGCCAACCGGCCCGCCCCGGACGAGATGCCGGTTCCGCTCAGACCACCTCCGGGCGCGCCGGCGGCAACCGTCCTCGGGGCCGCCAGCCGAAGGCCGGGCGATCCGAGGCCCGATCGGCGCTCCCGGGCGAACGGGTGACCCCAGCCCAGCTGGCCAACCTCGCCGATGCAACTCCACTCCCCAGCAGCCAGGCGGCCCTCGCGATCGGCCTACGTTCTGCCACCAGCCTGGCGAACCATGGCGCCCGCTTCGGCTACGAACCAGGGCTCAGCAAACGCGGCCCCAACGGCCTAGTGGCGATCTACACCGGTCCCGGCACAGCCGAAAAGGGTGGCAAGGAACGGCGGCTATGGATCGTGGTGCCTCCCCAGCGCCTGGAGGGATGAGCCGCGTCTGCGCTCCGGGCGCCCCCTCAGGAAGGAGGCAGCGACCCCAGCGACGCCCTCAGCGAGGGACCGGTGATGGCCAGATGGGTAGCGGCGCGATGCGAATCAAGGTCGCCGAGGGCCATCAGCAGGGCCAGCTTCACCGAGCCCCCGGCCTCAGCCAGCAGTTCGCGACCCCGTGCCCGCTTCACCCCGGCCAGGTCGCGGAGGATGCGCAGGGCCCGATCCTCCAGCTTGCTGTTGGTGACCGCCACATCCACCATGCGGTTGCCGTGCACCTTGCCCAATCGCACCATCACCCCGGTGGAGAGGATATTGAGGGCCATCTTGGTTGCGGTGCCGGCCTTCAGGCGGGTTGAGCCGGTGAGAAGTTCTGGCCCAGTCAGTAGACGAATGTCGATAGCGCACGGCATCGGCGCTTGCTCGGCGGGAACGCAGGCCATGGCGATCGCAAGGGCACCGATTTCGACGGCATGGCTGAGTCCTCCGAGCACGTAGGGGGTGGTGCCACCCGCCGCGATGCCCACCAGGGCATCGGCGGGGCCGAAACCCCGCGCGTTCAGATCGGCCGGGCCGGCATCGAAGAGATCCTCCAGACCCTCCGAGCTGCGTAGTAAGGCGGCGGCACCACCGGCCAGCACCCCCTGCACCAACTCGGGTGGAGAGCAGAAGGTGGGGGGGCATTCAGCCGCATCCAACACCCCGAGGCGGCCCGAGGTGCCCGCCCCCAGATAGAAGAGCCGCCCCCCATTGGCCAGCCGAACGGCGACGGCATCCACCGCGGCCGTGAGGGCCGGAGCAGCCCCGGCCACAGCCCGCTGGGGTTCGAGGTCGTTCTCGCAGAAGAGTTGCACCAGATCCGCCGTGGGCAGCTGGTCGAGGGCTTCACTAGCAGGGTTAGCTTGCTCGGTGAGCAGGTGGCCCCGATCCGCACCCTGGCTGGGTTGGCTCACAGCAACCCCTCAAGCCGGCGCCGGAAGGCCTCAAGTTCGGGATCCTGAATCGCCGTGCTGGTTTCGCCCTCTTCGGCGGCCGCAGCGGCGGCATCAGCTTCCTGCTTCCACTGGCTCACATCCATGTTGCGTTCGGGAGGCGCAATCAAGAGGCGGTCCTCATCGCTGCGGGGCAGGAAACCGGCTGGCACGAAGCGGGCCTCGTAACCAGCCTCGTTGCAGAAGATCTCGATCTCCCCGCGATCGAGAACCTCCACGGTGGGAACGGGAAAATCCTGGGCCTCCAGCAGCCCGGCGTAGCGCTCCGCATCATCGGAATCCTGGAACAGCAGCACCACGGTGCGCCCCCCCAACTCGATCGAGTGGATCCCTTCCTGGTCGCTGCCAGCGTCGAAGAGCAGCACATGCACCCTCACGGGTGAAGGGGTCTCAGGCACGGTGAAGAGCGCAGGCTGGGCCCAGTGTCTCATTAGCGGTCCGGCCCAGCTCCGGCATCCTCCCGTTCCTGGGCCAACTGCTGAAGCCGGCGGTATAAGGCCTGCTCGGCCTCATCCAGGTCGGTGGGCACCACGATGCGCACCTCCACGAGCTGATCACCACAGCGTTGTCCATCCCGCAGGCCCCTTCCCCGCAGGCGCAGCATGCGGCCGCTGGAGGAGCCCGCCGGGACCCGCAACCGAACCGGACCCTCCAGGGTGGGCACCACCACCTGACAGCCGAGCACCGCATCGGCCGGCGCTAGTTCGAGGGGGTACAGCACCCGCAGGCCATCGATCCGCAGCCCCTCCTCGGTGCGGACGCGAAGCTGCAAAAAGTGGTCCCCCCCCCCCGGGGTTACGCCGGCCAGGCGAAGCCGCCAGCCATCACCGGCCAGGGGAGGCGTGGTCACCTCCACCATCAGGCCATCGGCCAGCTCCAGTTCGACCTGTGAACCTTCCAGGGCCTGCTCGGGGCTGAGGTTGAGCACGGTCTCTTCGTCCGAGGCCGCCACCACCGGCGGCGGCGGCGGCGGCGGCGTGGTGGCCACATCACCCCGACCGACCGCCGCCGCGGACGAGTCCCGCCAGCGGCCCTCCCTGGGTTCCGTCCGGGCAGCAGCGGGTTCAGCGTTGCCGCGGTAGGCCGTTGGATCATCCGGCACCTCCTCCGGGGGAACCCGGCCGAAGAGACGATCGAGATAGGCCTCGAAATCGGGGAACCCGCTGGCGAAAGGGTCATCGGCCCCCGACTCCCCCCCCGCGACCGGGCCCTCCTCCCAGGCGCGGCGCTTGCGGGGATCAGAGAGCACGGCATAGGCCTCGTTCACCTGCTTAAAGCGATCCTCCGCCACCGGATCGCTGCCGTTGAGATCCGGATGCCAACGGCGGGCCTGATCTCGGAAAGCCCGCTTCAGGGCAGCGGCGTCGGCCCCGGGCTCCAGGCCCAGAACCCTCCAGTAGTCGAGGCCCCGCTGGCTATCAACCATTGGACCAGGGATCGTCCGGCTCTGGCTGGGGTGGCGGCGAAGGCCGCCGACTCAGTCCTTCGGAACGGGGAGACCAGGTCCGATCAGGATCCCCATCGCCGTCGCGGTCGGGTCCGGACCGACGGCGCTGAACCTCGTCGGCAGCGCCCTCGCGCCAGGTGCTAGGTGGGCCGGAGACCGGCTCACGACTTATCTCTCGGAACGAGCTTCCGTCATCCCAGGCCAGCCCGGCATCGTTCCAATCGCCGCGGGCCGGCCCATCGAGCCGGTCCCGGCCGGCCGGGACCCCAGCCGACCCCAGGCCGAAGGAAGGGGATGGCGGGGCATCCCAGCGGGAGTCGTAGCGGGTTTCATAGCGAGAGCCCTCTCCCCGCTCTGCCGCGGGGCGCCGCGCCTGGCTGGCCCAGGGGTCGGAGCGGCCGTCCCGGTCCCACTCGTCCCAGTCGTCGTCGGCGAAGAGTTCATCGCGCAGGGAGCCAAGGGTGTTCTTGATGCCCTGCAGGGGACCCGCTTCAGCGCGACGCTCGCTGAGCAGGCGGCGGTTGAGCCCGAACAGGGCTTCCTGAAGCTGGCTCACCGCCAGTTCCAGCTCGGCGGTGTCTTCGGAGCGGAGCAGATCCTGCACATCCCGCAGGGCAAGCTCCACCGAGCGCTGCTGCCGTTCGGCCCCGTAAGGGCCGAGTTCGAGAGCCGCATCTCGCAGGCGCCGTTCCGCCTGCGACACCAGCGTTTGGGCCCGGTTGCGACGGTCGATCTCGGAGCGCTTGCGGCGATCCTCCGTCGCCTTCTGCTCAGCTTCCAGGAGCAGTCGGTTGATCTCCTCCTCGCTGAGGTTGGTGCCCCCCTGGATCGAAACGCTTTGCTGACGGCCCGTGGTGCGGTCGGTGGCGGCCACCTGCAGCAGACCATTGGCATCGATGTCGAAGGACACCTGCACCTGGGGCACCCCCCGCGGCGCCGGCGGGATGCCGGAGAGGCGAAAGCGGCCGAGCGACTTGTTGCCCTCCGCCATCTGGCGCTCCCCCTGGAGCACGTGGATCTCCACCGAGTTCTGGTTGGGCTCGGAGGTGCTGAACACATCGCTCTTGCGCACCGGGATGGGAGTGTTGCGCGGAATCAGCACCTTCATCACCCCACCGATCGTCTCCAATCCCAGCGAGAGGGGGGTGACATCGTTGAGCATTAGGTCACGCAGTTCGCCGGTGAGGATGCCGGCCTGCACCGCGGCACCGATCGCCACCACTTCATCGGGATTCACCGACTGGCAGGGTTCGCGGGGGATCAGGGTGCGCACCATTTCCTGAACCATCGGCATGCGGCTGCTGCCGCCCACCAGCACCACGTCGTCGATCGCCTCGGCGGCCAACCCCGAATCCCGCAGCGCCCCCTGCACGGGCCGCAGCAGCCGATCGAGCAGATCGGGGCAGAGGGATTCGAAGCGCGACCGCTCCAGGGTGGTCTCGATGTGCAGGGGGCCCGCCTCCGCCGTGGCGATGAAGGGCAGGGAGATCGGGGTGCTGCGCACACCGGACAGTTCGATCTTGGCTTTCTCGGCCGCCTCGGTGAGGCGCTGCAGCGCTTGACGGTCGCGGCGCAGGTCGATGCCGTGCTCCTTCTGGAAGGTATCGGCCAGCCAGTCCACGATGCGGCGATCCCAGTCGTAGCCGCCCAGCTGGGTGTCACCGCTGGTGGCCTTCACATCGAACACGCCGTTGGCGATCCGCAGCACCGAAACATCGAAGGTGCCACCGCCCAGGTCGAACACCAGCACCCGCTTCACCGTGCTGCGATCGAAGCCGTAGGCCAGGGCGGCGGCCGTGGGTTCATTGAGGATGCGCTCCACCGTGATCCCGGCCAACCGACCGGCATCACGGGTGGCCTGGCGCTGGGCATCGTTGAAGTAGGCGGGCACGGTGATCACCGCCGCCTCTACCGGCTCCCCTAGATAGGTGGTGGCATCGTCCACGAGCTTGCGCAGGATGCTGGCGACGAGCTCCTCAGGTGCGTATTCCCGTTCGGTGGCCGGGCACACCACCCGCACGTTGCCCTGGTCGTTGGCTCGCACCGTGTAGGGAACCCCGAGGCTCCCCTCTTCCAACTCGTCCCAGGCCCTTCCCACAAAGCGCTTGAGATTGGAGAAGGTGTTGCGCGGGTTGAGCACCAGCTGGCGGCGGCCCAGCTGGCCCACCAGCAACTCCTGCTCGCGGCTGAAGCCCACCACCGAGGGGGTGGTGCGCCCCCCCTCCGCGTTGGCGATCACCTGGGGGCGGCCACCTTCGAGCACGGCCACCACCGAGTTGGTGGTGCCCAGGTCGATGCCAACGATGCGCCCCATGAATGTTCGATGGATGGTCCGGTTGCGACCGGTTCCCGGTGATGCCCTAACGCTACCGGGCGTTGGCAGGACGTTAAACCCGACTTAATCCAAGGGCCCGGGGGTTCTCCGTAATCTGTAGAAATGGTGTTTCCTTGGCGCTTGCAGCCATGGAACGGCCTAGATCCACCGCGCCAGCAGCGCATGAGCAGCCTCTCGAACCCATCAGCAGTGCCCGAGTCTCCGGCCGGGGCCTACACCCTGAGGCGCCGGCCGACGTCCGAGAAACTGCTCGATGGGGGCTTCCGCAACCTCACCATGGGCCTCGCTGCCCTGGTGGCAACCGTTTTGCTGGCCATTTTGGTCACGGTGTTCACTGGGGCCCGGGAGGCGATCGCCGAATTCGGCACGTCCTTCCTCACCAGCTCCGCCTGGGATCCCGTGAATGAGAAGTACGGGGCCTTCACCGCCATCTACGGCACCCTGGTCAGTTCGTTTTTTGCCCTGTTGCTGGCCGTGCCACTCGGAATCGGTACTGCCATCTTCATCACCGAAGACATCATTCCCAGCTCCCTTCGCGAGGCCATCGGTCTGATGGTTGAGTTGCTGGCCGCCATCCCCTCTGTGGTGCTCGGATTGTGGGCGATCTTCGTGATGGAGCCGGCCATCCGGCCTCTGCTCAACCTCAGTCACAAATTGCTCGGCTGGACTCCTTTGTTCAACACCGTGCCCCAGGGTCCTGGCATGGCACCGGCAATTCTGATTCTGGTGGTGATGGTGCTGCCGATCATCACGTCCATTGCCCGCGATGCCTTGAACCAAGTGCCGATTGAGTTGCGCCAAGGGGCCTATGGCATCGGCACCACACGCTGGGGCGCCATCTTCAACATCATCCTGCCGGCCGCCATCTCGGCGATCGTCGGCGGCGTGATGCTCGCCTTAGGCAGGGCCATGGGCGAGACGATGGCCGTCACCATGATCATTGGCAACGCGCTCAATTTCAACGTTTCCCTGTTGGCTCCTGGCAACACGATCGCTTCGATGCTCGCCAACCAGTTCGGCGAAGCCGATGGCATCCAGGTTTCGGCGCTCATGTATGCCGGCCTGATCCTGATGTTGCTCACCTTTGTGGTGAATGTGGCGGCCCAATGGATCGTGCGCAAACTCAGCCTCCGCTACTGACACTTCCGCCGAAACCCGTTGCCAAGCCAACTCCCATGACCCCATTTCCACAGACTCACTCGGCTCCTCCCCTCTTTGATCGGGGCACGCTGTTTTTCAAGCCGAGCCTCGGCCGCAATCTGTTCAATTACATCTGCACCTCCATTGCCGGCCTCTTTGCCACGATCGCGGTGCTCCCCCTGGTGCTGGTGCTCCTCTATGTGTTGTACCAAGGTGGGCGCCTGATCACCCCAAGCCTTTTCACCCAGCTCCCACCGGCCCCCGGCATGAGCGGCGGCGGCATCGGCAACGCGATGATCGGTACGGTGGTGGTCACGCTGATCGCCTCCCTCCTGGCCATCCCGATCGGCGTTGGGGGCGGCATCTATCTCTCCGAATACAACCGCAGTGGCTGGTTCGCCCAGGTGGTGCGCTTCTGCAACGACGTGCTGGCGGGGGTTCCCTCGATCATCAGTGGCGTTTTTGTGTATGGCCTGATCGTGGCCACCCGGATTTTCTTCGGCCAAAGCTATAGCGCCATGGCCGGCGGCATCGCCCTCTCGGTGCTGATGCTCCCCACCGTGATCAAAACCACTGATGAAGGCCTCAAGCTTGTGCCGCAGGAGCTTCGCTGGGGTGCCTTTGGGGTCGGTGCCTCGCAGGTGGTCACGATCCTGAAGGTGGTGTTGCCCGCGGCCTTCACCCCGATCGCCACCGGGGTAGTGCTGGCGATCGCCAGGGCGGCGGGCGAAACCGCACCGCTGATCTTCACAGCTCTGTTTTCTCCCTTCTGGCCAGAAGGAATCTTCAATCCAATCGCCAGTATGTCGGTATTGATTTATAATTTCGCCATTATGCCGTATGCACCCCAAAATCAACTTGCTTGGGCGGCATCTTTTGTGTTAGTTGCGATGATCCTTGCCGCTAATCTCTTTGCCCGCTGGATCGCTCGTGTAACCCGCACCTGAGACAAGGCTCTGAAAGTCTCTAAATTTCAAAAATTCTCACTACCAATCTCCCCCTCACCCCGTCATGACCTCCAGCAACGCCGCCCATCAAACCGCCCAGGCCGACACCTGCATGTCGCTGCAGAATGTGACGATTTCTTATGGCAGCTTTGAGGCGGTTCGCAATGTCTTTGTCGATATCCCCCGCGGCAAAGTTACGGCTTTCATTGGTCCTTCCGGCTGCGGAAAGTCCACCGTGCTGCGTGGCCTGAACAGGATGAATGATCTGATCCCAGGCTGCACCCTGAAGGGCAAGGTCATCTTTGATGGAATGGACCTCTATGACAAACGCGTCGACCCGGTTGAGGTACGTCGCCGAATTGGCATGGTGTTTCAAAAACCCAACCCCTTCCCCAAGACCATCTACGAAAATATCGCTTTCGGTGCCCGCATCAATGGTTATCGCGGCAACATGGACGAACTGGTGGAACGATCCTTGCGCAAGGCTGCCGTTTGGGATGAATGCAAAGACAAACTCCAAGAAAGCGGCTTTGCCCTCTCCGGTGGCCAGCAGCAACGCCTCTGCATCGCCCGCGCCATCGCCACCGAGCCGGAGGTGATCCTGATGGATGAACCGTGCTCAGCCCTCGATCCGATCTCTACCCTTAAGGTCGAGGAAACGATGCACGAGCTCAAGCGCAGCTATACAATAGTTATCGTGACCCACAACATGCAGCAGGCTGTTCGAGTTGCTGACATGACTGCATTTTATAATGCCGAGGCAGTGGATGGCGGATCAGGCAAAGTCGGATACCTGGTGGAATTCGACCGTACCGAAAAGATTTTCAACTCCCCCAGCCAGCAGGCCACCCTGGATTACGTCAGCGGCCGCTTTGGTTGATCTCCGGATCAAGCTTGCTGCGCTGCCATGGAGATTTCTCCTCCATTTCCAAAGCAGCCCAGGGATTTGCTATGTGAGGCAATCGGTGATGGCCAATAAAAAGCCGGCCCAAGGGCCGGCTTTTTGAATACGGAGAGGGAGGG
>Ga0209298_10000874_pt1 | contig 20151 bp, 17 predicted proteins | sample S_140806_EF_Meta_FD_187325 | JGI IMG/M metagenome (GOLD analysis project Ga0209298, IMG submission 187325) | Freshwater microbial communities from Lake Simoncouche, Canada to study carbon cycling - S_140806_EF_MetaG (SPAdes) (version 2) | ecosystem: Environmental > Aquatic > Freshwater > Lake ...
CGCTGGAAGGGCATCGGCATCCGCATCGAAGACGATGTGGCCGTGACCGATCGGGGCCACGAGAACCTCACGGCATCGGCCCTGAAGGCGCCGGCGGCGATGGAGCGCTGAGGCCCGGCGGGCACCTTCAGGCCTGCGTCAGCAGGGCTTCGAGGTTGGCGAGCACCGCGGCGGTGGCCGGCAGGATCCGGTCAGCTCCGGCCTGGCGCAGCCGCTCCTCGTAGGCGTGGCGGGCCTCCAGATGCTCCGGGCCCTGCAGGTGGGGCGGCGCCACCGCCAGGCTGAGGAAGCGCTGCTGAGGGACGACCTGCCGGGCCCGCTCCACGGTCAGCACATCGGCCACCGTGTCCCCCAGGTAGGCCACCGGCGGTGCGGCCGCCCCGAGGCCGCTGCCGGCGCCCTCGACCAGCAGCCGCTCGGCCAGTCGGAGAAAGCCGGTGGGATCGGGCTTGTCGGGAGCATCCCCCATGGCGATCCGCGGCGGATCCAGCAACCCCAGCCGCTGCTCCAGCACGTAGCGCACCGAAGGGGGCTCGGCGCCACTCACGAAGCCCCAGGCGATGCCGGCCGCCTGGAGATCGGCGAAGAAGGCAGGCTCCACCAGCAGCGGCTCGCTGCCGATGAAGCCGCGCCAGAGAGCCGGGTCGCCGTCGGGGTCGCCACCGAAATAGAAGCCGCCGAACACCTCCACCAGATCCGCCAGGGAGGGCAGGGGCGCTGGCACCGGCGCTGGCGATGGCGATAACGGTGGCGATGGCGAAAACAGTGGCGACGTGGCCCCTGGGGTTGCCACGGATCGTGCCGGGAACAGCGTTCCGGCAGACCCCGCTGAGGACTCCAGTCCGGCCGGTCGTATCGCTGCATCACCGGAGCGGGCGGCGACGTCGCTCGAGCTGCGATGCCGCCGCAGCAGCTCCAGCGAGGCCTCCCAGTCGTTGTTCCAGCAGCCCTCCGCCTTGAGGGCGTCGATCTCGGCCGGATCCGGGCGCCAGCCGCTGTAATGGTGCACCGTCTCCACGATGGCGCGGCGATAGCTGCCGCCCACATCCCGGATCACGCCATCGATGTCGAAGAGCAGAAGGGCGCGGGGGAACAGGGAGAGCTCCGATGCGGCTGGTAGGCTAGTTGTTTGCCTGCGCGTCCCTTGAGTTCCGAGACCATGACAGCATCCGAGAGCGCCGTTGGTGCGGCTGAGCTGAGCGCTGCTGCCGGGGCCGAGGCGGACGCTCCGGCCGTGACCACCGAAGGACGGCCGGTGATGCGGGGCGGCAGCGCGGCCCTGGCCACCGCCACCATCGACGAGGACGGCGTTCCTTCCGGCTATACCCCCAAGGCCGATGAAGGTCGCTTTCTGTTGAAGATCCTCTGGCTGCCCGACAACGTCGCCCTGGCGGTGGATCAGATCGTGGGCGGCGGCCCCAGCCCCCTCACCGCCTACTTCTTCTGGCCCCGGGAAGATGCCTGGGAAACCCTCAAGGGCGAGCTGGAAGGCAAGAGCTGGATCACCGACAACGAGCGCGTCGAGATCCTCAACAAGGCCACCGAGGTGATCAACTACTGGCAGGAGGAAGGCCGCGGCAAATCCCTCGATGAAGCCAAGCTCAAGTTCCCCGACATCACCTTCTGCGGTACCGCCTGAGTTGCGGCAGCTTGCCGATTTTCTGGAGGCGGCCCTGCGGCCGCCTTTTTTGATGGTCGCGGCCCGCTCAGGGGCTGGGGCTGCGCGGATCGACCACCATGCCGAAGGCGCTGGCCACCACCCGGGCCCGCTCCTGCCCCAGGATCTCCCGCAGCCGCACCCCAAGCTCGTGTAGGGAGATCAGGGGGAAGGGCGGCGGGAGGTCGGGCCCATGGCGGGCTGGATCGCTGGGGGAGCGGCAGGAAGCCAGAGGCTCCCTAGGGCCGACCGCAGGGCAGGACACAGCCCGAGGGAGGGCAACTCATTCTGGCGGCCCGCTTCGTGATGGTGGTCCAGGAAGCTGGCCGCGATCAGGGCGCCGAGGGGATCGCGGGCCCTATCGATCAGGAGGGTCTCCGGCCGGAGCGTGCCGTGGCGCAGCCCCTGCACCTGGCTGTGGCGGCTCTGCAGGCTGGGAACCAGCAGAGCCGGGTCGCCGCAGAGGCGCCCCACCTCGCGGCGCAGGGGCTCGCGGCCGGCCTGCGGCCAGTTCGGCCGCGGCACCAGCGGCGGCCCTTGAGGCGCCGAGGCGAGCGGGAGCCGCTGCCCCAGGGCAACGCCGATTATCAGGGCCAGAGTGCCGGTGAGCAGGAGCGGCAGCACCCTGAGGGGGGGCCGGGGAACCGGCGCCGGCACCGCCGCCGCCGAAGGGTCGGATGGGGGCGGTGCCGGTTCCCCGGCCTGCCAGCGTCCGATCGCCACACTCACGTCATCCCCGCAGCCCTCGGCACTGATCCGATCGAGGGCCTCTGCCAGGAAGGCTTCGACCCCAGCAACCCCTTCGCCGGTATCGGAGCCGCCGATGCCGGAGTGGGCGGTATCCGGGTGCGCCGCATCGGGGTGCGCGGCATCAGTGGGCGCGGAATCGGGGTGCGCGGAATCGGAAGCCGCGGTGTCGCAGGCGGCGGCGGTGGAATCCGGCCCTGCCGCCAGCCAAGCAGTCAGGGCCAGGAAATCGGCATCACTCGCACAGGATTTGCGGATGCCATCGGTGCTGAGCACCAGGGAAAACGGGAGCACCTCGTCCTCGAGGGGCCACACCCAGGAACGAAACCAGCCGCCCAGCGCCGCCCCCTCCTGGCAGAGGCTGGCGGTGGCCTCCCCCGCCCCGGGGGCACCCAGCTCCTGGCTGAGCAGTTCAGCCGTCCCCGCCGGATCCACCCGCACCAGATCCCAGTCACCCAGACCGGCCAGGGCCCACCAGCGGGGCGTCAGCAGCAGCAGCCCCAGGGTGGAGCCATAGGGAACCGGCGAGAAGGGGACGCCGCCCTCCCCCTCGCCGGGGCCCGCCAGCCAGTGCTGCCGCACCGCCGCCAGCCAGTGCTGTTGAAGGGCGTGAGGAAGATCCTCGGCCAGCCAGCGCCGCAGCGCCAACAGATCCGCCCCTGCCGGCGGGGCCGTTCCGGCCGGCAGGCGGGCCAAAGCGTCCGCTACCACCTCGACGGCGGCCGCACAGGCCAGGGCACTGCCCACATCACTGTGGTAGTGGGCTTGGCCCCCATGGCCATCGGCCACCGCCAGCAGGGTGAGGGGCAGGCCGCCGGGCAGGGTCAAGGCCCGCTGCAGCGTGGCGTCCTGGCACGGCTGGCCGCGCCGCCGATGGGCGGAGCCCCGGCGGGTGCACACCCCAGGAACCAGCCACCGCCTCAACATGGCCTGCTCACCACTTGAGGGGGTCGGGTTCGTCGAGCGGGTCGAGCTCGGTGGGGGGAAGATCCGGCAGGGGTACGGCCTCCTGACTGGCGGCGGCATCCGCCAGGCGACTGGCACTGCTGGAGGCGGCCCCCACCACGGCCGTGGAGGCCCACTGGATGTAGCGGGCCAGGGTGGTGGCGTTGGCGGCCTGCAGGGGGCGCCGCGGCGAGCGGCCCGGCCCATGGCGGGGCATCTCCCCACTGCCTCCAGGCACCTCGCCCGGAGGCAGGGCCCCGCCGGCGGATCCACGGGCAGGGTCCGAATCGATGAAGCGCTGCAGCACCTCGCCATCGGCGTCATGACCCATGGCGATCGCCAGCCGCACGGCCCGCCGCGCCCAGGGCTCGGCCATCAGGGCGGCCAGCCCCGCCTCGAAGTCGTCGGTGGGCTGGCCATCGGAGATCAGCACCAGCACCGGCGGCAGGGCCCGCTGCTCCATCGGGGGGCTGCGTAGCTCAGCGGCAAGGAGCTCAAGCGCCTCTCCCATCGCCGTCACCCCCCCGGCCCGCAGGTCGATCCACTCCAGCTCCTCCACCGGGGTGGGGGTGGGGATGTGCCAGGCGGCCCGGTCGGCGAAGCGCACCGCCCGCACCAGCACGCGGGCTTCGGGGTTGTCGCTGGCCACCGCCGCCATCCCCGGCAGGGACTGACGGATCGCCTGATTGAGCGACTCGATCTTGCCCTGGGCCTCCATCGAGCCAGAACAGTCGCAGAGGTAGATGAAGTGGAGCGGTCGACTCGCCAGCCGGACATTGGGGAAAGCCATCGGGGCGCAGCGCTGGGTCTGGGGCGGGGGGAACGGGAACCAGCTCGGAGGTCCGATGGCGGGTTAAGGAAAGAAAGGCGGGTTCGGGAATGAAGGACGGCTTCGGGGAGGAAGGAGGGTTCGGGAATGAAGGACGGCTTCGGGGAGGAAGGAGGCGGAGGGAAGCGAACAACGAGGCTCGCTCGGGGAGGGGTGGGGCTGGAGCGAAGGGCCCCCGGAGGCCAAAACCCGAACCCGAAGCCAGAAGTTCGGGTCCGCTCTGGTCTTCTCGGGGCTGCTCTAGGCCGCTCCGGTGAAGGTGAGAGGACCAGGTGGAACGCGCCGGGGTTGGCCGGGCCCTGGCGCTGGGCCGGTTTCGCTCGGGGCCCTGGAGTCCTTCAGCGAGGTGACGCTTCCACCGACGGTTCATCAGGCCGTTCGATCGTGACCTCCCCGTCCGATGTGGTGAGCGTCGCCGCCTGGGCGAGGCTACCCGTTTCGCCGGGAGCTACGGCAATCGCCTGGCCTCCCAGCAGCGTCAGGGTCCAGGGATAGGGAGAGAGATTCTCCAGACCCAGCAGATGGGGGCGGCGGGGGTGGGCCACCATCCGGGCCAGTGGATGGTCCAGGTCTTCGGCGAGCAGGACATCGAAATGGTGGGGGTGGAGTTCGTTGCCGGCGGCCACGGCCACCAGGCCCGCCGCGGTGCGCATCCGCATCGGCGGCAGCAGGGGGACTCCGCAGGAGCGACACAGCCCGCTGAGCCGGACATCCAGCAGATTCTCCTCGGCGCAGTTCGGGCAGAGCCGCCGCTGGTCGAGGGTGGCAGCGAGCTGCTGGCACCACTGGCCGGTGAGGGTGCGGCTGCGGGGATCGCTCAACCCCGGGCCGAAGCTGCGCTCGAACAGTTGCTGGAGCGCCCGGGGGTAGAGGGGCCAGGTGAGCAGGGCCGCCGCGTGCTCGATCGGATCGGGGCGATTGCGGCCATCGCGCGGGTCGAAAACAAACAGCGGCTCTTCCGCATAGAGACGGCGGCGGGCCGGGAGATCCAGGCAGGGAATCGCGCGCTCCAGGGCGCCTTTGAAGGGATCGTGGCGGGTGAGCAGGTGGAACAGCAGAACAGCCAGGGAGAAGAGATCCGAGCCGCCGTCGGGGCGGGAGCGGCCAAGGGCCACCTCAGGCGCCATGAAGCCCCAGGTGCCCACCACGGCGCCACCGCCGCGGCCGCTCACCTCCACGTTGTCGTTGTCGCCGATCAGAATCCGCCCCCGGCCCGCGTCGAGGAAGACATTGCCGAGGGAAACGTCCTTGTAGCAGAGGCCCAGGCTGTGCAGGGCATGGAAGCCGCGGGCCAGGAAGAAGGCGCTGCGCAGCACATTCTGGAGGCTGATCGTGAGCCGGCCGGCGGCGTGTTCCACGGCCCCCTGAAAGCCAGCCGGCCGCAGGGGCATCAGGTAGCCGAAACCCGAGGTCGCGCCGCCGAGCGTGGCGGGGTCGGCCCCGGTGGGGCGCACCAGGGCCAGGGGCCAGAGAAAATCGCCATTCGGGGAGCCACGGCGGATGCTTTCGGCCAGCCGTTCCGCCAGGCCCGGATCGCGCCGCAGAAAAGTGGGGAAATACCACTTGAGAGCCAGGGCCTCCTCGCCAACCGCCACCTCGAACACCTGGCCCTGGCTGCCGCCACCCAGCCCCCGCAAAATCCGCACCGGGACATCGATCCCGCCGAAGCGGTGGCTGGTGGCAAGGGGCAGGATCCAGGCCATGGGGAGGGATCAGGCCTCCGGGTCCTGACCGAGGGCCCGGCGCACGCCCTTGCGGTGGGCCAGGGCGGCGGGTCGATCGGCGAAGCGATGGCGATGAGCCCGGCCGTCCCGCAGGGTGAGCAGCAAGATGTGCTCCTGACGGCGGGCCAGCAGCAGCGCCAGGGCCAGCGCCGCCGCCTGCCAGGGCCAGAAGATCAGGGGGAAGGGCAGCAGCAGCAGTCCCCCCAGGCAGGCCAGCACCCACCAGCTGAACCCGTGGGGATGCAGGGCTTCGCTGCGCACCTCCACGGCGCGGATCTGATCGAGGCGAAGGGCCCTGCCGGCCACCCTGATGGTGCCGGCCTGCGCCGCCGGGCTGGCGGCTGCCGCATCCGATGCGGGGAGGGGGGGGAAGGCGAGAGGGGGGGATAGCTCCCCCGGGGCCGACGGGGCCGCGGCGGGCTCCCCCGTAAGAAATTGCAACCAGGGCCCCCTGCGACCCAGCCGAATCCGGTCGCCAGGGGCCAGGAGCCGGCAACCACTCAGCCGTTCCCCCTCCACGGTGGTGCCGTTGCTGCTCCCCAGGTCGCACACCAGCCATTGGCCGGCGCCGCCGGGGCGCAGCTCGGCGTGGTGACGCGAGAGGCCGGGTTCCTGGGCCAGGCAGAGCCGATTGGCGGGATCCCGGCCGATCGTGAGGGGGATCGACCGATCCAGGGGCACGGCGGCGGCCGACCGATCCAGCCACACCAGGCGGGCGAAGGGCTCCATCAGGGCCCCTCCCGCCAGCGCTGGACCCGCCCCGGCCGCAGCAGGGCATGGGCAGCCAGCAGCAGGGCCACCAGCACCATCAGCAGCAGAACGAAGCCCGGAATCGCCCCAAGCGGTGTGGTCACAAAGGCCGCCCTGAGGGCATACAGCCCGATCGTGAGGGCGATCCAGATCCGGAATGGGGCCCAGGGATCCCGCCGACGCTGCACCGAGAGGGTTCAATCCGCCCGATTAGCCTATGGGGCCCGGGCCCCGCCCGCTCGCCGCGATGGCCACCTCATCCCCGTCCCCGGCTCCGGGAGCCGCCCCCTCGCTGTTGCCTGGTGAAGGCCATGGGCTGCCACCGCAGAACCAGCAGCCAGGGGGCGGACAGCCAGTACAACTCGACGGGCCGGCCAGGCCGGGGCCTCGCCTGCTGGCGGAGCTGGCTCCCTGGCGCGAGCTGGGTCGGGCCCTGCTGCAGCCGGCTCCGTGGCGTGAGCGCCGCCAGTCCCTGGAGAGGGCCTGGCAGCAGCTCACCCACCACCAGGCCCATCTGGAACTCTGGGAAGGGGACCGCTGCACGGGCCGCCTTCCCCTGGCCCAGGAGCGAGTGCGGGTCGGTCGGGATCCGCAGTGCGAGCTTCCCTGCCAGGCCATCGGGATCAGCCGGGTGCACGCCTTTGTGGAACGGGTAAGGCGCGGCGACCGCGACCACCGCCTCGAGGACTTCGACTCCGCCAATGGGATCTTCTGGCGCGACCAGCGGATCCGCTCGATCGGCCTGCGCCATGGCGACCGGATCCAGCTGGGCTCTCCCCTGAAGGGAGCCACCCCCACCCTGCGCTACCGGCACCCCCCCAGCCACCTGGAGCGGCTGTTGCGGGCCGCCGGCCTGGCCTCCCTGGTGGGTTCTGCCGTGCTGGTGGCGGCCCTGCTCGCGGCCAGCACGGTTGCGGGCGGCTCCAGGATCCGCTTCTACGGCGGCCCCCTGAAGATCCTGTCGGCCGATTTCCGCCGCATCGATGCCCGTGAGGGGGCCGCCACCGCCCTGCCACGCCTGGCCGACTACCCCAGCCAGCTGCGCCTGGCGCTGCTCGCCTCAGAGGACACCCGCTTCGGCTGGAACAGCGGCCTCGACCTGTTCGGCACCCTGCGCTCCCTGGTGAAGGGCACGGGCGGCGGCAGCGGCCTCACCCAGCAGGTGGCCCGCCTCTACGACCCAGCCGTGGGTAACGATGTGAGCCTCGGCCGCAAGCTGCGCGAACTCTGGGTGGCCTGGCAGCTGGAGACCGGCTATAGCAAGGGCCGCATCCTCAAGATGTACCTCGACCGCGCCCCCCTGGGCCTGGGCACGGAGGGCTTCGAGCAGGCAGCCCAGCTGTATTTTCGCAAGTCGGCCCGCGCGCTCGACCTGGCCGAATCCGCCTTCCTGGTGGGTCTGTTACCCAGCCCCAACGGCTACAGCCCCTGCTTCGCTCCGCTGCCCCCCGCTGCCCCGGTGGACAGCTGGGCGCCCCTGCAGCGCCGCAACCTGGTGCTGCGGCGCATGCACGAGGAGGGCTTCATCGACCAGGACAGCCTGCGCGACGCCCTGCGCCGACCCCTGAACATCGATCCCTCCGCATGCCGCGAATCCAGCCGCGAAAGCTATCCCTATTTCAGCGACTACGTGCGCGGCGAACTGGAGGGTCGCCGCTTCGGCCTCAACCTTGATCCCCAGCGGGGCGGCGGCAACTACGCCGTGGTGAGCACGGTGGATCCCCGCCTCCAGCGGCTAGCCCAGCGCGAAGTGGGTCGCTTCCTGGAGAAGGAGGCCCGGCCGATGGGCCTCAACCAGGCCGCCCTGATCAGCCTCGATGTGCGCAGCGGCGCGATCCTCGCTTACGTGGGCGGCGGCGATTACCGCAAAAGCAGCTTCGATCGCGTTCAGGCCCTGCGCCAGCCCGGCTCCACCTTCAAGCTGTTCACCGTTCTGGCGGCCCTGGGTCAGGACATCGAACCCGGTGAGCGGATCAACTGTGCCCCGCTGGGTGGCGTGGCGGGCTGCAGCCACGGTGCCGGCGACAGCGATGGCAGCACCAGCCTGGCGGCGGGGTTTACCAAGTCGGAAAACGTGGTGGCGCTGCGGCTGGCGGATCGGGTGGGGCTAGAGCGCGTGATCGCCCAGGCGCGGCGGCTCGGTATCAGCACACCCCTCCATGCCGACCACAACATGGTGCTCGGCGGTGATGCCACCTACCTCTACGAGATGGCACGGGCCTATGCCGTGGTGGCCAACGGCGGCCGCTCCGTGCCGATGCATGGTGTGCAACGCATCATCGACCTCGCCCTCTGTGCCGACTACACACGGATGGCAAGCTGCCCGCCCCGGGCGATCACCGATCCGGTGGGCGAAGAGGGGCGCCAGTTGATCGATCCCGCCGTGGCCGCCCGCATGGACCGGCTGCTGCGAGACGTGGTGAGTGACGGCACCGGCCGCGCAGCCGGGGTGATCGCCGATGCCCGCGGCAAGACCGGCACCACCAACGACGGGGTGGATGTGCTGTTCATCGGCTACTCCCCCGCCAGCGGCATCCTCACCGGCGTGTGGATGGGCAACGACGACAACCGTGCCGCCGAGGCCGCCAGCAGTGTGTTGGCCGCAGAGCTGTGGGGCCGCTTCATGCAGGCGGCCCAGGGCGGGGAGAGGGCCGCCTGAGCAAGCCTGCTCAGCCCGGCCGGTGCCGCAGCCATCCCTGCAGCAGCATCGATCCCCAGCTCAGCAGCGCCCAGCCCAGCCCCAGCATCAGGCCCCACCACCAGGTCGAGGCCAGCAGCCGCTGGCTGGGCCTGCCGGGATCGCCGGGGTGGGGACGGGGCAGGATCCAGGCAAGCTGCAGGCTGCCCACCACCACCAGCAACACCCAGGCGGGAACTGTGATCTCACCGAGCTCAAAGCCGATCACCCGCCAGTGGAGCAGGCTCAGCCCCGCCGCCAGACCCACCAGGGCGCCCACGGCACCGGAGGCGCCGCCCCAGCGTTGATGGCGCAGGCCCTGGCGGCGGGCCGTGAGAGCAGCGAGGCACAGGCAGGCCAGGGAGGTGAGCGTGTAGCGCAGCACCACCTGATCGAGCGCCAGGGGCGTGGGCCCCAGGATCAGGAGCAGAAGCAGCACGTTCACCAGGGCTTCACCATGGCGGTGGTGGAACCAGGACGCGCTCACCCACCGCCAGGCCAGCCGAGGTTGGCCGCTCTCCTCCTGGTCCAGCAGCGCTGAACGGCGCAGGAAGCGCAGCGGCCCCGGCAGGGTGGCGATCTGAAGACCAGCGAGCGTCAGAGCGAGGACCAGGCCCGCGCTCCACTGCCGGGGTGCCAGCAGCTCCCGGTCGAGCACACCGGCCAGCCAGGCGAGTACCAGGGCCATGGCGGCCGCCAGAGCCAGGCCGGGTCCGAGCGGGATGAGATCGCGCCGCACCAGCCCCAGGTTTAGCGATGGCCGTCGGCGAGCCAGGCGGGGGGATCGGGAAGGATCCCCTGGCGAGGGCACCGGCGCAGGTGAAGACCGCACTGGCGCAGGCGAGACGACTGCTCCCGGTTGCAGGGCCTGCACGGCGGCAGGGAGCTCCGACCCTGACGCGACGGCCGGGGAGAACGACCCCCCTCCAGGCCCCTGCTGCCGCACGAACTGCGCCGAGCTCGCAACCCGGCCTGCCGCGGCGGCCCCGGAGCCGCCGCCGTTGCCACCGCCTACGGCAGCAGGAGTCAGCCCCTTAACCCCCAGCCCAACCTCCAGTAGATCGACCAGCTCGGCCAGCACCGCGGGCGCATAGGTGCTCTGGAGCTCCACCACCAAGGCAGCCAGGGCTGCCCTTCGGGCCGTGCCGCTGCCGGTTAGGGCCTGCCGTAACAGCGGCCGCCGGGCCAGATCCCGCACGGGGCCCGCCAGGGTTTGCTCGGCACCGAGCACATCCACCAGGCGGTTGCCGAGGGCCACGCCGTTGTCGAGGCCAGGAGTACCGGCCTCCAGCCAGCCGGCCAGAGCCAAACCCAGGGACCGCCCGCTACCCATCAACCGTTCCGTGTGGGGCGAGCTTAGGCAGCCCTGGCGCCCAGGCCCTCAGGCAGCCGGATGGCTCGGCCGACCAGTGCATCAGCCGCTGCTTCAGCCGGCCTGGCCTGGGTCGGCGTTGCCACTCCCAGCACCGGCGGCCGCATCCCGCTCGAACTGCACCGCCGCCTCGACCGTGGGAGCGGCCGCAAAGAGTTTCGCAGCCACCGAGGGGGCCAGGGTGAAGCAGCCCACCCCGGCAGCGGCCAGCCGGCTCAGGTCCGTGGGATCCCGCAGGCTGGCCACCAGCAGCCGAGTGATGGCGCCGACCCCATCGAGGGCCTGCTGCATCGCGATCAGATCGGCGTGGCCATCACGACCAAGGTCGCCGATGCGGCCCAGATAGGGGGCGATGTAGCGGGCCCCGAGGGCCGCCGCCACCAGCACCTGGGGCACCGCGTAGCAGGCGGTGAAGGTCACCGGCACGTCGGCATGGATGAGGCGCCGGGCGGCTTCTGCACCGGCGCGGGTGATCGGCAACTTCACCAGGACCCGGCTCGGTGCCAGGGCCGCAAGGCCTGCCCCACACTCCGCCAGGGTCTCGGCATCGCCGCCCCAGGCCTGCAGATGGATCTCCTGCATGCCCCGATCCAGCGCCTCGCGGGTGAGGCGCTCCAGTTCATCGAGGCGGCAGGGTCTGGCCGCCCGGAGCAGCAGGGTGGGATTGGTGGTCACGCCGTGGAACAGACCGCTGGGTAACCATTCGGCCCAGGCGGACGGATCAGCCGAATCGAGCAGCAGGCGAAGCGTCATGGGCGGAGATGGCCGGCCAGGGTGCCGCGCCACGTTGGCAGGCTCCCGCCCGTCTCCAAAAAAATCCCCACGCGGCGCAGAGCCGTCGTGGGGGAGGGGAACGAAAAGCAATCAGCCGCCGCGGCTGGCGGAAAGGCGGGCGCGGCTGCGGGCCAGGGTCTGCTCGGCCTTTACCTTTTCAGGGCTGGAGGGCTGGCCCTCGAACGTGGTGTAAGCCTGGCGGGCCTGTTCGTACTCCTTCTCGGCGGTGGCGGTGTCGATGGTGCTGCCCAGCTGGGCGGCATTCACGAGCACGGTCACCTCGTTCGAATCCACCTCGGCGAAGCCGCCGCTAAGGGCGATAGAGGTCCAGGTGTTGCCTTCACGCAGGCGGAGAACGCCGCTGTCAAGGGCGGTCAGCATCGACACGTGGCCGGTGAGGATGCCCACCTGGCCCGTGGTGCTAGGGAGAATCACTTCGTCGGCGCTGCCGTCGAAGACGCTCTGATCGGGGGCAAGAATGCGCAGGTTGAGGGTCATCAGCAGATCAGCCCTTGGCTTCAGAGAGAATTTTGGCAGCCTTGGCCTTCACTTCCTCGATGTTGCCCACGAGATAGAAAGCGGCCTCGGGCAGATCATCGAGTTCACCGGCAAGGATCTGGTTAAAACCCTTGATGGTGTCGTCGAGCTTCACATACTTTCCGGGCATGCCGGTGAAAATCTCGGCCACGAAGAAGGGCTGGGAGAGGAACTTCTCGATCTTGCGGGCTCGGTCCACCGTGCGGCGGTCATCTTCGGAAAGTTCGTCGAGGCCCAGGATCGCGATGATGTCCTGCAGTTCCTTGTAGCGCTGCAGGGTGCTCTGCACGGCGCGAGCGGTGCGATAGTGCTCATCACCCACCACGGCGGGCTGGAGCATGGTGCTGGTGGAATCGAGCGGATCCACCGCCGGGTAAATGCCCTTGGAAGCCAGGCCGCGGCTCAGCACCGTGGTGGCGTCGAGGTGGGCGAAGGTGGTGGCGGGGGCGGGATCGGTGAGGTCGTCGGCCGGCACGTAGACAGCCTGGATGGAGGTGATCGAACCCTCCAGGGTGGAGGTGATGCGCTCCTGAAGTTCACCCACGTCGGTGCCGAGGGTCGGCTGGTAGCCCACAGCCGAGGGCATGCGGCCCAGCAGCGCGGACACTTCCGAGCCGGCCTGCACGAAGCGGAAGATGTTGTCCACGAACAGCAGCACGTCCTGCTTGTTCACATCGCGGAAGTGCTCGGCCATGGTGAGGGCCGAGAGGCCGACCCGCATGCGGGCGCCCGGGGGCTCATTCATCTGGCCGTAGCAGAGCGCCACCTTCGACTTGGAGAGGTCTTCGGAGTTGATCACTCCGGACTCCTTAAATTCTTCGTAGAGGTCGTTGCCCTCGCGGGTGCGCTCACCCACACCGGCAAACACGGACACACCACCGTGCTCCTTGGCAATGTTGTTGATCAGCTCCTGGATCAACACGGTCTTACCCACGCCGGCGCCACCGAACAGGCCCACCTTGCCCCCCTGGCGATAAGGAGCCAGCAGGTCGATCACCTTGATGCCGGTCTCAAACACCTTGGGCTTGGTTTCCAGCTCTGTGAGCTTGGGGGCTTCGCGGTGGATGGGGGAGGTGATGGTCGTGGCCACAGGACCCTTTTCGTCGACGGGCTCGCCCAGCACGTTGAAGATGCGGCCCAGGGTGGCCTCACCCACGGGCACGGAGATGGGAGCGCCGGTGTCGAGGGCGGCCATGCCGCGCACCAGGCCATCGGTGCTGCTCATCGCCACGGCCCGGACGCGGTGATCGCCGAGCAATTGCTGAACTTCGGCGGTCAGAGCCACGTCCTGACCGGCGGCATTCCGGCCGGTCACCCGCAGGGCGTTGTAGATGCGGGGCAGCTTGCCGGCGGGAAACTCCACGTCCAGCACCGGGCCGATCACCTGTTTGACGACACCCTGGGTGCCGGAGGCGGCGGGAGCAGCTGCAGCCATAGGAAAGATGTAGTGGCGGGGAGCGCGCAGGGGGTAAACCGACCCGCCTGAAGCGGCGCAACCTTACCACTGCGTGACCCACTGGCGGACGGCTGGAACCAGGCCTGCAGCGGGCCGGCGGCGCCGGCAGGCGGCTGGCGGGGGAGGGGGTTCGGTCACCCGAACTCATCGCCACTCCTGCGCCGGCCACCCACAGCCCTAAATTGGCAGTCGACGGGCACGAGTGCCAAATCCACTCCGGCCATCAATCCAGGTTCAAGAACTTCAGCCCCTGCAGTGGTTCCACCCTGGTGCGATCCGCCTCCAGCTGTCCCGATCCCGGCCCTGGCCTCCACCAGGCCCCGGTTCCGGTTCACCTGGGCACCCAGCCTTCTCCGAATCCCCAGGGGAGAGCGTGTCCGAGTCCGAATCCAATCCACCGCGACAACCCATGGCTGCTGTTTCCCTCAGCGTCTCCACCGTCAAGCCCCTCGGCGATCGCATCTTCATCAAGGTGTCGGAATCCGAGGAGAAGACCGCCGGCGGCATCCTTCTCCCCGACACCGCCAAGGAAAAGCCCCAAGTGGGCGAAGTGGTGCAGGTGGGCCCCGGCCGCCGCAACGATGACGGTTCCCGCCAGGCTCCCGAAGTGAGCATCGGCGACAAGGTTCTATACAGCAAGTACGCCGGCACCGACATCAAGCTCGGCTCTGACGAATTTGTGCTGCTTTCCGAGAAGGACATCCTCGCCATCGTGAACTGAGGCCCCCGGAGCCAGCCCATCCAGGCTGATCCGTTCCCGCCACGATCTTCAGGGTTAGGAGGCTCAACGCATCCGCCCCCACCCTTTTACCCTTTCCCACCCAGAGACCTTCCATGGCCAAGCGCATCATTTATAACGAACAGGCTCGTCGTGCCCTCGAGCGCGGTATCGACATCCTGGCGGAAGCCGTCGCCGTCACCCTCGGTCCCAAGGGCCGCAATGTGGTGCTGGAGAAGAAGTTCGGCGCTCCCCAGATCATCAATGACGGCGTGACCATCGCCAAGGAAATCGAACTCGAGGACCATATCGAGAACACCGGTGTTGCCCTGATCCGTCAGGCCGCCAGCAAGACCAATGACGCCGCAGGTGATGGCACCACCACCGCCACCGTGCTGGCCCACGCCATGGTGAAGGCCGGCCTGCGCAACGTAGCCGCCGGCGCCAACGCCATCACCCTCAAGCGCGGCATCGACAAGGCCTCCGACTTCCTGGTTGGCAAGATCAAGGAGCACGCCAAGCCGATCAGCGACAGCAACGCCATCGCCCAGGTGGGCACCATCTCCGCCGGCAACGACGAAGAGGTGGGCCGCATGATCGCCGACGCCATGGACAAGGTGGGCAAGGAGGGTGTGATCTCCCTCGAAGAAGGGAAGTCGATGACCACCGAGCTGGAGGTCACCGAGGGCATGCGCTTCGATAAGGGCTACATCTCCCCCTACTTCGCCACCGACACCGAGCGGATGGAGGCGGTGCTTGAAGAGCCCTACATCCTGATCACCGACAAGAAGATCGCCCTGGTTCAAGACCTGGTGCCTGTTCTTGAGCAGATCGCCCGCACCGGCCGTCCCCTGCTGATCATCGCCGAGGACATCGAGAAGGAAGCCCTCGCCACCCTGGTGGTGAACCGCCTCCGCGGCGTGCTCAACGTGGCGGCCGTCAAGGCCCCTGGCTTCGGTGATCGCCGCAAGGCCATGCTCGAGGACATCGCCGTTCTCACCAACGGTCAGCTGATCACCGAGGACGCCGGCCTCAAGCTGGAAAACGCCAAGATCGATTCCCTGGGCACCGCCCGCCGGATCACGATCAATAAGGACACCACCACCATCGTGGCCGAAGGCAACGAGGCGGCGGTGAAGGCCCGGGTGGAGCAGATCCGCAAGCAGATCGAGGAAACCGATTCCTCCTACGACAAGGAGAAGCTGCAGGAGCGTCTCGCCAAGCTGAGCGGCGGCGTGGCCGTCGTCAAGGTGGGCGCCGCCACCGAGACCGAGATGAAGGACAAGAAGCTGCGCCTGGAAGATGCCATCAACGCCACCAAGGCGGCCGTTGAGGAAGGCATCGTTCCAGGCGGCGGCACCACCCTGGCTCACCTCGGTCCTGCCCTGGAGGAGTGGGCGGCCGCCAATCTCTCCGGCGAGGAGCTGATCGGCGCCCAGATCGTGGCGACCAGCCTCACCGCTCCTCTCAAGCGGATCGCTGAGAACGCCGGTGCCAATGGCGCCGTCGTGGCCGAGCACGTGCGCAACAAGCCCTTCAACGAGGGCTACAACGCCGCCACCGGCGAGTACGTGGACATGCTGGCCGCCGGCATCGTGGATCCCGCCAAGGTGACCCGCTCCGGCCTGCAGAACGCCGCCTCGATCGCTGGCATGGTGCTCACCACCGAGTGCATCGTGGCCGATCTGCCCGAGAAGAAGGAAGCGGCCCCCGCCGGCGGCGGCATGGGCGGCGGCGACTTCGACTACTGATCGCGATCGCATCCAAGGCTCGGCGGGCTATGCCCGTCGGCGCTGGATCCAGTGGAGGGGCTACAGCCCCTCCATTTTTTTGCTGTGCGATCAGCCGGGCTTTCGGCTCGCTGCGGCCGCAGGGCCCTTGAGGCCAGATTCCAACAGAAAGGCCGCCAGGTTGCTCAGGGATCGACCCTCCCCATCAGCCCTGACCTGCAGCTCCACGAACGTGGCCCAAGGCAGCGTGATGGTGACCCGACGCGGCGAGCGGAATGCGGGCTGCACCGCTGATCCGTGGTGCACCGCCAGCGATCCGGGCGATGGGGCCATGACCGCAGGCGCAACAAGGTCAGGAGTGCTACGAAAAACCGGTGATGTGTTGCGGGATGCCGAGTACATGCAGCGATAAAAGCGCAGTTCACTTTCCCATCTAATTCACAGAAGAGTCAAGCCGAATCCCAACTAACGGAGCCCGAATAAAATGCGAGAACTGCAATAGGTGAAGTGACTGCGCATAGGCCGATGCAATTATTGAATTAATTGGCGTCATCTAGGTTCTGTTCTGCAGTAGCAGCGCCACATCTGGCGTCAGAGTGGTGAAAGGTGAGGCAATCACGCGCAGAGCACGGCATATGCGCGGCAGATTGAATTCTTGATCAGGCCAGCCTTTGACCTCTAAGGCTGGAAGCCAGCGACGTTGATCAGCAATGTCCTAGGCCGGACCTCTGCAAGGTCCCCAGCTTCCGAGCTGCTCAGCGAGGCTGGCATCCAGGCGCGGCATCAAGGGCTCAGGGCGGTCCACGGCCTCGCGCAGCAGTTCCCGCTCCAACATGCGGATCCGGTTCTGGCGCAGACAGAACTTGCAACCGCCGGTGGTCTGCAGGTGCTTCTCCGGGGTGATCGAAATCAACTTCACCGGATGGAGGCGGCAGCGGATGCCCACCGGAGTCTTGTAGCTCTTGTAGACGATGGTGGAATAGTCATACTGATCTGCAAACCGGGCCCGGGCGCGCGCCAGAAAGGTTTCGCGGCTGATCGGACTGCCCATTGCAGCGCCAGCTGACTGAGTGCAAACACCGTACCGAGATCGGAACAGGGAAGCCACCGGCCCGAAGGATTCGATAGCTTCCGTAACCCGGCGGGATGGCGCCCCGACAAGCCACAGCCCCTTCAGCCCGGCAGGAACACCAGGGCGACCCCGTTATTGCAGTAACGCTTGCCCGTGGGTGGCGGACCATCCCCAAAGACATGGCCCTGATGTCCGCCGCAGCGGCGGCAGTGATACTCACTGCGGGGCACGATCAGCTTGAAATCAAGCTTGGTGACCACCGCATCCTTCAGGGGCTGCCAGAAACTGGGCCAGCCGGTGCCGCTGTCGAACTTGGCCGTGGAGGAAAACAGCGGCAGCCGGCACCCTGCGCATAGGAAGGTACCCCGTCTTTTCTCGTGCTCGAGGGGACTGCTGAACGGACGCTCCGTTCCCTCCTGGCGCAGCACCGCGAAGGCTGCCGGAGAAAGCCGCCGTTTCCACTCGGCCTGATCGAGCCGCCAACGGGGATCGGTGGCCGGGGATGCCGCGGCAGCGCGGCCCGGCCAGGACAGGACACCGGCCCCCAGGGCCTGGAGGGGAAGGCCAGCGGCCAGTTGCCGCAGGAGATCGCGGCGCCTCAGCGGCCCACCATCACCTAACCCAGCCATCCGGCACTCAGCATCACGGCCAGCCCTAGAAACAGCCCCAGCAGGGTCCAGGTGATCCGGTTGAGGGTCTCCTCGGCGCTGCGGGCACTGGTGAACATCGAGCCGCCGCTGGAGGCCAGCCCCCCCATGCCATCCCCCTTGGGGCTGTGGAGCAGAACGCTCACGATCAGCAGTACGGCGCTGATCATCCAGAGGTAGGAGATCGCTGTCTTCAGCATGGGGACTGGATCGGGGGGTGATGGTGGGACAGGTTGGGGACGGGATCCGGATCAGACCCGCAAAGTGCGGGACACGGGGCTCGTTGCCACCGTTGAGGCTCCAGCCGGCAGGATCAGGGATTCGCCGGTCATGCGTTCCGGCTTCGGCAGACCGAGGATGGACAGCAGGGTAGGCGCGATGTCGGCCAGACCTCCATGCTCGCGCAGGTGGACATCGGTGCCGTGGCCAGGAAGCTTGCGCTTTTCACCCTCCACCAGAATCACCGGCACAGGGTTGGTGGTGTGGGCTGTCCAGGGACGGCCGTCGGGGCCCTGCATCAGCTCGGCGTTGCCATGGTCGGCGGTGATCAGCAGGGTGCCACCCATCCGATTGGTGGCCTCCACCAGCCGGCCGACACAGCAATCCACGGTGGCGATCGCCTGGGTGGTGGCCTCCATCAGCCCGGTATGGCCCACCATGTCGGGGTTGGCGTAATTGATCACCACTAGGGAGTAGATCCCCTTCTTGATGGCCGCAACACAGCTGTCAGTGAGGGTCTCGGCCGACATCGCCGGAGCCTGGTCGTAGGTGGCCACCCGTGGCGAGGGCACCAGGTGACGATCCTCACCGGGGAAGGCCTGCTCGATGCCCCCATTCATGAAATAGGTGACATGGGGATACTTCTCGGTCTCGGCGGTGCGGAACTGGCGCAGACCATTGTCGGAGATCACCTGACCAAGCAAGCCATCGAGGGACTCGGGAGGGAAGGCCACGGCCACGGGAAGCCCTTTCTCGTACTGGGTGAAGGTGACCAAGTGCAGCGGCTCGATGCGATGCCGTTCGAATCCTTGAAATGGCTCCAGCACCAGGGCCCGCACGAGCTGACGCACCCGGTCGGGGCGGAAGTTGAAGCACACCAGCCCATCGCCCGCGCTGATCAGCCCCGGCGCCAGACGCACCGGCTCCAGAAATTCATCGGTGATGCCGGCGGCGTAGGAGGCCTCAAGAATTTCTGCGGGAGTCAAGCTGTTGAGCGGATTCTCCTCAGTAAGGAGGCGATAGGCCTTCTCGGTGCGATCCCAACGGTTGTCGCGGTCCATGGCCCAGTAGCGGCCGCAGAGGGTGGCGATCCGGCCGACGCCGGCCTCGGCAATCTGACGCTCGATCGTGGATAGGAAACGGGTAGCGCTGTTGGTGGCGGTGTCTCGGCCGTCGGTCACGACATGGACACACACGTCGGTGAGCCCCCGGCCTGCGGCCCAGCGCAGCAGCCCGCCTAGGTGGTCGATATGGCTGTGGACACCGCCATCGGAACAGAGGCCAATCAAGTGAAGGGTGCCCCCATCCGCCAGAAGGGTGTCGGCCAGGTCATTGAGGGCAGGATTGGCGGCGATGCTGCCGTTGCGAACGGCCTGGCCGATGCGCACCAATTCTTGGCGGATAATGCGGCCTGAGCCGATCGTGAGGTGCCCCACCTCGGAATTGCCCATCTGGTCGTCGGGCAGGCCAACGGCAGCGCCGCTGGCCTCAATCAGGGTGTGGGGATACGCATGCCAGAGGGCATCCATCACCGGAGTGGTGGCATTGCGGATGGCGTTATGGTCGACTTCGTGGCGATAGCCCCAGCCATCGAGGATTGCAAGCACCACTGGGGCCACAGGGGATGGATCAGCCAGAGGAGGAAGCTCGGCAGTGGCCCTCAGACCATTGGCCGGGCCCTTGCCAAGAGTTGAAGAATGGGACGAGGACGCTGCGTTCACCCGATCGGCCAGAGGCATCAACGGTGTGCCAGAACAAACCTACAGCCGTGCCTAAAAAGACCCATCGATGGGTGATCTCAGGTCAGCCTTTGGCCACAGGCTGGTCCCAGCCGACGGAAGCAACGAGGGGAAGAAGCGGGTCCATCGGACGAGCCCACTTAGAGTTCCTTCATTACAAAGTTCCTGGCTCCCGCCCGGTCCGACCGGCCCCATGACCCGCTCCGTGTTCCCAGAGACCCCAGGCCAGGAACCGGAGCCCGACCGCCAGGTGAGGCTCGAACTGCTCTCAGAATCAGAACTGGGACGCACCCTCGATCGGCTCGCCTCCCAGGTCCTGGAGAGCGCCAGCGACAGCCGCTCGCTCTTGCTGCTGGGCATTCCCACCCGGGGCGTGGCCTTGGCTCGGGTGCTGGCGGGCCGGCTGAAGGGCCTGAGCGGCCATCCGATCGAACACGGCAGCATCGATCCCACCTTCCACCGGGATGATCTCGAGCGCATCGGCACCCGACTCGCCGAGGCCACCCAGTTACCTGCCTCGGTGGATGGCCGTCACGTGGTGTTGGTGGACGATGTGAT
>Ga0209298_10000878_pt1 | contig 20104 bp, 18 predicted proteins | sample S_140806_EF_Meta_FD_187325 | JGI IMG/M metagenome (GOLD analysis project Ga0209298, IMG submission 187325) | Freshwater microbial communities from Lake Simoncouche, Canada to study carbon cycling - S_140806_EF_MetaG (SPAdes) (version 2) | ecosystem: Environmental > Aquatic > Freshwater > Lake ...
CAAGCTCGGCGAGCGAGACAAGCTCACCGGGGGCGACAGCACCGATTGGCGTGAGCACGTCCCAGGCGTCGACACCGAAACGTTTCGTGGCGAAGGCCTTCGCGTCGGCGTTCGCCGGCTCCGCACCCCAGACGACCCATTTTTGCCAAAGGGCGGCCTCGTCCACCGCGACGACGTCGTCGGCGATGACGTTCGCGGTCACGACGGCGAGTACTTCAGCGGCGCCTAGATGCGGGCACAGTAAGAGAAACGAGCCATCGGCTTCTTTCGCGATGACCGTGTGCGCGAGCACCCTGCCCTTACGATTCAACCAGAGCGCGTCGGTCAGCGCGACACTGCGCAGGTCGGCGGAGCACTGCCCTTGCAGGAAAGCCGCCGCGTCCGCGCCCGTCACCCGGACGACCGCGGTGTCAGCTGTGGCGCAACGCAGAGACATCAGAGGACCTTCCAAAGCAGGGCGATGCCATGCAGGACGAGGTTCGCGTAGATTGCCGCCATCACGTCATCGAGCACGATACCAAAGCCTCCGGGCAGTTTCTCGAGCGCCTTGATGCCGAAAGGTTTCGCGATGTCGAAGAGCCGGAACAGTAGGAAACCGAGCAGGATGAAGAGTAGGCCGACCTTGGTGCCACCATGCATTAAGGGGCCCATAGGATTGAAAAGATAGACCAAAGGCATCGCCACGAATTCATCCATGTTCACTTCCTGCGGATCCTTCTTGCCGATGATCGCCGCCGCGACGCCACAGAGCACGATGCCCATGACCACGACCAACGAGTCGAAGATTAGTTCGTGGTACCAACCTTTGTTGTAAGCCAAGCGAACAACGAGCGCCCACCAGAGCACCCCCGCGGCACTCCCCCAGGTGCCCGGAGCCTTGAGGCGTCCGAGCGGACCGAGCGTCGCGATCTGAACGATCATGAAGCCAGCCCCGGCAGGTGGCGACGATGCCGGATGAGGTAGCTGGCACCTGAGACCACAGTGATCGCCACCGACAACCAGAAGAGCGACATGATGATGACTTCCCAGTTCTGGTGCCATTCGGCCGAGAGATGCCAATGCGTCTCATAGGCGCGCAGACCGATGAGGTGTCCGATGGCAATGATTTGCAGGAAGGTCTTGATCTTGCCAAGGCCCTCGGCCTCGAGCACCTGACCCGAAGCGGCGGCGACGAGGCGCAGGCCGGTGATCAGGAATTCGCGGATGATGATGAGCATCACGCCGAACGATGTGTAGAGCACCGTCGCGGCGTCGGGGTTGATATGCACGCCGGCGTCGTTGACGCGGATGACCGGCAGGCAGTCGATGGCGGCGAGGCCGACGAGCAGCCCTAGGATGAAAATCTTGTCGACCAAGGCGTCCATCAGGCGGCCGAAATCGGTCACGGCGTTCAGCTTGCGGGCGATCCAGCCGTCAAAGATGTCGGTCAGGGCGGCCAGAATGAAAAGGGCCAAGGCAGCGCTGGCCCAAGGACCGGCCCAATAGGTCCAGAGGGTGATCAGGAAGATGGCTGGCAGGCGGGCAGCCGTCAGGAGATTGGGGAGATGCCTAAGAAAACGCATGTGGGCTTGCCGAAAGGATGTTCCCGCCCGAGAGTACGCCGCAACAGGAAAACGATGTCCCGCCTCCAACGCATCGCCGTTTACCCCGGCACCTTTGACCCGATCACGCTGGGGCACCTGGACGTCCTCCGTCGCGCCTCGCGCCTCTTCGATAAAGTCATCGTCGCCGTCGCCGCCAGTGACAGCAAGAACCCGTGGTTCGACGTCGAGGAGCGCCTTAGCATGGCCCGCCAAGCCTGTAAGGGCATCCGTAACGTCAAGGTGCTCGAACTCGACGGTCTGACGGTCGAATTCGCCCACAAACACAAGGCGGCCGCCATCATCCGCGGTCTCCGTAAATTCAGTGATTTTGAGTTCGAATTCGACCTAGCTCACGCCAACCGCCTGATGGCCCCCGAGATCGAAACGGTCATCCTGATGCCTAGCCAGGACCAGTTCGTCACCTCCTCCAGCTTCGTAAAGGACATCGCCCGCCATAAGCTCTCGCAGGCCGCGGCCTTCGTCCCTCGGTGCGTCCTACCCCTTCTGCGCAAAAGGTTGGCCGAAAAGGCCTGAAAAGGCCTGCCTTCCGCTGTTGACCGTGGGGGGTAGTTCTATTTGCTCGGCCATTCCCCCCACTGCGTCCGCAGACCCGGGGCCTCCCTCCCTTTTATACCTACCATGGACATCAAAATCCAAGAAACTAACCCGACCCGCCGCTCCGTCACCGTGACGGTCCCCGCCGCGGCCGTCGCCGCCGCCGAGAAGGAAGTCCTCAAGGGCTTCTCTCGCGAGGCCGCCCTCCCCGGCTTCCGCCCGGGCAAGGCCCCCGAAGCCGTCGTGCGCCTGAAGTACAGCAAGCAGATTGCCGATGAGGTCAGCCAGCGCCTCCTTTCCCAGGGCTACGAACGCATCCAACAGGAAAAGTCCTTTACGGTCTACACCGTCGCCGACGTCCAGAAGGAAGCCGGCTCCGGCACCGATGCGGTATTCCGCTACGAAGTCGACGTCGTTCCTGACTTCAAGACCCCGGACTGGAAGTCCGTCAAGGTCCCTGCCGAGACCATCACCGTCAGCGACGCCGACATCGACGAGCACCTGAAGAAGATCCTCGAACAGCGCGCCCGCTACGAGAAGACCGAGGACGCCGCCGCCAAGGGCGACTACGTCCGCGTCGGCTACGTCGGCACCGTCGACGGCAAGCCCGTCAGCGAAATCGACGCCGAAGCGAAGTCCTACGGCAGCGCCGAATCCACCTGGGAAGAAGCCGGTGCCGAAGGTGCCGCCGTCGCCGTCCCCGCCATCGCCCAGGCTGTGATCGGCCTCAAGGCCGGCGCCACCGCCCAGGCCGAATACGTCTTCCCCGCCACGCATGAGCGCGAAGCCCTCCGCGGCAAGAAGGTCTCCTACGCCATCACGGCCAGCGAAGTCCGCCGCAAGGAACTCCCGAAGGTCGACGAAGCCTTCTGTAAGGCCGTCGGCGTGAAGGATGAAGCCGAACTCCGTGAACAACTCAGCAAGGGCATCGAAGGCTCGAAGAAGCAGGCCGCCGAGACCGCCCGCCGCGAAAAGGCCGTCGACGCCCTCCTCGCCGGCCAGGACTTCCCCCTCCCGGAATCCGCCATCCTCTCCGTTGCCCAGGGCCTCTTCTACCAGTACGCCGAAATGCGCCTGCGCAGCGGCACGAAGCCCGAAGAACTCGAAACCCAGCGCGACGACATCCTCGCCGAAGCCAAGAAGGCCGCCGCCCTCCGCGTCCGCGCCCAGTTCGTCCTCACCCGCATCGCCGAAGAGCTGAAGCTCGAAGTGACCCGCGAAGAGCTCGGTGCCGCCATCATGCAGGCCGCCCAGGCCAGCCAGACCCAGCCCGAAAAGCTGGTCAAGGACCGCCAGCGCCTCGCCGAACTCCGCCGCGACGCCCTCCTCAACAAGGCCCTCGACGCCGTCCTCGCGGGCAGCATCGCTGCCTAAGGTTGAGATTTCGCCCATTCCGGGCACAGTCCCCCTCGTACCACCATGTCCTACATCATCCCTAACGTCGTCGAACGCGACGCCCGTGGCGAACGAGCCTGGGACATCTACAGCCGCCTCCTTAAGGACCGCATCATCTTCATCGGCTCGCCGATCTACGACGAGGTCGCCAACGCCGTCATCGCGCAGCTGCTCTTCCTCCAGATGGAAGACCCGAAGAAGGATATCTCGATCTACATCAACTCCCCGGGTGGCTCGGTCACCGCAGGCATGGCCATCTACGACACGATGAACTTCCTCACGTGCGAGATCAACACCTACTGCATCGGCCTCTCGGCCAGCATGGCCTCGGTACTCCTCGCCGCCGGCACGAAGGGTAAGCGCCACGCGCTCCCGAACTGCCGCGTGATGATCCACCAGCCCAGCGGTGGCGCGGGCGGCCAGACTTCCGATATCTCCATCGCCGCGAAGGAAATCCTCCGCTGGCGCGACACGCTCAACCACGTTCTTGCCAAGCACAGCGGCAAGACCGCCGAGGACCTGATGCGCGACTCGGACCGCGACTTCTACATGACGGCCGAGCAGGCGAAGGCCTACGGACTCGTCGACCACGTCGTGGCGCCTAAGGCGGTCCGCGCCTAAGCGCATGGCCGGGGACCGCGCCGAGAGCTGCTCCTTCTGCGGCAAGCCCGCCGCCCAGGCCGGCAAGCTGATCGCCGGCCCCGCCGGCGTGGGCATCTGCGACGCCTGTGTCTCCACCTGCGGCCGTCTCCTTGACCGCGAAAAGTCCCGCGACGGCAAGCCAGCCACTTCCGCCGGCGGTCCCGCGATGCAGGAAGCCCCCGCAAAGCACCCGCTCGCCCCGATCAAGTTGATTCCGCCAACGAAGCTGCGCCTCGAACTTGACGCGCACGTCATCGGCCAGGCTCACGCGAAGAAGGTCCTCTCGGTCGCGGTCTTCAATCACTACAAGCGTCTCAACGACCGCCACACGCAAGCCACCGCGGCCCAGGCCGGCGACCTCGCCGACGTCGAACTCGATAAGAGTAACGTACTCCTGATCGGCCCGACGGGCACGGGCAAGACGCTCCTCGCCCGCTCGCTCGCCCGCATGCTCGACGTGCCGTTCGCGATTGCCGACGCCACCACCCTCACGGAAGCCGGCTACGTCGGCGACGACGTGGAGACGGTCATCCTGCGCCTCCTTCAGGCGGCCGATATGGACATCGAACGCGCCCAGCGCGGCATCGTGTTCATCGACGAAATCGATAAGATCGGCCGTAAGTCCGATTCGGCCTCGATCACGCGCGATGTCTCGGGCGAAGGCGTGCAGCAGGCACTGCTCAAGCTCCTCGAAGGCACGGTCTGCAATGTCCCTCCAGCCGGCGGCCGTAAGCACCCGGAGCAGCAGTGTATCCGCGTCGATACGTCCGATATCCTCTTCATCTGCGGCGGTGCCTTCGCCGGCCTTGACCGCATCATCGCCCGTCGCGGCGGCGCGAAGTCCCTCGGCTTCGTCCCCCCACAGAACGACAAGCCTTCCCTCTCGGCCGAACAGATTGTCGCGGGCCTCCAGCCCGAAGACCTTTTCTCGTTCGGGATGATTCCGGAATTCGTCGGCCGTCTGCCGGTCATCTCCGTCCTGGAGCCCCTCGACCGCGAAGCCCTCATCCGCATCCTGACCGAACCGCGCAACGCCGCGACGAAGCAGTACCGCAAACTCTTCGCACTCTCGGGTATGACGCTCGAATTCACCCGCGAAGGCCTCGAGGCCGCCGCCGACCGGGCACTCGCCCTCGGCACCGGCGCCCGCGGCCTCCGCTCCGTGCTCGAAGGCGTACTGCTCGAAACGATGTACGCGCTGCCCGAAGCTACCCCTGGCTCGAAGTTCACGGTGACGGCCGAAGCGATTCGCGGCGAGAAGCCGGTCACGGTCTCGGCCGCCTCGCCGAAGAGGAAGGCTTCCTGATTCCCATGCTCGCCTATCCGGCCATCGATATCCGCGGCGGTCGCTGCGTCCGCCTTAGCCAAGGCCGCGATGACGCACGCACCGACTACTATAAGGACCCGGTCGAACCAGCCATCGTCTTCGCCCAAGCCGGCGCGGCGTGGATTCACGTCGTCGACCTCGACGGCGCGTTCGGCGGTGCTCCCCTCAATCTCCCGACGCTCCAGCGCATCACCGCGCTCGGCCCGAAAATCCAGTTCGGTGGTGGCATGCGCGATCGCGCCACCGCTGAAGCCGCCTACGCCGCCGGCGCGAGCCGCGTCGTCATCGGTACGCGCGCCGCGACCGATCCCGCCTTCCTTCGCGAGATGGCCAAGGCCCACGGCCCCCGCCTCGCGGTCGGTATCGACGCAAAAGATGGCCTCGTCGCCGTCAAAGGCTGGACGGCCGTCACGGCCCTCAAGGCCACGGAGTTCGCCCAGGAAGCTGGCGAGCTCGGCGTCTCGACGGTAATCTACACCGACATCGCGACCGACGGTATGCTCACGGGCCCGAATTGGAAATCCCTCGAAGAGGTCCTGAAGGTCTGCCCCTGCGGCGTCATCGCTTCCGGCGGCGTCTCGGGTACCGAAGACGTCGCGCGCCTCGCGGAGATGGCCAAGGCCTACCCGAACCTCGTCGGCGCCATCGTCGGCAAGGCCCTCTACGAAGGCCGTTGCGATGTGGCCGGCCTGCTCAAGGCGACCGGCGAACGCTGAGTTCCGGGGCGGCGAAAGCCTTCCGATGCTTGCCAAGCAAGCACCCCCGCCCAACATCGGCATCCCATGGCCTTGTTCCGTCCGTTCACCGCGCTGCTCGCGACGCTTCTGCTCGCTGGACCGCTCGTCTTGTCCGCCGACGACAAAGCGCTGACGGTCGAGATCGTCGTGGCCAAGGCCCGCGCGGCGCTGACCTCCGACGTCGCGTCCCTGGATAAAGTGAAATCTTTGCGGATGGAATTCGCGGCCTATGACGGCAAAGGAAAGGCGCTCAATACGACGAGCCTTACGCTCGCGGCGCCAGGCTACCGCCTCCAGAAGACCGCCGATCGCGATCGCGGCCTCGAGGCCGCAGTCTGCGCCGGCCGTCTCGACGGCTGGACCACGAACCGCGCTGACGCACTCGCCCGCCGGTTAGTCCGCTCGGTCCCCTACGAAGAATTCAAGAAGCTCCAGGACATGTCCCGCGATGACCTCGCCTTCTTCGCCATCCCCAGCGCCGGACTCGGCACGGCGACCTATAAAGGCCCTTCCGACATCGACGGGCGCAAGACCCATGCGGTCGAATACGCCTACGAGAGCGGCTTCCGTCTCACGCGCCACTTCGACGCCGAAACGTTCGTGCTCGTGGCCTCCGACCAGCCGACCCCCAAGGGCGAACTCCAGCGCCAAAAGGTCGAAGCACTGACGAAGGTCGACGGCATCGCCTTCCCCTCGAAGGAGTCGATCTCCATCGATGGCAAGAAGTCCGGCGACGTCACCTACGACCAGATTCAGGTCAACCCTGCGCTACCCGCCAGCCTCTTCGACTTCCCCTCTTTCTGAGCCGATGACCCTCCTCCGCACCAGCGACAAGGATTTCCGCACCCAGCTCCGCGCCTTTGTGGGGTCGGGTGAAGCCGCCCCGGACGTGCGCACGACCGTCGCCGCCATCATCGCCGACGTGAAAGCGCGCGGCGACATCGCGGTCCTGGATTACACGGCGAAGTTCGACCACGCGAAGCTCACGGTCCGCCAGATCCGCGTGCCGCTCAAGGACCTCGAGAAGGCCGCCGCCGGTTTTGACCCAGCGAAGAAGAAAGCCTTCGACGAAGCCGCGAAGTGCGTCACGGCCTTCCACGCCCGCACCCTGCCCAAGGGCTGGACGGCGAAAAACCCGCACGGCGCCATGGTCGGCGAACGCCACCACGCGATCCGTCGCTGCGGCCTCTATATCCCTGGCGGCCAGGTTCCCCTCGTTTCCACGGTGCTGATGACCGCGCTACCCGCCAAGGTCGCCGGCGTCCCGGAACTCTGCGCCTGCACGCCTCCCGGCCCGGACGGAAAGATCAATCCCGATATCCTTGCCGCGCTCTACCTCTGCGGCGTCCGTGAGGTCTACGCGATCGGCGGCGTCCAAGCCGTCGCTGCGATGGCCCTCGGCACGAGCACGGTCACGCCGGTCGACAAGGTCTTCGGACCTGGCAACGCCTACGTCACCGAGGCGAAGCGCCAGGTGTTCGGACTCGTGGGCGTAGACCTGCTTCCCGGCCCGAGCGAAGTGATGATCATCGCCGACCGCACCGCCAAACCGGAATGGGTCGCCGCCGACCTCTGCGCCCAAGCCGAACACGGCAGCGGCAAGGAGAAGCTCTACTTAGTGACGGAAACCGAAGCGTTCGCCGACAAGTGCCTCGCCGCGGCCCGCTCGCAGTCCAATTCCCTCACCCACGGCGAGAAAATCCGCAAGGCGCTCGACGCCAAGGTCTGCGTCATCCTAGTTCCCAAAATCGAGGACGCCGCCGAAGCCGCCAATCTCGTCGCCCCGGAACACCTCGAACTGATGGTCGCAAAGGGCAAGCTGAAGAAGTTGTCCGCCCAGATCACCACCGCTGGCGCGATCCTTATGGGCAGCCACACGCCCACGGTGCTTGGCGACTTCACCGCGGGCCCGAGCCATACGCTCCCCACCGGCGGCACGGGTCGCTTCTTCAGCGGCCTCCGCGTCGCCGATTTCCTGCGTCGCACAAGTTTGGTGCAGTACGACCCAGCCTCGCTTAAGAAAGCGGCCGGCGTGGTCGACGCGTTCGCGCGCATGGAGCGTCTCGACGCCCACGGCCGTTCGTTGAAGATCCGCCTCTGAGCCGCGCTTACTCGCGCAGGGTCCGCATCACCTCAGCGTGCAGCTTCGGTGCCGCGGCGATGATGTTGCCGGCCTTGATGGGATCGCCACCATCCCAAGAGGTCACGACGGCACCGGCGCCGCGCAGGACGGGCAGCACGGGCACAAGGTCCCACGGATTCATGATCGGGTCGGCCACGACGTGCGCGCGACCAGACGCCACGAGGAGATGGCCGTAGCCATCACCCCAGGTACGCACATGGGCGACGCTGTCGGCTAAACGGTTCCAGCGGACGTCGCGATGCAGGCGACGGACGTTGTCGAGATCGGTCGAGACGACGACGGCATCCTTCATCGCGACCTCCGCCACGCGCACAGGCCGACCATTAAGCTCGCACGACCGGTTGTCGCCAACGATGCGCTCGCACAAGATCGGCTGATCAATGACGCCCAGCACGGGCTTACCTTCGTAACGCAAGCCGATGAGGGTGACGTAAAGCGGGACGCGCGAAAGGAACGACTTGGTGCCGTCGATGGGATCGAGCACCCAGCAATACTCGGCGTCGACGTTCTCGGGGCCGAACTCCTCGCCAAGGATACCGTGGTCGGGATAAGCCGCCTTGATCGCCGCGCGCATCTGGCGCTCGGCTTCCTTGTCGGCGACGGTCACGGGCGTGCCGTCGGACTTGATTTCGACGTCTGTGTCCACGCGCGCATGGGCCGCAACCAAGACTCGGCGGGCGATGTCCGCGAGATTTTCGGCGAAGGCCTTGAGCTCTTTCTGACGCGCTTCCGGAAGCATGTCCCAGAGGTAAGCCCGGACGGCCCCCGCTCCAAGCGAAAAGCCCCGCACAGGCTTGAATCACGGCCGAATCCACCGACACTACATCCATGCGGCTCACCCCTTGGCTCCTCGGCCTGCTGGCCTTCGTGGCGACTGCCTCCGCCGCCCAACCTTGCCGCATCGAGATCATCGAGAAGGGCGACGAATGGCCGGTGCCCGGAGTCGAGCTGCGCACAATCCACGGCGCCCGCTTCGTCTCCGATAACGCCGGGGTGATCGCCTTCGACCTCCCCGAACTCATGGGGCGCGAGACCTGGTTCACCGTCCATGGCCACGGTTACGGCGTGAAGGCCGACGGCTTCGGCTACTCAGGCGTCCGCCTCACGCCCACCCCGGGCCAGACACTCAAGGTCACGGTCGAGCGCACCATCCTCGCCCGCCGTCTCGGCCGCCTCACGGGCGCGGGCCTCTTCGCAGAATCCCAGAAGCTCGGCGAGCAACTGGACTGGAAGGAAAGCGGCGTCCTCGGATCCGACAGCGTGGTGACGGCGGAACTCGGCGGGAAACTGCTCTGGTTCTGGGGCGATACGAATCTAGCCCACTACCCGCTCGGCATCTTCAACGTCTCCGCGGCGGCGACGGATAAATTCATGCCGCCGGCGAAGCCGCCGCTTCGCCCACCCTACGCTTACGTGACCGACCGCCGGCCGCCGCCAGCCCAATCCCGCCCGCGCGGCGTAGCGAAGGTGCCTGGCGAAGGCCCGACCTGGGTCTGGGGCGCGATCACGTTACCCGACGCCAAGGGCGCGCCACACCTCGTCGCCTCGGCGGTGAAGGTGAAAGGCGAGATGCACGCGTACCGCTGGGATCTCGTCGAGTGGGACCCGCACGAAGAACTCTTCCATCCGCTGGACACGGTGTGGACCGAAGATGCGGCCAACCCGAAAGCCCCGCCGATGCCGGAAGGCCACGCGGTGCCTTGGACGGACCCGGTCGGCCGTAAGTGGATTCTCTTCTGCAATCCATTCCCGACCCTCCGCACGCCAGCGACCTACGAAGGCTGGAAAAATCCGGAGAACTGGAAACCCCTGCGGGCCGCGACCACCGCCGCCACACCCTCCGGCGAAGCCATCGTCGTGCACAAGGGCCATATCGCCTGGCATCCCTGGAATCGCAAGTGGCTCGCAATCTTCACGCAGAAGGCCGGTAAGCCTTCCTTCCTCGGCGAAATCTGGCTGGCCGAAGCGAACGACCCCGCCGGCCCCTGGGGCAATGCGCGCAAGGTGCTTTCGCACGATAATGTTACATTCTATAATCCAGTGCTTCACCCTGAGTTCTTCCGCGCCGACTCGCCGGTGATCCACTTCGAAGGCACCTATACGACGATGTTCTCCGGCAACCAGCAGCCGACGCCGCGCTGGGAATATAACCAGGTGCTCTACCAACTCGACCTCTCGAAGCCGCCCTTCGCCGACGGAAAATAAAGTCGGTCCGCTTGACCCGCTGGCTCCTCCGAGGACGATGGGGGCGTGAACGACGCCACCGAACGACTGCTGCGCGCCCGCGTCCGCCCGACGCGCCGCCCGGTCATGCGTCAAAGCTGGGACGACCTCTTCTTCCTGCATTGGGAATATACTGCGGCCGCCATCCAGGCACGCCTACCGGCTGGGCTCACGGTCGATACGTTCGCCGGTAAGGCGTACCTCGGCGTCGTAGGCTTCCGCATGAACGCGGTGCGCCCCCTCGGCCTGCCCGCCCTGCCTTGGTTATCGTATTTCAACGAACTGAACGTCCGCACCTACGTGCGCGATGCTGCGGGCGAACCGGGCGTCTGGTTCTTCTCATTAGACTGTGACCGCGCCCCGGCGGTCGTGATCGCCCGCGCGTGCTTCGGTCTACCCTACGAACACGCGACGATGTCCTTCGGCCCTAGACTCGCGCAGTCCTGTCGCCGCCGTGGCGAAGCGGAGACGGCGCATTACGCTTGGTCGGCCACATCGGTACCGCAGATCACGACGCCGGGTTCGCTCGAATTCCACCTGGCTGAACGTTATAACTTCTTTTCGGTTCGCGGCGGCCGGCTCGTGCGCGGCCAGGTCCACCACGCCCCGTATCGGCTCTGCCTGGCCGACACCACGGCGTGGAGCGACCTGCCCCTCCGCTGGGACGGCTTCGACGTCGATGGCCGCCCTCCCGACCTTGCCCACTGTTGCCAAGGCGTGGCCATCGAGGCTTTCTCCCTGATTCCCGCCCATGCGTAAGAAGCTTACCGACTATCGTCACGCCGTCTGGGATTGGAACGGCACGCTCCTCGATGACACGTGGCTGTGTTGCGAGTCGCTGAATCGCCTATTGAAGGAAGACGGCCACCCGCTCGTCGACCCAGTACGCTACCGCGCGATCTTCCAGTTCCCAGTCATCAAGGTCTACCAGTCCCTCGGCCTCACGCCCGATGAGTCCTCCTTCCGCACGATGTCCCATCGCTTCGTCTCCGCCTACGAGGAACGTAAAGCGGAATGCCAGCTACACCCGCACGCGGAGACGGTGATCGACGGTCTCACCGCGGCCGGGCTCACGCACTCGGTCCTCTCGGCGTACGAACGCAACCTGCTCGTGGCCACGCTCGGGCATTACCAACTCGACCGGCATTTCATCAAGATGTGCGGCGGGGACGACATCCACGCCGGCAGCAAGGAAGCGCGCGCCCGCGTGCACCTGTCCGACCTGGGTCTCCACCCCGACGATGTCCTCTACTTCGGCGACACGGACCACGACGCCGAAGCCGCGGCGGCGATGGGCGTCGACTGCGTGCTGACTGCCCACGGCCATCAACACCGCCCCCGCCTCGAAGGCCTGGGCGTCCGCGTGGTCGACGGGTTCGCGGAATTGCTGGCCGAACTATAGGCAACAAACCCCCACGGGAGGGGTCAAACTACTCACAGACCCTGCGTTTTGGTTGCCCTCCGGCAACCCGTTGGGTTCATATTCCCCACCCCACTGCCCGATGGCACTCCCCTTGCAATTCGCCGAGATCGACCCTGATATCACCGACACCCCCTGGCTCGTCCTGACCCTCGCCATCCTCGTCGCGTTTTCCATCTACCTCATCCTTCGCTCCAAACGTAAATAACATGGCCAACACCCCTCAGAACTCCGACGCCAACGAAGAAATCGACGACGTCAAGAAGGCCAGCGCCGAAGGCTTCGGCTCCAACGAGCAAGTCTTCCCGCCCAGCGCCGCGTTCGTCGCCAAGGCCCGCGTCAAGGGCATGGATGGCTACACCGCCCTCTACAATCGATCGATTCAAGACCCGGATGGCTTCTGGGCCGATGAAGCGAAGGAGCTGACCTGGTTCCAGCCGTGGACCAAGGTGGTCGACGAATCCAAGAAGCCATTCTTCCGCTGGTTCGTCGACGGTAAGACCAACGTCGCCTACAACTGCCTCGACGCACAAGTCGCCAAGGGTCTCGGCGATAAGGTCGCGATCGTCTACGAAGGCGAGCCCACCGCCGACGGCAAGGCCGTCGAAGTCCGCCGCATCACCTACCGCCAGCTGCTCTCCGAAGTCAGCCGCTTTTCGAACGTGCTCAAGGGCATGGGCCTCCAGCGCGGCGACACGGTCGCAATCTACATGCCGATGGTCCCCGAGCTCGCGATGGCCGTCCTGGCCTGCGCCCGCCTCGGCATCGTCCACTCGGTCGTCTTCGGTGGCTTCTCGGCCGAATCCATCCGCGACCGCGTCAACGACGCGAAGTCGAAGGCCGTCATCACGATGGACGGTGGCTACCGCCGCGGTAAATTCCTGGCGCTCAAGCAGACGGTCGACGAAGGCGTGAAGGATTGCGACACCTGCGCCCACGTGCTCGTGCTCCAGCGCCACCCGGGCAAGCCAGACGCAGGCTGCGCCATGCAAGCGGGCCGCGACGTCTGGTATCACGAAGCCGCCGCCAAGGTCACCGACCAGTGCGAAGCGGTCCAGCAGGAGGCCAACGAGATGCTCTTCCTGCTCTACACTTCCGGCTCCACCGGCAAACCCAAGGGCATCATGCACAGCGTGGGCGGCTACATGGTCCACGCCTACTCGACCAATAAATATGTGTTCGACCTCCGCGGCGATGACCTCTTCTGGTGCACGGCCGATGTGGGTTGGGTCACCGGCCACACCTACGTGGTCTACGGCCCGCTCCTCAATGGTTCCTCGGTGCTGATGTACGAAGGCGCCCCCGACGCCCCCGACTTCGGCCGCTTCTGGAAGATTATCCAGGACCATAAGGTCACGGTCTTCTACACCGCTCCGACCGCGATTCGCGCCTTCATGAAGTGGGGCGACGAGTGGGTGAAGAAGCATGACCTCTCCTCGCTGCGCCTCCTCGGCTCCGTCGGCGAACCGATCAACCCGGAAGCCTGGCTCTGGTACCATCGCAACATCGGCGCCGAACGCTGCCCGATCGTCGACACCTGGTGGCAGACCGAGACCGGCGGCCACATGATCACCCCGATGCCGGGCTGCACGCCCACGAAGCCTGGCTCGGCCACGCTGCCCTTCTTCGGCGTCGACGCCGCCGTGCTCGACGAGAACGGCAACGAGACCGACCACGGCATCCTCGCGATCCGCAAGCCTTGGCCCGGCATCACGCAGGGGATCTTTGGCGACGAACAGCGCTACGTGGACACCTACTGGAACCGCTGGGGCGGCAAATATTACTTCCCCGGCGACGGCGCCATCCGCGATAAGGACGGCTATCTCTGGATCACCGGCCGCGTCGACGACGTGGTCAACGTCTCAGGTCACCGCATCGGCACGGCCGAACTGGAAGCCATCTTCATCGAGGACGCAGCAGTCGCTGAGTCTGCGGTCATCGGCGTGAAGCACGACCTCAAGGGCCAGGGCCTCATGGCCTTCGTCATCCTGAAGTCCGCCGCCGCCAAGACGGTCAACGAAACCGATCTCGCCAAAAAGCTCAACGCGATGGTCGACGCGAAGATTGGTAAGTTCGCCCGCCCGGAACGCATCGTGTTCGTCCCGGATCTCCCGAAGACCCGCTCGGGTAAGATCATGCGCCGCCTCCTCCGCGACATCTCGGAAGGCCGCGAACTCGGCAATGTCTCCACCCTGGCCGATCCGGCCGTCGTCGAAGCCATCCGCGTGAAGTTCAACGCTCCCAAGGCCTGAGACCAGCCACCAGCCCGTCCAAAACCCCGACACCGTCGGGGTTTTTTGTTTCCCAATGCATGGGTAGGGTCAGCACTGCGTGCTGACCTAGCTGCCTCGGGTAGGGACGTGATTGCCATCACGTCCGTTCGCGGACGGATAAGCGGCATCAGAGCGGCTGGCTAAGAGCCGACGACTACGCTCCTGCGTTCTCGAACGGCGGCGATAGCAATCACCGCCCTACCTGATGCACCACCCGACACCTGTACCCGAACCTGATACCCGAAGGCCGAGACCTGGGACCTGAGAATGATTACATGCCCGCAGCATCCTATCCGGTCTCCGGTCTCCCCTTGAGCGCGGGTGCCTGCCTCGGGTAGGGCCGAGCATCCCTGCTCGGCCGCGGCCAACCAAGGATGGTTAGCCCTACCCAATCACCCGCCACCCGAAACGCTGCATCCACCTTTGTACTTTTGCACAGGCCGTAGGCCGATTTGCACTTTTGCACTTATGAAGCTGGCCCTAACCGCTAACCGCCAACCGCTATCCGCCACCACCTTCTGACAACCCCCTCTTGCCTCCCATCATCCTCGACCCAAACTCACACCCATGCGCGCCCTGCTTCTGCTGCTGCTCTCGGCCACCCTTTCCGCCGCCGGCCTGAAGGTCGGCGACCCCGCTCCCGCCACGCGCCCAGAGTCGATGCTCCAAGGCGAGGCGGTGAAAGAGTTCAAGAAGGGCGAGATCTACGTCTTCGAATGCTGGGCCAGCTGGTGCGGCCCGTGCGTCGCCGCGATCCCGCACCTCAACGACCTGCACAAGAAGATGGGCAAGAAGGGCGTCGTGATTACCGGCGTCAACGTCTGGGAAGCCGAACGCGATGCGGCCTCCGCCCAGCGCGCGAAAAATTTCCTCAAGGACCAGGGCGATAAGATGTCGTACCGCGTCGCCCTCGGCGGTAAGGCTTTCATCAAGGATTGGCTCGAAGCCGCTGATGTAAACGGCATCCCGCACGCGTTCGTGGTCGCTGACGGCAAGATCGCCTGGATGGGCCACCCGATGCAGCTCACCGACGAGATCATCGGCGACCTCCTCACGGGCACACCCCTCGCCGCCGCCGCGCCAGTCGCCGACAAGATCCCGCAGCGTCGCCTGAGCAAACCCGCCGTCGCCGCAGGCACCACCCCCGGCGATCCAGAGATGGTCGCCGCGCAGGCGAAGCTCGACGCGCTTTCGGAAGCAATGCGCAACCGCGATTGGGCCGCCGCCGAAAAAGCCCTACCCGCTGCGGCCGGCGTGCTCCCCAAACAAGAAGGCAAGGAGCTCCGCGAATCCATCGAAGCCCAAATCGGCCTCGCCCGCGGAGACCCCAGTAAATTCTACGCGCAACTGAAGCGACTCGCCGACGAGGAGTTCGACGACGCGGAGGCGATGAACGAAATCGCCTGGCGCCTGCTCACGATGAAAGCCTTTGAAGGGAAGCGTAACCTGCCGCTGGCCGAGAAGTGCGCCGTACAGGCGGTAGCGCTCTCGAAAGAAGGACAGTCCGACAAACTCGACACGCTCGCTCGCCTCCGCTGGCTGCAAGGCAAGAAGGAGGAAGCCATCCGCTGGCAGATCAAGGCGGTCGATAAGGCCGATGAGCCACGCATGAAGGCGCTCCTGCAGAAGACCCTCGACGCCCTACTGAAAGGCGAACTGCCTCCGGCCGACGACGAGGAAGAAGACCCCGCGCGCTAAGCGGCCCTTCCACGATACGGATGCGATGTCATCGCATCCCTACCTGATACCACTCCCGCCACCTGCCACCCGGGGCTGCCACCCGCCACCTGTATCGGCGACTTTGCCTCTAATGTGTTCCCAACCGCCAACCGCTAACCGCCACCACCCGACTTTTGCACCTTTGCACAGGCCGTAGGCCGATTTGCACTTTTGCACCTACCCCCAACCCCTGCCCCTACCCCTACCCCTAATTAGTCCATGCTCCCCCGCCGCGACTTCCTCAAACTCTCCGCCCTCGCTTCCCTCGGCGCGCTCGCGGGTTGTGCCTCGGCTCCGGCGACGGCCCGCATCCGCCCAATCACGCGCGGTCCGAAATTCCACTGGCGCGGCTACTACGACAAGTTCCTGTTCTCCGCGGACGACCGCTTCGTGCTCGCGAATGAGACGAGCTTCGAGGGCCGCTCACCGACGAAGGCCGATTCAATCCGCGTCGGGATGGTCGACACGCAGGACGGCGACCGCTGGATCGACCTCGGCGGCTCCAACGCCTGGAACTGGCAACAAGGCTGCATGCTCCAATGGGTCCCAGGCTCCGACCGTGACGTGGCTTGGAATGACCGCGAAGACGGCCAGTTCGTCACGCGCATTCTCGACGTGAAGTCCGGTCGCACCCGCACGCTGCCGCATCCTTTCTACACGTTCAGTCCAGACGGTAAGACGGCCTTCGCGCCCGACTTCGCCCGACTCGACGTCACCCGCCCGGGCTATGGCTACGCGACCGGCGCGGAACGCGACCCGTGGAAGCTCGTCAAGACGCCGGACGACATCGGTATCTGGCGCATGGACGTCGCCACGGGCCAGCAACGCCTGCTCTTCTCCCTCGCCGAGGCGGCGAAGATTCCGTTCACCGGCCCGGCAGCCGCGGCCTTCAAGCCAGGCGCGGTCCATTGGTTCAATCACCTGCTCTGCAATACCGACGGCACCCGCCTATTCTTCCTCCACCGCTGGCGTAATCCGGGCGACAAGGCTGCCTTCCGCACGCGCGCGCTGACCATCGACGTCAACGGCGGCAAGGTCCACGTCATGGATCCCAACGGCGGCACGTCGCACTTCGTCTGGCGCGACCCGCAACACATCTTCGCCTTCGCCTGGCACCCCTCGCACGGCGAACGCTTCTACCTCTTCAAGGACCTCAGCGATGAAGTCACGGTCATCGGCAAGGACGCGATGCCGGCCAACGGCCATAACACCTACCTGCCGAACACGAACAGCGAGTGGGTGCTCAACGACACCTACCCGCAGGGCAAGGACCGCCTACAGAATCCGTACCTGTATCATATTCCGACGAATCGTCGCGTCCCGGTCGGCTCCTTCCCCGCCCCGCCCGCCTACGCGGGCGAATGGCGCTGCGACACGCACCCCTCGGCCAGCCGCAGCGGCCGTCAGTTCTGCTTTGACTCCGCCCACGCCGGCGGGCGTCAAGTCTACGTCGCTGACATCGCCGGGCTACTGGGCTGAGCCGTCACGGTTCTGTCACTCAATCGCGCTTCCCATCCGCGGAGGCGCCCTGCATAGTGTCGCCGATGGCCACCCGCAGCGCACTCGAGCGATCCCGCTCCGCCCTCCACCTCCGCCTCCTGGCCGCCCAGCGTCGCCTCGTGACGAAGCAACAGAGCGCGGTCATCGTCATCGGCGGCTGCGACCGCCTCGCGGCGTCTGCACTCGCCAACCAGCTCACGGAATGGTTCGACTCCCGCTCCGTCCGCATTTGTGCTCCGGATGCCGCGTCCATCGACGGTCGCCCCTTCCTCTGGCCGTATTGGCAGGAGATGCCAGCCAAGGGCCGCCTGACGATCGTGGTCGGCGATTGGCTCACCCGCACGGCCGTCGAAGCCGCCGCCCATGAAATTTCTGGCGACGCCCTCCGCGCCCGCCTGAAATCCCTCCGTACGTTTGAAGAACTCCTCGCGGCCGATGGCACGTCGGTGGTGAAGATCTGGCTGGAGACGTCGGAGAAGACGCTCCGCAAACGCCTCCGCGACGCCGAGGATACCGACGCCGAGGGCTGGATGGTCACGGAAGAAGACCTCCTGCTCGCCAAGCAAACCAATCTGACTCTCTGTCGCGCGCTCCGCAGCCAAGGCAGCGGTAAGAACCTCCCGTGGAAGGTCGTCATGGGCGGCGCCGAGACGAAGCACCGCGACCTCAGTGCCGGCCTGGTCATCGCCGCTCAGCTGGGTCAGGTCTCGCGACGTCGCCCAGCAGTTGCCGCAAAGAAGCCGAGTGGTCGTCCTCGCGGTTTACTCGAAAGCGCCACGGCCCACCCGACCTTGGACAAGAAGGGCTACAGCCAGCAGATGGCTAAGCTGCAGACCCGCCTCGGTCGCCTCTCGCGGATAGCCGCCCAGAAGGGACTCTCGACCGTGGTCGTCCTCGAAGGCCCCGACGCCGCCGGCAAGGGAGGCGCGATCCGCCGTCTCTGCGGCCTACTCGACGCCGCGCATTACCAAGTCTTCCCGACGCCGGCCCCGACGCCCGAAGAAAAGGCCCGCCACTATCTCTGGCGCTTCTGGAACAAGGTACCTGCCCCCGGTCATCTCGCGGTTTTCGACCGCTCCTGGTTCGGCCGTGTGATGGTCGAACGCGTCGAGGGTTTCGCCAAGGACGCCGAATGGGCCCGCGCCTACGCGGAGATCAACGACTTCGAAGCCCGCCTCGCCGAAACGGGCATGGTGGTCCTGAAGCTCTGGATCAATATCTCAAAGGATGAGCAACTGCGCCGCTTCCAGGCCCGCGAAATCTCCCCACACAAGCGTCACAAGATGACGAAGGAAGATTACCGTAACCGCAAGAAGTGGGATGCTAACGTCCGTGCGGCCGAAGATATGATCGCGCGTACCGATACGCCGCACGCCCCCTGGGTGGTGGTCTCGGGCGACGACAAGCGCTACGCGCGCGTGGCGACCCTCAAGGCCGTTTGCCGCGCGCTGTCCGACCGCCTCGACTAAGCCACTCGCCGAGCCAGCGTCGATGCGGCCCGCTCAACGCGGCCCCGTCGAGAGCTTCTGCGGCCACCCATTCGAGCTCGCCGTCCTTCGCCCAGCGACGGATGTCCGCAGCCATAATTTCGAGGGCGTGAAGCTTCTCTTCGTAAGTCACGGTGCCGATGGTGCGACGACGCACAAGCGCGGGCTCGCCCGCCGGCTCGACCCCGAGCGAGGACAGCACGGGGATCTCCGCCATGCCAGCGAGGCGCTTGGCGCTGTGCGGATTACGTCGAAGCAGAATCTTCCCTTCGCGGGTAATGAGCGCCCTTTCGACGACGGCTTCCTTGCGCTCCTTGGAGACGAAGCGCGGCAAGGCCTGGGCATCGCCGGCCTTCTTGGCGTCGCACCACTCGGCCAAGGGACACTTGGCGCAGTCAGGCACGCCCTTGCGGCAGACGGTGGCGCCGAGCTCCATCATGGCCTGATTGAAGTCCCCGGGCTGCTTAGGGTCGACGAGCTCATCCGCCCGTGAAGTGAATAGCTTCGCGGCGGACGAAGCGTCGCGCAGCTTGGCGCGGACGCCGTCGAGACGCGCGAGCACGCGCACGACGTTACCGTCGACGACCGCAACGGGTTCGGCGAAGGCGATGCTGGCGATGGCGGCGGCGGTATACGGCCCGACGCCCTTGAATTCGCGCCACTCGGCGGCGGTCCGCGGCGGCGACTTCAGCGCGGCGACCTGCTTGGCGAGGTTCAGGAGGTTACGCGCGCGGGAGTAATATCCGAGCCCGGCCCACAGGGCGAGGACCTCGGCTTCTTCGGCCCTGGCGAGATCTTTGAAGTCCGGCCACTTGGCGGTCCACTTTTCAAAATACGGAATCGCGGTGGCGATCTGGGTCTGCTGGCACATGAGCTCCGATACCACGGTCCGGTAGGCCGAGACTTTCTCCCGCCACGGCATCGGCCGACGATTCCGCCCGAACCAGGCCAAAAGCGCCCGGCGCATCGCAGGGATGCTGGCATTACGGGCGGGTTTCGCGGCGGGCATGGATGGGGCTGGATTCGGTGGCCAACTCGGGTAGACCTTGGGACTCATGGCACGAAAGGCAAAGCAGGACTCCGACGACGAGCCGAAGAAG
>Ga0209298_10000882_pt1 | contig 20061 bp, 35 predicted proteins | sample S_140806_EF_Meta_FD_187325 | JGI IMG/M metagenome (GOLD analysis project Ga0209298, IMG submission 187325) | Freshwater microbial communities from Lake Simoncouche, Canada to study carbon cycling - S_140806_EF_MetaG (SPAdes) (version 2) | ecosystem: Environmental > Aquatic > Freshwater > Lake ...
GGTGGTGGCGGTGGTAATGGAGATGGTTACGGAGCCGCTGGTGGTGCTGGCGGTTCTGGCGTAGTCATCATTTCATACACAAGCGCAACACAATTATTTGGTGGTGGAACTGTTACCCAATCAGGCGGTAACTTCATTCACACATTCACATCTTCTGGCGCACTTAGCCCTTTGTCATCTGTAACAGCAAGTTACTTGGTAGTGGCTGGTGGTGCGGGTGGTAGTAAAAACGGGGCTGGTGGAAATGATGCTGGTGGTGCTGGAGGCGGTGCTGGTGGATTGTTATCTGGCTCTGGTTTAACTCTAGATGCAAACTCAATCTACACAGTAACAGTAGGCTCTGGCGGTGCTGGCTCAACTAGCGCAAGTTCTGCTGGTGGAAGCGGTACAAACTCATTATTTAGCGGATTTGCAACTACTGCCGTTGGTGGTGGTGGTGGTGGTGCTAATGGCTCAAATGGCGTATCAGGAGGCTCTGGCGGTGGTGCTGGTTCATTTGGTTCTGGCTCTGAAGTTGGCGGCACAGGCACATCTGGGCAAGGTAATGCTGGTGGTGGCTCTAATGGAAGCCGTGCTGGTGGGGGCGGTGGCGGTGCTAGTGGCGTAGGTGGAAATGGTGCTGGTCTAAATGGAGGCAATGGCGGTACTGGCACAGCGTCATCGATTAGTGGTTCGTCAGTAACTTACGCTGGTGGTGGCGGTGGTGGAACAAGAAGTGATGGAACTGCTGGCACAGCATCAGGCGGTGGCGGTGCTGGTGCAAAAAATACAACTGGAACTGCTGGCACAGCAAACACGGGCGGTGGCGGTGGCGGTGGTGGCACAACAGGATTTGACGGAGGCAATGGTGGTTCTGGCGTTGTAATCATCTCTTACGCTGGCTCACAAGTATTTACTGGTGGAACAGTCACAACTTCTGGTGGCAACACTATTCACACATTTACTTCTAGCGGGTCTTTGACTGGTGGTTATGCACAGTATTTAGTAGTTGCTGGAGGTGCTGGTGGTGGCTCAAGATTTGGTGGAGGCGGGGGTGCTGGCGGTCTTTTAACTGGCACTACTAACTTAGTAAAAGGAACGCAATACACAATCACAGTCGGTGCTGGTGGAACGGCTGGCCCAGCAACGGGTGGCTCTGGTACTAGTGGTGCTGGTGATGGTGGCAATGGCGGTAACTCTGTTTTTGGTTCTTTTACTTCTACGGGTGGCGGTGGAGGCGGTGCGGGAGATTCACGCAACGGCATAGCGGGTGGTTCTGGTGGTGGTGGCGCAGGGCGATTTGCCACAAGCGGAGGTTCTGCCACATCTGGTCAGGGTAATGCTGGTGGCGGTTCATCTGGTACTGGTTCAGCGTACTATGGTGGTGGTGGTGGTGGCGCATCTGCGGCTGGAACGGCTGGTTCTAATAGTGTTGCCCCAGGTGGCAATGGTTCGGCATCAAGCATCTCTGGGTCTAGCGTTACCTACGCTGGTGGCGGTGGTGGCGGTAATTACGGAGGCACTTCATTTCCAAATCGTTCTGCTGGTGGCACAGGCGGTGGCGGTCAAGGTGGTTCATCATCTAATTACACAGGCGATGCTGGCACAGTTAACACAGGAGGCGGTGGTGGTGGCGGTGTTAATGATGCGGCTGGTTCTAATGGGGCTGGCGGTGCTGGTGGCTCTGGCGTAGTTATCTTGTCTATACCAACAATCAACTACACAGGCACAACCACAGGCTCACCAACTGTCACAACCAATGGTTCATATACAGTTCTGACTTTCACAAGTTCAGGCACATACACGGCATAAGGAGAAACAAATGTCACACTTTGCAAAAGTAGAAAACGGGATAGTCACTCAGGTAATCGTTGCCGAACAAGATGTCATTGATAGTGGCATCTTTGGTCATGGATGGGTTCAGACCTCATACAACACGCATGGCGGTGTTCATGCTAATGGCAATACACCTTTGCGTAAAAACTACGCTGGTGTAGGCTATACCTATGACAGCACTAGAGATGCGTTCATACCTCCACAGCCATATCCATCATGGACTATGAGTGAGGAGACTTGTCTGTGGTCTGCGCCTACACCAATGCCTACTGATGGCAAGCGTTATTCTTGGGATGAGCCTACATTGGCGTGGGTTGAAGTAAGTGCTTGAGGATACTGACACACGCTTGGCAATTCACGAAGTTCTGTGCGCTGAAAGATACAAGCGTATAGACGAGTCTTTGTCTACGGGCGAGAAGCGCATGACCAAAATAGAGTATTTGCTTTATGCGGTTATTGCTTGCGTGTTGCTCGGCCCTGGCGTAGCTGCCGAGTTTGTCAAGAAACTAATCGGAGTGTGACATTGACCCTTTTTCGTTGTTACTTTTGGCTCAATCTGCTTGTAGTGCAATTTCTAAGGGTTGCTCGATGTTGCACGAAGGTCGCTTGCGCTTGGAGGGTGCAAAGTCCACCATCCAAGGAGTCCAAGCAGACATTAAAGCAATTAAGGGGTTGTGGGATTGGTTTATTGGTTTGTTTAGCAAGCCTGCCGAAACCAAGCCTTTGGAGAAAACGAAAGCCGCAAAGCCCAAAAAAGACCAATCCTATGAAACGATGGAATTGCAAGTTATTCACGATGTTGGTATCCAACTTGGCAATTTCTTTGAAATACAAGCACAGTTAAAAAACTATTACGCATCGCTAGAAGCAGAATCAAAGGAACGCTACGACCCAACCCAAAACACTTCTAAAAAAGCGATTGAAAGGGCATTAGTCGAGTTGCAGATGGAAAACCTTGATGCCCAGATTCGTGAGCAAATGACTGTGTATGCGCCAGCAGAACTGAAGGCAATATATACAAGATTTTTAAAGATGTATGCCAGAATTCAGCAAGAGCAAGAATGGGCTAGAAGTGAAGAAGTTAGAAAGTTGCGTCAACAGCGTTGGAAGCAAGAGCAAGAAGAAATTTGGTTTATTGAAGTAACAACTGGAGTGGTTGCTGTGGTATTCATATCATTACTTTTTGGGTGGCTAATGTGGCAACTGCGCGTCTTATCGGGTGGGTTTTAAGCGCGGTGGCGTTATGCCTGATCGTTGCTACAACCTCCATTGCCTACATTGAAACGCTGTATATGAAAGCCCAACTCAAGCAAGAAATCAGGGAATTACGCAAACTTAAACGAGAACTCAAGGAAAGTAAATGAATGAACTATTCGGTCTTCTCAAGGGTATCGCACCCACATTGGCAACTGCTGTGGCTGGCCCTTTGGGTGGTGCTGCTGTTACCGCTTTGGCTAGTAAATTTGGTGTTTCTGATTCCATTGATGCTGTTGCAAAGGCTATTGCGGGTGACCCACAAGCTGCTCAAAAACTTGCTGAAATGGAACTTGAATATTACAAAATAGAGCAAAACAACCTCACAGACCGCCTCAAAGCAGATATGGCATCTGACTCTTGGTTGTCCAAGAACATACGCCCAGCGACCCTTATATTCCTTTTGTTGGCATATAGCGGTTTTGCAGTAGCCTCAATCTTTGGTTGGGAGACCAGAGGGGCTTATGTTGAACTTTTGGGGCAATGGGGGATGTTAGTTATGTCGTTTTACTTTGGCGGTAGAACAATGGAAAAAATAGCAGATAAGGTGAAAAAATGAATTTAAGCGATCATTTCACACTTGAAGAGTTAACACACACCGACCATCGGGAACTAGAGAACATACCAAATGAACAAGAACTTGCAAACCTTAAAAGATTGGCTGAATTCCTTGAAAAAGTCAAAACTGTGCTTGGCGGTAAACCAATCATGGTTAACTCTGCGTTCCGCAGTAAAGCGGTTAATGACGCGGTAGGCTCAAAAGATACCTCTCAGCATAGGGTAGGGTGCGCTGCCGATCTGAGAGTGCCTAGCATGACTCCTGACGAAGTGGTGAAGGCTATTATTGCGTCTGGGATAGGATACGACCAAGTGATCAGGGAGTTTGACCGATGGACGCATATATCAATTCCCAACAAGTTGTTTGACTCTCCCCGTAAACAAGCCCTCATTATTGACAAACAAGGCACTAGGGTCTACGCTTAATCTTTATCTACGCTGACCCACAAGACTGCGATCAGGATGCCTGCCCCAATAGCTGCGCCAATAAGTAGCACAACAAAAATTGTCAGAATACTACTAAGCATCTCGACTCCTTATATCGTAAAACCAATTATCTGAAGCAACCCACTTGCGTGACCCGTCCACCGAGTAGGTCTGGGTGGCAACATTAAAGTCTGGGGTTAGTGTTCCTGACACTAGACTTTGGTCGTACCAGATGCACCGATTGTTGGGTTGGCAAGCAAACTGTCCGTTGTCGAGTTTAATGAAATTAAAGGATTTGTGTTCCTCTGCGGTCTCAGAAAAACCCGTATCAATATCGGTCTGGTCAGCACAAAAGTCCACAGTAAACATATAAGTTCCAAAGTGCCATTGGCGGTCTTTACCAAACACCTTGACACTTAGATTCCTGAGTAAGACCTTTTCAATTATGGTGAACCGATACCCCAGACAATCCCACAACTGAAGAGCGTCAATAGGTAAGTCCCCACCATCTTTCCAACAGTAGGCATGGATGGGCAGCTTGTCATACAAAGCCCCATAACGGGGTAAGAGAGATTCAATCCTAAAGACTTGCCCTCGGATGGCTTTGAGAGACACCCAGATGCAGGGTTCTAACTCTCCATGACCTTTGTGGTGGTCATACAGGAATTCTTTGCGTATAAAGCATTTTAAAGGTGGCAAAGAGCCTACTAGATAACTCATGTGTTCTTTTGCCTTAGTCTGGTTTCTATGGTCTCAATCAAAGCTGCCAAGGGCATTGGGTCATGCAAGAACTTTCTTTGTTCCTCATTTGTCAGCCCCACCCAAGGCTTTTTGTAGTCTTGAATATCGTCATCTTCAGCAGCATTGCGTCTGATCTCACGCGAGATTCGTTCAAATTCCTCATCTTCTGGGGTCATTTTTGCCTCGTAAAAAGATCAAGTGCCACTTTTCTCCAAAGGTTCTTAGCCTCTCGGTGTTGGGCGCACATGGGACAGTTTTGAATGGTTTGTAAGATTTCTTGTTTAACAATAAAGTTTCTTACATCTTCTCTAAGCTGCTGATGCTCGGGTAAATCAAAGATTTCTTTGGCAATGCTCTCTGGGTTCACAGCAATTCCCTCTGGATTGGGGTTATCTTCCATTCGCGTTCCATGCGGTTAGATTTTGACTTAACCACATTCCCCGTCAAGCAGATTTCCCCCTCTCTCTCCAACTCATGCAACCGCCTAGCGACTTGCATGGATTCCAAACCAGTATGGTGAGCAATACCATCCTTGCCTAGACTCCCGTGGTCTCTGAGGCATTGGATGATCTTGGTGGCGTGGGCTTTAGCGAGGTCTTTGGCAGACCCCGCAGCCACCCAACTTGTCATTGGGTCGCTATTTCTTACTCTTGGGTGATCAAAAGTCGATAGATTCATCGAAGTCTGCCTTTGGCTTTGGTGCGTTCATATATGCCCAACCAGACCATCCACCCTCAACAATGGGCATACAGTCAAATTTAATCATTGGGCCGTTCTTGGTCTCGATAACCGAGCCTATGCGCTGATAGCGGTTTTTCTCTTGTCCGTCTTTATTGGTGTATTTGCCAGTAATGACAGAAATTTCGTATTGGGTTTTAGACATTTTTCACTTTCAGATTAGTTAACTTATTCACTTTGTCATCCAACTCCGCTAAGAACTGGATAACCTCTTTCTCCAACATTGCTACATACTCAGAGTCAAACTCAACCCTTTTGACAAACAATTGAAGTTCTTGGGGTAGACGAGGGTCAAACGACACAAACTCACACCATTGGCGTTCACAGCACCGCATCTGCCATTGCATTTGGGTGATGTATTTGCCTGGCACAGTCTGGGTCAACAGCGTGTCGATGTGGGTGGCGGTGTTGGGACACTTGATTTCCAACATTCCAAACAGCCCCACCAACCCGTCAGGACTCGCGCCAGACATCTCAATTGTTGGATGGGGTACAAACCCCACTTCTTCAACCATTACATCCGCATGAGCCTCAAAAGCCGATCTAGCCAAAGGCTCAGTCTCAGTTCCCCAAGCCATAGCTGCATTGGTAAACGATTCACCTTGTTGACCAGTAAGGCGTTCACAGATCAATTGCGCCATGTAGTTGTCCCGACTAGCGGAATAGCCTGATTTGGTCTTGGCGATCACATCTGCCACCCGTGAGGCGGTTACTTTGCCCAGACGGGCTGAAAACCATTCTTCTGTACGCTGTTCCATTATTTACTCTCCACTTTATCGTAAGCATCAACCCAATTTTTTAAATCTTCTGATATTTGGCGTTTCATCAAATCTTTAGCCGCAGTTATGTTTTTTTGCCATTCCACATCAGCGTTAGCCGCTTTGTATGCCAATTTAAAAGCAGACTGCAATTCTTCCAATGTTTTAGATTCTTGAATGGTTGTGAGATGGTCTTGCATTAAGTTGTAATTAGCCTTAGTCTCCTTTGGCTTAGTAGCTGCGTTGCCATCATCATCCTCGGGGGCTTGCCCTGTGGCTGCCATAAGCGAGGCTCTGCGGATGTAGGTCAAGCACGACATGAACCCTTGGGGGTCGTGTTTAGGCGAGGGAAAAAACAGTTTTCCGCAGTCGAGCCGTTCACCTGATTCATGTAGAAAACTGGTCTCACAGATAACCCCGTCTGGGTGCTCTGTGGTTGTTTGGAATAGGAATATCCCATTGTCGTTTAAAGCCCCTATAACCGAATCAACGCAAGATGCTAGGTCAACATACTTGGAACGGAAATGAGGGTTTGTAGCGTTCTTTAAAGCGGGTGCAAAGGCTTTCTGTGCCTTAACCAAAGCAGTAGCAATGTTTTTCATGTTAGTTTCCTAAAATAAGTAGGGCAAAGATAAGACCAGAGACAAAGCCAGACAACCAAAAGATCGTCTGATCTACCAAGGTAGGTTTGTCGGATGTGAACGGGCCTTGGATGGCGTGTTGGATGTATTTAGAGTGTTTCATAGTGTTTGCTTTCATAACGGGCAAGTGCGTAATCGAGTTTGTCGTTGTCAATTTGCTCTTGGATGGCTTTGGCGTAACCGCGCTCTAGGGATTGAATTACTGTGTCACGCAGTAAATCGGTGATTAGTGCGTCACCGATGTAGACAAACCAAAGATTGGTAGTGTTTGGTTCAAAATAACATTCGAGGTCAACGCCTTGCGCGTCTGGGTGTTCGCACACCATGCAATCAAATTCGCTGTGTTCTGCTTTCATACTATCTCCAAAAGACCCTATGCGATGTGCTGTGGGCATGGCGTAACTATAAGCCAACTTAACTGTTATTTTCTAGGGATAAACCCTAATACGGAATAAGTTTACTTATGTAGAATATCGGGCATGACAAAAGAACATCTTATCCGTCTGGCAGGCTCACAGCGTGATCTTGCCGACATATTGGGCATCAGCCAAGCTGCGGTTTCGCAATGGAAGACTGTTCCCAAGGCAAGGATGTGGCAGTTGTTGGTTCTTAAACCTGAGTGGTTTAAGTAGCCTATAATGGTTTGAAACACGGCTAGATACGAAGTCATGAGCGTATCGAAAAGCGAGCCTTCCCGCCTGCCGAGGTTTCTCTTGTTAGTGAAGGACAGACAGAAGGAAAAGATATGCCTACTCGGTATTTAAAGCCTGGTGTTCGTGACAGCGAGGCTATTGACAATTTATCCCCCCAAGCAGAAAACATCTTTTATCGACTACTGGTGACAGTTGACGATTTTGGTCGTTTTGACGCTAGGCCTGCCATGATCAAGGCTCAATGCTTTCCAATAAAAGAAAGCGTTTCCATAAACAAATGCAAAGAACTACTTGAGGAATTGAGTAGGGCTAACCTTATTTTGCTTTATGAGGCCGAAGGCAAGCCATATTTACAAATGTGCAAATGGGACAACATTCCCCGAGCAAAGGAAAGCAAATATCCTGCACATGAAGGCACTTGCATACAGTTGTATACAGATGTACCTTTAACCGAAACAGAAACAGAAACTAAAACAAAGACTAAAACAGAAACAACGCCAGAAGGCGTATCACAAGAAGTTTGGGATTCTTTTGTTAAACAAAGGAAAGCCAAGAAAGCTCAAGTAACCGCCTTGGTAATCAAAGGAATACAGAAAGAGGCAGATAAGGCAGGCTGGACTCTTGAGATGGCTTTAAACGAGGTTGTAGTGCGTAATTGGCAGTCTTTTAAAGCCGATTGGGTCAAGGACAAAGTTTCTAATGCTGAACGCTTGTCAAACTCAATGTCAGTCTTGACTAACGGATTAACTACCCCTAAAAAACAATTTTGGCAAACTGAGGAGGTGAAAAATGAGCGACTTCTGTGAAAAATCTCAAGGCTTTGATTACATTTTTGGTCGCATGAATGCGATATATGGAAACGATTTTGCCCGTAAGTGGGATGGAATAGACGCAAATTTGATACGCCAGGAGTGGATTGGAACGCTAGGTTCTTTCCTTACATATCGGCCATCAATGGACTATGCCTTGACTCACATTGACCCTGCCAGACCGCCATCTTCTTTGCAGTTTCGCAACATTTGTCAACATGGCCCAACTATTCCTCTCAGAGAGCCACTTGTCCAAATTGAGCGAAAAGTCCCAGAATACAGCGACAAAGCCAAACGCGAGGCTTTGGCAAAACTTGCAGAATTAAGAAAACAAATGGTGGCCAACTATGACAAAAAATGAAGCCAACAAGCTGCTTGACCGACTTAGAGAAGGTCACCCCATGCCCGTGGCTCTCACAACTCAAGCCTTATACGCCACAGGAGACATTTCTCGACTATCTGGTCAACCACTATGCGTTGATGGCCATGAACCCTGCGACCATCAACCATGCCAGGCACATGACCAAACTTTTGACCAAAGATTTTCCTACTCTCAATACCTTAATTGTCCAACGACTGAAAGTGCTACATGAGCAAAGATGAATTGATAGAAATGCTGAAAATAGCAAACTGTGACATAAACACCATTATTTTTGCTGTTAACGCTTGGGAGATGGGCGCAGAGTGGCAGAAAGAACAAACCGAGCAATCCATCACCATAACTATTGGTAAAACCATACACCGCGAATGACACTAATCGTAACTTTTGAGGTCGAGGGTGACCCAGTACCCAAAGGCAGACCAAGGTTTGCCAGACGGGGGCAGTTTGTCCAAACCTATACAGATGCCAAAACTATTGACTACGAAACCCAAGTAGCCATGAAAGCCCGACACGCAATAGGCGCATCAGAGCCACTACAAGGGGCTTTAACTGTGTTTTTATACCTCCGCTATGCAGTACCACCCTCTTACTCTAAAAAGCGCAAGGAAGCCTGTTTACGTGGCGTGGAATATCCCAAAAAAATAGACCTAGATAATGTTTACAAAAGCATTACAGACGCTATGAACGGGATTGTCTATACGGATGACAGCCAGATCGTAGAGGCGCACATCACTAAGGTCTATGCTGAGACTGCTGGCGCAAACATCATGGTGCAAGAATGCGAGTAATTTGTTGGTTTTCTTGTGGCGCAGCATCTGCGGTGGCTACCAAGTTGGCTATTGCTGAAAATGCAGGCAAATTGCCTTTAATAATTGCTTACACCGAGGTGGCAGAAGAACACCCAGACAACAAGCGATTCCTCAAAGAGTGCGAAAAGTGGTTTGGTCAAGAAATCCAAATACTGCGTAATGAAAAATACGAAGGCAGTATTTTCAATGTTTTTATGAAACAAAAGTATATAGTTGGCATTGCTGGCGCACCATGTACCAAGTTTCTTAAAAAGGAAGTCAGACAAAAATTTGAGCAGCTAACAGACCGCCAAGTGTTTGGTTATACAGCAGAAGAACAACACCGATTAGACCGATTTATAGATGCCAACAACGATGTAGACATTTGCACACCTCTGATTGACAAGGGATTGTCTAAAGAAGATTGTCTGGCTATGCTTAAAAACGCCAACATTGAACTTCCAGAAATGTATAAATTGGGTTATCATAACAACAATTGCATTGGTTGCGTCAAGGGGGGGGGCGGGGTATTGGAACAAAATCAGAGTAGATTTTCCCGACCATTTTGACCGCATGGCAAAACTAGAGCGTTTGATTGGCGCAAGCATTACCAAGTCCAAGGGTGAAAGGGTTTATTTAGATGAACTGCCTAAAGACGCAGGCGATTACCCTAAAGAACAAAACATTGAGTGTTCTATTTTTTGCCACATGGCTGAACAGGAATACAAGTGAAGTTAGAACTAACCAAAGATAACGCCACCGCGTTGATGGCAAGTGTGTGGCCAAAAGTCAAAGAAACCCTAGCATCTGGCAAGCAATTGACCTTGGAAATCAAGAACGCAAGTCGGTCATGCCCACAGAACTCCAAGTATCACGCCATGATTGAGGAGATAGCCCAACAAACCTCACACTTAGGCGCAAAGTGGGATGCCGAGGATTGGAAACGAATGTTAGTTTGGCAATTCTGCAAAGACCAAAAACTAAACGAGGGCAAGATTGTGCCAAGCCTAGACGGGACAGGGATTGTGCAGCTTGGTCAGCAAACCCGTAAATTCACCAAAGAGCAAGCATCTGAGTTTGTGGAATGGTTACACGCATGGGGTGCAGAACACGGGGTGACCTTTGAACAATAAACCCACCCTAGCAGAGCGCAAGCATTTAGCCCAGATCAAGGAAATGAACTGTGGGGTCTGTGATGCAAGTGGCCCAAGTGACGCACACCATATCGTCCAACATGAGCAATACCTTTGCATTCCCTTGTGCAAAGACTGCCACCAAGGGGCGTTTAACGGGATACACGGGCAACAAAGAATATGGAAGGTTTATAAAACAAATGAGATGACAGTATTGAACGAAACGATAAGAACCTTGCTAAAATAAAGATGAGCAGTTGCCTTTGGGGGGTGCTCTCCCCCACCTTTTTAGGATATATATGGCTTACGAAAACCAAAAAGATGTTGCAGACTTCATAAGCACATTACTCCACTCGGGAACTGTTACCCACTTCATGCACCTCTCAACCGATTCATTTGCTGTTCACATGGCATTGGGCGCGTATTACCCCGAGATCATTGAATTAACAGATTCGTTTGCTGAAGCCTACTCAGGGTGCTACGAAAAGATTAAAAACTTTCCAGAGAATTTCCATAATGCCAAAGAGCCTGTGAAATACATGGAAAGCATAAAAGAGTATGTCAAGAAAAATCGTCAAGCCATGCCAGAAGAGACAGAATTACAAAACATCATTGACGAGATAGCAGGGCTGATTGATTCGACTTTGTATAAACTGACACTCAAATGATCAGAATTTTTGCAGGCTACGACCCTCGGGAGGCGATTGGGTATCATGTTTTTACCCAATCCTTGATCGAGCGCACCTCAGAGGCGGTAGCGATTACGCCCTTTTTTGGCAAGCAAAGAGACGGCTCGAACACCTTTATTTATCAGAGATTCCTAGTGCCTTACTTCACAGGGTTTAGAGGTAGGGCAATATTTATGGACGCAAGCGATATGCTGATGCTTGCTGATATAGCCGAATTGGACAAGTTATTTGACCCCACCAAAGCGGTACAAGTAGTTAAGCACAATTACTTTACTAAGCACAAAAGGAAATACATCGGCACAGCGATGGAGTCCAAGAACGAGAACTATCCGAGAAAGAACTGGTCGAGCCTGATACTGTGGAACTGTGAGCATCCAGATAACAGGGTGTTAGACCCTGACTTTGTAGATGACCACACAGGAAGTGAACTGCACAGATTCGAGTGGCTCAAAGACGATCAGATCGGTGAGTTACCAGAGGAATGGAATGTATTGGTGGGTGAAGATCAACACAACGCCAAGATAGCGCATTACACTCTTGGAATACCAGAGTTTGAGCATTACAAGAATTGCGCGTATTCTCAGGAATGGCACAAAACCAAGTCAAGGATGCTTAACGGGCTGATCAACATGAAGGAAAACGCTCATGCCTGATTTAAATGATGAACAAATTTATAATCAATTGGCTAAAGCGTTGGCATCACCAGTTCAATTTGACGCATCTGGCAACATTGTAAAAATACCGCAAGGCTTTGCTGGCGGTGGTCGAATTGGTGCAAATATTCCATTGGCAGAAAATGAAGCAATAAGGGCTGGTTTAAGTATGTCTGGGGTACACACGCCTAATTTCCAAGAATTAAAAGCACAAGGCATGGATTTGGCATATCAAAAAGGTGATGAAACTTATGGGATGCGCTACAACAGACCACCTCCTATCCCTATGACTGACCAACATGGAAGGTTACAAGCACCGCCCCCAACATGGTCGCTTAATTACGCTCGGAGGTTTTAATGCCTAGCACTTCTGCCAAACAAAAACGATTTATGCAAGCCGCAGCTCACAACCCTGAGTTTGCCAAGAAAGCCGATATTCCTGTTAAGGTTGCCAAAGAGTTTGTCAAGGCAGACAAGAAACAAGAGATGGCGAAAGCCCTAGCAAAACATGGCTGATTACTCATTACTCGCAGAAGCCTTGTCTAACCAAGGATTAGCCCCGTATGGGACTCGGTTTGCCGAGGAACTGGGTACGCCTACCGCCAAGGGTAAAGGCTACTTTGGCGCGATCACAAATGCTGAAGGCAGACCCATGACAGAACTATCAAGTGCCTATGAACAAGATGGCAAGTTAGTCCCACATCCTTTAGTAGTGCCAACCCTGACAAAAGAAGAAATTGATCTTTTGAAGATGGGCATACCTAATGAGCAGATATATCAAAAAGCCGAGGATTGGGCTAAGAGCCGATTAGGACAAGGGCAAAGCCCATTTGCAACACCGCAAGATGTGCGGTTTCCAGTACCACAGTAACACTAAATAGTTATGTCAGAAACTAAAGTAGTTAAAAGTAGAAAGAAGGCAGGAGGGCGCACATCAGGAACGCCCAACAAGACCACACAACAGGCAAGGGAGGCGATTGCTTTGTTTGTTGATGGTAATGCACACAGATTAGCAGAGTGGCTAGATAAGGTCGCAGATGGCATTCCTGACGAAGATATAAAACCCAACCCTGCAAAAGCATTTGAGTTATTCCAAAGCGTAGTGGAATACCATGTGCCTAAACTTGCTAGGACAGAGATAACGGGCGCGGATGAAGGCCCAATCGAAATGGTGGTCAAGTGGGAAGGCGTGAAGTAATCATTCCCTACTCTCCGAGAGAGGCGTTCATGCCCTTTCACCAAAGGACGGAGAGATGGTCATGTCTGGTGGCACACCGAAGGGCGGGTAAGACAGTAGCAGCTATCAATGACCTAATACGCAGAGCACTAACTGAGGGTGGGGTGAGAGCACAGTACGCCTATATAGCCCCTTTCAGAAGTCAAGCCAAGTCTGTGGCGTGGGATTACTTAAAGTTTTACGCCCAACCCGTAAGCAAAAGCACTAATGAAAGCGATCTGACTGTCGAACTGGTCAACGGGGCAAAGATCAGACTATTTGGCTCAGACAACGCAGATGCCATGCGCGGACTAGGATTTAACGGGGTATACCTAGACGAATATGGAGACTTCAAACCTAGCGTGTGGGGTAATGTCATAAGACCCACTTTGTCTAGCACCTTGGGTTGGGCTGTGTTTGGCGGTACTCCAAAGGGAAAGAATCAGTTTCACGACATTTACAGGGTTAGCCAAGCAACGCCAGATTGGTTTTTGCTACGCCTACCAGCCACAGTCTCTAAGATACTGCCTGCCTCAGAACTGAGGGCTGCCAAAGACCAATTGAGTCAAGACCAGTACGACCAAGAGTATGAGTGCTCGTTTGAGGCAGCTATCCTCGGGGCGTTCTACGGGGTGGAGATGCGCCAACTAGACGCAGATGGCAGAATCCAAGACCTCAAGTTTGACCCAGATGCGCCAGTATTCACAGCGTGGGACTTAGGCTATCGAGATGACACCGCGATCTGGTGGTATCAGGTAGTCCGTGGTGAGATTCATGTGATGGACTATTACGCGGTCTCAGGCGCATCCATCGAGGAAATAGCCAATGTTGTGAACTCAAAGGGCTATCGGTACACCAAGCACTTTCTACCCCATGACGCTAGAGCCAAGACCCTTGCATCGGGGGGCAAGTCAATCCTTGAACAACTTGCTAGTCACCTTGGAGGAATAGGAAAACTAGCCATAGTGCCAGAAATAGGTGTTCAAGACGGGATACAGGCGGTCAGGATGATTCTGCCCAAGTGCTACTTTGACCCGATCTGTGATGAGGGGCTAGAGGCACTCAGACAGTACCAAAGAGAATATGATGAGGACAAGAAAACTTTTCGTCAAACTCCAAGGCATGACTGGTGTTCACACCCCGCAGATGCGTTTAGAATGCTTGCAGTCGCGTATCGACAAGACAAGTCAAACGAACCCCAACCCAAAGGGAAGACTTTACAGACGATTACGCTAGACGAATTGTGGGATTTTGAAACTACACATAAAGAGGAACGCATATGAGTGCACCAGTAGCAGAAGTCGGTGGATACAAGAACATCACAGCAACGGGGGCGGTCTCGACAGGGGCTTGTCAACTTATCGGGTTCTATGTGAACAACACCACAGTCGGAACGCTAGTCTTACGAGATGGTGGCGCAAGTGGCACAGTAATGTCAGGCACGATTACTCCAGCCATAGGGTTTCACCGATTCCCTGCCAATGTAGGAACAAGCCTCTACGCCACGATTGGCGGTAGCGCATTGGATGTGACATTCTTCTTCGCGGCTTAATATGTACGAGAACGCCTACGATGATGGGGCTTATGAGGAAGATCAAGGCCCGTTCTGGCACGACCAACTAGACAAAGCAAGCAAGGTCTTTGACAAGTGGGAAAAGCGCGGTAAAAAGGTAGTAAGACGCTACCGAGACGAGCGCGATGCCATTGAGATGCCAAGGATGAAGTTCAACATCCTTTGGTCAAACATCTCTGTGCTCTTCCCTGCACTCTACGGACGCATGGCAAAGCCAGAGGTTTCCCGTAGGTTCATGGACTCTGACCCCGTAGGTCGATTAGCCTCCACCATGCTAGAGCGCGTGGTCGAGTATGAAGTAACGCAGTTCAACGACTTTGACTCCGCAATGCGTGGAGTGGTGGAAGACCGCCTATTGCCTGGTCGTGGTACAGCATGGGTGCGCTATGAGCCAATCATTGTTGGACAAGAAGCCCCAGAGACCTCAGTTCCTAAGTTGGAACAAGACGAAGGCATCGAGATCACCAACACAGAGGAAATTGAGCGCGTTGATTCAGCGCACAGCCCTGTGGATTATGTCTATTGGACAGACTTTCTCCATTCACCCGCCCGAACATGGGATGAAGTGTGGTGGGTAAGCCGTTGGGTCTACATGACACCCGAAGAGGGCATCGAGCGTTTTGGTGATGTGTTCAAGAATGTGCCTTTGCACGACCAGAATGACGATATAGACTCCAAAAACCCAATGACCGCGAAAGCGACCTATGGGAAGAAGGCTAAAGTTGCTGAGATATGGAACAAACGCACAAAGAAGGTCTGTTGGGTTGCCAAGGGATACCCCCAAGCACTTGATGAGCGCGATGACCCTCTAGAGTTAGAGCAGTTTTTCCCTTGTCCAAAGCCTTTATTGGCCACAACAACCAATGGGTCGATGATTCCAGTACCAGACTACTGCGAATATGAAGACCAAGCCCAAGAATTAGACAACCTGACACAGCGCATTTACCTACTGGTGAAGGCTTGTAAGGCGGTCGGTGTGTTTAACGCTGAGTTCAAGGAACTTGGGCGGTTATTCACGGAGGGCGTAGACAACAAACTGTTCCCCGTGACTGCGTGGGCAGCCATGAGTGAGAAGGGTGGGCTAAAAGGCGCGATTGATATGCTCGATACGAGCGCAATTATCAAGACCTTACAGCAACTTTATCAATCCCGTGAGGTTGTCAAGCAGTCCATTTACGAAATCTGTGGAATATCGGACATTTTGCGTGGTGCTACCAACGCATCCGAGACTTTAGGTGCTCAACAACTGAAAGCCAACTTTGGTAGTCTGAGATTAAGGGCTACCCAAGGCGATGTGGCGAGGTTTGCTACCGATCTGTTCCGCATTAAGGCTCAGATCGTCTGTAAGTTCTACCCACCAGAGTTAATAGTTGAGATGTCTGGGGTGATGAACACGCCAGAGGGTCAAAATCCGCAATTGTTGCAAGCTGCGGTGCAGATGCTCTCAAACAGCACAATTCGTGACTTCCACATCCAAGTCGAAGCAGACACATTAGCCCAGATTGACGAGCAAGCCGACAAACAGAACGCAAATGAGGCAGTTCAAGCAATTGGCTCGTTCTTAGGTCAGTCTCTACCTATGGTGTCACAAGCCCCTGAGATGTTGCCAATGATGAGCGAAATGCTATTGTTCTTGGTACGCAGATACAGAGCAGGCAGAGGGCTAGAAACCGCCATAGAGCAAGCAATGAAACAATTGCAAGCCAAAGCACAGCAAGCCCTATCCCAACCGCCTCAGAATCCTGAGATGATGAAGTTACAGGCTGAACAGCAAGCAGAACAGATGCGTATGCAAGCCTCTGCCCAGACCGAGCAGATGAAGATGCAGGCACAGGCTCAACTTGAGCAAGCCAAGGCTCAGTTAGAAATGCAGATGCAACAAGCGAAAGCCCAAGCAGATATGCAGTTAGAGCAAATGAAAGAACAGTTTGCCCAACAAGTCGCTAACAATGAGTTACAAGTTAAGGCTCGGGAAATGCAAGGCAAAGAGGAATACGAGCGTTGGAAAGCCGAACTGGACGCTGCGACCAAGATCATGGTGGCTCGAATTGGTAGCAACCCTGGCGTGGACTTACCCGTTATCGAGGCAGCTTCCGCACAGATCACCAATGAACTCGGTGGGACTATCGTTCAAGCGATGGACAAGATGGCACTCATGCACGACCAGATGGCTAACCTACACGGACAGACCATGCAAAACATTGGCGAGGCGATGCAGAAACTCAACGCGCCTAAGAAGGTTGTGAGGGGTGCTGATGGTCTAGTGATTGGAGTAGAAACAGCATGAGCCTAGTCCTTGCTGATCGGGTTAGACAGACCTCGACCTCCACAGGGACGGGAACGATCACTTTGGACGGGTCGGTAGAGGGTTATCAGTCGTTTGCAGTCATTGGTAACAACAACACGACCTACTACACGATTGCAGGCGGTACGCAATGGGAAGTGGGAATTGGTCAGTATTACGGGGGAACTCTAAGTAGAGACACAATTCTTTCGTCATCTACTGGGTCTGCGGTTAATCTAAGCGCAGGCTCTAAGGATGTGTTTGTTTGTTACCCTGCGGGAAAATCGGTTAATGAGGACGCTAACAATCGGGTATTGATTCCTTATACAACGGGAACAACTAATGTTGGCTCTTTAAATGTAGGTAATGCCACAGCACACACAGACTCAGGCGTTATCGCTGGTTTTACTGCTAGTGAGCCGTTATATCTCTACACAAGTTTGCAAAACACAAGCACAGCAAACACCAGTTATGCAAGTTATGCGGTCAACGATGGTTTGCATACTGCTTACGCAGAATTGGGAATAAATAACTCTACTTACAGTTACTCGGCTGCGGGATACCCTAATAATGGGTTTTCTACGCCATTGGCAAGTTTTGTTGAATCCTATGGTGGCCCTCTAGTCATAGGGTCTTGGGATAACCAAAAGATAAGCATGATCATCAATGGTGCTGTTAGCACTACGGATGCAATGACGATCAACACCAATGGGTCGGTAGCGTTTAATGGTCAAGTTGGTACTGCTGGTCAGGTCTTACAAAGCAACGCCACAAGCGCACCGACTTGGGTAACACTTAGTAGTGGAACTGTTACAAGTGTTAGCGGTACGGGAACAGTAAGCGGTCTCACCCTATCTGGCACAGTCACAAGTTCTGGAAGTTTGACCCTTGGGGGCGCGATTACAGGCTTTGCTACAAGTGGCGCAAACACAAACATCACCTCAGTCGCATTAACCACAGGCACAGTATCAACAGCCCCTAGCGGTGGGACTGATATTGTTAACAAGACCTACGCAGACGGATTAGCAGCCAAGTGGGGTGATTGATGTTTGGCATATCGGCATTCAGCGAAACGCCCTTTGCAAGCATTCCAAGTGCAATAACGCCCGTACCAACCGAAGCCCCTATTGGTGGACACTTTGGTTTTGATGAGAAAAAGCGAGATGCTGAGTGGGCAAAAGACCGCAAACTAGAGGCTCAGAGAAAACAAAAACTCAAAGAGGCTTTGTTTGGTCTACCGCCAGAAGTGAGGGAAGAAATTACATCTGCGCCCGAGCAAACCATCGATATTGCGGTCAGAAAACAAATTGATTATGATTCGCTGATGGAAAAGGTCAAAACCTTAGAAAATAAGGTTAGACTTAAGCGAGATGAAGAAGACATTGCAATGATATTGGAGATGATGTGAGACAAACTTGGGTATTTCCATCTGACGGGTCAGAGCCTTACGAAAAGCACCTCGGCCCACCTAATGAGCGATATTCTGTAATGGGCGATATAGCCCCTTTCATGTCACCTGACGGGGTGATGATTGAGGGACGCGCCCAATGGCGTGAGCACCTAAAGCGCACAGACTCCATTGAGATGGGGCATTCTGATGTCAAATATGCTCAACAAGAGTGGAACAAAAAGAAGGCAGCTCACAACGAGCGTCTTCGTGGGCAAGTGGCAATGGTGCAAGAGTTTGACCGACCAGGCGCACCCATAGCACCCATGAAAATGTCGAATTTAAATGTAGAGATGGCGAATCGGTTGCATAATCGACCCATGCCAGAGCGCAAAGAAATGATTAAGTTGACTTTAGACCAAATGAAAAGGATGAGATAAATGGAAAACGAAGTTGTCGCACCCGACACGATTGACCCAACTCCCCCAGAACCCGAGATTACAACCGAATCGGCAGAGCCGAAGGTTGAGACCAAAGCAGAGCCTCTCAGTCGAGCAGAGGTAATCCGCGAGGCACTTAAAAAAGACACCAAAGAGCCTAAAGAGGCTAGGGTAGAGAAAGCCCCCAAATTCCCTACACCTGACAGACAGGAAAAGCCTGCTGTTCAAGCCCCTGATATGCCAAAGTCTCTTAAGTTAGAGATGAAAGCACATTGGGAGAAAGCCCCTCCTGAGTTACGCCAAGCGATAGCCCAGAGAGAGGCAGACTTTGAGCGTGGCATCAACAACTACAAAAGTCGGGATGCCGAGGCAAAGGCGATTACAGACCTTTTCCAACCCTACGAGTGGATGCTGAGAAACGAGAACGCAACGCCTGCAACGGCTATTGCGCCACTTTTACAGACCGCAGCCCTCCTACGAACTGGAACACCACAACAGAAGTCTCAGGCTGTGGCACAGATGATTCAGCAATTCCAAATACCGCTAGATCAGGTCGCATCCCACTTTAACGGGCAACCACAGCCACAAGATAATCACTACAATCAACTTGCGCAACAAGTTCAACAACTGACTCAGCACATCACGCAGAGCCAGTATGAGGCGCAGAAACAGAATGAAAGCCGAGCACTCTCGGTAATCCAGCAGTTCGCGGCTGACCCTGCGAATGCACATTTCGAGGCAGTCCAAGACAGAATGCTGACGCTTCTCCAAGCACCGCACATTCTGGGGGACACGGGAAATATGTCCGAGCGCGAGAAATTGCAATTGGCGTATGACACGGCCATTCGGTTAGACCCTGCGATTTCGCAACAGATGTTTGTTCAACAACAACAGAACTTGCAAGCCCAGAATCAAACCCAGAGAGCAAAAGCTGCGGCAGTTCAGATCAAAGGCGCACCAAGCGCGGGTTTGACTACCGCATTAAATCAAACTGACCGCAGGGCTGTAATTGCTAACGCATTACGAACTGCAAATTATTAAGGGGAATTCTTATGGCATACGCCAATAGTAATTACTCAGACGTATTAGCAACCACCATTGAGTCGCGTTCTGGCATCGTTGC
>Ga0209298_10000887_pt1 | contig 20021 bp, 37 predicted proteins | sample S_140806_EF_Meta_FD_187325 | JGI IMG/M metagenome (GOLD analysis project Ga0209298, IMG submission 187325) | Freshwater microbial communities from Lake Simoncouche, Canada to study carbon cycling - S_140806_EF_MetaG (SPAdes) (version 2) | ecosystem: Environmental > Aquatic > Freshwater > Lake ...
TTGTTGTCCGCCACCTAACAATCCATTTAAATCAACACCATAATCGTTTGCTAATTGCGCAAACATCTGTAATTTTTGGTCAGGATTACCAAATACCAAAGTTTGATGTGCAGTACCTAAACTATTAATCCATTGTGCTGGATCAACACCATTTTGTTGTAATACAGGAGCAAACTTTTCAATACTATTTAAAATAGGTTGAGCTTGATCCCATTGAGCTTTGTAAGTAGAAACACCTTTAGCAAAGTCTGATTCACGTTGAGAAATATAATCCTGTAATGTAGGATCTAATTTGCCCCATGATTCTTCATAGTCTTTTTTCCATGAAGATGGTCTTGGTTTAGAAGGTTTAGCTTCTAGCGAGACTTCTTCTTGGACTTCTTCTGTAGGTGCTTCTGTTACTTCTTTATTGCTTTTAAATTTACCAGACTCATCTCTTGGCTTATCTGATACTTCCGTTTCTACAACTTCTGGTGCTTCTGTTACTGTATCTACTGCACTTTCTATTTGGTCACGCAATGATGGTGATTCGAGAGTAGTCTCGTTATCCATTTGTTACTCCTAATTGTTAATTATGCTGATAATAATGATGCGTAGTTTCCGTCACCTAAAGCGTAAAATTTAGCTGTTTTACCACCGGCAACTGCTAAAGCTGCATTTGTAGAACCTGTACCAATTTTAAAGCCTACTGGTGGCCATACATTGATAGAGTTAGCTGTGTTATTTACAACGATATAGCTGTCACCTGATTGTGCTGTAGCTGATAATGTTGGGCCATAAGATGCTGTAGATGTTGAATATACTACAATGTCTGTAGGCATTGTTTGTGAACCTTGTGCAGATCCTGATGCTGTTTGTGCTAGCGAGATAATACCTGTGATTGCTTCAGCACTTAGACCAGAGCTACCACTACCCATTAAATTTACTGTTGTTGTCATTTATTGCTCCTTATTTATAACGTAGTTTTTCATATACCTGACGTGCCAATTGCTCTTTCAACCGACCACCGTCAGGCTTCTGTGGTCTTGCTGAACTCTGTTCCGCCACTACTAAATTGTGACGTTTTAAATGCTCTTTATGTGCTTTACGACCTTCTATCATCTCACCTGTCACCATAGACCTGTAAGGTTGATAATCAGCCATAATATAATGTGAATTTACCTGTTCTGTGTAATACTCATCAGCAGGTATAAGTTTATGTGTTACCGGATCTTGTATATATCTAGCCATATTAAAAAGGTAATGGTTGTTTTATAGCTGTTACAGGTGGATGCTCTTGATGATAGATGTCATTAGCAATCTTAGCTTCGTATTGTTCTATAGCTGTTGATCCTATAGTTTCTTTTACCCAGCCTATTACCTGTACTTCTGTTAAATCTTCATAAGGCGTAAAGTTTTCACCTTGTGGTAAACTAAATTGAGTGCTATCGTTTTTAGATGATGAATATTCACCACTAATACCGGTTAGTGTCCAGTCTGCAATAACTACAACATCTGTATAGCCTTCTACCATAGGTAGCGTATACATTGCTGTAATAGTCCAAATATAATTTATCATAATTATATTAGAAGAAGGATTGCTTCTTCATCTTCCATTTCACGTTGTGCTTCTAGTCTTTCATAATGTAATTGCTGTGCAAGCATAATAATGCGTTCTGCTGCAGCTACATTTTGTGACAGTAGTTTAAAATCTATAGAGCTTAAAGATAAGTTTTTAGAGTTAGAGTATTCAGCTACTATCTCTTGTACTTGCTCTGCTACTTTTGGCTCGCCTAATAGTTCTTCTAAAGACTCTTTTACAGATTGTTTAAAAGATCTATTATGTATACGTTCTTTTTTTAATCCACCTTTTGTAACAAGTATGGTAGGGCTTGGTGTAACAGCTCCAACAATTTGAAACGCATTACGCTGAAACGCATTGCTTTGAAAGCCAGAATAATACATGCTTATTCTTTAGCTTCTATCCAAGATGCTGTATCTTCATCCCATACATACATTTTACCATCTGTAGGATATAAAACAGGTGCTTTCCATTGTGCTATTGTTTCATCTAATACCCATGAAGGATAAGGTTGTGGTGGAATAAAAGCATCTAATACAGAATCATACTTATATCCAATGCCTGCATAATTTTTACGGATTTTACCGTTATAAGATGTTTGTACCCATGTTCCACCTAAAAGGTTAGAGCAAAAGTCTATTCCTTTTTGTTCTGATTCTTGTCCGTTTTCGTCTAAAATATCTTGATTAGATACTACTATGACTTTTGTGACTATATTATTTTCTGTTTGTGCAAAATGTGCCATATTTAATTTCCTTTAAGCGGTATAACTTCCCGAAGCATTAAATGTTAGTATTGTATTAGAACCTGATGTAGTAACTGTTGGGCTTCCTGTTGTAGTGCCTGTGTATTTAGATGTAGGGATGCTTAATATTACTATGCCAGAACCGCCATTACCACCATTACCGTATCCAACGCCTGATACTGCTCCGCCACCACCTCCACCACTACCTGTATTTGTAGTTCCATTACCAGCAGTAGTTGTATTTCCCGTACCTGCACCACCAATGCTTGAACCACCAGCTCCACCTACAGTTGCATTTGGAGCATAAGCTCCACCGCCACCACCACCTGCATAAGTTACAGATGAACCTGAAATAGATGATGAAGAACCAGCTCCACCCGCACCGCCAGCAGTATTTGTTCCATTAGAACCTGCTGCACCTGCTCCACCACCACCACCAGCACCTCTTTGGCCTGTAGAATAACAAGCACCACCATTATTACCTTGACCAGATGTGCCTGCTCCACCAGCAGCGTTTGCACCAAAGTTATTACTACCACCACCACCGCCTGATCCGCCTGAATTACCAACTCCGCCAGCAGTAAGAGTTCCGCCACCGCCTACAGATGTAATAGTAGATAAACCTGAGCCACTTATAACTGAATCAGTACCATTTAAACCTTGTCCAGTACCACCTGCAACACCGCCAGAACCACTTGCACCTACTGTAACTGTATAAGCTGATCCTATTGATAATGATGCTGTTCCTGTAAGATAGCCACCTGCACCGCCACCACCACCACCAGAAGCTCCACCGCCACCACCAGCTATTGATAAATAATTAATAGTGACAATATTTGCAATAGGAATTAGTGAGCCTGAAGCAGTAAATGTATGAATTTGATTACCACCTGAAGTAGTAACTGTGCCACCTGCAAATAAAGCTGTAGCAGATGTATAAGATATAATGACTACGCCTGATCCGCCAGCACCACCGCCACCAGAAATAACATTTGTAGCACCACCACATCCACCACCACCACCGCCAGTATTGGCTGTACCAGCTATACCAACAGGAACAGTAGAACTATATCCACCATTTCCACCACCACCTGCACCGCCTACACCAGCACCACTTGATCCGTATGCTCCGCCTGCACCACCACCGCCACCGCCACCGTAATTAACAGCAGAACCAGAAATAGATGATGAATAGCCTGCACCGCCAGCACCACCTGATGTTGATACAACTGCATTTGTACCATTAGCATTTGATCCTGCACCACCGCCACCTACACGAGTATCTGTTCCAGGGCTACTTCCTGCTGAACCACCGCCTGTACCACCTGTATAAGATGTTGTTGTGCCTGATATTTTTTTAGATGAAGCTCCACCTGTTTGCGCTGTAACTCCAGCTCCACCTGACGCTGTTTCACCAATAACAGAAATACTTGAAGAAGTACCACTATTATCAGCAGCACCACCTGCACCTACTGTCACAGCATAAGTTGTTAATGTAGAAAATGTATATGATGCTGTAATGACTGGGCCACCACCACCTGCACCACCACCTGATCCGCCTGAAAAGCTACTACCACCACCGCCACCAGCTACAATAAGATAAGATCCAGATACCTTTGTAGATTTAAACGATAAAGCACCATAACCTCTTGCTGCTTGAACCGCTATGCGTGACAATAATGACATAATTAATTGTTATTTAAATTGTGTTTGTGATGCAAATACTGTGAATGCGGCTGATCCTGTTTTAACAATAGTATATGAGTAAGCATCTATACTTGAAGCGTTACCTGCTGTAGGTGCTGTGCCACCTTGATATTTAGGTGTGACAGATGTACCATCAATAGTAATTGCATTGTTATAGTAAGCTGTTGTGCCTTGAGTTACTAAAAATACTACTGTAACTGATTGGCCTGTTGCCATAGCTGTATCTAAAGATGTACCACTTGATGCTCTAAAGTTTACAGTCCAATTGGCTGACGCATTAGATGTGTAGTAAATAACTGATTGAGTGGTTACATCATAATTAATTGTACCTGTTGCGGCAGTTGCAGCAATAGTTGTTGTTTCTGCTGCGTTTGCAAATACTGCTGCTAATACACTTGATGATCCATTAAATGTTTGTTTGGCTGTAAATGTTGTAGCTGTTCCTGGTGCTACATAATCTGTACCTGCTGTTGCTGCACTAATTGCAGTTGCGTTACCTTTTAACACACCTGTAATAGATGTTGAGATAGTAATTGCTGGGGTAGTTGTAGCTGTAGCTACTGTACCTGCAAATCCGTTAGCTGATACTACTGATGCTGATGTTACCGTGCCTGATCCTTTACCATTAAAGGTATTCCAATCAGTAGAAGTTAAATATCCGTTAGCTGAAGTGCTAGCAGCAGCCATACTAATTGCTGGTGTTGCACCACCACTAGAAACAACTGGAGCTGTACCTGTAACACTTGTAACAGTACCTGATCCCTTGTTATTAAACGTAGTCCAGTCAGCAGATGACAATACACCTCTGTTTGTAGCTGATGCTGTAGGTACATTTAAAGTAATGACTGGTGTCGTAGTACCATTAGCTACGCTTGAGCTTAAATCTGTACCTGTTGTGCCTAATGTTAAAGCTGCAACGCTTGTAACTGTTCCTGAACCCTTATTATTAAAAGTAGTCCAGTCAGTGCTTGTAAGATAACCAGATACGCTTGTAGTAGCTGCTGGCATAGCAATAACTGGCGTAGTTCCACCGGTGCTAGTTACTGGGCTAGTAGCTGTAACGCTAGTAACAGTACCTGAACCTTTACTATTGAATGTTGTCCAGTCTGTAGATGTTAAATAGCCATTAACTGTACTAGATGCTGCGGCCATGCTTATAGCTGGAGTAGCACCACCTGATGATACTACTGGAGCAGTACCTGTTACGCTTGTAACTGTTCCTGTGGTTGGTGTTGTCCATGTTGGCGCACCTGCACCACTAGATGTTAATACTTGACCGCTTGTACCTGCTGCACTAATAGCTAATGCTGTACCTGTAGAATATACTGCACCACCGTTTACAGCAGTTAAGTTAGCATTAGTTCCACCACGATTTAAAGCTATAGCAGTACCATTCCATGTAGCTGATGTAATAGATCCAGCATAATCAAATGTGTTTGTAGACCATGATACGTTAGATGGGGCTTGAGCATGAGCATCCCATGTACCAGCAGCTATTGAATTGCTTAATAAAGCAACAGTACTAAAAGCACCTGCTTGTAATGTAGCAACTGTAGTACTTGAATTATTCTGAACAATGATCGTGCCAGATGTTTGATTATTGTTAAATGTAAACAATGCACCATTAGGTAATGTAGTAGCATCTGGTAATTTAATTGTTTGTCCACCAGAACCACTAATAACCCAGTTTTGAACTGATGCTGCTGTTAAAGTAATTAATGTTCCAGCAGCTTGGCTAGTAAACCCTTCAAATAAACAATTTGTTGTTATATTTGCATTAGCGTCTCTTAACACTACAGAATTAGCACCACTTGATGTAGTAACGCCTGTACCACCGTTTAATACTGGTAATGCTGTGCCTGAATATGTAAGAGAAATAGTGCCAGAAGATGTTATGGGACTTCCTGACACGCTAAATATAGATGGTGCAGATAATGCTACAGATGTTACTGTACCGTTACCTTTGCTATTAAAAGTAGTCCAATCAGCAGATGTTAAGTATCCGTTTACAGAGCTTGTAGCTGCAGTCATAGATATAACTGGAGTAGTTGTACCTGTAGCGACTGATACTGGAGCTGTGCCTGTAACAGAGGTAACTGTACCTGAACCGCCTACTGCAATCCATGATGTATCTGTACCGTTTGTGCTTAATACTTTACCTGATTGACTTGTTTGGCTAGGTAATAGAGCATTTATAGCTGCATTAGCTGTAGTTTGACCAGTACCACCATTAGCAATAGCAATTGTGCCTGATACTGTATGATCGTTATTCCAATCAGAAGGCAATACAATGTTAGCTAGTAATGTGCCAGGTGGAAAGTTACCTAATGCAATCTGTGCATCTAAATCTGATTGTGTCCAATCCGCTATACTATCCGTTTTGGCATGTTTAATGGTTATAGCCATTATTTAACCCCTATAATCTTACCATTCGCATCACGAACAATTGTCTTAGGTCTAGTCATGTGTTCAACAAGTGCTTGATGTGCCATTTCTTGTTTAGCAGCCAATTCTTGATTGTGCATTTGGTTAGCTTGGATAAGTTCTGCCACGTTTTGATTTACTGCATGCAATACACCAGAGATTTCGTCTGTAAGATGTAAGTTGCCATCTATGCCAACGTCTACTAATGGATCTGATGCTGGGTTAGCTGTCATGTATTGTTGTTTTAGTTTAGTTTTAGCTTCTAATTCAGCTACAAATATCTTAGTTTCATTATCTAGCTTAGATTTCCAAGCATCAAACTCTAATCTTTGTTTTTCTAGGGCTTGATCTAGCTCTGCTTTGTGCTGACGTTCTTTCATGTCGTTTTGTGCTTGAGCTTCTTGTTTTTGAGCTTCTAATTGTATCTCATGTTCTCTGACTTGTGCTTCATTTTGTAGTTCAGCTTGTCTAGCTTGTGCTTCCATCTGAATCTTAAGCATTTCAGGATCTTGTTTAGGCTGTTTAGGTTGTTTAGATTGTTCTTTGATTGCATCTGCCACGTTATCAAACTCACCTTCTATCACTCTACCAATTCTGTAGCCTGTTACACCAAATTTGAGCAAGTCCATGATAAGTGGTACTGCTTCTGCTGGCATAGCTTGTGCGGCTTGTACAGCTTTCTCTAAATATGTACCTACAGCACCTAAGAACTCTACACGATCAGCCTTTTCTTGCTGTTCATCTTGGTAAAGCATGGAGTCTGTAGCAACTTCTATACGGAATGTACGCATAGGATTGTCTTTTAGCATAGCAATAGCTTGTGGTACTAATGCTTGATCGTCTGGACTTAACTGTGCAACGCCACCAATCTTAACTAATGTCTCTGGTTGGAATTGTCCGCAGATAATTTGTGCTTTAATTTTAAGTATGCGTGAAGCATAGCAAGCTACAGCGTCTTGGTATTCTTTTAATCGTAATGATGCAAACTGGCTCTTGATTTGAGCTGATGTTGCAGTCTCTATAACATTAGATTGGCCACGAATAATATCAGATATACCAGTAATATCGTAGATTTCTTGCTTAAGCTGTGCCATAGACTCATAAGCATTTTTAAGAGCCATAGCAATAGGTGTAATATCAACAATATCAATCGCACCTCTAAGACCTTGCTTTTCAGAGAAAGCAGGCCAATTCTTAACTGGGATAAGTGTATTGTTTTCACCTTCGGTAAATAAGCGTTGTAATGTTGGTTCTGATGCGTCATATACACCACGAACTTTTAATGCGTCTATCAGGCCAGAAATGCGTGTAGAGAGTACATCTAAAGCATTAGCTTGATCTTGATATAATGTGAAGTCTGGGATTGGCACTAATGATTCATTAGTAATTGTTGAATAAAGTGGTTTAGGGCATGGGAAGAATTCTTCTAGCTCTAAAGGATCAGCTCTTTCATCTAAGATTTCGTTCAGTGATTTAGATATCCATACAACTTTTTTAGTGTCACGATCCCATAACTCAATAATAAGGCCTTTTTTACCTATACCATCTGAGTCTTTAAATTTTTGGTCATCAGGTGATGAATCTAATGGTACTTTGTTACCTAATTCTTCACCGAATCGTTCTGTTAAAGCTTTGCGTGTCATGTAGACTTTACGCCATACTTTGTTTACTTCATCCCATGTTCTAGCTGGCTCATGTCCAAAGTCTTTCCAATGTACATAGTCTACTGGAGCTGCTTCTGAATCTAAGTATTCTGCTGCTTCATCTGATTCTTCATCTGATTCTGATACTGAATAATCTTGTGTCTCAATCTTAGGCTCATAACGAACCCATGCTGTACCACGACCACCTAAGAATCTGTCATATACTGAAGCTTCTAAACAATGCTTTAAATCTTCATAGTGAGTAATCTCAAAGTCCATAGCTCTTTCAAGAATCATGGATGCTACTCTACCTACTGGATCATTGTCTTTGAATCTGCGTGACACATCCGGTTTAGGCATGCGTGAAAAGGTAGCAGCTTTTAAAGTCTGTACGTTAGCCCATAACATGTTATAACGTGATTGCATAGAATTAACTTGACGTTCATCCCTGTATCTGCGCAATATCTTATCTGTGCGGCCAGACCATTTAGCAAACTCTTTATCATACTGCGTAACAGTATTGAGATATAACTCGACTTTAGTCATGCTTATGCAAATACCACAGTAGCTGATAATGTACCGCTAACTACGATATAGATACCTGCTGTTGTAGATACTGGTATTGGATACCATGTACCTGCCACACCTGTGAATGTGTCGATAACTTTAGCTGTTGTTGTTGTAGTAGCACTATCATAGATAGTAACTGTACCTACTGTTGATCCTGATACGAATATACCTAATAAACTAGCACCTACTGGTGATACGTTACCTGTTGCTGTTAATAGTTTATATCCACCTACGTTTTGTACTGTGCCTGCCATGTTATATCCTTTTACCTTGTGTTTTAGGGGCTGATTCCCATAATTCGTTTAATGTTACTTCTGTTTTGCCTACATGTAATCCTCTAGGCTTATCGTCTTTCTTTTCTATCTTAGCTTCTTCTTGCCAACATACAGCAAGGTAACGCCAGGCATCACTAGCATGTGATGTCCAATCGTGTTTAGGTTTATCTTTGAATATCTTGCGATCCTCATCCCACTCACGTTGATATTGTTTTAAAGCTTCTATACCGTCTGCACAGTTTTCCTTATCAATCCATACTCTCGGAAACATAAGTCTTGCAGCTTGTATACCATCCATAATAGATAGGTTAGTAGTGATGCGCATGTTCTTCCACTCAAAGTGAGAAGCTAACTGTTCTACAATAGATTTACCACCAGATGCCAAAGTCTTAGCTTTAGCGTCATGCGGTAGATAATGTAATCCAAACTTATAAGGTTTGGTAAGCACTTGCGCAGCATAGTGAGCTATTTCCTTACCACTTGAAGCATAATAGTCAATCACGTGGACTTCCCCATGAATGACCTGATAGAACCATATAGCAGTATCATCACTATACCCTAGATCCCATACTGTGTTTGTATTTACTTCTTTATCATACTTAACTTCTGTGATTCTGTTTTCTTGTTCGGCTTGGTATAGTTCTCTACCCCATATTGCACCAGGTATAGCAGCATCAAAATCACATTCCATCTCTTGTCGCCAAGCATCTTCGGTCATTTCTCTTTTTAGGGAGTCATACTCGCTAGGCAGAAGTATATTACTTTCTGATGCAGTGATCTTGAGTGCCAACCATTCGCTACTTGTAGTAGCCCTGTTATACACTTCCCAAAATTGATTGCGACCTTTAGGTGTGCCAATAATAATAGCTTTACCTTGTCTATCGGCCAATGCAGGACGTATAACGTAATTCCAAACTGAGGGTTTCCAGTCACCATACTCATCAGCGACTAACAGATCAAAAAATAGTCCTCGCAAACTATCTGCATTGTCTGCACCAAATAATTGTATTCTTGCGCCATTCGCAAAATCTATGCGCATTTCTGATTCGTTTATAGTAGTACCTTGTATTGATCTACTAAAATATTTGAAGTAATCCCAGCTAACTGACTTGGCTTGACGGTAGAAAGGTGCTAAGTAAGCTCCTCTAAAGTCTGTGCGTTCAGTTATAAGTGCTTCTCTTATAAGATGATTAACACAAGCTACGGTCTTGCCTGCTCTACGGTGTGCAACTACTACAGCCCATCTTTTGTTTGTATCGTGTAATGGGTTAAATGCTTCTCGTGGAGTATAGGGTATTACTACTTCTTCCATGTGTAAGTGACTTCACCACTATGTTCTGTGTTCTGGTCTATTTGTTGTGTGGCCTTGCCTTCTAATCTATCACCAATCTCTTTGAGTGCTGATATATCGCCTGCCATTGCTTTATCTACTAAAGCATGAGCTAATAAGTTTATGTTCTCACCCTGAGTAATGGCCTTTCTTACTGCGTCTGTCCATATCTTAGCTTTAGCAGCATTAGTATTGCCTTTAGGTGCGCCACCCTTATTTATATTTAATTCAACTTCTAAGTCTTTGTTTTCATTCATTTCACTAAAATTGGGGTAGCCCAATTCCTCGTTATTGTTGTAATAAATCTATTAATTGTTGCTTTCTATCTAATATTTTTGTTGTACTAGGATCAAATACTACTAAATTATGTGTGCCACCTGTTTCTCTACTGCCAGCATCTAAATATTTAATGCCTGTTATACCTTGTTGAGATAACAAATCAGTAGCATATTTTTGACCAGAAGCTTTATTACCTACCATTGATCCTTTGCCTAATAAACTATATATTTCTTGTCCAGTAGGATTCATACCTGCTACATCTTTAGTATGTGGTGCTGCTTGCATTGTTTCTAATGAGTCTTTAAATGTCCATTCAGGACTTCTATGTGGAAAATTATATAATGCTTGCTGTACTTCTTGCGTTTGTTCTGATAAAGGTTTATGCCAATCTAACATTTTAGGTATAGATTCATCAGGAATATCTACTTTATAAATATTACCAGTATTTTTAACTTTTACACCATTATTTTGTTGTAAATTTTCTAATGCATTAATATTTGGCAGATAACTTTCAGCACCTTTTGGATTAGTTTTTGTTACAATATTATAATCATTTTTAATAGATGTTAATGCTTTGTTAATATCACCATGATGCATTAATAAATAATCATCTACAGCTTCATTGCCTGTCGTTCCTACAACTTGATTAGCTTTAAATAGTGGTTTATTGTTTACTGTTATTTCTGTGCCTAAATCTTTAAGATATTGTTCTGCTGTTTTAGGATTTTCAGCAAAATACATACCATGGCCATACATTTGTGCGCCTTCGCCTGTACCTAATTTTTCTAATAAAAACTTATCAAACGTATGTGGGCTACCATGGTAAGCAGTATGCCCTAATAACATAGGGGCTAACTTTGATCCCAATGTTGTAGAAGCATTTAATCCACCATAAGGATCTTTAGTCATTCCTTCAAAAGCATTTGCTGCTGATTGTTTAGCACCTTCTGTGTCACCACGCATTAGGTTTGCCATTGGCGTATCACTTGCCTTGTATTGTTCTACAAGGTTAGCTAATGTATCCCTTATGCTTGCCACAATTAGTCCTTATACATTAAAGCTTTTGCCATCTTTTTAGGATCAGCTTGTGAATCTTTGAAATCTTGCTTTGTTGGTGCGCCTTTAGTTCCTGGTTTGCGCATGTGTTCACCTGATCCAGCTTTAATTCTATCTTGTTTAGCGTGAATATTAGCCCATAATCCAGGTTTGTTTGTCATACGATATCCTTACTTTAAATTTTCTAACTTGTAGATAGTACGTAAGAATGTTTCTACAATCTCATCTATCTTGTTTTGTAATGCTGTATCTTCTTTGCTAAATGCTTTGTAACGATTAGCTTCTACATATTTAAGTTTATCAACGATACAATACAATGGTTCTTTGTAGCTAGTCTTTTCTGTCAAAATAGGAATGTTTAGTAAGCCATGTGCGCCCTGCGTCATTTCTGCTAGGTCATCTGTTAAGTCTAATAGATTTTCATAGAAGTTTTGTAGGGCTTTATGTTGTGAATAGCTTTTAGTAGATAAATGGTATCTATGTGCTAATTCTCTTGCTAAAAATAATGTGGCTATAAATTCATTCATATTAGGATACCTGTGTAGCTTGTGGCATTGGTTTAGCTAATCCCACGCCAAATCTGTTTTGGCCTTGTGATTGTCCCATAGTCATAGGTGCTTGTGGAGCTTGGTTCATATTAGGTATTGGTGGTTGCATGTTAAATGATGCGTTTGATTGTGGCATCTGCATGTTACTCATCTGTGGAGTAGGGCTACCATATTGATTTGGTGCTAACATGCTTGGTTGTGCTTGATTGTTAGGCATAGTACGCAAAGCATTACCTAACATTTGATTTTTAGGTTGCTGGGCTTGCATAGTATTAAAGTTGTTTTCTGGTGAACCAATCATATTATTTACTCATTAGGGCTTGCGCTAGTTTATGGGGATCTTTCTTTACGCCTTCTGATGCCATTTTAGCTGCTGTTGCAACTGGAATACCTACACGCTTAGCCACTTTAGGATTGTGAGCTGCTGCTTCAAAAAGCTTATGTTGTTGTAGATTGTATGGCATTTTGATCTTTCAATAGCAATTTGGGTATATCTGTTGATTTTTTGGTAGTATCACCATCTCTAATACATTCAGGGCAAGTGGGGTAGCCTGTGTAGTCGTACACATCTCCGCAATCTTGGCATACTGTGATTTTCACTTTGTTCCCTATGTAATGATATAAAAAAAGCCCACGTTTTAAGTGAGCTTATGTGAAAGTAATAGATACAATTCTCCCACAACTGCGATTATATCAAAACTGACTATGCTTGTGTATTATATTTTAGGCATTTATACGTCTGCCTGCAATTGTTATAAGATTGTCCATAGCAAGCTCTAACTTAAATTCATAGGCAAATGGCTTCCTAGTCTTTAAAAAGCGTGTGTAAATAGCTTCCTGTTGTTCTTTAGGCAATGAATGAATGATACTGTCAATAGTATGTACATTTTTTAAATCTTGAGCTGATACCATATCTTCAAACGCATCTGCTGTTGATTCTCCCCCTGAACTCATGCCTATGCTTTTTTTTGGAAAGCCTAGCTTATGACTGTCATGTGCTTTCATGTATAAAGCCCAGTCCTCGCATATACATAATAAACGATCCATACTAAGCATTTTTAACCTTTTCTTCTATTAACCTGGCAAATTGCATTATGCGATCTATGCTAATTGGTTCGTATCCTGTGGGAAATACTTTTTTGTATATAACAATAATATCTTCTTGCGTCATGTTCCTATTTTTACTCCTTCACCTACTATAGAACTACCATGAAATGAATCTTGATCTGAGTTAAATCTTAAATTATGTTTAGCGTTTTTTTCGTTATAAACTTGTGATGACTTTATTTGATCGTCTGTAAAGTTTACCTCATGGCCAAATATAGATTGTAATGGATGAGGTTTAGGTTTGTGATAGTAAGTAATGTCATTAAATGTATATGATACAAGATGATCTTCATTTCTAAGCCTGTACATAACCCATTTAATACGATTGTAATGCACATCTAACTTTAAAGACATGTCTTGGCAAGTCATTTTGTTTTCGCCTATTGCTTCCATGACTGCATCTTTGTATTGATGGTAATATTGCTCTGATTGAAATTTCAACTTAAATCCTCAATCTTACATTCCCATCCGTTTTCCGATTGAAACCAACCATGCACTTCAATTCTCCAATTAGCTTCACGACATTTAGGTGCATTTACGTTATCAGCTATTTTATGTATTCTAGCTGACATATTAGATTTGGTAGTGGTTTGTACTGCTAATGTTTCATCTTTTCTTACCGCTATGATGTCGCAATAACCAAACATGTCTTGCCTAGTACGAGAAAATGAGTTCCAATGCTCTGTAATCCAAACCGTATAACCCTCATCTCTAAGCTTTTTAAGGCTTAGTTGAGTTGGTGTTATCTTTGCCATTGTTTACTTTCTGGACTTCTCCGGTGGATTTGTTTAATTCATATTCAGGTAACATGTCATCATTGTTAAGTTTTTGTTCATTGATACGTTGTCTAAATATACGATCAAAATTTTCTTCAAATTCTTTACTGTTCATGCGTGATTGTAATAGATCACCTGTGATTGGGTTTTTATCTGGCATTATTCTTCCTCGTTACAACTATTAACAATATAAACACAAGCTGCTTCAAAAGCTACAAAGATTACTGCAAAAGGTAAAAATAATATACCTATGATACCTACTAAATATTTCATTTTACCCCTAAATGGTTGTTAGTGAATAGCCAGCCTATAGTTTTTCTGTGCGCTTCTTCCCATGCTGCTATTCTATCATGTTTATCTAATGATTTGTCATTATCTATCATGTGGTGGCATTGATGACATAAAAAAGCTATGCGGTGGTCATGGGCCTTTACGCCAGTGCCTTTGTTGTCTCTTAACTGATTACTATGTGCTGCCACTACAGTACCATCTTCCATAGAACACATCATACATGGTGCGCCATTAGCTAGCTTTAGTAGTTTAGGGTTTCTATAGTTCACAGATCCCATTCCCATCCCATAGTTTGCGCCCATATTTCTACTTGGTGTTGATATTCTGACATTTCTGCTGTAGTAAGTTTAGTAGTAGACTTTACAAGCTCTACTGGAAAGCCTGCAATTAAATCCTGATACCTTAGAAACTTATATCCCATTAGCTCATGGATCTTATCTTTTTCAATACCTAGATGATTACTTACGCTAGTATACAACTCCCACAATCTAAGATTTTGTTCTAGGCTACGATTAGCTTTGGCTTCTACAACTGTTACACGCCAATGTTTAGTCCAATCAAGTGATCTTAATTTTGTAGTTAGATTTGCTAGATTGTCTTTTGTTAAATTCCATTTGAGCATTATCCCATCCTTTACTTTTAAATGTTTGTCCGTCTTTGGAAGTGGCTTTATATTCTACGTTACCAAAGTGCTTTTGTATTGACTTTAAAAATTCATTTATGCTCATGGGCTTTCCTTGTATCGTAATCCTTTAGCATCAAACCAAAAGTTAAAACTACCTTCCCATTGTGCGTTTCTCTGCTTCTGAACAAACACCTTGCAGTCTGGAATAATTTTAAGTTCGTCATCAGATGTTTTGCCTTCATCAATTAATTTTTCCTTATAACGATTGCGCCATACACATAAGATTGAATCTGATAAATTACGAATATGAGAGCTGCCCATCAAATCTGTTGCATCAGGCACTTCTGTTTCATCTTTCATCTTACGAGTATGGGCTACTAAGAATACATGAATGTTTAAATCTCTGCATGTAACTGCTAGTGAATTAGTTAATCTTTTTTGTGCATCTAAAGATTCTTCACTTACATCCTGAAGTTTCATTAAACTATCTATCACAAATACATCACATCCTAAAATATGTTTTCCGTAGTGCAATGTAGCAATCATATCTTGAGATGTTGTTGTGCCTGTTTGATCGTAGATATATAACTTATCTGCAGCTCTACTACAAAACTTTCTTATGTAATCATCTGTAGGTTCTGGTGATCCTAATGCTTGAGTAATCATACGAGATAAAGTTAATACTGGTCTCATTTCTAAAGACGCTACTAAACATTTAGTGCCTTGTCGCATCATAGACAAGATAACTTGTGATAACCACATTGACTTACCATGACCAGAAGGCCCAGTAATTATCGTAAGTTCAGCCATCCGAACACGAAACTTATCTTCCGTCTTAACCCACCCCAACGATTTACCAGAATGAATTTCCTCACCGAAATACTTGATGACATCATCAGTAAATATGTCTGTGCTTTTAACTTTAAACTCTGCTTGAGAATATCCTTCATTGTAGAACTCCTTAACAGTTTCTTGGGTTACTGTGAGTTTTTCTATTACATCTCCTAAATTCATACTCCGCCTTCCCAGCTCTTACGCTTAGGAGTTAATTCTGTATTAAATCTTTCCTGACGTAAATATGTAGCTGGCATAGGTATCCATTGTCCGTTGTCTTTTTTCCAATCTGTATCTGACATGATTTTAACATGATTGATAATTTTGTCACCAATTTCTTCTAACTTTTGAGATTGCCATAATTTTAAGCAACCAACTCTATTAACTTTTCTATTTCCTTTTGGCCACACTTCCCAAAATTCATTAAATTTATCCAACACTATATCTTCTCTTATCTTCTCTTCTCTTCTCTTCTCTATGCTAGCAGACTGCTGGTAATCCTCTAACCAACCTCTAGCATGTAATTCACCTACAATTTTTTCAATAAAATCAGAAGGATAATGAAGCCTAAAAGATATTTCAAAATTATCAGGCAATATTCCATCACTTTCAGATCCTAAACACCATAACTCTACTAAAATAGCTTTTTGTTCAAAATTTAGCTTATGTATTTCAATATTATTTATGTAATCTGTACCATAAAATTTAAACCAGGTCATACGTTTTTGGTATCTTGGATTCTTAGGACTGTAAAGATTAAACTTTTCCCAGTTCTTAATTTTTAGCATATTTTTCCTTAAAATAGACATTCTTCATATAAATCTGTCATTGGCACAGATTTTGCTTTTGGTAACACATGGAGCTTACAATCAGGTCTATTCTCAAGAAACCACTTAGCAGATGCCCTATTACTAAAGGCCCTGATAGGTTTTCCGTCAAATTCATCTAATATAACAAAACGTAAGATTTCCATAAGCAAAACACTACCACAAACAATTACTAGAAGCAAACTAATTTATTTCTAGTATTTTGTTAAATAATGCTTGACATGGTTCAAAATGCCATTAATATGGGTATTGCAACATTTAACCCTTAGGAGAAATAAAATGACAACATTAACAACAAACACAGAAGCAAGATTTCAAGTAATTTTAATTGGTCATGGTGGCGTAGTATGTAAAGAGTTTTTAGATACTCCATATCACAATTCTGATTGGCCAACATATAAAGGCGATACAGTGTCAGTTTATGACAGACAAGATCAAGAGTGGTTGCCTGATTATGTAATTCAAGTAAATAGCTATTAATTCTTAGGAGAAAGATATGACTTTTGAATATATTGTGATTGACTGTAATGATGATGACAAAATTGTTGCAGATAATTTTGAATGTTTAGCCCATGCAGAACTTTGGGTAGAAGTCCATAAAAAAGACTATCCAAATTCTTTTCTTATTACTGAATATGTTTAAGGAGAATTACATGAGTATAAAAACAATGATAGTAACAGCAATAGCGTTTTGGTGTTATGTGGCATTATGCCTATATGTAATTGGTAAATTGTCAGGAGCAATATAATGGAAAGACATTTAGATCCTGATGCTTATTTAGACGATATGGAACGTCTTGAACAACAAGAACAGTTAGCTGAACATTTATTAGATCAACAGGAGAAACATGATGACTAAATTTATATATTGCTTTATGATTGTGTTTGTATCATACTTTGCTTGGAGAATTATATGTTAAAGCCGTTATCAGAAATAATTAAAGAACTAAAATTAATTAACCAAGATTTAAAAGATCATAACGATAGGATGGATATAAAATATGGATCAACTGATGTTTTACCAACAAGTGATGCAAGAGCTGGAGATGCTAGAATCTGCTGCGGTAAATGTAAAGGAGAATGTGAATGAGTAACGGTATAGTTAAAATTCATGGCAAAGAATATAAAACAGTTGCCCTTAGAGTAAACGAGTTTAGAGAATCAGCTATTTACAAAGGATGGTCAATTATGACTGAGATTGTAAAGATTGATGATGACCAATGTGTAATTAAAACTCAGATTGTTAATCCTGAAAGCAAAATTGTAGCTACAGGCCATGCGCAAGAGTTTAGAAAGGCTAGTCAAATTAATGGTACATCTTATGTGGAAAATTGTGAAACTTCTTCTATCGGTAGGGCTTTGGCTTGTCTTGGTCTTGCTGGTAGTGAGTTTGCTTCAGCTAATGAAGTTGTTAATGCTATTCACCAACAAACTAACCCAGTTAAAGAAATGGTTACTGAAGCTGCTTTAACAGTTGCTAAAAACAAACTTTTAGATGCTAGTAAAGAAGGTAAACTTAAAGAAGCATTTTTTAGTTTAACACCAGCAATTCAAGAAGAATTGCGTGAATATGCTAATGATCTTAAAAAGTCTGCATGAGTCACCTACTAGACAATCGTAGGCATAACATAGTAACAGCATCTAATGCTTGGGCTTCTGTCAATGAAAGACAAAAGCTTTGGCGTCAGATGACTATGCGTGAACCACCTTTTGAAGGTAATGAAGCTACAGCTTGGGGTAATTTACATGAAAAGGATGCTTTATCAGCTTTTGAAAAGGAAATGGGTGATTTTTGTATGCCTGGCAATAAGCTTATAGTGCATGATAGTTTGCCTATGGGTGCTAGTGCTGATGCTTACTTTAATGATGATCCAGTAGAGCTTAAATGCCCTTTTAGCATGGAGTTTTACCCTACTATGCCTGATCGTTATTACTACCAAGTACAAATGCAAATACATTGCACCGGTAGAGATCAAGGATGGTTTAGTGTATGGACACCTAATGGCATTACAGTTGAGCTAATAAAGAAAGATGATAAATGGCTTGACTGGTATAAGCCTTTGTTGTTAGAATTTATGAAGTTTGTAGAAACAGATGTAGAACCAACAAGATGGAAACGTAAACCAATTTATACTAAGGAGTAATATATGGCAGAATCATTTATACCTAAACCAGGCGTTGCATATTTAAGACCTAACACAAGAAAGACTGAAGATTGGATGGCAGATTATCAAGGCACTATGATTACGCCTGAAGATATTCAACCTAATACACCGTATTATATTAATATTACTGATAGACCTGAAAAAGGTGATTTAAAATTTAGTCTTGGTAAGCAAGTGATTCCAAGAACACAAGAATCTGCTAAGGGTGCGGATGAAGTGGTGGATGGAGATGTTCCTTTTTAAGGAGCATCCCCAAACACTTATAACTATTTGTTCATGACGTACATGGTTACTTCAAATCCAAAACGCATTTCTGTTGCTGCTGGTGTTGTCCACATAGTTGCTCTCCTTTCTTTTATAATGTTCGTATTATACTGCTACCGTAGATTTAGGGTAACAGTAAAATCATTAACTAGGGGTATGTAATATATGGATATGCACAATTTAGAATTAGAAATTGGATGTTACGCAGCCGCAGTTTACCATGAGTCTAATACACAATCATTACAAGAAAAATTGGGAGTGTTGAATGTTGTACGCAATCGCCTTAAATCTGGTCGTTGGGGTAATACTGTATGCTCTGTTGTTTATTCTAATGGACAGTTTATTGGAGTCACCGATCAATCGCATGATGACGTGGATACAAAAACATTTCTTGAAACAGAATTGTTTGTACTTGATGCAATTGTATTTAATAAATATGCTAACCCAGTTGCAGATGCTTTATACTTCCATGATGATTCAATTAAAACAATGGCTGGATGGGGTAAAAAGAAAGTTAAAATAGGAAGGATGGTATTTTACTAATGAATACAGTATTAGCTTATTTGTACGAAGAATATGATGTTAAATCAGGGCATCTTATAAAGTCTTACTTATGGTCTTTTCATCCTAATCAATTATCGTATCTTAATGATCTTAAAAATACGACTCATCATATTAAAATAACACCACTTGTGGCTGGTAAACCTGTAGAAGAATATAAAGGTTTATCTAAGTATGATAGTAAAAAACTTGTAGAAGCAAATAATGGCCTATGAATAAATCTATGTACTCTACGCTAGACGATCAAAGACAAGCTAAAGTTGTGCTAGAATATATGCGAAATAAATATAGATGCAGATTAAAAGATATAATTCAAGATTGTCTTATATCAAGACGCAGATTAGCTTATTTAGAACAACAAGGATATTTAAGCCTTCCTGAACCTACACCTTATGGAGAACGTAATGTTAGAAAAAATACTTGAATGGATTGT
>Ga0209298_10000893_pt1 | contig 19962 bp, 28 predicted proteins | sample S_140806_EF_Meta_FD_187325 | JGI IMG/M metagenome (GOLD analysis project Ga0209298, IMG submission 187325) | Freshwater microbial communities from Lake Simoncouche, Canada to study carbon cycling - S_140806_EF_MetaG (SPAdes) (version 2) | ecosystem: Environmental > Aquatic > Freshwater > Lake ...
GATGATCTGGAAAATGCGTTTGCGGGCCTTGTCTGATTCGGCTTCGGTGAGGACGCGGCGGACACGAAGGCGGGCCACTTCATCCGCATCACGCTGTAAGTGTGCTCGGATCATTACGTCCATGTCGAGCTTTAATCCCTGATCTCTTAGCTGTTCGTCAATCGGTGGTGAGAGAGCGCCAAATGCGATGTGGACATTTTGCGGGCTCATGACCGCGCTTCCAGGGCGCGGCGGATGGTGTCAGTGATCTCAGGGATGTAGTGAGCGTCGCGTTCGATGGTGCCCAGCATTTGCAGGGCCACTTCGTTCAAGCTTGGTGGCTTTGGGCGGCGGGCGGCGCGGAGCCCTTGGCGATCATTTTCATACATTAACCACTCACAGCACGCCTCCAATTCCTGGTCGGAACCCCATTGGGCGGCAGCAGTGAATGCTTTCATTGAACCTTGCGGAAGCAAACCAACCCATTGCTGCACCAACACAGGCGGTGGGGTGATTGGGTGATCAGTCATGTGATTAGTGTGCGGGACTACTCAGTACACCTGAACTGCCGAGGATTTCTTGGTAGTTCAAGGGCACCGTACCACTGCACGAAGCAATTTGCAAGCCATGACGCTTCTTGCGCTCCTCGATGCGGGCGCGGCGTTCGGCGCTGAAGTCCTTCGTCAGTTCGGAGAAGGGGCGGACCATATTCGTGGCGTTACGGAAATGGTTGCAAAAAAGTATTTTGTTCAGCAAGTTGAACACTGCGCCGGGTACTGTCCACCTTGGTGAACAATAGCCCTTACCTGTTCGCTATTTGCGAATGGCAAACCCGTCGATTTCCACGGGTAAGAAGGCGTGTCCACTACTCACCTGGTTCAGGTGCTAATACCCAACTTGTAGTTTCTTCATCCCACACGTAAACTTTGCCATCAGTTGGATATGGCACTGGGGCATCCCAGCGGCAAGTTTCTTCGTTTAGCAACCAAGACTCATATGGTTTTGGTGGAATGAAAGCATTGCGGTGTGGATCAAAACTGTAACCAACACCGGCATAGTTTTTGTATATGCGTCCGTTGTAACTGGTTTGAATCCATTTGGTATGTGCGCCATAAAGACTTTGGCAAAATTGTTCGCCAAGCCAGTCGCATTCAACTCCTAAATCGTTTTTTAAGACATCGTTATTAACCACGATGACTTGTTCGACGATCCAATCTTTATTAACCCGTGCGAAGTGTGCCATTAGAAAGTAATAGTTCCAGATCCAGTAAATTGGTAGATGCGGTAACCGCCAGTGACGGTAACCGTTGGACTACCTGTTGTGGTAGCTGCTGGAAAGGTATCCGCATAACGGATAATGACAATGCCAGAACCACCTGCACCGCCGTTACCCCAATCCGCCGACGAGTATCCAATTCCGCCGCCGCCACCGCCTGTATTAGCAGTTGCGGCAGCAGGGGCAGCGCCACCGCTTGATTTACCTGCTGCGCCACCGCCCACTCCCCCGGCTCCAGCCGCAACTCCCCAAGATCCGCCGCCGCCGCCACCTGCATAATTAACAGAAGAACCTGTGATGCTAACCGCTACGCCTGCCCCGCCGTCTCCTGCTTTTGTTGACGATACAAAATTACCACCGACTGCCGCAGATCCGCCACCGCCGCCGCCGCCGCCATTGCCGACGCCGTATAACACCGTTGACCCACCGGCAAAACCTTGATTGGCTGTGCCTGCTGCACCATTTGCAATGCCAAATGGTGCAGCACCACCTCCTGATCCACCAGTTGATGGCGCATGAACCCCATCGGTTTCACCACCACCACCACCACCGGTAGAAGTAACAGTTGAAAATACAGAATTAGACCCAACCGGGGTTACGGTTTTGTAAAGCCCGCCAGCCGCGCCAGCCCCCACGGTTACGGTGTAGTTTGTGCCAATAGCAGGCTGTAATGCAGTTTCAAGTGTGCCGCCACCGCCTGTTGTGGTAACGGTAGAGCGTAAACCACCCGCGCCGCCTCCGCCTCCTATCGTGCCTCCGCCGCCACCGCCACCAGCAACTACGAGGTAATCGACAGTAAAAGGATGGGAAACAGTTGATGCCAGCAATAATGGACTGGCGCTTCCTGGGATGCTCATAGTGTACTCTCGTAACCACTGTCACTAGCATTGAAGCGGAGGGATCTACTAACCTGCAGCCCCGCCGGGGAGGAGGACGTAGAAGCTAGAAATAAAGGACTAACAGCGCCGGGAGTACTCATTTAATTAACCTCATAGTGAGAAATTTAAATACCTAGTTCCCTAGGTCTCACTGAGAGCCTCCAGAATAGTTGGCAGTTAACACTCCAACCACGCGGGTCGGGGAAACTACATAATACGCTAGAACGTCAACCCCGCTCAACGCAGTCGTTAGGGTTGGCGCAGTACCGCCTTGGAAAGACCAGCTACCACTGTAACTAAGCAGATTACTACCTGTATTATTTTGACGGATGATGATAGCGCCACTTTGGCCGCCACTGGCATTCGTGGGACTGGCCATTGTGGCGCTGGATGATAGAGTAAGGTCAAAGTTATTGCCGGATGCAAAAGGAAGAATAATCACACTTGAGCTGGCTACAATCTTAACTGTGCCAAAAGATTGTGAAGTAACGACAATCGGTCCATTTATCGGGCCGCCGGTTTTGTCATATTTAGCTGACCCGACAGCCAAAGCTGCGTTACCGCTAGCTAAAGCTGTGGCTGAGTTGGTCACACCTAAGTTGCCGCTGGCTAGTGCATTTGCACCAACGACAAGAGCTGCATTTCCAGAAGCTAAAGCTGTGGCTGCATTTGTGGTAGCTGTAGCTCCAACAACAAGAGCAGCATTACCCGAAGCTTGCGCCGTAGCAGCGTTTGTTATGCCGAGATTGCCGCTAGCTAGGGCATTAGTGCCGACAACTAAAGCTGCGTTACCGGAAGCTTGAGCAGTTACAGCTGCAGATATACCCGCGTTACCACTAATTTGGGCCGAACCATCGATGCCCAGCGAAGACCCTACGTAGATGAGACCGCTGGGCGCCGCTGCTAGAACGACCGTAGTATCGCCAGCCGGTAGTTCCGAGAATAACCCGCTGACAATAACCAGTGGTTTACGAGCAGCCATGGTTCTGAGATGCTAAATACAGTATAGCGCCCTAAGTCAAAAGAGTCGGGGGGCGAACTTCAACTTCAAGCTCAGTCGTACTTAAAGCCACGCCGAGCTTGACCAGTGCTTGATACTTATCAGACCCGACAGCAGTCACAGAACCCGAAGCAGTTGCGAACCGTGTGAGCTGCCCGGTGTACTTGGATAAATAGTAGTACTCGCCGGGAACTAAAGACGACTCGGCAGTTATGTTTGCGGCACCAATGACAGCAACATCGTCTAGATTGACTGCAACACCAGAGGTAACACCGGCAGACGCAGCCGTTATACCGATGGCCCCGTAATTGAATGCGGCAATTCCGCTAACTGCACTAGCTTCAAACACTTGGGTACCGCTGACATAAACGACGGCGCCTTGAATTAAGTTAGCTCCTGCTGTAAAAGATTGTGTGGATGAAGCCGTAGTAGTTACCCCGTCTCCATTAACCAGCCAAACTTCCGTTCCGCCAGGCGAAAAACTTGTATATTTACGGTTAAAGATGGCCCTGTCTGCCATGACCTCTTAAACACAAAGTTCTACTTTAATCTTACCACTTATTGACGCCTAAGTCCTAAATAGGCGTGTATACCATAACGGGCTGGCTGAGTTCAATGTTTATGCCAGACGAAGATACGGCACGACCTAAGGGGGCGGCGTAGACAATTGAGAGCGCAGACGCATTTGCTTCAGACTGAAATGCCGAATACGTGGGCTGTATCCCGCCAGAAACCAAAGATAAATACGGAATAGAACCGGCAATTTGCCCCGTAAATATATGTTGAATTTTGTCTTTATCTACCCGAACCAACCCGCCAGTAGTTGCCGTGTCAAGTGCAATGCCCACACTGCGAGCGTTAACAGCGTTAGCTGCCGAAGAAGGATAGATGGTACCTCCAGACGCTACCGTCACAGGTTGACCGGCAGAAATGGCTGTTGCTGCGCGAAAACTTACAATGGCCATTTTTACACGGTAACTACTTGCATTTTAGCCTCGACCTTGCCCACGGGTCTTTTTACGCCCGTGGCTTGCTTTGGAGTGAAGCCCTTGACCTTGCTTGGTGCGCTTTGGTTTAGATGAAATTTTGTTTTCTTGTCCCTTAGCCATTGATTTGTTCTTAGTTGCCATCAGATTATACCGCTAAACCCAGGCTGTGCCATTCCAGACACGCAGTGAACCGGCACCGGAATCGTACCAGAGTCCGCCTTGTTGTCCTGGAGCAGGAGCTGCGACACCATAAGCTGCGCCGCGTGAGGGTCCGGTTTCATACCAACCGCTGCTGGTGGCATCGTAGACAAACAGGTTGCCGACTAAGTTATTGAACCACAGGCTGCCATCACGCGGCGGGGCATTGTAACCTGCGCCAGAAGGTGGGAGGTCGGATTTAAGCGCCAGAGCTTCGGCGTTTGCCTGATACCAGGCAGGATCACTGACACCGTTACCGCTGGCATAAACAAAGAGGCGACCTTCGTTGGTGTCGTACCAAAGGGTACCGGGATTGAAGTCGGCTCCCGGAGAACCGGAAACTATCGTGGGGCTGCTGATTTGACCAGAAACTGTAACGCGGCTGCCACTAAATACAACACTTGTACTACCCTGTCCGACAACACCTACATTAATTACCGAAGAACCGCCGCTTGTCGTTATATATACGCCAGAACCACCAACTAGACCAGATACAACAGCTGACGCTTGGGTTGAGACGCCAGACAATGTAAGATTTAAATCCTCAATAGCCCGGACAACCCCCGTAAAGTTGCTGGGGTACCCACTTGGATCGAGTGTAAAAGTTGCAGTTCCCACGCCGGAGATTGTGTAGATACAGTTCGTTAAAGCTCCAATAATCCCGCCGAAAGTGGGACCATTAAAACTATGGCGGGAAGGTTCGTGCGGATTACCTGCCATAACTACTGCTAAAACCCCTCCTAGTCTAGATTCTAGCTTAAACGTAGTTTATCGGTAACCCCGAGGTTCATTAATTCGTGCGGACGGGCAGCCTGGTCGGGTGCAGAAACCCCTCTTCAGCAATCCTCCAAGCCGGGACGTTAAAAAATTCTGCTTGTTTGCGGCACTCTTGCCAAAAACTTATGTTAGGAGTTTCGTGTGTTTCTGGATTTGCTGTAGCTTCTACAACCATAGTGACCCCTAGGCTGAGTTAACTACTTACATACTAACACACAATCTAAAAAAAGACCAGATTATAGCCTACCCACGGTGTTTTTGGAAGCACGTTGTTTACAAAAAAGTACTCTGAGCGCCAGAATGAGTCGTGAATTGCGTATGAGCTGAGGATTTTAAATAATTTAAAAAAAGTAGTTTAGTATACGTACTCAATTGCGACTTGCACTCGATATACAACAATTTAAATAGCTGAAACTCTACGCAGGTCCGACCAGGATTCCGATAGTAAAAAAAGAGTTGGTTTACCAAGTACAACCCGGAAACCCTGTGCTATGGTGAGCTGTATATCACATCAAACACCTCAATGAACTCTGACCCCTATATAGCGATCTTTGGACTGCTTTGCAGATCCCCTGTAGTGCCTGCCGAAGGGCCAGTCTTAAAAGAGTACGACTTAGACTCATTCCGAGTGGTAGAACAGGCTGCCGTCTCAACACTGCACTGCAAATGCCGCCGCAGCGAGCCTTTAATCCTTGCTACAGCCGACATAGCCAAGGTTCACCCTGTGCAGGGCCTATTCGCCTGCCAGACGTGTCTAGGCGAGCTTCGGAGCGCACGTACGGTTGCTCAACGAGTGAACGCCTGGGTTTTTCAGAATAAAGTGAATTTCACGTTCCGTGAACATTTGTATATGCCGAATAACTTAACCAGATTTATGGATCCCGGTTCAAAACTGGCCATACGCCCACGGCGGTACATTTACAGTTCTTTCTACGGGCTTGATTTGGGTTCAAAAGAACATGTTGTCTCTACCTGCTCTGACGCACATTGTGTGAACCCGCTACACTGCCAAATAGCCACTAGTCCAGCAGCTAAAGTCACCGCAAACATGGTAAAGGACACATCCAAATGGTTACAAAAAGGTATCTCAAGCAGAACCCTTCAGGAACTTATAGAGGTAAAATACGGAGTTTTGTTGAGTATGCGCACGATCGACAACTTAAAGAAATCAGCAAGCTTGTTGCAAAAAACTCAGACTTATTGTGTGTGCTAGTGTATGAGCGGGTAATGTCCGCCAGTGAACTGATTACATCTCTGAAGTTTCCCAAAACTAGAGTATTTAAAGATCTCAAAGAACTTCAAAATTGCAAACTTGTGATTAGAGTAAACTTTGAATCCAACACACTCTACGTTATAAACGGGCATTATTTGGATTTTATAAAAACCCTGCTTAGATACGATGAGCTTTCCGGAAGTTAAAGTAAGCCTTTGGGACGAACGTTACGTTATTGAAAATCTCCCTTCATGGTTATACACAGATAACCCAGAGCCCAAATCAGTACTGGAGGGTCAAGCAAAGATATCTGCGCTGAAGTACACCGTCCAAGATATTGACTTGCAGATCGAAATTCGTGAACTTGAACTCAAAACTGGCAATAGCCGCCACGGGTCGTCTTTTGAGTTTGAAAAATGGAAAGCCCAAGCACTGCGAGCCAAACAAACCCATTTGTACCTCTTAAACGCTTACAGCTACTGGCTTTTGCTGAACGAAAAAGAAGTGCCCTTACCCGTGGTGTACGACAAACTTACTAAGATCATAAAACTGTTAATTGAAGAACCCAAAGATTTTGTGACTCAACTGGAAAGTCTCCTGTAAACTAAAGGCGCCAGCTCTTGTAAGAAAGGCCAAGAGCTGGTACCGTAGGAGGGCAGACCATTTTAGCCTTTTCTGGTTTGCGGCAACTGATCTTCTGTGCCTGATATCGGGGGCAGAGGCGCCTCCTACAATTATTTAAAATCATGTCTATTTACTCGGTTGAAGAGAAAATTAACTTTCCACTTAAGGAAACTCTTGCAATACTTCGCAGTATTGATATTTCCTTGCAGGTATTAGCAAATACTCAGTCAGGTGGCGTAACCACGGCGTTCATAAGCAAAAAAGCAATGGCAGAACGCTTGGGTGTTAACCCAGTTGCCTTAGATAAGTTGGTGTATCAGGGTCTAACCTCCAAAGGAGCCTCTGGTCTAGTGGAAGGGCGTCATTACTGCAAGCTTGACCCGGCGGAAAACAACACCAGCAACTTCTTGTACGATTCTGCTAAAGTCTTAGCAGATGCATGGAACTCTTTCCAAAATTACAATGCTTAATCTAGGAAAAACAGCTAAAAAGCTCGCTGCCACCATTTTTGGGGCAGACGAAATTAAAAATCGTGTAGCCAAGAGCACAATGAAGCTCTTGCTTAGCGATATTGCCACGCTAAGCGCTGAATTTGCGGCGGCAAAAGGCGACGGAGCCTTATTTTTCAACCCAAGTGAGCCAAATCAAAGCCAATACATGACTTTGAAGGACATCCAAACGGATGTGGCTAAGGCAGAGGAGTTTTGCGATAAACCGATGGCTGATTTTCTTAAAAAGCTTATGAATATAGTGCAAAAAGAAGATGTTAAAAAGCATCCTGTGATTGTTATGGCCAGTTACAGTGGTCTAACTGTCCACCAGTTAGATTTAGATGTCATTGACGAAAGGATTGAGCAATTGGTAGATGCCGTTAGCTAACGTAGATTTTGTTTCACCTCCTGAAGTCGTAGGTACCGCCACATCCTTTTTTGGCGGGCAAATTGAATTAGATCCGGCCTCAAGTGATCACGCAAATCAGCTTATATGCGCAGATAAATACTTCACGTACGAACATAACGGACTAAAACAAGACTGGAAGGCTAAAAATGTCTACTTGTATCCTCCAAGAGACGTATTATTTGGCCACGAACAGCCAGAGGATCATAGACTATTTAGACGTAACAAAAGGTTTGTAAAATCCGCCCAACGTGTGTGGCTTGAAGAGTGTCTATGTCGATATAGAAAAAACGAGTTTGATGAAGCTCTTATGTTTTTAACTTCATCCGAGGTGGCTTTACTGGTAACGCAAAAGTTAAATATTGATATGCCTTTGTGTATTTTGAGTCAACGGCCAGAGTTGCACATAGACGAACCAGGGCTTCCTAGACAAGGCAACGCGAAGTGTTTGGGTTTCATTCTATACTTTCCTAGGTTGCACAATCCCGAAAAACGAGTGGAAGACTTTAACGATTTGTTTAGTAATATTGGTCGCGTGTACTGTTAAGGTTCTCTGGAGTTGCGTAGGTATTGTCTGGGCCAAAGTTGTCACCTACTCCAAAGCCAAGCCCAACTGGGCTTTGCATAGACGCTTCTTTTAAATTTTGACGGTCTAACTCTTTCTTTTTGCTAAGCTCCGTCTCACCCCACACCGTTCCGGCCATTCGCAAGGGGAAATAATGGGACAGCCTCTGTTCGTGCTTGTAAGAAGGCTTATCTATTTGGTACGAAACTCGACTTTCGTGTAAAGAAGGTCGGATATGATGCTTATACATTGTACCGATAGAGACCGGCCATTGACCCTACGTCTGACTGAACGGTAGGAGGTTTAGTTGCTAGTTTCATAAAGGTAGAATTCACCATATTAGAGAACGCAGAGTCTCCCTGTACACCCTGGAAGGATGCAACAGGAGCGGCTAAAGTCCCATATAACCTAGTAGCACCACGTTCGCTTGTTCCCCCTAGAGAGGTTACACCGGCAGATCCCATCTTTTGAAGAGATGTTATATAAGCATTTGATAAATCCGCCGTGGTCTGAACTCCCTTTGTTCCGGCTTTGTTGGTTCGCTGCATATAATTTTGAGATATAGCCCCAAGATTCTGTGAGCTTTTTAGCCCTGCATTTTGAACTTGAGTTCCTATTGCGCCAAAATCATTCAACACCTTAGTTCCGTAATCGGATAACTGTTTACCTATTGCGGAACTCATTCCGGTATAGGAAGGAGATGCTAATATACCCGGAGTATACCCTGCTAGTTTTTTTGAAAAAGCGTCGCTTACTCCAGTAATTACAGTTGCAAAGTTTTTTTTATATCCCGCAAGAGCCTCCGGTGTAGAAATACCGGATAAATTCTTTATTGCGTCAATAAATTGTTGCTGCTCTATTTTTGAGGTACCTTTACTTGCCTGAGCTGCTCCAGTATTAGTATAGATTTGGCTCAGCGCACCTTGGGCTGCGTAATTCTGTAAGACACCTTGTGCTTGTGAGGCCATCAGCCGAAAATAGAAAGTCCCTGCTTTATTCTATCACTTATAAACTTGCCCAACTGCATCAACTGTTGGTCTCCAGACCCCAAAGAAGCGTTTGCTGCCACAGGAGTAGACGGCTGGGAGACACCCTTCAAAGATGCAGCCCCGGCAGGATTAGTGTGTAGTAGCTTTACAATATATTCTTGACCCTGAGGGTCAGTTGTTTTAATAACACCAGTCCCCATCTGCTCGGGCGTATAAACATCGCCAGGCTTGGCGGCCCAGGCTAATCGGGTGCCCTCCCCAATACCAAAATCGACACCTTTATGGTCTGCTGACCCCACGCCCGACCGTGGCCCATACGGTGAAGTTACGGGGGCCGAACTTTCCCAAGAAGATCCTTTCTGGCTAAATAGAGGAGTCTTTTTGTCTCCTACTAATATCCGTGAAAGTACAAAAGAACGAGCAGTTTGGGGATCTAAGTACTGACCATCTTTCATTACGCGCACATCTAAATGCGGCCCTGTGCTGGCATAGTCTTGCCCCGGACGGGCTATCGAGCCAACGGATAACAACCCCCCAACAGTACCAACGTTTTGTGTCGGTTTAGCTGCAGTTTGTGTGTTTTGACTTAATTGTTGAACGCCTTGCGTACCTCGGACACTATTAACAAACGCCTCTAACTTAGACGCTTGCTCGTTATATCCTGCTTCTTGTTGTTGAAGTTGAGCGACTTTATTTATAATGTCAGAGGGATTTAGTCCAGCGGGAGCCGATGCAAGCATTGCACTGGTTGCTTTAGATTGGTATTCTTCTGCCTTAACCCAATCATCAGGATTCTCACTAGCGCTCAATTCCGCAGCGGCATCATTCAGAGCCATAGCGGTATAGAGCGATTCACTACCTCCTGATGAAGGAACTGCGCTCTGTAAAACACTACCTAATATAGCTTGTTGTATTTGTCCGTTTAAATCAAACTCAGGCAACTTAAAAGTTCCCGGAACAGCATTTGCACTCGGATTACCGGCCAATCTGGTAACTTCTCCTCGCCTAGGAAAATTGTAACGAGGGGTTTCAACAGCTTTTTGAATTTGATTAAAAGGAACTACGGGTTGATTATAAAAACTCTTACCAGCCAAAGTAGGAAAAGAAGCCCACTCAGGAGCTAGTTTGGCAATGTTTTGAGGTGTAAGAGGGGCTGAAAACGGATCAACACCTCTTTTACGCATAAGTTGGACAGCCGCTAAATCTTGGGAAGCAGGCCCGAAGTCTTTAAGTCCAAGCTTAGTTGAAGTTTCTTGCCAAGTTTTAGGCATAAACTGATACCGACCAGCAGCTGCACTGGAATATCCACCGCCGGAAACAACGCGATCTGGGTGCCGACTAAGATCTTTAATAGTACCGCCACCAAAGATGACGTTGTACCCGTTATCCCCCGTTAAATTTTTATCAGTGCCCTCCGCGTACGCAATTGCGTCTAGCCACTTACGGGCATTTGCATCAGTTATCGGGCTGGGCATGGTCTTCCTCAAATAAAGCAACGTTTGTGTCCACGGAGACACCTACTTCATCCAGCACCGAACGAAAAGCTCGTTCTCGGCAGATTAAGCGGTACACAATGGTCCACAGAAATTGGTCACGCTCTTTGTTTTGCAAAGAGTACGCCTTGTTCCTAATTCTAGTTAAAGTAAAGTCATCTTCAAGCGTAAGCCCGCACTGTATATTGCCTGGATTGTCCTGGTACTGAACTCCCACTGGTCGGCTACGGCTGCCTCAATTGTAGCTACTTCGTAAACCACCGATAGTAATTGCATTTAGCGCACCGTGAGTATGTAGAATTTTAATAGTTTTAAAAAGGTAAAAAGCCTAGACGGTCTTGCTGTAATTATGAAGAAGATCTAATTTGCGGCTAAGCGTATTGTGCTCATTAAAACTACAGCTATCATATGTTTGCCTACAAGACCCCGTGTGCCTGGTAAATGGAACCGAAAACTCTTTTGACAATTGCAGAGACTGCGAAACTACTTAACTGTTCCAGTGGGTTCGTGCGGAAGCGTATCGCTCTTTCAGAGGCCAATCAACAAGGCGGCTGGCCTAAGACCTTGTACATCAACCTGCAGCCAAACGGAGCCAAGTCTTTGTTTCGGGTAGATAAGGAAGCCCTTCAAACCTTTTTACGCTCTGAGGGAGAGGAGGCTAACATAGAGGAGCAGAACGCCGTGGCTAGTAGCGTCTGCTCCCTCTGATATGACCTATTCGGACTCTTTCGCCATGACTCAATTTCAACCCACGGTGCCGACTGAGTCCGAACCGGTTATAGAGCAGCAACCGGACCAAGAGGGTGCTTCCGTAGCGGGCTTAGTTGAGCGATTAATCGACTATGCCTCATATTTGCACCAGTTGTACACCCAAGCCCATTTAGTTCATCTGAACATAGAAGGACCTTTGTTTTTTCCGATCCATGCGTTCCTGAAAGACCAGTACGACGCACACGTCACGCAGTTTGACTCTACTTGTGAGTTTGTGCGTAGCTTGGACTACTTAGTTCCTTTGTGCCAACGGAGCCTATTGGCGGCGCACAAGGGCTTTAAGCACGTCAAAGACTTTGATACCCGCAATATGCTCACTACTTACCTGCGCAATGTCGAGGATGCTGGTCTAAAAGCTAAAGAGCTAGGTCAGTACGCTAATGAAGTCGAGGCTCCGGACGTTGAGAACTTTTTGGCCGATACGGTAGGCGCCATGTACAAAGCAGCGTGGATGATAAAAGCTACTTTGCGTTCTAAGTAAAGGCCCACCCATTCAGCACCCGGATATACAGCCCGCTAGGCGTTGTACCTGAACTCTGAATCTGATAAAGCAAAGACCCTGAAGGATATGTTGTTGGGGAGGGTAGCCCGCTTACAACAATTGCGCTTACAGGGTGTCCCGCCATAGTTGCGACCCCGCTAGCTAAAATAGCCCCGCTGGCTAGTGTCGCTGTGTTGGCAAAAGAGCTAATAGTCCCGCTGGCAATTAAGCAGGATGTTGCTGTGTTGGCGTGTTCTGCTGTGTCAGCAAAACTGGCATATATCTTTTGCCACGCGGCTCCGGTCCATACCTTTAAATAAAAAGCTGAGCTGTTTGAATCGGTCCATAGTTCACCTCTTGAGTTACCAAGGAGGCCAACAGGTGTGGCATTCGGGGCGGTCGTGCCGTATCCCGGAGGCCCTAACTTACGAATACTGCCTGCAGAATCCTCAAAATATAAACCAGGATCAGCGCTACCAAAACTTAAGGCAAGTTCGCCGTTTACAACTACGGAACCGCTCGGTCTGTCCGAAGAATTCCCCGAACGTTTTAAGAGTGAAATTACAGGTGTGGAAGTCATATTAGTAAGTGCCTCCGTTTATAAACGCGGGGTATGTTGTTGGAGGAATAAGTTCACCATTACTATACCGCCCACCGTCCAATATAAGTGTCGGTTGACTGATTAATTCTCCGTTTGCGTACGTCCCTCCGTCGTAGGTGTCTTCAGGTAGTCCGGCAGGGTTTAAAGGATCAAATTGATCAAATGTAAGAAGTACAAAGTTAGTGTCTTGTAGTTCTGTAAGGTCATCTAGCTGACCAAAATTCAACGTCTTAGCGACCATGTTGTATTTATCTGAATACAGTAAGTGTTTAGCTAAGTCCTTCAAAGCTGGACTGTAGCGCTGCCACCAGACAAAATCTTTATTTCGTTTTAAAAAGTCTGTTTGCTTCTGAAGTTCTCCTTCAAATTTCTCCCTGTAATACTCATTCATAGGCTCGTCATTAGGCTGCGGTAAGTAATAAGAAGTGGACCCAGACATCCCGTATTTACGGTAGAGATCCCAAAAAGCGGCGTATATGTGCTTACACCACTTAGGCTGAAAGTAGTACAAGTGAGGATCTGAGTATGTTGCTGTATCAGAATACGTAGGAATGTTATAAATTTCATTTAAATATATGAACCCAAAAGTTCTAGAAGCACCCGGATAATCACTTGAAGGAGATATACGAGTCGCAGCCGATGACCCCGCATCGTAGCTGCCCGGATCGATATTTTGCACTCCGGTAAAAGGGTACCTTTGTTTTAGGGACGTATTATATAAGTTGAACCCTTCCCTATTTAAGAAATCTTGACAAGAACATTGAACGCGTATCTCAGTAGTTAGAAATTCACCCACGGCTGGGGGGCCTGTCGCAGGTACAGCCATAGTGTTAGAGTCTACTACGGACCAACTAGACGCAGCGGCTACAGATAAAAAGAGGGTGTTGAAGTTTGGATTAATACTTGGGGTGGCCATAACCCCATCCAGTCCTACACCCACTACTGTATAGTTGTTATACCCATAAGTTTTTGTTGTACCATCAGAATTAAATCTATTAGATAACACTTCACCGTGAAAATATGAAATTGGTGATCCAAATTTCTGACTCAGTTTAACGGCGTACGTTGATTCATCGTACTTAGTCACCTCAGCAACGGAAATACCAAAGTCCAAGAAGTTAAAAGTATCCCGTGGACGAATGCCTACCATGTGCATTCTGGTGTCGGCCCTAGTGGTGGGATACACAAAAAATATACCAGGTATATACCCGCCCACACCGGCAGTACCTGATACGTAATATTTAAAAGAAGAATACACTAAACCGCTAGACGCGCCTTGTGTATACATACTTAACTCATAACCACGGCGCCAACGTGCCCAGAGTGAAGCGTAGTTGTAGTCGCTTAGGACACTAAAATCTTTTGTACCAACGGCGGGTCTAAACCTGCGCTCAAAGGGCAGGGGATCCAAAAGCTGTTTGGGATTATCCGAGCCCTTAATAGAGCTTATTTGCTTTACCGAATCAATCCCAATCTTGTTTTTGAAATTAAAATTGTCAGACCCTTTTCTACGGGACACGACTCAATAGAACCCGCCCTGCGCCCAGATTGTAATACCGGAAGGACTTAATCCGCCAGACACGGCGGAAGGACCAGCTCCCCGATACCCGGCACAAAGAATATATCCTTTTTCTAAGTAGAGACCTTCGCCTTTCCCTACTTCGATAGGACGAAGTAAACTTGTATCTCCAACACCTGGCACAGGAGCATTAATAGCGGGCAGCTCTAAGTGCTGAATCATGCCCTCCGTGGCACCACTCAACCCTACTTCCACTTTTGACAACATCAAAGCAGTTGATGTAGAAGGCGATGATTGGTTAGGAGCGTACACATAGAAAATCAATTCACAAGTACGAATACCTCCCTTATTAGGGTACCCTTCATTGCTGACAACAAAAATATCTTCAACTAAGGCTGCGTCTTCGGTGGGAAGGTCGCCTACCCGCACAAGTTGAACTAGGTCAGAAAAAGCAGGGTTAGTTGGGTCTACAACAGTAGTCCCGTTATTGATCCGAGCACCTCGCAAAAACGGGCGATCAATCAGGCAGGGGGACTTGTTTGTACTAGTACTTGCCATTTAGAACTCCTGACTGACCGATAAAGGTAGTTGTGCCTTAATTCTAGCGATAATACTTGCTAGCTATCGCCTGGATTATTTCCCTAGTGGCAGGGTCTGTTCCTCCTCCAGTAACCAACCCAAACAAATTCGATGTCTTTTCAGGATTAGACGTTTTAAAATAATCAGATAAACGAGATCCGGCAATACGGGAAAAAGTGTCCTTTCCCCCAATTATGTCACCGGCTACCCCGGCGGTCGTACCCACGAGATTAGCTAGGTCTGACCAATCAAACCCTTTCTTTTCGACACTGCTTGAGTTAGGCGAGTAACGACCTGCCCCTAGATCTAAGTTGGAATCATAGTTAAAGGGGACATCCGGACTAGACGTATTCCAGTAGGAGGGAGCTTGTGACATGGTTAGAAGCCTGCAGGAGAAGCTGTTTGGAACTGACTTGATCCTAATTTTAGCTCTAGAGCACGACGAAGCATATCGTTAGAAATTTGAGCCGAATCGTACTCACGAGCAGGCGCCTGCTCGGTGTATTGACGACCGGTTAACAGAGTAGGCTGCTCTAGAGGTTCGGTTACCGCAGATAACTCATAGGATCCTTGGGTGGGATTTACAGCGGCTTCGGCCCCAAAGTGACTATTAGCCGTGGCATTATTAGCGAGGTTGGATCCAAGCGATGAGTTAATCATCGTGCCCTGTACATTACCAGAGGATTGTTGATTAACGGAGTCCGAAGGAGCCAATTCATTTGGAGCTGGGAACGAATCACGCAATTGCAAATTACTCGCTTGTGCTGCAGCCGCTTGTTGCTGCTCAAACAAACGCATTGCTAGCGCTGGATTCTGTACTGCCCATTGCCTTAACGGGGCTTTGTCCGGAGCATTAAACCCAAGCTCATTAACAATTTCGCCAATGTTAGCCCGAGCTTTTAGACTTTCTTGTGCATATTGAGCTTGGAGTGCTGAGACCTTTGAAGCTCTGGTACTCTGTGTACCTTGACCACGGGCGTATTGTTCAATTTGTTCTCTAACTGCGCTATCCCCTGCCCCACCATTAACTTGTACAACATTACGGGCAGAAGGATCTAGATAAGGAGAGTCCTTACGATAAGCATCGGGTAGAGGTGTGGAATACACGCGATCGTCAAAAACGTTCGCAGAAGACGCTGGAACCCTGGGTTCTGGAGGAGCCGCTGTCGTAGTGTCTCCGAGAGAGGGCTCCCCTTGGTTCAACCGAGAACCTACGGCAAGGCCGGCAGCAGCCCCGCCCCCAAGTACCGCCGCTAGTGCTCCTAAGTTACCCGTCCGTACACCGCCAACAGCATTAAGAAGTTCAGGAGGTACTGTGCGAGATTCAACATCAATATAAAAGTTACTGTCAGGTATAGAAATATTTTTGTTGGATAAGTCCCCACCAGGCGATTGAACTATACTGCCGCCACGGCCATTAGAAGCTAGCGAGGGAGAAACCTCGCCTCCGCCCCCACCGGCAAAACGACCTGCTAAAGGACGAAGGTCCTGCCCCGCAATAGCTGCTTCAGGCGAACGCACCAAAGAACCGGCCCCGCCTCGTTCCAGCTGAGCTATATATTCGGTCCCGTTAGGACCTAAGAGATTACGTAACGCTTCCTCCCTAGGCACACCGTGGTATGCAGAAATCTGGTCAGCTGCTTGTAGAACGGACTTAGCAGTACCCGGATCCCTTGCACTAAGCTGACTAAAAGTCTCTAGGGCGCCTGGAGCTTGGCGGGTAGGCGATGGAAATTGAGGTACGGGGGCTGGCCCAGATGTTACTTGAGCGGGGCGAATATTAGTAGAGCGATAAGGTGCCGAAAACTTAGGTTCAGGAGCGGGTAAAAAGTTTTGACGGGAGGGGGCTACCGTAATGGGTTGGGCAGGAGGAATATCGAAAATACTCATTTGCCCCGTAGCTGTAGCAGGTCGAGTAGCTCCGACTGAAGGACGAGAACCTAGTGTTCCCTCAGGTATAGGAGGATTTTGAGTGGGGCTCCACGGAGTTCCTTTACGAATTGGTGCCCCGGTAGAATGCCTTACCGCTCCTTCAGGAACAGTAAGAGGCAGCCTTAGTTGAGTATGCTCTACAGGTTTTAAAATTCCACTCTCGACTAAACCCCGTCCAAAGGTCCGTAATACGTCATCTATTCCCTTTCCGGCTCCCGAAAGGATCCGACTAATCTTCTGTGGATTCACGTTAATCCTTTAAAACCTCTCGTACTACTATAGCTCCTATCGCCATTTAGTGTAAAAATACAACCTGTCTGCCCGAGCGGTATCCGGAGGTCCTGGGATAGCTTGAATGAACTCGCCTCCACTACGTTCAAAACGGTATCGGGCTGTGACAGGATCTTTATAGTTTGGAACATAAAGCATATGAGCTAAACGATCACACTCAAATTGATAATTTTCTCGCCAAATCCTTGCTGTTTCCCTTTTGTCTTGTACGTTAATCGAACGACTTACGTCACCCAGAATTGTTTCTTGGCGGCTGGTAGCTCGTCCAGTAGCTAACTCTGTATAGCGTTCGGCGTCTTCGCACCGTTCCAGCTGTCCGACAATTTTATCGTAATAAAACTCAGAAGGAATACTGCTTGTAGCTTCTAATAAGCGAGCGTAATCCCCGGCTGGGACCGTGGCAATGTTGTACCCCAAATGATACGCAGTTCGGCTGAAGTTATAATCGTCTAAACGATACCCGAATGTTTGTGCCGGATTCCGGGTTAATTGGTTTACTGCCGCGTAAATTATTTCCCGCTTAGTAGCATCAGTTTGCGTAGCTTGAAATACTACGCCCTGTTGCGCTAGGTAACTTTGAATCTGCTCAAGTTCTTGTTGCGAGAATTGAGACACGCGACCTTACCTTTACTTACAACTATTCTACCCGCGTAAAAATTAAATAAAGACTTATTCTACGTAAACAACTCCACCGTCTAACACTTCTTCCCAATCTACTCGGCTAATAGCCTTTAGCTGGTCAAGTTTAGTGAAGCGCTCTCCGGGCATAGATTGCTGCAACTCCTTAATTTCCACGGCTGTTTTAATGCCGACCCCTTTAAGAACTTGAGTTAGACGCTCGGGAGTAGCGCTGTTTATGTTGACCCGGTTCTCAAAAGGAATCTCAGGTTGAATAATCTGACGACCACGGCGCTTCAAACCGGGTTTTGCGCTGGGCTTGTCCTCCGTAACTTCTACAAAGTCAATCTGCCCTCTATGAGCAAAGAAAACTTTACCAGTGGTCACGGAGCGCACCATTTTGTACTCTCCTTCGTCGTGTTCACTCAGAATCACAACTTTGACCCCACTGGGCTTGAAAACAACCTCTGGAAGTTGAGCGACAGTCATTATGTGGGTAGTGTCTAGAGTTAGTTTACTAACAGATTATAATTTAGGTAGGTGTTTTAGAAAAAATGGGTATTCCAAGTTGGCTAGGCAGGTTAGCGGGGCCTGGTTTAGATATTTTAAATACTGTTGCCGAGTTTGGTCGGGCTAAGGAAGCTGGAATTTCCCCCCCACAGGCGGTTGTTCGCGCAGCCGCAGGTTTAGGAGCGGGAATAACGGCATACACACCCGTGGGCGCTGCTGCTACTTCAGCTCCAGGACTATTGCGTATGGCTGCGGAATCCTTGGCCAAACAAAAGATACAAGAAACTATTGGTCTAGATCCACTTTACGGAAAAGGTGTAAACCCTCGCGTAATCGAGGCGGGAGCTGCGGGCGCAGATTATTTAAACCCCATGGAGTGGGCATACAGAGCAGCAGACGCATTGAATCCTGAACTTCGCGGAGCCCCTAGCCTTAGTCAAAACCCTAACACTCGTTTGCAACAAATAAAGGATCATTTAAATCGTCAAAAGTTAGCAAACCAATAAAAAACCCCCTCCGAAGAGGGGGCAGTATCTGATCTAAACAGATCAGGCAGGCACCGTAGAGGTGTAGACGTTTGATTCCACCAAACCAGCAGGTTGGAGGGCCAGATCGTCACGACCAGGAGCGTCGTCAGCCAGAACCCAGCAGACTTCGCAAATAGCCAGAGCCTTGTTCTTGCCGCTGAGCCTGCCATTAGCAGCCCGAGGGTCGAACACACCGGAGGCTTGAGCCAAACCGGAAGCTGCGGCGCCACCAAGGTTGTTAACAGCAAACAGCTTATACTGAGTTTCGGTACCAGTCCGATACAGAGTAGAACTGTTCCACACGTTATTGGTGCTGAAGGAGCCGTTAGCAATACGGCTGTTGCTGCCGGCAAGGGTAACGAAGTAACCCGAGGCAGAAGGCGTGGTATTGAGACCAACACCCACAGCGGGACCGAGGCCCAGAGTGGGAGTAGTAGTACCGCCACCAACACCGCTGCTGATCACGTCGCCGCCGTCAACACGGACGGATAGACGATACACATAAGCACCAGAAGGTACCTTAACACCGTCAGTAATGTCGGCACGAACATCCTTGTAAGCATCCGGAGAAGGGATGATCACAGCGGCGTTGGTGAACGCGACATTAGCACTATTCAGACCCGAGCTGTAAGCCTGGGTGTAATAGTCAATTTGGTTGGTACCCAGAGCTTGGAACGACAGATCGACGTAACCAATAGCTTGTTGGGCAATCCAGCCAGGTTGGAACACCACGCCGACAGGACCGCCAATGGGCTGGTTGCTGTAGGTGGTTTCGGTGTCGTTCTGGTTTCGGAACTGGAACGACTTTTCTTCGTGCCAGTAACGAAGAACGTTGGTGTAGTTTCCAGGATAGATCTTGGAAACTTGGAGCTGGTTAGAGTTAGTAGTCATGGTTAATTACCTCCTCAAACGTTGAATGAGTAGGCAACAGACACGAAGTCAGCGTTCAGAAGTTCAAAACCTGCGTACAGGCTCCAAATCATCATGATGAAACGGCTAAAATCGTCGTTGTTGTTGAGCAACACTTGGGCATTATTGCCACCGATGCCAACACCAACAGCCTGAGGACCGAAGAACATACCAATTGCACTGTCGTAGGTAGACGCAGTGCCGCCAATGGTTGCCGTAGCAGTTTGGGAAGGCATGTTGGTGGATTCAAAGAATCGCACACCTTCAAAAACGAAACCAGTAGGCATGATGGGTTCGCCAGCCACGAAAGTAGCTTGGCCGAAACCTTGACCCATGTAGATAGCAG
>Ga0209298_10000899_pt1 | contig 19900 bp, 15 predicted proteins | sample S_140806_EF_Meta_FD_187325 | JGI IMG/M metagenome (GOLD analysis project Ga0209298, IMG submission 187325) | Freshwater microbial communities from Lake Simoncouche, Canada to study carbon cycling - S_140806_EF_MetaG (SPAdes) (version 2) | ecosystem: Environmental > Aquatic > Freshwater > Lake ...
GTGGTGAAGCTGCTCGGCGGTCGCCTCAACCTGTTCACCACCAGCTTCAGCCTCGATCCCGAAGCCCCGAATGTGGCGATCTTCACGCCGTCGCTGGGGTTGGTTCCTTACCTCGACATCGCCTTGCGCACCCGCATCGCCGACAGCCTCAATGTGATCGCCCCCTCCGGTCTCTCCGATGCGGCCTCCAGTTCTCTGGCGCTCACCCAGCAGCAGGCCCAGGGGGGCTTCTCCTCCCTCAACCAGCTCAACCTGATCCTGGTCACGGTGAGTGTGAGCGGTCCGGCCGATCGCATCGCCGAGAACCTGAAGCTGCGCAGCAGCCCCCCCCTGCCCCAGGACCGGCTGGTGACCCTGATTGGCGGCAACTCCCTGGCGGGCCTCAGCGGCGGCGGTGCCGGCACGGCCCTGGCCACGGTGCTGGGCCAGTCGCTGCTCTCGCCGCTGCTCTCCAGCCTTTCCGATGCCTTCGGGCAGCGGGTGAGCCTGGCCCTTTATCCCACCTATGTGACCCCCGCGATCGAGTCGGTCCAGGAGCGGCGCTCCCGCAGGGTGCCGCCCCAACTGGTGCTCGGTTCGGAGATCGGCTACGACCTCACCGACCGCATCAACACCTCCATCCTGGCTGCTCCGAATCGCTCCGACATCCCCCCCCAGGTGACGGTGAACTACAAGGCGTCCGACCAGCTCAACCTGGAGGCCTCGGTCGACTCCCAGGGATCTTGGCAGACGCAACTTCGGGTGTTTTTCCGTTTTTAGCGTTTTAGCGCTGAGCGGCTTCCGATCCACCTTGGTCTACTAGGGTCATTGCCCTTATTCGGATAGAAGCCTTATCCTCCGAAGCGGCTCACCCTGGTTTCTTGCCGTGGCATGGGCTTGACAAAACCAACGTCACAGAGAAAACCATTAAATAGTTGTTTTCATCAACTAAAGCCACGATGAAGATTGAACAGTTAAGACTGCAAGAAGCCCGTGACGGAAGAACTCCCTGGAAAAAATGGGGCCCTTACTTGAGTGAACGCCAATGGGGCACTGTTCGCGAAGATTACAGCGACAATGGCGATGCCTGGAATTATTTCACCCACGACCAGGCGCGATCGCGGGCCTATCGCTGGGGAGAAGACGGCTTGGGCGGCATTTCCGACGACCATCAAGTTCTTTGTTTTGCACTAGCGCTGTGGAATGGCAACGATCCGATCCTGAAGGAGCGGGCTTTTGGCCTCAACAACAGCGAAGGCAATCACGGCGAAGACGTTAAGGAGTACTACTTCTACCTTGATAGCACCCCTACGCACTCGTATATGAAATACCTGTACAAATATCCGCAGGCGGCATATCCTTATGAAGATCTAATCAAAGTCAATGGGCAACGTAGTCGGAATGAACTAGAATATGAACTGCTCGATACTGGCATATTCGACGAAGACCGCTATTTTGATGTCTTTATCGAGTACGCCAAAGCTGATGGCCCTGAAGATATTTTGATTAAGATAAGCGTTGCCAATCGCGGCCCGGAAGCAGCGTCTCTGCATGTCTTACCCACTGTCTGGTTCCGCAACACCTGGTCTTGGTCCGATGGCTATTCTAAGCCGATCCTGCAAAGGGTTGAGAATCAAGGACAAAGCATCATTCATGCCCATCACACCGATTCTTTTTTCCAGAAGTTACTTGCAGACTACTATCTATACTGCGACGGTAATGTTCCGCTTTTATTTACGGAAAATGAAACGAACAATGCTCGCCTGTTTGCTGAAGCCAATGCCAGTCCCTATGTAAAGGACGGTATCAATAACTACTTGGTTCATGGCCAGCTGGATGCCGTCAATTCAGCTCAGATTGGCACAAAAGCGTCTCCTCATTATCAATTGATCGTGGCTGCCGGAGCGACAGAAGTTGTCCAACTGCGCCTGTCCCGCACCACACCAGGGCAGATGGGCCAGCCGTTTGCCGGATTCGATGCCATTGTTCAAACTCGGTTAAAGGAAGCCGATGACTTCTACGACTTCGTTACACCAGCGAAAATCAAAACTGAATCCCCGCAACAGGTGAATCTGATGCGGCAGGCACTAGCAGGGATGCTGTGGTCGAAGCAGTATTTCTACTACGATGTTGCCAAGTGGCTGGATGAACATAACATTACCCCCTATTCGAGATTGGATCAGCGCCGGCGAATTCGTAACGGTGAATGGTTTCACGCTAAGTGCGATGACATCATCTCCATGCCGGATAAGTGGGAGTATCCCTGGTTTGCAGCCTGGGATCTAGCCTTCCATATGATCCCGTTGTCGATCGTGGACTCAGACTTTGCCAAAGCCCAGTTGGACTTGATGCTGAGGAACGACTACCTGCATCCCAACGGTCAAATGCCTGCCTACGAGTGGAACTTTAGTGATGTCAACCCACCCGTCCACGCTTATGCCACGTTTCAAATCTATTTGATGGATAAGGCACGCAATGCCGGAAATGGAGATATCAATTTTTTGAAGTATGCTTTCTCCAAACTTCTCGTCAACTTTACCTGGTGGGTTAACCGCAAGGATCGCTATGGAAACAATGTCTTTGAAGGGGGCTTTTTGGGTCTTGATAATATCAGCGTCTTTGACCGCAGTTCGCCCCTGCCGACGGGGGGATGTCTGGAGCAGGCCGACGGCACAGCCTGGATGGTCTTTTTCAGCCAGCAGATGCTGCGGATTGCCGTTGAACTCGCGATTCACGATCCCCACTACGAAGAGTTCGTTACCAAGTTCTTTCAGCATTCGATGTGGATTGCAGGCGCGATGGATCGACTGGGCGAACAGCAGGATGAAATGTGGGACGAAGAGGATGGCTTCTTCTACGATGTCATGCGTTTTCCCGATGGTACGGCCAAGCGGTTGAAGGTGCGCTCAATGGTCGGACTGCTTCCGCTCGCTGCCGTGGCCCTGTTTGAAGAAGCAGATATTGCCCACATGCCCAACGCTCTTCAGCGTGAGATGGCCTTTTTCCGCCGCCATCCCGAACTCACCAAGACCATGCACTTTCCCACACAAGAGGGTGTATCCAATCGACGCATGTTGACCGTGTTCACTGAGGAGAAATTGCGTCGCGTCCTTTCCCGGATGCTGGATGAAAATGAGTTCCTTAGTCCCCATGGGATTCGCGCCCTCTCTCGCCATCACCAGGAGAATCCGTTTGTGTTTCACCATGGGGGACAGGAATTCCGCGTGGACTATTTGCCTGGCGATTCCAACACTGGAATGTTTGGCGGCAATTCCAACTGGCGAGGCCCTGTTTGGATTCCCGTTAACTTCTTGATCCTGGGTTCGCTGTATCGGCTTTATGCCTTCTATGGCGATACATTCACAATTGAATGCCCCACCGGTTCGGGGCAATTCATGAGCTTGTTTGAGGTGGCGCAGGAACTCAGCAATCGCCTGATCCGAATCTTCCTACCCGATGCAAACGGACGCCGGCCGGTCTATGGAGCTACCGAAAAATTCCAAACAGATCCCCACTGGAAAGATTATGTTCTTTTCTACGAATACTTCCACGGTGATAACGGTGCCGGCATCGGAGCCAGCCACCAGACGGGTTGGACGGGTGTCATCGCACGCATCATTCAGGTTATGGGTGATATAAACAAAGAGACATTGAAGGGTGCGTCTGCCGAGATGGAAGCGGTGAAAAAGACGGTGGGCCAGTAACGGCCTAGCCTTTAGGTAGAGGCTAACCACTTTAAAACACCAACTTGCCAGTCATGATTAAACGAAAACAGTGGCTCCTTGTAGGCCTGATTCTCCTTGCAGCAATGATTGCAATTGCCTTTTCCCAGTTGCCCCCGAATTGGTTTAGCCCTGATGATTTGGTCAACCTATCCAGCGTTCTCACTCTCGTTTCATTCACTGTTCAAAGCATCCTGGCACTGCGCTTTTTAGCGATTGGCGCACAATTAATTTTTATTCCTTATTGCTTGCTGCAATCTCCTCCTCTCTGGACGCCTGCGATTTGGAATGTTCTATTTCTGGCAGTCAATGTGGTTAATGTGATTCTTTTGCTACTTGCAAGAAGGCCGGTGGCCTTAAACCCAGACGAAGAGCAATTATACAACTTAGCATTCAAGAGTCTTAACCCTCGCGAATTTCTCAAGCTGCTGTCCTTGGGGAGTGGCGAGAGGGAGAAGCTGGAGAAACTCTCATCTTTTCAGGTCAATGCAACTCCAGTGTCTCAATTCTCTGCCGAGGTGAAGCGATTTCCTTTGCAGACAGGACAGAACAGATAAAGATTCCGGAGGGGAAGCTAATCGGCATTGCGTCAGTCTTAATGGGTGACCCCATGCCTGTGGACATTAAATTGAAAACCCGTTCGCGTTACATCTGCTGGCATGTTCAACCGTTGCGAAAGTTTCTGGAGAAGCAACCTGAGATCCGGGCCAAGCTTCAGCAAATTGTCAGCCATGACCTGGCGCAATCAGTGCGAATTCTTCACGACCAACAACTTGAGGATTGGCGAGTCATTCGAGGGAATGACCATTTCAAATCTTAAGCGATTTTCAGGGCCTGCCCTTATTCACTGATCGCTTTGGTGCGCATCGCCGCCTCCAGGCTCTTGGTGTCTGTCGCTGACAATTGGGGCTCCAGATCCACCATGGTCCAGAGCCACGCCGGCTTGCCGTTCTTCAGATAGAAGCCGTGGCCCCCGAAGCGGCCGCCCGAGTTGGGCAGACCGTTGAATTGTAAGCCAAAACTTTGTTCACTTGCTTCGATTGGAGTCGTTCATCTTGATCGGATGATTGCGGCTCCTTTGCGATCGCTGGTTATCTGATCCCTTGGATAGTTATGCATTAATCTCTGCTGGAGGGCAGCGGGTTTTAGCTTCAGGCTTTCCAGCCGCGGTACTGGTGCCCGGCCTGCGTTTGCCTTCCCCATCTTGTCAACCGTTTTTCCCCGTACGTCTCCCTCCCCTGCTGAGCGCATCAGCCCCGAGCTGATCGGCATCGACATCGGCGGCACCGCCATCAAGCTCGGCCGTTTCGACCGGCAGGGCACCCTGCTCGCCGAGCTCGAAGTGCCCACGCCCCACCCCCAGATGCCGGGAGCTGTGTGCCAGGCGGTGGTGGAGGCGGTGGCAGCCCTGGATCCGCAGCGCCGGGCCGACCGGGTGGGCATCGGCCTACCGGGCCCCACCGACCGCGACGGGCGCATCGCCCGGCTGGCGATCAACCTGCCCGGTTGGCGCTGCATTCCCCTGGCCGACTGGCTGGAACCCCAGCTGGAGCGCCCCGTGGTGCTGGCCAATGACGCCAACTGCGCCCTGCTGGGGGAGGCCTGGCGGGGGGCGGCGGTGGATTCTCCTGACACGATTCTCCTCACCCTCGGCACTGGCGTGGGCGGTGGTGTGCTGATCAACGGTGATCTATTCACCGGCCCCGATGGAGCCGGCGCCGAACTCGGCCTGATCGGGGTGGACCCCGAGGGTCCGCCTTGCCACAGCGGCAACCGCGGCTCGCTCGAGCAGTTCTGCAGCATCGGAGGTCTGGCGCGTCTGAGTCCCCTTGATCCGGTCGAGCTGTCCCGCCGGGCCGCCGTAGGCGATGCGGAGGCGCTGGAGGTGTGGGAGCGCTATGGCCAGCGCCTCGGCCAGGGCCTCACTTCACTGCTCTATGTGCTGAGTCCGCGGCTGGTGCTGTTCGGCGGCGGGCTGAGCGCCGCGATCGACCACTTCCTGCCGGCGGTGTGGCGGGAGGTGGAGCTGCGGGTACTGCCGGAGAGCCGGGAGGGTCTGGTGATCCGCCGCTGCGCCCTTGGCAACGGCGCTGGCCGGCTCGGGGCCGCCCGGCTGGCTCTGGGGCGTTTCGTCTGAGATCTGGGGTGCTGGCTCCGGCCCGGTGGCGGGTTCGGTCGCCAAGGCCTTCGCTCACGCCGGGCGGGTCGGATGATGGGGGGATGGCTGTTTCCCCCACCCCTCCGCCCCCCGAGGCCACCGTTCCCGACCCCTCCCCCGAGCTGCTGGCGCGCGCAGCGGCGGTGCGGAGAGCTGCCACGGGACTCGCCCAGACCAGCGACGCCGACCGTCGGGCGGCTCTGCTGGCGATGGCCGATGCACTGGCCTCCGACGCCGAGGCGATCCTCGCCGCCAATCACGCCGATCTGGAGGCCGCCGCCGCCGATGGCCTGGCTGCGTCCCTGGTGGCCCGCCTCAAGCTCGATGCCGCCAAGCTTGAGGGCGCCATTGAGGGGGTACGCCAGGTCGCGGCCCTCGACGATCCGCTCGGTCGCCGCCAGCTCCACACGGAGCTCGATCAAGGGCTGGTGCTGGAGCGTCTCAGCGTGCCGCTCGGGGTGGTGGGGGTGATCTTCGAGGCGAGGCCCGATGCCCTGATGCAGATTGCTTCGCTCGCCGTTCGCTCCGGCAACGGCGCCCTGCTCAAGGGGGGCCGCGAGGCCAGTCGCAGCTGCACGGCTATCCATGCCGCCCTGAAGCGGGGCCTGGCGGCCAGCGCGGTGGATCCGCTGGCCTTGGAGCTGCTCACTTCCCGCGCAGAGAGTTTGGCCCTGCTGAAGCTGGACGGTCTGGTGGACCTGATCATTCCCCGCGGCTCCAACCAACTGGTGCGCTTCATTCAGGACCACACCCGCATTCCGGTGCTCGGCCATGCCGATGGCATCTGCCATCTCTATGTGGATGCGGCCGCCGACCTGGACCAGGCCCTGCGGCTGGCCCTCGACAGCAAGACCCAGTACCCGGCGGCCTGCAACGCGATCGAAACCCTGCTGGTGCACCGCGACGTCGCCCCCGCCTTTCTGGAGCGGGCCGTACCCGCCTTCGCCGCCGCCGGCGTGCAGCTGCGCGGAGATCCAGCCTCCTGTGCCCTGGGTGTATCCAATGCCGCCAGCGACGACGACTGGGCCACCGAATACTCCGATCTGATCCTCAGCATGCGAGTGGTGGACGATCTCGAGCAGGCCCTCGAGCACATCCGCCGTCACGGCTCCCGCCACACCGACGCCATCTGCACCACCGATCCGCTGGCGGCCGATCGCTTCCTCGCGGGCGTCGACAGCGCCGGGGTGTATCTCAACTGCTCCACCCGCTTCGCCGATGGCTTCCGCTACGGCTTCGGCGCCGAGGTGGGGATCAGCACCCAGACCTTGCCGCCCCGCGGGCCGGTGGGGCTGGAGGGCCTGGTCACCTACCGCTACCGCCTGCGGGGCCAGGGCCACATCGCCGCCGATTACGCCTCCGGCGCCCGCGCCTTCACCCACCGTTCGCTGCCGCTCTGAATCTCCCGATGGGCCCCACCCCCGAGCCGGCTGCATCCACCCCACTGGTGCTGGTGCACGGCCTGTTCGACACCCCGCGCGTGTTCGACACCCTCCGCCGCCGCCTGGCGGGCCGCCGCTCCCCCCTGCTGGTGCCCCACCTGCCCCACGCCCTGGGCTCGGTGCCCCTGGAGGATTTGGCCGCCATGCTCGGCAGTCACATTGAGGCGGCCTTCGGAACGGAGCAGCCGGTGGATTTGATGGGGTTCTCGATGGGGGGGGTGATCGGCCGCACCTGGATCCAGTTGGGGGGCGGGCATCGCCGTACCCGCCGCTTCCTGAGCGTGGCCAGTCCGCAGCGGGGCACTCTGGCCGCCGTGCCCTGGCCCCGTTGGGCCCTGGCCGGCATCGCCGACATGAAACCCGGTAGCGACCTGCTGCGGCGCCTGGCCCGTGATGTCGAACCCCTGCGCCAGATTGAGTGCTGCAGCTTTTACTGCCCCACCGACCTCACCGTGTTTCCCGGCTGGGATGCGGTGCTTCCGGTGGGCCCCAGCAAGCCGTTGCCGGTGTTCTGGCACAACCTGTTGATGGCGGAGCCAGGCTCCCTTGATCCGGTGGTGGCCGAGCTGCTGCGGCCGTGATTGCCGGGCGGATCCACCGAACCAGGCTCGCCCCATCCACCTCTCCAATGGCGGGCGTCCTGCCTGCCCATCGAACCCTGCGGCCTATCCACGCCTTGAACCCTCGCGGACAAGCACGCGTCGACTCCTGGAGGTCTACCTACTCTGTGAACCCTGGCGACTCACCCAGCCATGCCGGCCCTGGTTGCCTGCGGACCAGTGGTTACAGGACGCGCTGCTCTGCCCGATCGCCCGGCAGAGCTGCGGCTGTTCACGTGCGCACACCTCTCAGGCCGCCGTCGCCATCGTCCGGGCTGTTCTGGCGCCCTCCACCAGTCCTGTCACCGCCAGCCCCGCGCCCTGTGTCAGCGGCACCAGATCGCGGCACTGGTGAAGCGCCAGGGCGGTGGCGATGGTGAGGGCCTCAGCCATCTCCACCGCCCCCAGCCCGTGGCTTCGCGCGCAGGCGGCCACCAGGGTTCCGAGCCGCTCGCGGGTCTGCTCCAGGCTCAGCAGGGCGCCGGCACTGCCTTCGGGCGGGCAGATGATCGCCTCCTCCGCCAGGGGCTCCCCGAGCTGGGCCAGGGTGGCCAGTAGCACGGCCACCAGGCGTTGTCCCTGCTCATCGCCGCTGGCTTGAGCGGGCCGGGGGCGCCGGCTCCAGAAGCGCCGGCCGCCACCGTCTTCGTCATCCTGAGTCGTCCCAGAGAGGATCGAGCGCTGCAGCTCGGTTCCGGCCAGGCGCGCCACTGCGAGGATCCAGGTTTCGGCATGGAGTCCTTCGGCTTCGGTGAGGAATAGGCGGATCGAGCGATCCAGCAGGAGGGCCGCCTCGACCAGGGGATGGTGCGCTTGGGACATGGGGGTGCTCGGTGAACGGTGCAGCCCCCGGATGGGGGCGGCCCATCGCTGGGCTGGATGGAGCATTCCCCGGCGACGACAGAACCTCGGAGACACCTTCGGTCCCCAGCACGGTGCGGTAAGGGGCTTGCATGGCTACGCCTTGGACGATCCGTCGCGTGCCCTTTGCCGATTCGGCCGGCGATCCGGGCTAGCCACTGTCCCCCTCAAGGCGTCAAGGGGCTCCAACGCATCGTCAGCACGATGGAGGGGGCCAGCACCCGCCAGCTGTGCTCTAGGCCTTCACTCCAAAGGGCGAAGTCACCGGCCTGCTCTAGCACCAGTTCCAGCTGGCGCTCGCCGCGGCGGAACGTCAGCGCGAATGCTCCGGGAGTAGCCAGCAGGGAGAGGCTGCGGCCGGTGCTGCTCGGTTTGGCAGCACCCCAGGCGGGGTCATCCTCCGGGTGGTGCTGGAACCATTTCAGGCAGAGGTTGCTCACCGGCTGGGCCGGCGATGGGCTCGCACCGTTGGCCCCCGACCCTGGGAGGGGATCGCCGTGTTGCAGGAAGCGCAGGCAGTCACGCGGGATGGCCGGGTGATCACCCACGAACCAATTGGTGTGGGGCTGGGCCGGGTCCCGCAGGTCCCAGGCGTTGCCCCATTCGACCCCTTCCAGAATCTCCCCATTCAGCCGCATCGGGTTGCCGCTGCGTGGATCAGGCCGGCGCCAGGCCTGAATGGCGGATCAGGGCCTCGGCCGAGGGAGGCCGGCCCCTGAAGGCCTCGAACACCTCGGCGGGGTGGCGGCTGCCGCCCTGGCTCAGCACCGTGTCGCGGAAGCGGCGACCCGTGGCTCGGATCGCCTCCTCGTTGCCCAGATCCACCTCCTCAAAGGCGCTGAAGGCATCGGCGCTGAGAACCTCGGCCCATTTGTAGGAGTAGTAGCCGGCCGAATAGCCGCCGGCGAAGATGTGGCTGAAGCTGCACAGCATGGCGTCCTCTGGTAGGGGCTCCAGCACTGTGGTGTTGGCGGCGATGCGGCGGCGTAGACCCTCCGGGGAAACGCCCGATCCCGGTGCCCATTCGCTGTGGAGCTTCAGGTCCGTGAGGGCGAAGTGCACCTGGCGCAGCGTGGCGGCACCCCCCAGGAAGGTGCGGGCGGCCAGCAGCTTCTCGAATTCTGCTTCGGGCAGCGGGTCGCCGCTCTGCCAGTGGCGGGCCATGCCGAGCAGGGTGGCGCGGTCGTAGCACCAGTTCTCCATGAACTGGCTCGGCAGTTCCACCGCATCCCATTCCACGTTGTTGATCCCCGCCGCCTGCGGCCGCTCCACGGTGGTGAGCATGTGGTGCAGGCCATGGCCGAACTCGTGGAAGAGGGTTTCCACCTCGGCGAAGGTCATCAGGCTCGGCGTGTCCCCCACCGGCGGACTCTGGTTGCAGACCAGGTACGCCACCGGCAGCACGGGGCTGCCATCGGCGCGGCGCTGGCGCACCAGGCATTCGTCCATCCAGGCGCCACCGCGCTTGCTGCCGGGACGGCTGTAGGGGTCGAGGTAGAAGGCGGCCAGGGGGCGGCCATCGGCGGCGTCGTTGACGCGGAAGAAGCGCACGTCGGTGTGCCACACCGGCGCCTCACCATCGGCCGCCACGATCGTGATGCCGAAGAGGCGATCGCACAGGCCGAACAGTCCCTCCAGCACCTGCGGCAAAGGGAACCAGGGCCGCAGCGCCTCGCTGTCGAGCTCAAAGCGGTCCTGCCGCAACCGCTCGGCCCAGAAGCTCACATCCCACGGCTTGAGATCCGCGGCTTCCGGCGCAGCAGCCTGCGCGGCACAGGCCCGCAGCTCCTCGAGTTCCCGCTGGGCGGCGGGGTAGGCGGCCTGGCGCAGGTCTTCGAGCAGCCGCTCCACCTCGGCCTCGGAGCCGGCCATCTTCGAGGCCAGGCTCACCTCGGCCCAGTTGGCGTAGCCGAGGCGCCGCGCCTGCTCCTGGCGCAGGGTGAGGATGCGCTCGATCAGCGGGCCGTTGTCGCTGCCGTCTTCGCCCACGCCGGAGGCGCGGCTCACATGGGCCCGGTAGAGCTGCTCGCGCAGGTCTCGCCGCTGGCTGTACTGCAGGAAGGGGCCGTAGCGGGGGAAGTCGAGGCCCAGCAGCCAGGGCCCGGCTTCGGCGGTGGCCCCCTCCTCACCCTTCTGGCGGGCCGCCTCGGCCAGCAGGCCCCGCAGACTCTCGGGCAAGCCCTCCACCTCGGCGGGGTCGCTGAGCTTCAGGGTCCAGGCGTTGGTGGCGTCGAGCACCTGGTTGCCGAAGCGGGTGGAGAGTTCGGCCAGCTCCTGGCTGGCGGCATTGAAGGCCTCGCGGCTCTCACCCTCGAGCCCCACGCCCCGTAGTTCCATGTCCCGCAGCTCGGCGGCCAGGATGCGTTGCTGGGTGGCATCGAGACCGCCCTGCTGCTCCAGCCGTTTCAGGGCGCGGTGAATCACGGTGCTCTGGCCGGCCCGGTTCCCGAGGGCCACCACGGCCGCCTGCTGGCTGGCGTGGGCTTCGCGCAGTTCGGTGGTGTTGCACACGCCATTGAGGTGGCTGACCACCCCCCAGCTCCAGCGCAGCCGCTCGCCCAGCCGATGCAGCGGCTCCATCACAGCGTTCCAGGCAAGCGGCTGACCCGCCGCCAGGGCCTCGTCCAGCTGCGCCTCGATGGCCCCGAGGCTGGTGTTGAGGTCCTCCAGCAGCACGGGAATGTGCTCCTTCACCTGATCGGGCGTGATCGCCGCGAATTCGGGCAGGCCCTCACCGGCCAGCAGGGCGGGCATGCCGGACACGGATCCGTCAGGGTTCACGGTGCTGGGGGCTTGGGTCATCGGCAGGCCGTTGATCGCTGGGATTCATTCCAGCGCAGAGCCGGCATCGGCGTGGCTCAGCCCAGGGCGGGCAACCGGCCGAGGGCCACCTGGGCCTGGCTGGCCAGGCCCGTGGCCAGGGCGGTGGTGCTGGCTTCATAGAGATCGATGGCCAGGCGGGGCCAGAAGCCGATCACCAGGGTGGGCACCAGCAGGCTGAGGCCGATCACCGCTTCGCGGGGGTTCATGTCCCCCACCTTCGCCAGGGCCGGGATGCGGGGTCCGAAAAACACCCGGCGGCATAGCGAGAGCAGATACACCGGCGTGAGCACCAGGCCGATGGCCGCCAGCACGATCGTGATCACCCGGAAGCCGGTGGTGAAGCTGTCGTTGGAGGTGATGCCGAGGAACACCGTGATCTCGCTCACGAAACCGCTCATGCCCGGCAGCGCCAGCGAGGCCAGGGAGCTGGCCAGGAAGAAGGCGAAGGTGATCGGCAGCACCTTGGCCAGACCGCCCATGTTGGGAATCGAGAGGGTCTTGGTGCGCTCGTAGAACACGCCCGTCACGAAGAACATCGCGGCGGCGATCAGGCCATGGCTCACCATCTGGAGCATGGCACCGCTGATCCCGAGTGCGTCGACGGCACCGATGCCCAGCAGCACGAAGCCCATGTGGCTCACCGAGCTGCAGGCGATCCGCCGTTTCACGTTGTCCTGGGCGAAGGCATTGAGGGCGCCATAGATGATGTTCACAATGCCGAGCACGATCAAGGCCGGCGCCAGCACCAGGTGGGCCTCCGGCAGCATCTGCACGTTGAAGCGCAGCAGGGCATAGCCGCCCATCTTGAGCAACACCCCCGCCAGCAGCATCGAGACCGGCGCGTTTGCCTCACCGTGGGCATCCGGCAGCCAGGTGTGAAGCGGGAAGATCGGGAGCTTCACGCCGAAGCCCACCAGGAAGCCCAAATAACAGAGAATCCCGAAGCTGCCGCCGGCGGAACGGGCGGCCAGCTCGCTGAGGTTGAGGGTGAAGTGGTCGCCGGAGAGGGCCAGGGCCAGGCCGCTGATCAGGATCAGTAGCGAGGCGGTGGCGGTGTAGAGGATGAACTTGGTGGCGGCGTACTGGCGCTGGGCACCACCCCAGATGGCGATCAGCAGGTAGACGGGCACCAACTCCAGTTCCCAGGCCAGGAAGAAGAGCAGGAAATCCTGGGAGAGGAACACCAAGGCCTGGGCCGAGGCCTGCAGTAGCAGCAGGCCGAAATACAGACGGGTCTTGCGCGCCACGTTCCAGCTGGCGGCTACCGCCAACAGGGTGACCAGACCGCTGAGCACCACTAGGGGTGCCGAGAGACCGTCGGTGGCCAGCGACCATTCCAGCCCAAGGGTCGGCACCCAGGCGAAGCGCTCCACCAGCTGCAGTTGGCTGGAGGCGCCATCGAAATGCTGCGAGAACACCCAGAGCATCAGACCGAAATCGGCCAGAAGGGTGGCTAGGGCCACCGTGCGTGGTAGCCGGGGATCGTCGCCATCGCCCGGCAGCAGGGGCATGATCAGGGCCGCTGCTGCCGGCAGCAGCACGATCAGGGTGAGCCAAGGGAAGGCGCCGTTCCCCTCCACCGGGAGAGACGCGGCCGAGAGGGGCAGGGTGGCGTCCATCACAGGCGGGATCGGAGGGGGAGCAGGGTGGTTGAAAGGTTCGGGGACCGCAGGGGTCGGGGTGGACTGGCACCGGACCCGGGGTGCCTGCGCGGGGGGTGAGTAAGGCCGATCGGATCGCGGCCCTCAAGCGGCGGTTTTTGGGAGCCCTGCCTGGTCGGTCGGGGCCACCAGCCCCCCAGGGCGATGTCGACATGGATCGACTGAGCAAATCTACTCATCGGCCACACCTACTGGGTCCGGCTGGGCAGAGGCTCCCAGCGGCTACCAGCCATCTGGAGGTCGAGCACGGAGCCTGTGCTCGCCACGCCTTCCGCCTCCCAGGCTTTCACCATGGCCGTGCTCACGGCCTCGGCCACCGAAGCCGAAGCCAGGGCCAGCAGGGTCGGGCCGGCGCCACTGATCACGCAACCCCAGGCCCCGGCCTCGAGGGCGGCTTCGCGCACGGCCCGGCCCCCCTGGATCAGTCCCCAGCGGTAGGGCTCGTGGATGCGGTCATGAAGGCCATCGGCGATCAGGTCGCCATTGCCGCTGCGCAGGCCCTGGAGCAGGAGGGTGAGAGCGCCGAGGTTGAGCACTGCATCAGGGATCGGGATGCTGCGGGGCATGGCCCGCCGCGCCTCGCTGGTGCTCAACCGGATCGACGGGATCGCCACCACGGCCTTCACCGAGGGGTCCCATTCGCAACGCACCACCCGCCAGCGGTGGGAGGCCGCCCGGGCCGTCATGCAGAGCCCCCCGACCAGGGAGGGCACCACATTGTCGGGGTGGCCCTCAAGATCGATGGCGAGTTCCAGGAGTTTTTCCCGGCTCAGGGGTTCCCCCACCAGGGCATTGGCACCGATCAGGCCCGCCACGATGGCGGTGGCACTGCTGCCCAAGCCCCGCGCCGGTGGCACTGCGAGCTGCACCCTGGCCTCCAGCGCCACCGGTTCCTCGCCGGCTTCCCGCCACACCCGTTGCGCCGAGCGGTACACCAGATTGTCGGGGCCGCCCCGGAGATGGCTGCCCTCGCTGCCCTGAATGATCAGGTCGAAGCGTTCTCCTCCCCCCTCGATCACCCGCAGCTCAAATCGGTTGCCGAGGTTCAGGGCGGCGCCGAGGCAGTCAAAGCCCGGGCCGATGTTGGCGGTCGTTGCCGGCACATCCACCACGACACCCTGGCCGATCCGGGGACGCACCATTTCATCGATCTCACTCCAACCACTCTCGCAGCCGGTGGCCCCCCATCCGCCGGAATCGCCGGCGGATGCGCCTAACCGAGCAGTGCCCTGGCCCGGCAGGCGGCGCTGAAGCTGCCAATGGCCGGATCCGTGATCGCCCGGATCGGAATGCCGCCGAGGGTGGATGTGAGCCGGCCCTTGGCAAGGAAGGCCTGGCTGAAGGTGGCGGAGCGCAGGCCATCGAGCAGCTTGGCGGCGGTGCCACCCGCCAGCCAGATGCCGCCGCGGCTGAGGCAGGCCAGGGCTAGGTCGCCCGCCACGGCTCCGTAGGAACCGAGCCAAAGATCGAGGGCTTCCCGGGCCAGGGGGTCGCCGCCGGCCGCCGCCCCGGCGACTGCCGCCGGCAGGTCGGCGCCGCCATCGCCCGCTTCCCAGCGCCGGGCCTCGTTGTCCAGGGGATGGGGGCCTTCCCCGGATCGGCTGGCCAGCAGCCAGCGGGTCACATGGCCCAGGCCCGTGCCGCTCACCACCCGCTCGATCGAGACGCGCTCCACCCCCAGATCCTGACGGAGCCACTCCCGCAGCTCCCACTCGGCGACGCTGCGGGGGGCGAAATCACCATGGGCTGCCTCGCTGGCTACGGCCTGCAGCCCCGCGGCGGTTGGGATGCCGAAGGCCACCCCGAGGCCGGTGCCGGCCCCCAGCACCAACAAGGGTGCCGATCCCACGGCCTCACCGGCCCGCACCTGGGCCAGCTGCGGGGGCTGCAGGTGGGGCAGGCCATAGATCAGCACGGCGAAGTCGTTCACCAGCTCCACGCTGGCCAGGCCGCAGGCCTGGGCCAGGGCGGCCTCATCCAGGAGCCAGGGCAGGTTGGTGAGCTGGGCCCTCCCTCCCTGCACCGGGCCCGCCACGGCGAGGCAGGCCGCTTCCGGCCGGGGATGATCCCGCCCCGCCCCCTCCTGGAGGAAGTGGATCACCATCGGCCCCAGGTCGTTCCAGTCGGCCGAGGCGTAGCGCTCCTGCACCAGCAGCTCGGGGTGGGACCCCCCGGCCGTGTACAGGCTTAGCAGGGTCTTGGTGCCGCCGATGTCTCCGGCCAGCAGGGTCGCCATGGCACTTCAGGCAGTGCCGCCAGTCTGGCCTGGCAGGTTCAGTGGCTCTTCGCCATCGCTTGATCTCTTGAACTCTCGCCGACCTAAAGGGTTGTAAGCCCCCACCACCCCGGTTCCATGGGTGAGACCAGACGTGGCATCTCCCGGTTTCGCCCGCGAAAGGCCTTGTCACGCCAAGGTCATACCCGCGGTAGGTGGGTCGTCATCCGGATCTTTTCCTGTTCGTTTGCCCGCTCCGTTGGCGATCAGGCAGCACCCGCCCCGACGGGCTCCAGCCCGAGAGAGGCTTCGCGTTGGCTGTTGGCGACAGCGCCTGCAGCCAGCAGGGTTTCTGCCGCAACCAGGCCCAGATCCCCAGCCGCTCGGCTGCGCAGGCTCGCTCCCCGGGCCTCGGCCTCCTTGGCGCCGATCACCGCCAGCACCGGGATCTTCATCGTTTCGCCATTGCGGATCAGCTTGCCGAGCCGCTCGCCGCTCTGGTCCAGGCTGGCCCGGATCCCGGCCGCCCGTAGCTGCCCCAGCAGCTCCTCGGCCCAGGGCAGCACCTCATCGGTGACGGGCAGGAGGCGGATCTGCTCGGGGGCCAGCCAGAAGGGGAAGTCGCCGGCGTAATTCTCGGTCATGATCCCGAAGAACCGTTCCAGCGAGCCGAAGATGGCCCGGTGGATCATGATCGGACGCTGGCGCGTGCCGTCGGCGGCCACGTACTCCAGGGCGAAGCGCTCCGGCAGGTTGAAATCGAGCTGGATCGTGGAGCACTGCCACATCCGTCCGATCGCATCCTCGATCTTGAGGTCGATCTTGGGGCCATAGAAGGCGCCGCCGCCCTCATCCACCTTGTAGGCCCAGCCCTTGCGATCGAGCGCCTCGATCAGGCCCTGGGTAGCCAGCTCCCACACCGCGTCGTCGCCGATCGATTTCTCGGGCCGGGTCGAGAGGTTGATCTCGTAGCTGCGGAAGTCGAAGGTCGAGAGGATCTTCTCGGTGAGATCGAGGATCGCCAGGATTTCATCGCTGATCTGCTCCGGCAGGCAGAACACGTGGGCGTCGTCTTGGGTGAAGCCGCGGACCCGCATCAGTCCGTGCATCACCCCCGGTCGCTCGTAGCGGTACACGGTGCCGAGCTCAGCCCAGCGGATCGGCAGCTCGCGATAGCTCCTGAGGGTGCTGGAGTAGGTGAGCACGTGGAAGGGGCAGTTCATCGGCTTGAGCTGGTATTCCCGCTCGTCCACCTGCATCGGGCCGAACATCGACTCGCGGTAGAAATCCAGGTGGCCGGAGGTCTTCCAGAGGCTGATATCGGCCACATGGGGGGTGTAGAGCAGTTCGTAGCCCGCCTCGAAATGGAGCTCGCGCCAAAGGTTCTCGATCAGCAGGCGCATGCGGGCGCCGCGGGGATGCCAGAACACCAGGCCGGCGCCAGCCTCATCCTCGATGGAGAAGAGATTCAGGTCGGTGCCGAGGCGGCGGTGGTCGCGGCGCAGGGCCTCCTGCTTGCGGCGCTGGTGTTCCGCCAGTTGCTCAGGCGTTTCCCAGGCGGTGCCGTAGATGCGTTGCAGCTGGGCCTTGGTCTCGTCGCCGCGCCAGTAGGCGCCGGCCACGCTCTCGAGCTCAAAGGCCTTGGCGTTGAGCTCAGCGGTGTTGGCCACGTGGGGCCCGGCGCAGAGATCCCACCACTCCTCGCCGAGGGTGTAGAGGGTGATGGGCTCGTGGATGCCGGCCAGAATTTCCAGCTTGTAGGGCTCGTTCTGGGCGCGGATCTTCTCCTCGGCCTCGGCGCGGCTCACCTCTTGGCGCTCAAGCGGCAGCTTTTTATTGATGATCCGGATCATCTCCTTCTTGATCGCCTTCAGGTCGGCCTCGCTGAAGGGTTCGGGGCTGTCGAAGTCGTAGTAGAAGCCGCTCTCGGTCCAGGGGCCGATCGTGACCTGCGCCTTGGGGAACAGCTTTTGCACCGCCATGGCCAACACGTGGCTCATCGAGTGGCGGATCCGCAGCAGCTGGGGGCTTTCGCTGGTTTTCGGCAGCACCAGCGCTGCTCCAGCCAGCCCGCTGGGCGTGCTTCCGGCCGGCGCCAGCTCGGAGCTGTTGCTGGTGGAGGCGGCTGCAGGCACGGGAATCCGACACACGGAACCGCGATCCTAAGCAGGAGAATCCAGGCCGTGCTTCTGCGCTGCCTTGATCACTCGCCTTCCCTCTCCTTCAGCGGCCCTTGGTTTGCTGCGGCAGGAGCGTCGCAGCGTGGGGCTCACCTATGTGTTCTGGGCCATGGGCCTGTTCGGCCTCAACGGAATCCATCGCTTCTACTGCCGCAAGCCCGTGAGCGGCGGTATCTGGTTGATGAGCCTCGGGCTCGTGGGCATCGGCCAAATGGTGGATCTCTTCCTGATTCCCGGCATGGTGGAGGAGGCCAACCGTCTGGGGGGCCAGGGGGCTCCGGTTGCGGTGGAGGGGCCAGCGCTGCCGTCGCTGGAACGTCAGTTGCTGCGGATGGCCCGGGCCAGCGGCCGGGAGGGTTTCAGCCTCAACGATGCCCTGATCGAACTGGAACTCCCCGCCGGAGCCGGCAGCGCTCAGGTGAGGAGCGAGATCGAACGCCTTCTGGGGGAGCACTTGCTGGATGTGGGCAACGATGAGCGGGGACGGGTGATCTACCGCGAACCCTGAGCTGCGCCGAGCTCTCCTCAGACCGTCTTGGTGCGCTGGCGCGCTAGATCCTCGCTGTAGAAGCGCCGCAATTCCTCCACCCCCTTCACCGGTTGGCCGTAATAGCTGGCGCCGTGAAGAGTCGGGAGGGAAGCCCATTCCTGGGCAAGCAGGTCCAACACATCGTGGCTGAGGCCCTGGCGATCAAATCGGGCCAGGGCACCCCGCTTCTCCATCAGGTAGAGGGCGGCCTGGTCCTGGCTAGCAGGTTGAAAATCGGGCAAGCTCAGCCGACGGGCCGCCTCGTTCCAGGTGGCCGGCAGGAACTGGTAGGCACCGGCGGCGGCGCTGCTGTAGCCGTTGGTCACCACGAAATCGGGATGGCGGTCCAAATCCCTGAACTGCCCGCCGCCGTAGAGCATGCGGTAGCCGTCACCCCGTCCATTGGTCCAGGTTCCCTCGGCAAAGCGGATCGTGTTCAGCAGGGCACGCCGTTCCGGAGTCATGCGGTAGACGCCTGGCCCGGCCGATCCAAAGGCCTGCTGCTCCGCCTGCATGCGGCCCATTCGAGGCAGGCTGATGGGGGCGATCGCGGTAGCTCCCTGGGCTCCGGCGAGGAGGCTTTCCGGTTGGTCGCTCTTCACCAGTGCCGAGCCGGGAAGCCCGCCCATCACCAGAGGAAGGGCAACCACCAGACCCACGGAGCAGAGGGGGCCGGTCAGTGGCGCCAGGGAGCGGCGAAGGGGATAGGCAGGAAGGCGGGACAGCAAGGGCAGGCGACAACCGATTTCTCGTCAACCTTGACGGCTGGCCTGCAGTGCCGCCCAGCCCTCGCTCACCGACCTAGACAAATGCGCGCTTCTGTGTAATGGCCACATTGAGTTGCGATTCGTAGCGCTCTCATCGCAGTGAACAACAGGAAGATCAGCTAGGCCTTTCGTCCGGAATGATGCCCACGGTCAGCGTTTCCCCACGGGGGTCGAACCATCAGTTTGCCTAATCAATGCGGCGCCAATGATTCAATCGTCAGGGTCGTTTCACTGCAGAAAGCCCAGGGCACGGCGTACCCGCTCCAGGGTGCCATCGGCCACGGCGCGGGCCCTTTCACGACCTTCCGCCAGCACCGCCAGCAGGGTGGCCGGATCGCGGCGGAGATCGGCATAGCGCTCCTGCACCGGCCTCAGCGCCTCCACCGTGGCCTCCGCGAGTAGCGGCTTGAAGGCTCCCCAGCCCATGGCCGCGCATTCGGCGGCGGCGCTTTCTCGGCTCCTTCCGCTGAGCAGGGAGTAGAGGCCCAGGAGGTTGTCGGCCTCGGGGCGTTCGGGGTTGCTGAACTCGAGGCCCATCACCGGATCCGTCTTGGCCCGCTTGATCTTTTTGGTGATCAGATCGGGCGGATCCAGCAGGGTGATCCGGGAGCCTTCATTCGGATCGCTTTTGCTCATCTTGCTGCGGCCATCCGTGAGGCTCATCACCCGGGCGCCTTCGCTCAGGATCAGGGGCTCGGGCACCTTGAGCAGGGGCAGGCGCTCCCCATCGGTCCCCTTAGGCCCGAAGCGGGCGTTGATGCGCTGCTGAGCGATGTCGCGCGCCAGTTCGAGGTGCTGTTTCTGGTCTTCCCCCACCGGCACCCGATCGGCGTCATAGAGAAGGATGTCAGCGGCCATCAAGACCGGGTAATCGAGCAGCCCGGTCGACACGTCGGCCCCCTGCTTCAGTGCCTTCTCCTTGAACTGGATCATCCGCTCCAGCCAGTTGAGGGGCGTCACGCAG
>Ga0209298_10000906_pt1 | contig 19835 bp, 20 predicted proteins | sample S_140806_EF_Meta_FD_187325 | JGI IMG/M metagenome (GOLD analysis project Ga0209298, IMG submission 187325) | Freshwater microbial communities from Lake Simoncouche, Canada to study carbon cycling - S_140806_EF_MetaG (SPAdes) (version 2) | ecosystem: Environmental > Aquatic > Freshwater > Lake ...
GAGCTCGAAGCTGCGATCCAAGCCGCAGCGGCATTGGAAAACCAGCCGACCAGCAGCGCCAAGGTAAAAGCTCTGCAAACTCTCTCTCAGGCCCGTGTCCGGGTAGCTGCCACCAAGGCAATTTGAGCCAGAAAATCATCAACCAAGCCAAGCCAAGCCAAGCTTTACTGAGCCGCTTGGCTGAATGTAAAAAAGCCGGCTGTTTGGCCGGCTTTTTGATTGAATCACTAGAACAATCAGAGACCTTGCTTAGGGCTTAGGCGGTTCCGCAAAAGGTGACGTCAGGGAATTTGAGTTTGGCCTCTTCCAAGGATTTACCCCGTCCCTCTTCCTGCCAGTAATTGATCACCTCGGTGGCCTTGTTGAGGATCTCAACTCGCTCATTATCGGTGATCCAGCTCTTGCGCTCCAATTCTGTCTTGAGTGTTTCCCAGGCGTCTTCACGGGGCCAGAAGAAATAGGCCGTCAGGGGGCTGGGTCCGCCACCGACGATCTGATCGACAGCCAGGGCCACGTTGTCTGGCAACCAAAGGATCTTGAGGAGGAAGCGTCCCTCATCGGCCTTAGGGGTGTAGCCAGAGGGCACACCATCTTCATCAATGGTGGCGGTGGCTAAGGCGGCACTGCCGCCGCGCAGCACCGGGCGGCCTTGGGTCACCTCGCTGGCGGCCGTCGGATCGGCGACGTCATCGAATGCGGCAGCGAACACCGCCTCGTCACTGATCGTCTCGGCTGCTGTCATGGTTGGTTCGCTCAAGGCAGAAGGATAATCACCTAACCTATCAGCCCTGCTGCTATTGGTCCCTGAGTCCCCGCGCCCTGGTTCTTTTCGACATTGATGGCGTCATCCGGGATGTTGGCGGCAGTTACCGCCGCGCCCTCAGTGAAACCGTTTATTACTACAGCGGTTATCGCCCCACAGCCGCTGAAATCGATGCCCTCAAGGGTGAAGGACTTTGGAACAACGACTGGGAAGCCTCCCTTGAACTGCTGCGGCGCCGCGGCATCAGCTCCCCCCTGCCGACTTTTGATGACATTGTCGCGGTTTTCAGCGAGGCCTACTTCGGCGGCGACCCCCATGGGGATCCCGCTAGCTGGAAGGGCTTCATCGGCAACGAAACCTTGCTGGTGCCTCCAGAATTCTTCAACACCCTCAACGACGCAGGGTTTGCCTGGGGCTTCGTCAGTGGCGCCGAACCCCCATCCTGCCGCTATGTGCTGGAGCAACGCCTGGGGCTGGTCGACCCACCCTTGATCGCCATGGGGGATGCCCCCGATAAACCCAATCCCCAAGGGCTTCTCACTCTTACGGCTTTGCTGCTGGGCCGTTACGAGGCTCCAGGCCTTGGCCCCTTGGCCCCACCGGTGGCCTATCTGGGAGACACGGTCACAGATGTGTTCACCCTGCAGCGGGCCCGCCAGGCGGTGCCAGAACAACGCTGGCGTGCCCTGGCAGTGGCTCCGCCCCACTTGCACTCTGCTGAAGCGCAAGCGGCCCGGGGGGATTATGAAGAGCAGCTCTTACGGGCCGGGGCCGAGGCGATTCTGGCCACCACAGCTGCAGTGATCGAAGCCGTGGAGGCCTGGCTGGGCGAAATCGACCAGGAGTGAACTTCTCTGAACTTTAGCGAGCCATGATGACGTGTTCCTGGGATCGCACCCAGGTCCTGAAACCTGAAGCCGAGCGGCAGGCTAGGGGCGCAGCAGTTCGCTGGCGACCAATTCAACGGCCTCCGGCCGGGCCATTAATTCGTGGTGGGCCAGGTGGAGCGGGAAGGCCAGTCGACGGCCGACGGGCAAGACGGCGGTCCAGCCGGGCACGACCATCACATCGGCGACGCAATAAATGCTGCAGCAATCGATGGCCGCCAGGGGGCCCGGATCCCCATTCAATCGACGCAACAAGTCGCTGCCCAGCTTCATGTCGGCCACCGAGGCCAGGGGCCAGCGGGGCCACACTTGGGCCGCCAGGGTGCCCTGCTGGGGGCTGGCCACACTGGTGAAGCGCCTCACCCGCTGGTGGCCCCCCTGCAATTGGATCCAGGTGCGGCTGATCAGCCCCCCCATCGAGAAGCCCATCACATCCAGGATCTGATCGGGCCCAAACTCGGCCTCAACTGCTTGATTCAGTTGGATTGCCAGCTGATCCAGGGGCACCACACCCAAGCCATGGGGTAGATGGGGAGTGAAGGGGGTGCCGCGGCGGCCGGCCAGGGTGCGCTTGAGGGTGTTGAAGAGGCCAGGCGTGTCCCAGAGGCCATGGACAAGCACCAAGGGGGGGTAGACAACATCAAGCGGTGATCCAGGTGACTGCAAGGGCGGGGGGCCAACATACCCATCCTGGGCACGCGGAGCTGCCCGCTGCAAAGCCATTGCGACCGCTTGGCAACCGGCCCATAGACGGTCAAAAGAATCGGCGAAATTTGCCTTAATTCATGGTATGAACAATTCTGGGACGGTCCTTTCGCCTTGACCTTGATGAGCGCCCTTGGATCGCGGTCTGGCCATGGTGAAAGGCACAATGCAAGCCGGGTCGGTTGGTTAAGGGCCGTGGTTCTGGGGGCTAATGACGGGGCCATCTCCGTCGCCAGCCTGGTGGTGGGAATCGCCGCTTCTGGTGCCCCCCGCAGCCAGATCCTGCTCTCCGGACTGGCAGCTACCGTCGCAGGCGCCGCCTCGATGGCTGCAGGAGAGTTCGTTTCGGTGCAATCCCAGGCCGATACCGAAAAGGCTGACCTGGCTAAAGAGCTACTGGAACTGCAGCTAGACCCCGCTGGCGAACTCGCCGAACTGACGAGCATCTACATCTCCCGGGGTCTGGATCCAGAGCTGGCCCGGCGGGTGGCCGAACGATTGAGCCAGCACGACGCCCTGGCAGCCCACGCCCGCGATGAACTGGGTTTGAGTGAAATTTTGCGGGCCCGGCCGATTCAAGCCGCCGGGGCCTCCGCCGCCAGTTTTTTGATCGGGGCGCTGCTCCCCTTGATCACGATCGTGTTCAGCCCCGCCAATCGCATCACCGAAGTCACTACCGCTGCCGCCCTGGTGGCCTTGGTGGTCCTGGGGGCCCTTTCAGCCCATGCCGGCGGATCATCCAGGCGTCGCAGTGCCCTGCGCATGCTCTTTTGGGGGGGCCTGGCCATGGGGCTGACGGCCCTGGTGGGTCACTTGTTTGGAGCCGTGGTTTGAGGGCCAAAAGCTGCACCAATCGTCTTGCCGAAACTGATCCCTGGCCAGCCATCCCGCAGCATCGCCGGGCGCTTTTGGGCTTCTTCCCTGGCGAAGCCCATGGGCCCACAGAGACACATCACAGCGCGGCATCCAAGGCGCCGTGCCGCTGGACCGGAGCGTGGGCTTGAAGTAAGTCAGGGACGCTCAGTCGTCTGGATAAAGCAGGGAAGCCAGTTCCTCCGGATCAACGTCGTAAACCCGCGCCAGGGTGGTCTCGATGGCACTGGTGACCACATCGGGCAAAAACCGCATGGCGTTGAGGGCATCGTCGGCGATGTCCTCGGTCAGCAGCGGTTCACCGCCGAGCTTCTCATCGTTGATAACCGCCATCACCCAGCTCTGGTAGGCCGTCACCAGATCGGCGAACTCAAGTTCGGGATCATTGAAATCGATGGCCATGGGTCCTCTCCTGGAGGTCGCTCCATGCAGTTTGCCCGCTGACGGTGAAGATGGCTCGCTGTCATCCTGGCCCCCTCACCCAACGACCATGGCCGGGTTGGGGGACTCCCCTGGCCTGGCGACCGCGCTGCCTCTTTTTGAGCTCAAACCAGCGACCCAGGGACTGGTGGCCATTTCCTGGGACTGAGGGGATCATTCCCACCGGCTGCATGAAGAATTGGCAACGACTGCCCTTTGCACCATGGCGGCGTCACCGCAGTTGGGCATCATCGATAGGTCTTGCTCTGATGCGTTGCCCCATCCGCAGCGACGGCCTCTCGCCCTGGCGGGAGGAACCCTCATCTCCCTTCTCGCCCTGCTAACCGGCTTGGGAGCACCCAGCCCCGCCCGTGCTGAAACCGTGGTGGAGCGGGTGGCCCGTACCGGCGTGCTCACCTTGGGCGGTCGCACCGACCTAATCCCAGGCTCCTACGTGGATGCCAATGGCCAACTCGTCGGCGTCTCCCTGGATGTGGCGACCCGAATCGCCGCTGAGCTGGCCCGGTATCTCAACAAACCCATCCGCGTTGATTTCCGCCGCGTCGACAGCCCCGACGCCTTGTTCAAGCTGGTGAGTCAAGGGGAAGTGGACCTGGCCTGTGGGGTGCAGTTCACCTGGGAGAGGGAAATGTATGCGGACTACACCCTGCCTTACAGCCTTTCCGGTATCAGGTTGCTGACACGCAACGCTTCCCTCAACGGCAGTCCGGAGGGATTGATAGGCAAGCGAATTGGTGTGCTGAGCGGCAGCCTCGGCGAAGCGCGGATCAAGGATCTGCAACCGAAGGCCAACCTGGTTCCCCTGAACGACCTGCAGAGCGGTGTGCGCTCCCTGCTGGCCGGCCGCCTTGATGCGGTGGCGGGAGACTCCCTCACCTTGGCTGGCACGTTGACGGCCTTTTCGGCCGGCTTGCCCAAGGGCACCACCCTCGATCTGGTCCCCCGGGAGCCTTTGGGCCGCTACGGGGTGGGTTGCATTCTTCCCGAGAACAATTCCACCTTCCGCAACCTGGCCAACCTGGCTGTGGCGGGATTGCTGCAGGGCTATCTCGATGGGGAACCCGCGGCTGCGGCCACGGTGAATCGCTGGTTCGGTCCCAGCGGCATCCTGCAGCTGCCCCCGGAACTCATCCGCAGCTTCTTTGAGTCGGTACTGTTCTCTGTGGAGCGGGTGGGAGCCCCCGTAAGGATGGCCCCGGCGGCGCAGCCGAATCCCCAATCCCCCTCCGCCCCTCGCTAGAGCCATGACCCTTCCTTCCCGCTCCGGCCTGCTCGGCTTTTTGCTGGCGCTGCCGGCCCTGGGCTTGCCAGCATCCAAGGCTGCCCTGAATCCGGCCCCTGATCCGGCCGTGCCCCCTGATGCAACGACGGAGATTGAACGGGCCGCACCCCCTCTGACCTCGGTGGAAGCGCGGCTGCAACGGCTGGCGGCGGTAATCCGCTCCCAAGAGCAAGACTTGGCCGCTGTCAATCGCCCCGCTGAGGAGATGCTGACTGCGGTTGCCTGGGGCAATGGCAATGGCCGTAGGGCCTTTGTCAATGGTCACCCTTACTATGGGCGACCCGGTTTTCTCAATGGCGGCGGCGGCTGGCGCAATGGCGGGGCGACCTGGAGGAATGGGGGGGGCGGCAGTGCCTGGCGTAATGGCGGCGGGGGCTTCCGCAATTGGTGAGCAGCAAGCTCCACCTCCCCCTTGCTTCCGGGTCCGAACCCAACCCATTTGGACCCTTGGCCCTGTTGGTCATCCAACCAACCCCCTATTGCAATCTCGACTGCGATTACTGCTATCTGCCGGACCGAAATAACCGCAGTCGCCTCAACCTTGAGCTCCTGGATCCGATTCTGGAGAAAGTGCTCACCAGCCCGTTTATAGGACGGGACTTTACCCTGCTGTGGCATGCGGGCGAACCCCTGGCGGTGCCCCCAGATTTTTACGACGCCGCTACCGATCGCATCCGTTCTGCGGTGGCGCACTATACCCCAGGCCTGAGCATCGACCAGTCGATCCAGACCAATGGCATTCTTATTGACCCTAAGTGGTGTGAGTGCTTCCGCCGCAACGAAATCACCGTCGGCGTCAGCCTGGATGGCCCCGCCTTCCTCCACGATGCCCACCGCCGCACCCGCAGCGGCCTGGGAAGTCACGCTGCCACCCTGCGGGGTATTCAATGCTTACAGCAGGAGAACCTGCCCTTCCATGTCATCTCCGTCTTGACGGACGAATCCCTGGATCACGCCGAGGCCATCTTTCGGTTCTTTGTCGATCACGGCATCCGCGAAGTGGGCTTCAACATGGAGGAAACCGAAGGGGTGAACCGCCAATCCAGTTTGGACCGCCCTGAAAGTGAAGCCCGATACAAACGTTTTCTTGACGAATTCTGGGACCTGGTGGCCGCTGAACCGGGTGCCCTTAATCTGCGGGAGTTTGAAACCACCTGCAGTTTGATCTACAGCGAAGAGCGCTTACAGGACACCGATATGAACCGTGCCTTCGTCATTGTCAATGTGGACTATCAAGGTAATTTCTCCACCTTTGACCCCGAGCTACTGGCTGTTTCCACCGAAGAATACGGTGATTTTGTACTCGGCAACGTGCGACACGACAGTCTCGAAAGTGTGATCAGCACCGAGAAGTTTCAGCGCATGCAGCGCGACATGATCGCGGGGGTTGAGCTGTGTCGATCTAGCTGCGATTATTTCGGCCTCTGCGGCGGTGGCGCCGGCAGCAACAAGTATTGGGAAACGGGTAGCTTCCGCTCGAGCGAAACCCAGGCTTGCCGCTATCGGGTCAAAACCGTGGCCGATGTGGTGATGGCAGGACTGGAGCGTTCCCTCGGGGTTGCCACACCGGTGGCCACCCCTGGTCCCACCCCTAGCCCATGCGGTTGATCGGCACCTTCCAGGATCCGGGCTACCTGGCCCTAGCCGATGCGGTGCTTGGCTTTTATGCCCGTCGCAGCGATCTGCAGCGGCGGGGTGTGGCCTTCGGCGAGGGCCCAGGGGACCATCCCCCGGCCAAGGTGTCAACCGATATCAGCCTGGTGGCGCTGGACCGCCAAGATGCTGAAGCCCATGGCCTCTCTGAGGTGGTGATCAGGGGCGTGTCGGCGGGGCTCAGGCGCTGGCTGGCGGAGCGGCCCCAGTTTCTTGAGTGCTGCCCGGAACGGTCCCTGTTCGTCAACCCCCTTTTCAATCTGCAGCACTATGGGCCAGGTGAGGGCTTCGCTGCCTGGCACTGCGACTGGAACACCAGCGACGAAGCCACCGAACCGATTCGCCGGGTGCTGGCCTGGATTCTCTACTGCGAAACCGTTCCTGGCGGTGGCACTGAATTTCTCTGGCAGCAGTACTGCATTCCCGCCGAAAAAGGTACCTTGGCCATTTTCCCGGCGGGCCTTTCCCACATTCATCGCGGTCAGATCAGCCATGACCACAGCAAAACAATCGCCACCGGCTGGATCAACGCCGGCACCCTGGATGCCTACAAACAGCGACTGCAGCAAGCTGCGTGATTCGTTACTGCCTTGAGTGGCTCCCAGATTCCCGATGATGGGAGATAGGTCTGGGAATGGTGGTATCAATTTCAGATAAATGGCGATGTCACTTTAACGTCGGCGTTAATCTGTTTGGCTCGTCCATCAGGCCAAGCCACTCCATAGGGTGAGGGTTTAAACCTTGGCCTGGGTCGATCGTCTGGATCGAATGCCCTGGTCGAATGCCTGGATCGATCTTCTCTGTCGATAGCCTGCGTTGATGCATCCCACCAGTCCCCTGCCAGACCCCAGCGAAAGTTTCGACTTGATCGTGGTCGGTGGTGGCCATGCCGGCTGCGAGGCGGCGCTCACCGCTGCCCGACTCGGGGTGTGTACAGCCCTGTTCAGCCTCAACCTCGACCGCATCGCCTGGCAGCCCTGTAATCCAGCGGTCGGGGGGCCGGCCAAAAGCCAGCTTGTCCATGAGGTGGATGCCCTTGGTGGCGTCATTGGTCGCCTTGCCGACGCCACCGCCCTGCAGAAGCGGGTGCTCAACGCCAGCCGCGGTCCTGCGGTCTGGGCCCTTCGGGCCCAGACGGACAAACGGCAGTACGCCCGCCAGATGCTGCAACTGCTGCAACACACGCCCAACCTGCACCTGCGGGAGGCGATGGTTACCGGGCTCGTCGTCGAGGGAGATCCAACAGCCAGCCCTGGCTCCAGGCCACCAGCCGCCCGCGTTGTGGGTGTACGCACCTATTTCGGCAGCGCCTACGCTGCCGGCGCTGTGATCCTCACCACGGGCACCTTTCTGGGGGGCCGCATCTGGGTGGGCGACCGCTCGATGCCGGCGGGCCGCGCCGGCGAACAAGCCTCCGAAGGACTGACCGAAGCTCTGCGGCAGTTGGGTTTCGTCACCGATCGCCTCAAGACTGGCACTCCGGCCCGCGTCGATCGCCGCAGCCTGGACCTGGACCGACTGGAGGAGCAACCCAGCGACGCCCACCACCGCTTTTTCTCCTTCGATCCCAGTGCCTGGGTCAGCGGCGCCCCCATGAGCTGTCACATCACCCGCACCACCGCAGCCACCCATCAATTGATCCGGGACAACCTGCAGCTGACCCCGATCTACGGAGGCTTCATCGACAGCAAGGGCCCGCGCTATTGCCCTTCAATTGAAGACAAGATCGTGCGCTTTGCCGATAAGGATAGTCACCAGATATTTCTCGAACCCGAAGGCCGCGACACCCCCGAGATCTACGTGCAGGGCTTTTCCACAGGCCTGCCCGAACGACTGCAACTCAGCCTGCTGCGCACCCTACCTGGGCTGGAGAATTGCGTGATGTTGCGCCCGGCCTATGCCGTCGAATACGACTACCTACCTGCCACCCAACTCTGGCCCACCTTGGAGAGCAAACGCATCGGCGGCCTGTTTACGGCGGGTCAGCTCAATGGCACCACCGGCTATGAAGAGGCCGCCGCCCAGGGGCTGGTGGCTGGCCTCAACGCCGCCCGGCAGCTTGGCAACCAGGATCCGGTGATCTTGGCCCGCGAAGAAAGTTATATCGGCACCATGATCGACGACCTGGTGACCAAAGACCTCAAGGAGCCCTACCGGGTGCTGACCAGCCGCAGCGAGTACCGCCTGGTGCTGCGGGGAGACAATGCTGATCGACGCCTGACACCCTTGGGCCGCAGCCTGGGCCTGATCGACGATCGGCGCTGGGAGCTCTTTGAGGCCAAGCTGGCGGCGATTGAATCCGAAAAGCAACGGCTGCAAAGCGTCCGGCTACGTATGGCCGATGGGGCCGCCGACGCAATCGGTGCCGAAACAGGGGCCCCGATCAAGGGCTCCATCACCCTGGCCGACCTGCTGCGGCGCCCAGGGTTCCACGCCATCGACCTGCAGCGCCATGGCCTCAGTCCCACCTCCCTCCCCGATGAGGTACGTGACGGGGCCGAGATCGACATCAAGTACAGCGGCTACCTGGCCCGCCAGGAACAACAGATTGCTCGGGCCAGAAGACAGGAGGGCAGGGTGCTGAGCCCCAACTTGGCCTACCACCGCATCACCAATCTTTCTTCCGAAGCGAGGGAGAAGCTGGCCGCCCTCAAACCCCTCACCCTGGGCCAGGCCGGCAGGGTGCCAGGGGTCAGCCCTGCTGACGTGACTGCCCTGTTGCTATGGCTTGAACTGGAACGACGCCAGACAAACTCCGATAAGGTTTCTTACCAGCCGTTAGGAAATCAGCGGTGAGCGATCTCAAGCGTCTTCCCATCTCGCGTGCCTACTGGGAACTGAAGGCCGAACAAATGATGAACAGGGTCTTCGATCCGGATCAGACCATCGATCTGCAGGTGGATCCGGAGGTTGACCCCAGTCCGCATAGCCCTCCCGCCGGAGGCTCGACCCCTTGGACTGGTCGGGGCCAACGATTCCTAGCCGCCCAGGCGACGGCAAATGGTCCCCCCCAGGAGGCTGTCCCGCCCCCCCTCCACCCCAGCCCAAGCGGCCACCCACCCACCTCTTGGCTCTGGCTGGCCCTTGCGGGCATGGGGCTGGTCAGCACCATCGCAGCCCTCCTTTTTGTCCAGCAATGGACCCATCTGCAACGGAGTCTCAGCCAGGAGCGCAATCTGCTCATGGTCGAGCGCTTGCGTTCCTTGGGACCGGCCAACCCCGAACCGATGCCCACTCAGGTCCAGGTGCTGACCACACCAGCGGCCCCCAGTTTGGAAGCCATTCCCCGCAGCCAGCCGTTGGTCGCCCCCGGGGCCCAAGTCGCCGAGAGCGTTGCCCCGCCACCACCTCCAGAAGAGCCTTGGATGCAGCAGCTCTCCGAACTCCCCCTGACAGCTCCCGCCACGGCCCCCTTGCTGAAGGTGCCCCTGAGCCCCAAGCTGGCCCGGGCCATACCCGCTACCAGTTCCGCAATTCCCGGTCCCATACCCCAACTGGTGGGCCTGGTGGCAGCCCCGGGCAAACCTGGCTCGGCCATCTTCCAGATCGGCGCCACCTCCACCAGTGTCAACGTTGGTGAAACCATTGGTGGTACAGGCTGGCGGTTGCGGTCCACCGACGCCGAAAGCGCCCTGGTCGAACGGGAGGGGGTGGCCCGCAGGCTGGCGATCGTGGGGGGCGGGTGATTCCCCTACCGCCACACCAACCGCTGCAAAGTTCGCCGCAGGTGCTTTGGCAGGCCTCCGCAGATGAAGTCCTGAGCGGAAGGGCCGCAAGCCAATTGGGCGGTGGTTGGAAACTGCTGCTCCTTGGGGATGGCAGTCCCACCCGGCATTTGGAACTGCTCACGGGTCAGGCCGTCGAGGTGGAATTGATCGCCATGGCTCCAGATCCCAATCCCGCCCTGGAGGCGCCTTGCCAGGTCGGCGAGCTGGTTTCCCCACTACTGCGGCGCCAGGTCTGGCTGTGCTGCGGCAGCGAAACCCTGGGCTGGGCGGAAAGCTGGTGGACCTTGGACGAGGCCCAGCACCACCTCCCGGACCATCGCCAGCCGATCTGGCGCAATCTCACTGCGGGCAGGACCGAACTGTTCCGCGAGGTGGATGGACTGGCCCAGGTGAACAGTCCCTGGCTGCAGGACCGTTTTGGCAATCCCGGTCCCTATTGGAGCCGCCACTACCGTTTTTTTCGTCAGGGCAAGGCGCTCACGGTGATTCGGGAAGTGTTTTCACCGGCCCTGGAGCGGTGGCTTGGGCCCGCAGTTATCAAGGGACCCAGCACGAAAGGCCGGCAAGACCCAAGCTCAGCGACGCCGGCTGGAGCGAGGTAAGGGACGAGCTGAAAAGGAATCCCGCTGCGGTGGAGCAGGATCTGGGTGGGGTCCTGAAACCTGGCGAGTTTGACGCTGCCAGCGATCCAACTTGAACACGTCATCCTCTGGCCAGGCCTCAGATGGGGCCACGGGGGGTCTGGCCGGATCCTGGTCCTCAAGGGCAGGGGAGTCTGCCGGCGGCACTTGGCTGCGCCCGCTCCCCGCTGTGGGGTTGGTTGAAAGCTGGCCGCGCCCCCGCAGCGAGACGGCTTCAAGGCGCCGCCGGGCAAGGGGCGGGTGCCCAGCGACCTCCGGCTTCCTAAGGACGGGATACTCAACCCAACCCCCCTTGGCAGCCTCTGGTGGCGTCCCGGGAGCCACGAGCCTGCCATGGCGTGGCGAATCAGCCTCCTGCCAGGGCTCGCGCCAATCTTCGCCATCGTCCAGCAGCCAATCGAAACGATTGCCCATCCAGCGGCCCAGGCCCTCAATCCCCGCTCCCCGTCCCCCAGGACGATTCTCGCTTGGGGCTGGAGCTTGTCTTGATCCCGGTCTGGCACCAGAGACCCCTTCAACCAACTGACGGCCGCGGTGAACCCAGCGATCCAATCGTTGTTCAAGCGGATCATCTCCCCAGGGGCGATCACGGGGGGTAATGGGCCTTTGCCCTACCTGGCGCTCCCGATCCGACTCTCGATCCAAACCCCTGTTTCGGGTCGTTCTTTGCGCGTAGGCAGGGTCGGGATCAGGGGTAGATCCGTAGGGGGCGTAGTCCATCAGTCCACCTTAACGAGTACGGGCCTGGCTCCATGCCGGTTTCCCAAGGCGCACCGGGAGATCCTGGACCCAACCTGGCAACAAAGAGCGATAGAACCTCGAAGAAACTGGAAAAGAAATGAAAGACTTTCTAAAGAGAATTAGCATTTGGAAGAGAGTCGGTAATTACTCCAGTTGGAACCAAAACCGCGAGATAATATTCCCAGACAGTCTTTCAATCCATGGTCGTTTCTTACCTGACTTCGATGATGTCTTCGGTCAATCCCTTGGCAGTAATCCAATCGCGCAGTGAGCTCGCCGAGAGGTTGGGAGCTGAAGCCGGCCTAGGCGATTCCTATTGTGATGAATATGGCACTTGGTTGCGCCAATCCAATGGCCATTGGCAGTTGATTGCTCCTGCCCTAACCTCCCTGTCGGTGGTTTGAAGCCCTGAAATGGCTATGGGCTCTTTTGGTGATTGAGTTGGGGTTCGAAGACCAACAGACAATTGCTGTCCCAGCGCCCACCATGGAAAGTCTCACAGCAAGGGCGGCAGGCCAGCCCCTTGCGCCTGCTTCGGTAGGGGGTCCTGAGGCCACAGACAGGGCAACAGGCCAACCAGCGAGCCCCTTGCACCGGCACTGGGAAGGCATGCCTAAGGCTCACTTCAAACTCGTCTTGGGCCTGGTTGATTCGGGCCATGCACGCTTTGAAATGGGGGCCATGGGCCTCCCGCACCCCAAGAATTTGGTCGACCCAGGCATGGATCATCTCGTGGGCCAGGGTGCTCAAGATGGCTTCCCTGGGTAGGGGTTCCAGCAGGGGCCGCGAAAGGACGATCTCGCGGAAGCCCAGTCCATCGGCCCGTTGCCCCCGTCGGTAAAGGCCCGCCGTACGGGTCAACCTGCCGCCACTCCAGCGCAGGTCGGCCACGGGCTTGCCCGAACGCACAAGGGCACCGGCGAAATGTTCGCGGTTCAGCCGGTGGAACAGGGGCAACAGAGGCTCCAGGGGCACGGGATCCGGTGCGCGGCACCGCTTCAAGGCAAGGCCAGTCTGGGCCCAGGGGCCAGGAAGGCGGGGTCGTCGGTCAGACTCAAGCCGCTGTACGCCAAAGTTGACGTCATGGATTGGGGACTGGCCAGGGACTACGGCTCCAAGGGCCTGTTAGCCGGCGCGGGAGCCCTCCTCCTCTACTGGACGATCTCGGCGGTGAAACTGGTGCTCAGCGCCCGTGGCATCAACCCCCTGATCAAACAGTTCTTTACCCAGGTGGCATCAGGTCAGATTGATGGGGCTTACCTGCTCACTACCAAGAACTATCGCTCCCACGTCAATCGGCAACAATTCATCCGATTCCTGGCGGGGCTCAAACTCAACAACTACCGCAATCTCAAATCTGGACGACCGCGCATGCAAGAAGACCAGGTGATCCTTACCGTCAAGCTCAAGGCAGATGGCAGCAAGGATGAGCTGCCTCTTGACTTCACTTTCGTCAAGGTGGAGGACGCCTGGCGGATTGACCGCATCCAAGCAACTGCGACTAGCTGAGCTGCTCCGGCATCTGTTGCCCCCTCCGCCATTCAACCGTGAGCGAATCCCCAAGATCGACTCGAGGGCGGTCTGTTGAACCAGCCTCGCAGCCAGTGCTTCAAGAGCGAATTGCTGAGCTGCGTAGCCTGCTTCAGCAAGCAGCTCATGCGTATTACGTCAAGGATGCTCCGCTCATGCAGGATGCGGTCTATGACCAACTCTTTCGAGAGCTACAGGAGCTTGAGCGCCGCTATCCCGAGCTGATCACCCCGGATAGCCCCACGCAGCGCGTCGGTGGCGAGCCTGTCGAAGGTTTCGAGAGCGTCGCCCACAGGGTGCCTCTCTACAGCCTTAAAAATGCTTTCAACTTGGCTGAGCTTGAAGCTTGGTATGACCGCCTAGTCAAGGTCCTTAACAGCGTCCCTATGGCCCCTGGACCTGCCATGGCCATGGTGGGGGAACTCAAAATTGATGGCAACGCACTCGCATTGAGCTACGAGCACGGTCTTCTGGTACGAGCCGCCACCCGCGGCGACGGCGAGCGGGGCGAGGAGATCACCGCAAATGTCCGCACGATCGCCTCGGTACCGCTGCGTCTGCGCTTGGAGCAGCCGCCCGCCTGGGTAGAGGTGCGTGGGGAGGCCCTAATCCCGGACGAGAGCTTCGCAACGATCAATGCCGAACGACAGGCCCGGGGCGAGAGCCTGTTTGCCAATCCCCGCAACGCCTGTGCGGGCACCTTGCGCCAGCTCGATTCCAAGGTTGTGGCAGCAAGGCGGCTCAGCTTTTTTGCTTACACCCTCCATCTACCCGATGATGGGCAAGGTAATCCGGGCAAACCAGCCACTCAGTGGTCATCCTTGGCATGGCTTGAGTCAGCGGGTTTTCAGGTCAACCCCTACCGAGAACGTTTCAGCGACCTGGCTGGAGTGGAATCATTCTTCAACCGGTGGGAAGGGGCTCGGAAGGCGCTGCCCTATGCAACTGATGGCGTTGTAGTTAAACTTGACAATCTCCAACTTCAAGAAATAGCCGGCTTTACGGATACTCATCCTCGCTGGGCCGTTGCCCTGAAGTACCCGGCAGAAGAAGCTCCCAGCCGCCTGCTTCGGATCATCTGCCAAGTTGGGCGCACGGGAGCTGTGACACCAGTTGCCGAATTTGAACCAGTCCACCTTGCCGGCACAATCGTCAGCCGAGCCTCTCTCCACAACGCCAACCGAGTTGCTGAGCTCGACTTGCATACTGGTGACAGCATTGTGGTTCGCAAAGCAGGTGAGATCATCCCGGAGGTTGTTGGGGTATTGCCAGAGTTACGTAAATTAGAGGCGACTAGCCTGGTTTTACCTGATTGCTGCCCGGAGTGTAGCTCCCGACTTGTACGGGAGGAAGGTGAAACGGCCACTCGTTGCATCAACAGCAGTTGCCCGGCCATAATTTTGGCTTCGTTGTGCCACTGGGTTAGTAAGAAGGCCTTAGATGTCGATGGCCTGGGCAGTAAGTCCATCGAGCAGATGGTTGAATGTGGACTTGTTAAATCTATCGCAGATTTATATCGTATTGAAGTCTCTGTGCTTGCTAGCTTAGAGCGTATGGGAGATAAGTCAGCCCACAATATCGTTGACGAACTCTCCAAATCAAAGGCGAAACCTTGGCATCGCAAGCTATATGGACTTGGAATTAATCATATAGGCGAAGTCAATGCAAAAGTACTCTCTAAATTTTATCCAAATGCAGAAGTGCTAAAGCAAGCATCTATTCAGAATGCCGATGATATAACCAGGCTGGCAGGTTTCGGTCCAGAGATGAGCAGGTCTCTGCAGCAATGGTTTTCCAATGCCGCAAATCAACACTTAATTGACGAATTAATGTCATTGGGCATAGAGATGGGAAGCGGAGAAGAAGCTATTGCTCAGCAACTTGCATTGGATTCAATTACACTCAAACATCCGCTTGACGGCAAAAAATTTGTCTTAACAGGTAAGCTTCCATCTCTTTCAAGAACAGAAGCCCAGTCTTTAATTGAAGCAGCTGGTGGCAAAGTGATTGACAGCGTCAGCAAGCAAACAGACTATGTTGTGGCTGGAGATAAAGCTGGAACCAAGCTGGATAAAGCTGCCGCCCTAGGAGTATCAGTGCTTAGCGAGACTGACTTACGAGAACTGTTAAATGCTTAAATTAACTGCAGACAATTTAGCGTCATTTACTGAATGAAATTGGATGTACTGACATTTTTTGTAAGTGCTTGATGTCGATCCTTGTACCCAGAAAGATATTGACACATTGACTAGCTTGGTGATTTTCCTGAGATCGCAAACCTTACAAATTCGTCTTGTGTTAAAGTCACTTCTCTTATGCAGTTTGATTTCAGGCCAGCCTCAGGATCTGGGACATAAATCTTGAATGTCACCAGACCCGGATCTCGATGGGTCTTCACCGAGTCTGTGGCGTCTTCGTTGATAATTCTTAAGGAGACAGGTCTTGTTTTGCCGATAACTACGTAGGACTCAATGGCTGCAAGCTTTTCTCCCCATGTATTAAGGCCACAAACATCAGTATCATAAATGATTGATCCTTCATTGAAGTCAAAGTTTCCACTCTGGACCCATTCTTTCCATCGCTCAGCAACTTGCCTATTGGTAACTTTTTGTTTGTACGCAAACTTCAAGCCAAGTGCTGCATTGAAATGGGGGGGGAGACACAAATGCCAACTTGAAGGAGTTGGGGCAGAAGGGCACTTGAGCAGTTTTTTTCCGCCCTTCCTGGACCCAGATATCAGCAAATCAAGCGCCGCCTCTGCCCCCGCAGCATCGTCTGCATAGCTAGCAGTCTGAGTCGAGCAAGACACGATGCAGCGTCCATTGGTCAGACTTATCAATTTATCACTGCCTCTGGTGTCGCCTGAGCTTGGATTGAAGTGGTGGGCGGCCGCAACATTGCAGCGGTCAAACGCCCCACCAATGAAGTGGGGTTGGGCGACGGCCGGCTTCAAGTTGGCCCAGGCAGAGCATCCGCGACTCAAGGTGGTCGATCAAATGGGGCTTTTGAATCTGCTGCAAGGAGTCAGCGGCGTATGCAATCCACCCCCTGGGGCAGCTGGACAAGCCATTTGTGCTGCTGGACGAACTCTGCCCGAGGAATGGGCGGCAACCCAGCAATATGGATGAGCTCCTCTGACTCGTGGGAAAGGCCTCGCGACATAGCTTCCTACCCTCCATGGCCCTCGATACCCAGCCCGATACCGACGTGACCCTTTCGGTCCATGGCCCCAGTGCAGGCCGTGGCTGGCTTAAACCCGACGATGACGTCCCAGATGCGAATCCGGCCTCGCTGCCAAGCTGGGCCGAAGGCATCCAACCAAGCCTGTGGCGCCAGCTGGCCCGCCACCAGCTCCTGCTGCCCCTGCTGCGCCAGGAGGTGATCAGCCGCGCCGTCTCGCAAGTGCAGCTCCCGGCCGAGCGGCAACAACAAGCAATGCAGGAATGGGCCGCCCGCAAGGGCATTCGCACTCCTGAGCAGCTGGCGGCGGTCTGCCGATCAGAAGCGCTCAGTGAAGAGGATGTGCAGATTCAGGCCCAGCTACCTCTGCGCGTCGCCCACCATTGCCGGGAACACTTCATGCATCGGGCTGAGCAGCGTTTTCTGGCCCGCAAGCAGCAGCTAGACCAGGTTGTTTACAGCCTGCTGCGGGTCGAGAGCGGCCCCCTGGCTCAGGAGCTCTACCTGCGCATAGCTGAGGGCGAAGCCGATTTCGCCGAACTCGCGTCCCAGTACTCCAAGGGACCGGAACGGACCACCCGCGGCGTCGTGGGGCCCGTTCCCATTCTCCAGGCCCACCCCGCCTTGGCCGAACGGCTGCGAACCTCCAGGCCGGGCCAGCTCAGCCCACCCATTCTGATCGAGAAGTGGTGGCTTGTGGTGCGCCTGGAGGTGATGAGGCCCGCTTCCTTTGATGATGCCATGCAAGAGCGCATGTCCCGGGAACTATTTGAGGAATGGGTCGAAGAGCAGGTGAGCCAACTGGTGACGCTGAGGGAGAAGGCATGACCACCTCCTATCCCGTCCAGATCGAAACTTTGGGGCAGCTGGCTCCCTTCAACCTTCTCTCTACTCCTGAACAATCTCGCCTGCTGGCGGCTGCAAGCCTGCAGCGCTTTGAGGAGGGCGATCCGCTCAGCACGGACCAGGCAATCGGCGAGAGGGTGCTGGTGGTGCTGGAAGGCGAAGCGAGGCTTCTGGGGCAGAGGGGTGATCGACCGTTCACCTTGGAACGCCTCGGGGCCGGTTCCATGGTGGGTTTGGTGTCGCTGCTGCGGGTCGAAGCCTGCGAATACGTTACGGCTGCCTCCCCGGTTCTGGCCGCTGCCCTGCCGGATGCCTTGGTGCTGGAGTGGCTGAAGCAAAATCCAGGCTTCAGTGACTGGGCCAGCGGCCAGCTATGGACCGCAGAATTGAACAATCTGCTGCTCAAGCGTGAAGCGGCCGCCAGTTCCGCCCAGCTGTTTGACCATGCCCACTGGCGCCATCGCCTCAGCCAGCTCAGGGACCAAACCCGACCACTGCAACCCAACCGGGGCATCGTTGCCCAACTAAAGGCGGGCGAAACCCTGGTGCTTGGCAGCGCCAATGTGGCGGACCAACCGATCGGGACGACCCTCAACCCCGAAGCCCCCTTACCCCAACCCCGTCCACCGCTACCCCTGAGGTTGCTCGCCCTGGCCCCCGGCGCCCTTGATTTCGCGCCTGCAACGCCTGAGGTGCCTGTCTCCGCAACGGCGCAGCTCCAGGGAGCCCCTGGAGCTGCGGCCGCCGCACCAGCCCGCGGCGAACACCCCCTGCCCACCGGCCTTGATCTGGGTCAGAACGACCCCACCCGGGGGTTGCAGCTTGTGCGAGCTCGGGGCGTGGCGGAAGAGACGCTGGCCTGCTTCCAGATGCTGGGCAAGTTGATGGATCTGCCCTATCGCCGCGACGCCATCGACAAGGTGTTGCAGGAAAAGCTGCGGCGCGGCCAGAAACCCGATCTGCAATTTTGTGGCCAGATTGCCGCCATGCTCGGCCTGCTGGTCAGTGGCGCCCAGGTGAAGCCTGGTTCCGCCACCCGCCTGATCACCCCGTGCCTGGTGGCCTGGAAGGACAGCTTTGCTTTGGTCACCCGCAGCAATGGACGCGGACTGCGCCTGGCTTCGCCGGCCGATGGCTGGGTCGAGCTGAGCCCAGCTGAGATCCAGGAGCGTTTTCCAGATGGGCTCGAATTGTTGCTGCTGGAGCGCAGCACCGCCACCCCCGAGCGCCGCTTTGGACCGGGTTGGTTCTGGCCGGCCCTGCGCCGCTATCGGGGCATGTTGCTGCAGGTGCTGCTGGCCTCCTTCGTGGTGCAGCTGTTCAGCCTGGCCAACCCCTTGCTTATCCAGGTGATCATCGACAAGGTGATCGCCCAGCGCAGCATGGACACGCTGCAGATCCTGGGGCTGGCCCTGGTGGTGGTCACGCTGATGGAAGGCGTGATTGGCAGTCTGCGCACTTTCCTGTTTGCCGATACCACCAACCGCATCGATTTGCGGCTGGGATCCGAGGTGATTGACCACCTTTTGCGACTGCCACTCGGCTATTTCGACCGCAGGCCTGTGGGCGAACTGGGCACCCGGATTGCCGAGCTGGAGAAGATCCGCAACTTCCTCACCGGTCAGGCCTTGATCACGGTGCTCGATGCCCTGTTCTCGGTCATCTATATCGCCGTGATGCTCGTTTACAGCGTCACGCTCACCGCTGTGGCCCTAGCGGTCTTGCCTATTCAGGTCGCGATTACGCTCCTGGGAGCGCCCCTGTTCAGGAGGCAGTACCGCCAGTCGGCCGAAGAAAATGCCCGTACCCAAAGCCACCTCGTGGAGGTGATCACCGGCATCCAGACAGTTAAGGCCCAGAACGTGGAGATGGTGAGTCGCTGGCGTTGGCAGGATTTCTATTCTCGCTACATCGCCCGCACCTTTGAGAAAACAATCACGGGCACCTTCCTCAACGAAACAAGCCAGGTACTGCAAAAACTTTCCCAGCTACTTGTGCTTTGGGTGGGGGCTTCGATGGTGCTTAAGGGAGAGCTCACCCTCGGCCAGTTGATCGCCTTCCGCATCATCAGTGGCTATGTCACCCAGCCAATCCTGCGCCTTTCCTCCATCTGGCAGTCGGTGCAGGAACTGAGGGTGTCCTTTGAACGGCTGGCCGATGTTGTGGATACGCCGGAAGAATCCAGTGAAGCGGACAAGGCCAACATCCCCCTCCCCCCGATCGAAGGGGATGTGCTTTTTGAAAATGTCAGCTTTGCCTTCGCCCCTGGCACGCCACCGGTACTCAGCAACATCGATCTGCATGTGCCAGCGGGCACCTTTATCGGCATCGTGGGCCAAAGCGGTAGCGGCAAGAGCACGCTGATGAAATTGTTGCCGCGCCTCTATTCCCCCAATAGCGGTCGCATCCTGATCGATCGCTATGACATCGACAAGGTGGAGTTGTACTCCCTGCGCCGCCAGGTGGGCATCGTGCCCCAGGACCCTCTGTTGTTTTCAGGCACGATCAGCGACAACATTGCGCTTACCAACCCTGATGCCTCTAGCGATGCCATTGTGCAGGCGG
>Ga0209298_10000907_pt1 | contig 19818 bp, 18 predicted proteins | sample S_140806_EF_Meta_FD_187325 | JGI IMG/M metagenome (GOLD analysis project Ga0209298, IMG submission 187325) | Freshwater microbial communities from Lake Simoncouche, Canada to study carbon cycling - S_140806_EF_MetaG (SPAdes) (version 2) | ecosystem: Environmental > Aquatic > Freshwater > Lake ...
AACAACTCTTTGACCTGGGTACTCTGCTGCAACCTGATTTAGGGCTGCATCTATTCGGACTGCAACATTGTCATATGACTCCCCTTCTGGAGGAGCAAATCCAGTTGAAGAAATCCATGCTTGATAATCAGCTGGATACTTTTCTTTGACTTCATCAATTGATAAGCCATCCCAAATACCAAATGAGCACTCAATCCAGGTTTCTTCAAAAACAATTGGCAACCCCGTCGCACGTGAAATCGCCTCAGCCGTTTGAGTTGTGCGCTTCAGAGGTGACGCAATAATTACTTCTGGATTTAACTTCGCAACAGCTACAGCCACCTTTTCAGCCTGAGCTAACCCAATATCTGTTAACTCTGGATTAAGGGGTCCATCTCCTGAGAACTTCTTAAAGGGTGTCAAGACAGTCTCACCATGTCGAATCAAATAGATCGTTGTTGCCTTTTCAGTAGATAACAAACGCTCTGTTAAGTAGTTCTGCTGAACCTGAACGACTTCCCCGCCACCTGCCTGCTGATCAAGTGCCTTATTGGCTAAACGATCCGCGTGTGAATTTTCATCACGAGGGATCCAGGAGTATGAAACTAAGGATGGATTGTGAGCAGAACGAGCAGATTGGGCCAGAACACGCATATCTGCATGCTTTATCTGCCAACGGCCAGACATTTGCTCTACTACTAACTTGCTATCCATCTTCACATCAACTGTTGCTGTTGGATCTAACTCGTTAATTGCTGTGAGGCCTGCAATAAGACCGCTGTATTCGGCAACATTGTTGGTTGCAACGCCTATGAAATCATAAAGCTCGGCAATGATTTTTCCGTTTTCAGTAATGACAGATCCATATCCAGCGGGTCCTGGATTGCCACGAGAACCACCATCTGCAGTTAGATGAAAGTGACGTGCCATTTAAACTCCACGCACCAAAATGCACCGGCACTCTTCACAGCGCACAACTTCATCATCAGCTAATTCTGCAACTCTTTTTAATTCAACAGCGTTAATTGAGAGATTGCATCCACCACATGCTCCCCCAGCAAGTGCTGCAGCACCGGCTCCTCCAGTTGTCTCACGAATTTTTTCATACAGATCAACTAAAGCTTTTTCAATACTCTGCAAGGTCTCACTACGATCTTTCACAATGGCATCTAAATCATTGTTGATGATGGCCATTGCATTTTCTTTTCGGATCTCAAGGTCTGCGATAACAGCAGCATGTTCTGCTTCTTCAGCCTTTAATGTTGTGATGCGCTCATTGATCGCATCCACACGCATCATGATTTCAAGTTCGACCTCTTCAAGTTCGGAGCGTCTAGCACCCAGCGTGCCAACCTCATGCTGGAGCTGTTCTAACTCTTTTGGTGAAGCGCTGCCGCCGATTAGACGTGCCTCATCGCGCGTAATACGCAAAACGATCTGCTCAACATCACCTTCGGCGCGTAGTAGCTCGCGCTTAACATCACTTAGCTCAGTTTCTGCTGCAATCCGCAGGTCTCGCGCATTGTCTGCCTTAACCGTTGTGCTGGCTAGTTCGGCAAGTTCTGGAAGGTTTGCCGCTTTATGGCGAAGAGAAGTTGCCTGCTGATCAAATCGCTGAATATCTAAAATTGAACGCTGGTCGCTTGGAGATGCCTTCATCGTTAATTCTCCTGACCGCATATGTAAGTGTGGATTAAGTTTAGTTCAGCCCTGTTGCGAAAGCCAAATAAAAGCGCAAAAGGCCCCACGATTTCTCGTGGGGCCTACTTTTAAGAGTTTACTTAGCTGCGATTGTTGAGATTTCGAACTCGAGCTTGATGTTTTCAGAAACCAGGATTCCGCCTGTTTCAAGGGCAGCATTCCATGTAAGACCAAAGTCCTTGCGGTTGATCTCTGCTGCGCCTTCGAAACCAAAGCGTGCATTTCCGAATGGATCTGTTGCTGTACCTGTGTACTCAAATTCAATTGTGATTGGCTTTGTAACATCTTTGATTGTCAGGTTGCCTTCAACTGCTAGCTTGTCTGATCCTGAGTCTTTTACTGATGTTGAAGCAAAAGTAATCTTTGGGAAGTTTGCTACATCAAAGAAATCTGGTGACTGTAGGTGTCCGTCACGGTCTGCAGAGCGTGTGTCTACTGAAGCAACGTTAATCTCGATGTTGATTGATGCCACACCGTCAGCAACAACTGCTGCACCTGTGTAATCGTTAAATGATCCGCGTACCTTTGTCACCATTGCGTGGCGCGCACTAAAGCCAACGCGGCTGTGTGATGGATCGATGTTGAAGGTACCTGCTGGCAAAGTTGCTAAAACTGACATGATTAAATCCCTCTTGGTTGTTGTGATGAATTGAAACCGCTTTTTACGGTACCCAGTAATCATAACCCAATATAGTTGAACTTTCAACTAACTCTAAATGAACATAAAAAAACAGATGCACACTGTTTGCATCTGTTGATCTTTCTTGTGGGCGGTGAGGGTTTCGAACCCCCGACATTCTCGGTGTAAACGAGACGCTCTACCACTGAGCTAACCACCCGGTATTGCAGACCCAAATCTTAACTTACGAGCCCACAATTTCCTAAATCACGCTTACAGGGCTGCGATTGCCGCCTTGTAATCTGCGTTTTCACGCGCAGCCCAACCATTCTTTACTTCCCAGCGAAGAATGCCTTCTTTATCAATCAAGAAGCTGCCACGAAGTGCGCAACCCTTTGACTCTTCAAAAACACCATACGTCTTTGCAACGTTGCCATGTGGCCAGAAATCTGACAACACAGGAAATTCATATCCCTCTTTTTCAGCAAAGACTCGTTGAACATATGGTGAGTCAAGAAATTGCTAAAACTTGCACATCATCATTTTGAAACGAGGAAAGATCATCACGTAATGCACAGAGCTCGCCTGTGCATGTTCCAGTAAATGAGAATGGATAAAACATCAGCAGCACATTTTTGCTTCCCTTAAAGGAAGAAAGCGAAACTGCTTCTCCATGCTGGTTTGGAATCGTGAAATCTGGTGCTGCGTGTCCAATTGTTGTCATGGGCAAAACTTACCTCTTGCCCGCTTTACGTGCCACTAAGCGAGTTGCTGACCAATCCCCTGCGAGCGCAATTGTTGATGTCTGACTTAGCCCTGCTATCGGTGCGGCATCTTGAATGTCACTCGGTTCCACATGCAGTTCGCGCCCTGCCTTTGGTGTTAGCACCCAGATTGGTCCGGTTTCTGATAAATATGTAAGTGCATCCATTAATTCATCGACCAGATCTCCATCGCCATCTCGCCACCACAGCACAACTGCATCTACGACTTCAGATGCGGCATCTTCAAGAAAAGCTGTGCCGGTAATGGCCATGATCTGGTCTCGTATTGTGGAATCACAATCGCCATCAAGGCCAACCTCTAGAACCAGGTCATCCTTGGCAAATCCCATCCGTGTAGGCACAGGCTAAGTCCACACAATGCCGGGCTTGAGCGCAAGAGGAAATTGGCTCAATTTCACACCTTTTCAATTTCGACTTACGGGGCAGTACAGACAAGAATAGGCACATGAGCGAAAACTTCGAGGCGCCAGATCTCAATATTGAACAGCTAGTCGATACCGACCCTTCTGAGTCGGCCGAATGGAGAGCCTCTTTTGACGCCGCCTTAAAGGCTGCTGGTCCCGTACGTGCTCGCTACTTAATGCTCAATCTTTTGCAACATGCACGTGAGAAGAATGTTGGAATCTCTGCGCTTCGTGCAACTGATTACATCAACACCATTGGCCCAGAACATGAGGCTCCATTTCCAGGAGATGAAGATTTAGAACGCAAGATTCGCCGCATTAACCGGTGGAACGCTGCCATGTTGGTGCACCGCGCACAGCGCCCAGGTGTTGGAGTCGGTGGACACATTTCAACCTATGCATCATCTGCTGCGCTCTATGAAGTTGGCTTTAACCACTTCTTCCGCGGACAAGATCACGCAGGTGGCGGAGATCAGATTTTCTTCCAGGGACATGCAAGTCCTGGAATGTATGCACGTGCTTTTCTTGAAGGACGCTTAACTGAAAATCAGTTAGATGGTTTCCGTCAAGAACTTTCACATCCAGGTGGCGGACTTTCTTCTTATCCTCACCCACGTTTAATGCCAGATTTTTGGCAGTTCCCTACTGTGTCAATGGGTATCGGACCGCTCAATGCAATTTATCAAGCACGTTACAACCGTTACCTTCACAACCGTGGAATCAAAGACACAAGTGATCAAAATGTCTGGGCATTTCTCGGTGATGGTGAAGTAGATGAGGTTGATGCATTAGGTGCAATTGGTCTTGCTACAAGAGAAAAACTCGACAACTTAACCTTTGTTATTAACTGCAACTTGCAACGCCTAGATGGACCGGTGCGCGGTAACGGCAAGATTATTCAGGAACTTGAATCAATCTTTGGTGGTGCGGGCTGGAATGTGATCAAGGTTGTTTGGGGACGCGGTTGGGATCCATTGCTGGCACAGGATCGCGAAGGCGCACTAGTTAAGTTAATGAATGAAACCCTTGATGGTGATTATCAAACATTTAAGGCTGAATCAGGAAAGTATGTTCGCGATAACTTCTTTGGTCGCGACCCACGCACCGCTGCAATGGTTGCTAATTGGTCAGATGATCAAATCTGGAACCTAAAGCGCGGCGGACATGACTATAAGAAGCTATTTGCTGCATATACAGCTGCAACTGCCAAGAATGGTCGCCCAACAGTTATCTTGGCTAAGACTGTTAAGGGTTGGACACTTGGTTCACACTTTGAAGGACGTAACTCAACCCACCAGATGAAGAAGATGACGCTGGAAGATATTCAAAAGTTCCGCGACACATTGCACCTGGATATTCCAGATTCTAAGTTGGATAAGTACTTACCTCCTTATTACTTGCCTGCACCTGATTCTCCAGAGGCTAAGTACGTGGCAGAACGTCGCGCTGAACTAGGTGGATCTATTCCACGTCGTCGCACACAATCACGACCACTGACCATGCCTGATGATTCTGTTTATGAATCAGTAAAGCGTGGTTCTGGGCATCAAGAGATTGCAACCACAATGGCTTTTGTTCGCATGCTTAAGGATCTAGTTAAGGATCCTGGACTTGGCGCACGCATTGTTCCGATCATTCCTGATGAAGCTCGCACATTTGGTATGGATTCACTATTCCCATCAATGAAGATTTATTCACCACATGGTCAGAAGTACACAGCTGTTGACCGCGAATTGATGTTGTCCTACAAGGAATCAACATCAGGTGTGATCCTGCATGAGGGTATTAATGAAGCAGGCTCAGTTGCTTCATTTACCGCAGTTGGATCTTCTTACTCAACTCATGATGAACCAATGATTCCTATCTACATCTTCTATTCAATGTTTGGTTTCCAGCGCACAGGAGATGCCTTCTGGGCTGCGGCAGATCAGTTGGTTCGAGGATTTGTAGTTGGCGCAACAGCAGGTCGCACAACACTTAACGGTGAAGGCTTGCAACACGAAGATGGTCACTCACTTCTACTTGCAGCTACTAACCCAGCGGTTGTGGCATACGACCCAGCCTTTGCATTTGAACTTGGACACATTGTTAAAGATGGTCTGCGTCGTATGTATGGTGAAAACAGCGAAAACGTTTATTACTACCTCACTGTTTACAACGAGCCATATGTCCACCCTGCAGAGCCTGAAAACCTAGATGTAGATGGTTTGCTCAAGGGAATCTATTTGTACTCACCAGCACCGAAATCACGCAAGAAGAACGCGCAGATTTTGGCATCAGGTGTGGGAGTTAACTGGGCTATCAAGGCGCAGCAACTTCTTGCAGATGATTGGGGCGTTAATGCTTCGGTGTGGTCAGTAACTTCCTGGAATGAGCTTCGTCGTGATGGTCTAGAAACAGATCGCCACAACCTACTTAATCCAAATGACAAGCGCACCGCTTACATCACCAAGAAGCTAGATGGCTCAAGTGGTCCTGTAATTGCAGTTAGTGACTACATGCGCGCTGTCCAGGATCAAATCTCTCCATGGGTCGAGCAACCTTTCTACTCACTTGGCACAGATGGCTTCGGTTTGTCAGACACACGCGGGGCCCTTCGTCGACACTTCAATGTTGACGCAGAATCCATCGCAGTTGCTGTGTTGCAGCAACTAAGTAATCAAGGTGATATCAAGCAAAGCATTGTCACAAAGGCGATGGATAAGTATCGTATTCATGATGTCTCAGCTGCAGATGCTGGCAATACAGAAGGCTCAGGTTGATATCTAGAATTCCAATCACAGATATCTCCCCCGCGGTTTTCTTCGGGGGAGAATTTGTTGCTGTCAAAGCCATTCCTGGAGAAAGTATTTCAGTTAGTGCGACGATCACTATCGAAGGTCATGAAACACTAACTGCAGAAGTGTGTTTGTTTAATACTAAGAACAAAATGGTTGATTGCCAGCAATTGACAGAGTCTTGGCCTGGAACAGATCGTTATGAAGGATCAATTACAGTTCCAGATCGCGGTGATTTCTATTTTTTAGTTCGAGCATCAAGTACTTCGCAATATCGCACCGTAACGGGTGAATCAGAGCATTACCCAATTCGCGCTGATCGCGATCGCGCTTTAGTTGGCTCTTGGTATGAGTTTTTTCCTCGCAGCGAAGGTGCAGTTAAGAAATCAGATGGCTCAGTAATTAGCGGAACTTTTGCTACTGCAACGAAGCGCTTAGCTGGCGTTGCTGCAATGGGCTTTGATGTTCTTTATCTGCCCCCTGTGCACCCAATCGGTTACTCACATCGCAAAGGTAAGAACAACTCACTAGATGCTGCAAAGGATGATTGCGGTGTGCCGTGGGCGATCGGTAACGCCGATGGTGGCCATGATGCGATTAATCCCGAACTTGGAACCATGAGAGATTTTGAAGATTTCGTTAAGGCTGCAGGTAAGCAGGGTCTTGAGATTGCAATGGATCTTGCTCTGCAAACTTCACCAGATCATCCATGGGTGAAAACAAACCCAGAGTGGTTTAACAAGCGAGCAAACGGAACGATTGCATATGCTGAAAATCCACCCAAGAAGTATCAGGATATTTATCCCATCAACTTTGATGATGACTATGAAGGTATCCGAAATGAAGTTCTCAGAGTTATCCGCTTGTGGGTTTCTAAGGGTGTAAAGATCTTCCGTGTTGATAACCCACACACCAAGCCGGTTCACTTCTGGCAGGACTTGCTAGCCATTGTTAATAATGAATCCCCTGACGTTGTTTTCTTAGCTGAAGCTTTCACTCGTCCTGCAATGATGCATTCATTAGGCAAAGCTGGATTTCATCAGTCATACACATACTTCACCTGGCGCACAAGTAAGTCTGAATTAACAGAGTACGGCCGCGAAGTTGCACGCACAACGAGTGCGTTCTTTAGACCAAACTTCTGGGTAAACACCCCTGACATCAATCCATTCCATCTTCAAAGTGGCAACCCAGCAATGTTTGCACTTCGCTCAGTGTTGGCAGCAACGCTTACTCCTTCATGGGGAATGTATGCAGGCTATGAACTTTATGAACATCGCCCCTTTAAAGAAGGTGGCGAGGAGTACATGGACTCTGAAAAGTATGAGATTAAGGTGCGCGACTGGGAAGGAGCTGCAAAGAAGGGTCTGACTCTTGCTCCATTTGTGGCGCAACTCAACGCAATTCGAAAGGCACACCCTGCCTTACAACGTTTGCGAAACCTCGTATTCCATGAGACTGATTCAGACGCGATCATCGCTTACTCAAAGCGTGAAGGTAAAGATTTAATCTTGGTAGTTGTTAATTTGGATCCAAGCTTTGCGCAAGGAACAACCGTGCACTGGAATATGGAATCACTTGGCATCCAAGCTCAGGATTTTGAGGTTAAAGACTTACTTGATGGCGCATCCATGACATGGAATCCCCATACATTTGTTTCACTTAACCCGACTCGTCCCGTAGGCAAGGTTGCACATATTGTGCAAGTAAAGATCTAGAAATGGGCATATTTTCAAAGTTATTCCCAAAAGATCACAAGAGCGCCCTGACTCCAGCTTCATACCTGAATCCTCATTCTTCTTTGGGCGAATTAGATCTGTATTTGATAGGTGAAGGTCGACACGAACAGCTATGGAAAGCACTTGGCGCACAAGTAAAACGTGATGAAGCCGGTGCATTGCTAGGCACTGCTTTTTCAGTGTGGGCACCTAACGCCCACGCAGTCTCTCTCATTGGTGACCATAACTACTGGGATCGCAATTCCCACCAAATGTTTCGCGTTGGCTCATCTGGAATCTGGGAAATCTTTATTGCAGATATATCTGCAGGAACAAAATACAAGTTTGCGGTGTGTGGGATAGATGGTCGCTGGGTTGATCACGCAGATCCAATGGCACGTGCCACCGAAATTCCACCATTAACAGCATCTGTCGTTGAAGAATCTACATATGCCTGGAATGACAGCTCATGGATAGAAAAGCGTTCACAATTTCAATCATGGCGATCTGCAGTATCTGTCTATGAAGTTCACCTTGGTTCCTGGAAACTAGGTCTTAGCTATCGTGAATTAGCAACCGAACTAGTTGAGTATGTTCAACAACAAGGCTTTACCCACGTTGAATTTCTACCAGTAACAGAACACCCATATGGGCCCTCATGGGGATATCAAGTCACATCCTTCTTTGCACCAACTTCACGTTTTGGCTCCCCTGATGAATTCAAGTTCTTAGTTGATTCTCTTCATGGTGCAGGCATTGGAGTAATTCTGGATTGGGTTCCTGCTCACTTTCCAAAAGATGAATGGGCGTTAGCAAAATTTGATGGGACCGCCCTCTATGAGCACGCAGACCCTCGTTTAGGTGAACACCCTGACTGGGGAACACTGATCTTTAACTTTGGTCGCAATGAAGTTCGCAATTTCTTAGTTGCAAGTGCGCTGTATTGGCTAACCGAATATCACATTGATGGATTACGCGTTGATGCAGTTGCCTCAATGTTGTATCTGGACTATTCACGTGAAGAAGGTCAGTGGTTACCAAATAAGGATGGCGGACGCGAAAATCTAGAAGCGGTCCAGCTGCTGCAAGAGGCAACTTCAACTGCTTATAAAACCCATCCCGGCATCATGATGATCGCTGAAGAATCAACTGCCTGGTCTGGTGTTACCGGTGATACATCAGCTGGCGGACTTGGTTTTGGATTTAAATGGAACATGGGCTGGATGCATGACACTTTGGAGTACTTGCAGCACGAACCAATCCATCGTGTGTATCACCACAATGAATTAACTTTTTCAATTCTCTATGCATGGAGTGAGAACTTCATGTTGCCGCTATCCCATGATGAAGTTGTTCATGGAAAAGGCCAGCTGGTTAACAAATTCCCGGGTGATCGTTGGCAAAAGGTTGCCACATTGAGAGCCTTATACGGATTTATGTGGGCTCACCCAGGTAAGAAGCTGCTCTTTATGGGTAGCGAGTTTGCACAAAATGATGAATGGAGTGAGAGCGCTGGCTTGCAGTGGCACTTAACCGAATATGCAGAACATCAAGGTGTGCAAAGAGTCATTACAGACCTTAATTCGCTATACAAACAAACCGCAGCACTTTGGGAAAAAGATACAAATCCTGAAGGCTTTAGTTGGTTAGTAAACAACGACGGTGCTGCAAATGTTGTGGCCTTTGTCCGTTGGGATGATCACGTAACTCCACTTGTCAGTGTTACAAACTTTTCTCCAGTCCCCCATGATAACTATCAACTTCCATTTCCAAGTGCTGGAACGTGGACAGAAGTGTTAAATACAGATGATCTCGCATATGGTGGAACTGGTATTCACAACGAACAAATTGTCGTTAGTCCATCTCAGATTGCATCAGTGAAGATTCCACCGCTGGCAACTGTGTGGTTTAAGCGTTCTTAAATATCTTAGAAAAGTAAGGCACAGCCAACAGCATTAGCGCAGGAATACACAGTGCAATTGCAAGTGATGTTGCCTGCGCTGTCCAAGCAATAACCCAACGCATTACAAATACCAGTGCGATATTTATGACTCCGATTTGGCCAATAACCACGCTAGAAGGGAATTTTGAACGGGTATTTGCAGCGTTCATTACAGATGGCCCCAAAAAGGATGAACCAAGACCAGCAATTGTGAAGCTAATGGAAAGAATGATCAGAACCAGAGTCTTATTGGCTGTTCCAACAAAGCTCACCGCGAATATGCCTGCAAGAAACGAGAGTCCGGATAGCAACGATGCACGCACTATCAAGAAATCAATGGCGTAGTGAGGCAAGAGGTTATGTAGATTCAAACGTCCGATGATCATGGCAAGTGTGAAAAGAATGTAAGGAAGTGTGTGAATCCCACTCAGAATATTCATGTCTTCTTTTACAAATATTGCCGCCCAATCACTTACCGCATACTCCAGCATAATTACAAGCAGAAGGGCTGCTGATACCGAGACATCAATTTTGAAACCCTTAAACATGTCTCGCGCCTTGTGGTTTGAATCAGGATTTACATCTGCCTTGACTAAATTTGGAGTGATTCTGATGATGATCAAGCTCATTAGAATAAAACAAATGGTCGCCAAAACATTGGTATAGGTTCCTAAGTCGACTCGATCAACTAACAATCCTGCAATCATCGAAGAAATCAATGCGCCGCTACTCCAGAAACCACTCAATAAGGTAATGATCTGACGCTTTGTGCGATCCTGAAAGAAGAAACCTTGTGCGTTGATTGAAATGTGGAAGGCAGAAATTGCGCCACCTTGAATAATGATAAAAACTAGAAACAGCAGACTTGAGGAGCTGTGAGTTAAGAAAGCAAGACTGACGGCTAATGAGAATGCTGCGATGTGCAAGATCCAGCGCGCTCCGTATTTGTGCACGAGGTGGCCGATTGTAAGAAGTGCAACGAGGTTTCCAATTGCACCCATACTGACGATCGACCCAAACTCACCATTGGTCAGACTTAAATTTGCCTTTACTTCAGGAAATCTAGGGACCCAAGACATAATCAATAGGCCAAAAAGAAAGAAAAGCCCCTTGATCAGGTTTAGTTCTTGTTTAACATCAATGTTCTGGCTCAAAACAGGGCACTCGCTAACTCTTTCCGGGCAGCAGCCAAACGCGGATCTGATGGGTCGACTAACGCGAAAAGCTCCAGCAAGTGATTCTTAATCTTTGTCCGGTCATCACCACTTGTTGCCTTCACCGCATGAAGTAGCCGCGTAAATGCTGCTTCAACTCCCCCATTAACAATCTCAACATCTGCTGCCTTTAATTGAAGATCAATATTTGTTGGTGTGGCTGTGGACTCAGCTATAACAGTGTTCAGATCTAAACCTTCGGTGCGTATCAATAACTGCGTCTGTGCCAGACCAAGCTTTGCTAAATTCTCAGAAGGCTTTCTTGCTAGCCACTTTTTATAAGCTACCTCAGCTGCAACATAGTCCCCGGATTCAAGTGCGTTCATGGCATCTGCTTCTTCAGGTTCTACTTGCTCAACTGGTGCCTCACCGACACCTTGTTCAGATGCAAGTGTTAAAACTTTATCGATAACCATTTTTACTTGTGCTTCAGGATACGCTTGCTCAAATAATGGAACCATCTGTTCTGCAATTATTGCTACCGCATAAGGAACTGATTTTGTTTGAAAGGCTTGACCAACCTCAGGGTTTGCATCAATATCCACTCGAGCAAGTGAGAAAGCGGTTTTGTAATCAACTTCGAGCTTGCCTAGTGTCTTAACCATTTCAACAGACTCAGGACTTCTAGCTGTCCACATCAACACAATCACAGGACGCACAAGTGACAAAGGCAATATTTCACTGCTGAGGTTTTCAACAGTTACTTCGATACCGGGCATCGGTACAGAAGGATCTACCTTTGGTTTAGTAAGTGAACTTAAATCAAAGGCTTGCCCGAAATTAGGTGGCAAACTCATGATGCCATCCTATCTATTAAAGAACTATGTCCACGCCTGAGTCGCGGCGCAGTGGCAAGATCTCAGCACAATAATTATCAGCTGCTGCTTCTAACCCCACATCATGGCCCGCTTTTTCACTTAAATACCAGCGGTTTTCAAGGATTTCATGGAACATCTGTGCGCGCTCCACGCGACCTCTCATATCAGCAGGTACCCGAGAAATTACAGTCTCAAAAACTTCGGTGAGCCACTGTTTTGCCATTTCTTGTGCGGATAATCCAGATTTATTTTCGCGCGCTCTATATCGATCAAAAGAGGCAAGTAGTCCCTTTGCTTGCAGCTCTTCTGTTTCTAGCCCCATCAATTCACGCAAACGTTGCGTGTGATATCCGGCGGCAACTAGTTTTGGTTGGAAGGAAAGCATTTGCGTGTCACCATCAATTGTTACAGCCACCTCTTCGACTGCAAAGCCAAGATCATGTAACTGACGCATCGCACGTTCAACAGCGTGACGATCCTTTGGATCTAATAACTGAGGCTCTTTCAGAGCCGCCCAGATTCTGCGATAGCGGCGAATCACAGCTTCGGCGGCTCGCACAGGTTCCATACCTGGGTAGAGAACTCCTGAGAGTGCTAGATCTTCTAACTCTGCAGCAACATTGAAGTGCACAATATCTAAATCATGTTCACGTTGTCCGTCACTCAAAGTTTTCTGGAACTCACCAGTTTCAGCGTCTACCAAATAGGCAGCAAAACCTTCGGCATCTCGGCGGAATAAAGTATTAGATAAAGAGCAATCGCCCCACCAAAATCCCAGAAGGTGCAAGCGAACTAGAAGTAAGGCAAGTCCACTAGCCATCGTCGTAATCTCATGAGCAGTTACCGCGCCAGATAGCAAAACTCGATATGGCAATGAATACGGCAAGAATCGCGTAACGATTGCGCATGGCAGTTCTTCACCATTTGCATCTGTGCGACCCTCAACCACTGCCACTTGTTCTACACAAGGTGCATTCATCTGAGATAGCTGACGCAAAATCACGTACTCACGATTTGCAAACTCTGAGACTGTTTCTTTAACAGCATACACTTCTGCATCTGGGTCAGAACTGGCCCGCACTAAGCGCACAACGTGCCTAGAAATACCGCGTTTTTCGGCTAGGACAGGATCTTCCGGCCACTCTTCAAGTGGAAGGTGCCAGGGCAGGCCAGTAACAGAGGCGATCTCCTCGCCTAAACCTGTAATACGTAGTGCCATGGGCCGTATTCTCTCTCATAATTGTTGCTAGAACATGAACACCACGTCTCAATAAGAGTGATCTATGCACTTTAGAATGTAACTATGGCAATTACTCAGAGAATCAAGAAAGCAGCCGCTCGCACCCCTAAGTCTCCAAAGGCACCGGATGATTATGGAATTTTGGGCAAGCCAATCAATCGCTCCCATCCATTTTACTTTGGCTTTATTGCAACCCTTGGCGCTTTAACTGCAATTGTCTTGATGCGAGCACTTGCAAGTGCAAGTCAGATCTTTGTTTTGATTTTGATTGCCTTGTTCTTGGCAACAGGCTTGAACCCTGCTGTTGAAGCCCTGCGAAAACGTAATATGTCTCGAAGCACCGCAGTGACCGTAATCTTTTCTTCTGTAATCCTATTTGTGATCTTTTTTGCCTTTGTTGTTGTCCCGCCAGTAATTAGCCAAGGAACACAGCTAATTGAGAATGCACCTCAATTGTTGAGTGACCTAATGAAGAATGAAACGATCAATCACCTCAACACTCAGTTTGGACTGATTGATACCTTGCAGGCCAAGCTCAAGACAATCACTTCTGATGGAACTTTGCTCATAACCACATTTGGTGGGGTCATTGGTGTCGGAAAATCCGTGCTTTCAGGATTCTTCACTGCGCTAACTATTTTGGTACTAACTTTGTACTTCATCACATCATTGCCTCAGGCAGTTGATCTAGGACTTTCGCTAGTACCTGCAAGCCGACGTGATCGCGTGGGTCGATTAACCAATGCTGTCATTGCAAGAGTTGGTGCTTTCGTAGGAAGCCAGATCTTAATTGCCGCTATGGCTGCTGTATTTGTAGTTGTTTTGGCAACTGTTTTGGGTATGCCTTCACCAATTGCAATCGGCATGATCGTCTTGGTAGCCGCACTTATTCCTCTCATTGGTCACTTTATTGGAGCCACAATCGTTACTTTGATTGCGCTCACTCAATCTGTGGTGATTGGGATAATCGCCTTTGTCGCATACGTTGTTTACGTACAAATTGAAAACTACGTCGTTACCCCGAGAATCATGAAACGAACCCTGAATGTCCCGGGCGCAGTAACAATTGTTGCCGCACTCATTGGTTCATCATTGTTGGGATTAGTGGGTGGATTGTTAGCTGTGCCAGTCGCGGCATCCATCATTTTGATTCTTGATGAAGTGGTTATTCCTCGCGCAAATAACAGTTAAAACTCAGTAGGAAGTGGTGCTGAGTCGCCCGTGACGATGCTGTTTAATTCAGATAAGACTCGATGAACTGAAGGCTCTCCAAGCCACAAATGTTTAGCACCTTCGACTGCAATAATTTTCATTGTGGGAATAACTGCAAATCTTTGGCGAGCAGCATCTGGCTTTAGGTAATCATCGAGCTCGGGCACTAATGCGGTTATTGGGCGTGGATCTGTATTCCAATACTTAAGTTGTTCTTCTGTTGTTGTGCGCAAGGGTGGACTCAAAAGGATTAGTCCCTTGTGACGTGGATCTTTTGCATGCTGGAGAGCTAAGTCAGTCCCAAATGACCAGCCCGTCACCCAAAGATTGTCTAGCTTCAAAGTATCAAAGCAGTAGGAAAGCATTGCTTCAACATCAAAGTGTTCAGCAACACCATTATCAAATGTGCCAGTACTACTGCCTGCTTCACTTGTTGTGCCGCGAGTATTAAAGCGAACGACAGTGATGCCTGCCATGGCAGGTAAGCGATTAGCTCCTTTCTTATAAATATGGCTATCCATCATTCCGCCAGCGGTTGGCAGTGGATGCAAGCACAGGAGTGCGCCTCTTGAAGGGCCAACTGGTGCTGCAACCTCACCAATTAAATCAACACCATCAATAGTCATCACATGAAAAGGTGTGCGAACAGATTCAAAGACACTGCTCGATCTAACAGGCTGGCTCATACTTCAAATCCTATCTATACCCGACTAGGCTTGTTCACATGGCCACTACTTCTAGATCAACTAAAGCTTTTAACTCTTATAACCCTGTTACTGGTGAGCCTGTTGGAACATATCCAATTCATTCAGCTAAATCAGTTGCTGAAATTGTTGGTCATGCACAACATGCCAGTACTGCGTGGGCCAAGTTAGGTTTTTCAGGACGCAAGAAGGTTTTGTTGGCTTGGAGTAATTACATTATTAATAACGTTGATCAAATTGCTGCACTCGTTTCACTTGAGACCGGCAAGCCAGTAAGTGATGCAAAGCTTGAAGCATCTTTGGCGGTAAGCCATATCGGCTGGGTCGCCAGACATGCTGAAGACATCATGCGAACTTCTTTTCGCGCACCAGGTGCATTGATGGCAAACATGTCAGCAACTGTTGAACGCTCACCTCTTGGTGTTGTTGGAGTTATTGGCCCTTGGAATTATCCAATCTTTACTCCAGTTGGATCTATCGCATACGCGCTTGCCGCGGGAAATACAGTTGTGTTTAAGCCAAGTGAGTACGCACCTGGTGTTGGAGTATGGCTGGAAGAAAGTTTCAATACAGTCGCACCCTTTGCAGATATCTTCACAACTATCACTGGTGCAGCAGAGACAGGTAATGCGTTATGTCTTAGTGGAGTCGATAAGCTGTCTTTTACCGGCTCAACTAGAACAGCAAAGTTAGTCGCTGCAGCTTGTGCATCTAATTTAACGCCAATAGTTGCCGAATGTGGTGGAAAAGATCCAGTTATTGTGGCAGCGGACGCGAATTTAGATCGAGCAGTTGATGCCACGATGTGGTCTGCAATGGCCAATGCTGGCCAGTCCTGTATTGGTGCAGAGCGCGTTTATGTTGATGAAAATGTTGCTGATGCATTTATTGCAAAAGCAGTTGCACTTGCTGACAGCATCCATGCAGGTGCACCCGGTGAAGGAAACTATGGCCCGGCAACAATGCCCTCACAGATTTCAGTTATCTCCTCTCACATCAAAGCGGCAATCAAAGATGGTGGAAAATTTGCCTACGGTTCCCTAAAGTCAGTCCAAGCTCCCTTTGTTCAACCAGTTATTTTGGTAGATGTCCCAGAAACGTCTGCTGCGGTTCGGGAAGAAACCTTTGGGCCGATAATCATTATTAATCGTGTTGCAAATATGCAAGAAGCTATCGCTCTTTCCAATAATTCTAGTTACGGCTTAGGAGCCAACGTTTGGTCCAAGCGACAGGGAAAAAAGATTGCTTCGCAGCTGCACTGTGGAATGGTGGCAATTAATTCAACATTCTCTTTTGCAGCAGTCCCATCTGTTCCTTTTGGTGGAGTCAAAGACAGTGGTTATGGCCGAGTACATGGCCCTGAAGGGTTACTTGAGTACACATACCCACGCACCGTTGTGCGCACTCGATTCAACATCCCACTTAAGTTTTTAAGTTTTAAGCGTCGCCCTAAAGATGACAAGCTTGTTGTGAAAGCTACAAAATTGTTAAAGGGTCGCCTAGGTTAAAAACGAGGAGCGTTACGAGTACGTTCTGTATTCGGACGTCTTTTATCTTTCTTTGCCCAGCAGGCGGTGTGCCAATGACGGCGGCCATCTTCATCGTATTCAAGCCATGCAACAACATGTGGAGTTGCAAGCGGAATTAATTGATCGCATCCAGGGCAGCGATACGGCTTTGTAGAACCAGAGCCTGTTAGACGTCGCACAATATAAGTGCCGTCACTATGGTCTTCTCTACTCTCACCAGTTGAAGCAATATTGATTTCCCGTGGTTCTTCAGGCTTGACCCGCTTCTTTGGGTAGTTTCTCCGCGGGCTCACAGGAGTATTTTCGCATAGTAAAGTGACCACATGAGCCTCATCGAAGTAAAAGGCCTGAAGAAAAGCTATGGCGATGTTCACGCTGTGCGCGGATTAGATCTTGAAATCGCACAAGGGGAGATCTTTTCTCTGCTCGGTCCAAATGGCGCAGGAAAAACAACCACAGTAGAAATCCTGGAAGGCTTTAGAACTAGGGATTCCGGCACTGTTTCAGTGCTGGGCTTTGATCCTCAAACTCGTGGACACGAATCCCGACTGTGGCGAGATCGAATTGGAATTGTCTTGCAAAGCTCTGCTGATGCTGGTGATCTAACAGTTTTAGAAACAATTGATCACTTCAGTGGGTACTACTCAAACCCGAGAAATGTTGATGAGGTAATTCATTCCGTTGGCTTAGTGGAAAAAGAAAATGCACTCATTCGTAATCTTTCAGGTGGTCAGCGCCGCAGACTTGATGTGGCACTTGGAATTATTGGAAATCCTGAACTGCTCTTCTTAGATGAACCAACTACTGGTTTTGACCCTGAGGCACGCAGATCTTTCTGGGGTTTAATCCAATCATTGCGCTCAGATGGAACCACAATTGTGCTGACTACTCATTATTTAGATGAGGCAGAAGCTTTGGCTGATCGTGTGGCGGTAATTAACAATGGCGTCATCATTGAAGTTTCAACCCCAGCAGACCTCGGTGGGCGCGCCACCTCCCAAGCCACAGTCACATGGCGCGAGGGCGATGCAATTAAGTCTGAACGATCCGATAACCCAACAGCGTTAGTAACTAAGTTGTCATCACGCTTTGGTGGAGAAGTCCCAGAGCTAGTTGTTTCACGCCCATCTCTTGAAGATATCTATCTTGAAATGATTGGGGGCACGCATGAATAAGATTCCTAGCGCCCTTTCATTAGGCATTCGACGCGGCAACCTAGAGATCCGACAGTTTGCTCGCCAGCGTGAATCTGTTGTCTTTACATTACTTTTCCCTGTTATTTTGCTTGCGATCTTTGGATCCGTATTCAAAGACACGATTGCACCCGGCGTAACATTTTCACAGTACTTTTTGGCCGGAATGATTGCCTCGGGCTTAGTAAATACAGGTTTCCAGGCACTGGCCATCACAATCCCTTTAGAGCGTGACTTCGGTGCGCTCAAGCGCTTGCGTGGCACACCAATGCCAGCATCTAGCTATTTCATTGGCAAAGCCATCCTGATATTTGTGAGCATGGTTATTCAAATTCTCTTACTTCTAGGATTCGGTATTTTGTTCTTTGGAGTTGAACTTCCAACCGATATCAATAAGTGGATAACTTTCACCTGGTTAGTGTTGTTAGGAAGTGCGTGCTCTACAGCACTTGGAATTGCATTTTCCATCGTTCCGAAAAGTGGGCGCGGGGCATCTGCAGTTGTCTCCCCCATTGTTATTATCTTGCAGTTCTTTAGTGGTGTTTTCTTTGTCTTTACTCAGTTGCCAACTTGGATGCAACAAGTTGCCGCAATATTCCCTCTCAAGTGGCTAACGCAAGGCATGCGTTCTGTGTTCTTGCCTGATTCTTTTGCTAGCCAAGAGGTTGCAAAGAGCTGGGAAACAGGCAGGACGGTAGTAATTCTTCTGGTGTGGCTGGCTATTGGAATCTTCTTTAGCGTTAGAAAGTTCAAGTGGGATCGTGATTAAGAAGGTTATTGCAGTATTTCTGGCCCTCTTGGTATGTGTGCCAGTTGCTGGTGCTGCACCTACAACTTCCTTGGCTAAAGCAAAGGCAAAAATCACTCCTTCGCCATCTCCGGTATGGCCACCAAAGGGGTTTATCAAAAGTAAAGATGGCAATACCTTCGCAAAAATTCCAACTGCAAAAGAGTTAGTGGGCTTAGCTTCTAACGACAAGGTGTTAACAAAGTCATTGGCACAAACCGTTGATGGTGTGCCAGTGTGTGAGAAATACTCGTGCGGGGCGGTTCAGGTTGCTTCTGTAACTGGCTGCACCTGGTGGGTTGTAACCGCAAGTGTAAAGGGGGTTACTTCTCCTGAGGATAAAACAATCAAGCTTTTTGGCACGGTTCGAACAACATTTGGTAGAACATGGTCAAAAAAATACACAACTATCTTGATAGTAAGCGGTGAACCAATCGAACTTGGTCATACCGTTTCAAACATTAAAGCGGTGTGCCGTAAAGATGTACCCGTAGAAACGGTTCCATCAACTACTTACACAATTGCTCCCTAGCGATTAGCTCCTGGAACCCACAACTGATCGCCAATTTCCTTGTTTGCATAACGTGCAAGAACGAAGAGAAGATCAGAACAACGGTTAAGGTATTTTGCAGTTAAAGGATTAACTCCTCCGCCAAATGAATGGATAGCGTTCCATGTGCGACGCTCTGCTCGACGAACTACTGTGCGGGCCACATGCAGGTGGGCAGCAGCAGCTGTTCCTGATGGCAAAACAAATGAACGCAATGATTCAAGATCAGCGTTGTAAAGATCGATTTGTTCCTCTAAGTATGTAACTTGGGACTCAAGAACACGTAGTGGTTCAAAAGCTGGTGCATCAACAACAGGCGTGCAAAGGTCAGCGCCAACATCAAACATGTCATTTTGAATGCGAACCAATAAAGCACGAACAGCGTCTGTTAATTGATCTGTTGAAAGCACAACACCAATAGCTGAGTTAGCTTCATCAACTGTGGCATAGGCTTCAAGACGAGGGTCATTTTTTGAGGTGCGACTCATGTCCCCAAGAGATGTAGTTCCGTCATCGCCAGTCTTTGTGTAAATACGCGTTAAATTAACCATGTGCCTAGCCTATAAGTAGACTGCGGCTATGGCATCCCACGATCGCTTCCGCATAGTTGGCGGAACCTCCCTGCGCGGAGAAGTCGCTGTAACAG
>Ga0209298_10000908_pt1 | contig 19789 bp, 13 predicted proteins | sample S_140806_EF_Meta_FD_187325 | JGI IMG/M metagenome (GOLD analysis project Ga0209298, IMG submission 187325) | Freshwater microbial communities from Lake Simoncouche, Canada to study carbon cycling - S_140806_EF_MetaG (SPAdes) (version 2) | ecosystem: Environmental > Aquatic > Freshwater > Lake ...
TGCAGAACAGAGCGAACGGATGGCGCTGGCACTGAGCCAGCGGGGCGTGCCGGTGGAGCTGCACCTGATTCCGGGGGAGGGGCACGGCTTCCGGGACCAGGCCACCCAGGTGCGGGTGCTCGAGGCCACCGAAGCCTTTTTCCGGCGCCAGTTCGGCCGATGACCCCCCTCCTGATCCCCTTGGCCACGGCGGGACTCGCCCTGGGACTCCTGCTGGGGCTGCAACAGATCGGCACGCTGGTGGGGCGGCTACTGCCGGTGCACCGCTGGGGAATCCCGGAGGCCCTGTTGGCCGGGGCGCTGGGCCTGCTGGTGGCGCCGGCGGGAGCGCTGCCCCTGATCCCCCCGGCGGTGATCGGCCTGTGGGACCAACTGCCGCTGATCCTGTTGACGCTGGTGTTCGGCACCCTGCTGATCGGCAAGCCCCTGCCGCAGCTGGCGGGCCTGTGGCGGCCCCTGTCGGCCCAGATGCTGCTGGCCCTCACCCTGGCCTTTGGCCAGTATCTGGTGGCTGGACTGGCGGTGATGCTGGTGCTGCAGCCCCTGCTGGGGGTGTCGCCGGTGATGGCCTGCCTGATTGAGGTGGCCTACGAGGGCGGCCACGGCTCGGCGGCGGCGATGGGCCCCACCTACGAACGGCTCGGGGTGGAGGGGGCCACGGCGCTGGGGCTGGCGATGGCCACGGTGGGGCTGCTGAGCTCCACGTTGGTGGGGGGAGTGGTGGTGGTGCTGGCGCGGCGGCTGGGCTGGCTGGCGACGGCAGAACTGGGGAACTCGGATCTGGACAACGCGGAGCAGGGACAGGGAAACGGGCCTGCGGGGGGGGCCGCCGTTGCGGTGAAGGGCCCGGAGCTGCCCAGGCAGCCGGCCGTCTGGGCGGTGAACCTGGCCCTGGCCGGACTGGCCGTGGCGATCGGCTGGCTGTTGCTGGCGGCGCTGCAGCTACTGGCGGCGCGCACGGGGGGGGGACTGGCGATGGTGGTGGACGTGCTGCCGGTGTTTCCCCTGGCGCTGATCGGCTCGCTGCTGGTGCGGCTGGTGTTGGAGCGCAGCGGGCGGGCGGCCCTGGCCAGCGCACCGGTGCAGAGCCGGATCAGCACCCTCTCCGCCGATCTGCTGATCGTGGCGGCCACGGCCTGCCTGGATCTTTCGCTGCTGGCCAGCAGCTGGCTGCCCCTGACGGTGCTGGCCCTGGCGGGGCTGGCCTGGAACCTGGCGGTGGTGCTGGTGCTGGGTCGGCGGATCCTGCCCAGCCCCTGGTTCGAGCGCACGATCCTCGAATTCGGTCAGGCCACGGGGGTGGCCGCCAGTGGTCTGCTGCTGCTCACCATGGCCGACCCCCACGACCGGAGCGATGCGCTCACCCCGTTCTCGATCAAGCAACTGCTGCTGCAACCCCTGTTAGCGGGCGGGGTGATCACCGTGGTGGCACCGCTGGCCCTGGACCGCTGGGGCCTGACGGCCTGGAGCGGCGTCTGCCTGGCCCTGGTGCTGCTCTGGAGCAGCCTGGGACTGGTGCTGGCCCGGCGCGCTGCCTAGGGTTTCCATCAACGCCTGGCCCGCCATGCCCGCCGTCCCCCTCAGTCCGGCCGAGATCGAGGCCATCCCGGAGACGCTGCCGCTCTGGACGCTCGTGAACGACAAATTGCACCGGGAATTTCGCTTTGCCGATTTCTCGGAGGCTTTCGGCTTCATGACCCGGGTGGCGTTAGCCGCGGAGGCTCTGGGCCATCACCCCGAATGGAGCAACGTCTGGAACCGGGTGGTGATCGATCTCACCACCCATGACACCGGTGGGCTCTCCAGCTACGACCTGGCCCTGGCCGGCCGGATTGATCAACTGGCTGCCGCGGCGATCCCAGGCCGTTGACGGGCAGGAGGGCCCTTACCGCACCATCGCCGCCACATTGCCCCCATCCACGGTGAGCAGGGCGCCGGTGGTGCGCGGCAGCTGGGCCAGGGCCACGAAGGCGTCGGCCACATCGCTGGCCTTCACTTCAGCCCCCAACAGGTTGCCGGCCATGTACACCTCCGGCGTCACACCGCGGGCCGCCGCCCGCTCGCGGATCATCGCCTCATCCAGCAGCCCGGAGCGGATCCGATCGGCGTTGAGACCATTGACGCGGATGCCGGCCGGCCCCTCCTCCAGGGCGTACTGACGCATCAAGGCCAGCAGGGCCGCCTTGCTGGTGCCGTAGGCGCCGAAATCGGGGCCTGGATTGAGGGCCTGCTTGCTGATATTGAACAGCAGCTGCCCCCCCAGCCGGGGCTGCTCGGGCCCCGGATCCTGGGCACGGAACAGGGCGATCGCCGCTTGGGCCACGTGCTGATGGGAGAAGAAGTTGAGCTCGAAGCTGGCCCGCAGGGTGGCGTCGGGCAGCTCGGCGATGCGGCCGCCCCAGGCGGCGCCGGCGTTGCTCACCACGATGTCGAGGCCACCGAAGTGGGCCGCCACCGCCTCGAAGGCGCGGCGCACCTGGGTCGGATCGGTGAGATCGCAGGCCAGGCCAAGGGCCCGGCTGCCGCAGCGACGCGCCACCGCCGCCGCCGCTTCGCCCTCCAGATCGACCACGGCCAGGTCGGCGCCCTGGGCGGCGAAGGCCAGGGCGGTGGCGGCACCAATGGCCCCGGCCCCCCCGGTGACCAGCACCACGGTGCGCGCCAGGGGCTTCTCCTTGGCCTTGCCGAGCTTGGCCTGCTCCAGGCTCCAATACTCCATGGCGAAGGTGTCGGCCTCCTGCACCGGCGCGAAGCGGCCGATGCTCTCGGCGGCCAGCAGCGTGGTGGCCCAGGTTTCAGTGATGTCGGCGGTGACGGCCGCCTCCGCCGCCGACTTGCCGCAACCCACCAGCCCCAGGCCGGGGATCGCCACCACCCGCGGCAGGGGATCGAGGGGGGTCTTGATGCCACCTACCCGAGCGTTCTGACGGGCAAACATGGCCCGGTAGTCGTCCGCATAGGCGGCGAAGGCCGGATCCAGGGCTGCGGTCCAGGCGGCGAGGGCGGCGGCATCGCCGGCGGCGGGGGCGGCGGGCAGCACCAGGGGGTGGGCCTTGGTGCGGATCACATGGTCGGGGGTGGCCACGCCGCGGCGGGCCCAGTCGGCCAGACGGGCGTCGTCGACCACGGCATGGGCCAGGGCCGTGGCGCGCAGATCGAGCAGCCAATGGGAGGGGGCGCCACTGGCCGCCGCGGCCCGGCCCAGGGCACCGCGCAGGCGCGGCAGCAGTTCCGCCGCCGCCGCCGGACGCTCCGGCAAGGACACCGGCTGCAGGACCCGCCTGCCGGTGGCCAGGTGCTCCTCGGCCCGCCGCACCAGCGCAATCATGCGGTCGTAGCTCTGCCGGGCCGTGGCGCCGAAGGAGAACAGGCCGTGCTGGAGCAGCACCATGCCCTCCAGCTCCACGCCGGTGGCGGCAGCGCGTTCCGCCGCCGCCTCGTAGAGATCCGCACAGGCCTTGGCCAGGGCGAAGCCCGGCATCACGTAGGGCACCAGCACCACCCGCTCGCCAAACACCCGGCGACAGACCTCCGCGGCCTCGGGCTGGTCGGCCAGGGCCAGCAGGGCCGAGGAATGGGTGTGGTCGACGAACGTATGGGGCAGAAAGGCGTGGAGCAGCGCCTCCACCGAGGGGTTGGGGGCCGCTGGATCGATCAGGTTGTTGCGCTGGGCCGCCACCATCGCCTCATCGCTGAGGGCCTCCAAGCTGCGCAGGGCCCGCAGGGGCTCCAGCCGCACCGCCGGATGGCCCGGGGGCTCGATCGTGGCCAGGTCCCAGCCGCTGCCCTTCACGCACAGCACCGGGATCGTGTCCCCGAGCAGGCCGGTGACGGTGGTTTTGACCGAGGTGTTGCCGCCGCCATGGAGCACCAACTGGGGATCGGCCCCCAGCAGGCGGGCCGAGTAGGTGCGCAGGGCCAGGTCGTCGCTCACCCCCTGGGCGCCGTAGTGAGCCACGGCCGCCGCGGCCTCACCCTCGGACCAGCGGTTGAGCACGGACATGGTTCGGCCGGGGCGAAGGCGGGCTGCCGAGGCTAGGTGTCGGCTGCACCGGCCTTCCGACCCCACGGCGGTGCTCACCATCACCTGGCCGCAAGGAGGCCTTGGGGCATAAAAAAGCTCCTATGGCGGCGGCTCAGGTGCATGGTGTTGTTGGGCGGGCTTTAACCGAAGCAGCTCGCTGATATGCATGCTCATACCTTCGCCAGTGGGGAACATGCGCACTCATCAAAGCCTTAAACATTCTGCCATGCGTTGAATAGCGGAGATGAAGTAGCTCGTGAACGATAACGTAATCCTGAAAGTGCTCATCCTGATCCAATAAGTCCGTAGCAAGGGTCACAGTTCCCGCCGATGAACAGGAGCCCCACTTTCTGCACATCCCCTGCACTCGAACAACCCTTGGATTGACCTTTAGCTTTACCGCCCAGGCCATCGTTCGCCTTCGCAAGTCCTGCGCTGGGTATTGCGTCGATTTCATTCACCGCCCCCCGCGAGCAACTGCCGCACGATGAGATCCACGACATGCGCCCGCTCCTCCTGCGCTAGGGCGAGGAGCGGCTTGTACAGCGAAGAACGCAGTCGACGTTGTTCATCAGCGTTGACAAGGGCATTCGGGAAACGTCCGAGCAGCTCCTCGGCCTCCTTGGCCAGCGCTATGGGGTCGATACCTGCCGTCTTGATGGCCTTCTCATCGCGCAGCACCCAGGCAACGGCGAAGGCACGGGCGGGAATGCCGCTTTCGCGTGCCGCCTTCATCGTCGCGTCCCTCTCAGTCGCTAGCGCGGCGAGGAGGTCCATCGCAGCGAGCCCGGTCGTGTTCCGGTTCTCAAGGTCTTTGAGGATTCGTTCGGCACGATCTTTAAGTGACTGGAGCACCGGCGCGGCGTCAGCGTTGTCGTCGATCTCCTGCTGCAAGCCGCGAACGAGATTGAACACCTTGCCTTCGTCGGAACCCTTGTCGGAGCGCAGGGCCTCAAGGGTTTTGACATCAAAGATGACGCTTTTGGTCAGGCGACCCAGGCCATCCTGCGTCGCGTTCTGTTCGACGAGCTGGCGTGTCTTGTAGGCGAGGTCTGCTACGAACCCGATCTTGTCAGCATAAGCGTTGCGCACGGCGGCGTAGAGCTGCGCCAGCCGCTTGAACGTGCCGATGTGATCAACGAGTTCCTTTGACGGTGACAGGATTTCCCAAAGGTTCTCGAGATCCTTGTAAGCCTCAAAAAATGCCTTTCGCGGTTCCGGCTCAAGGAATCGGCCATAGACAAGCCGTTCTAGGCGTTCGTCGTCATCGCCGCCTTCGCCGGCATCAAGATAATCGACCGAAGCCTTTGCGATCTTTTCCAGAAAGTCCATCATCAGGAGATCTAGATCCTCGATCACCCCGTCGACATCTGACGAGTCGAATTGCAGGGCCTTCTTCAGTTCGCGAAGCACACCGACAAAATCAATGACGAGGCCGATCTTCTTCTGAATGCCTTCTTTGTCGACATATGGCCGGTTAACACGGGCGACAGCCTGAAGCAGAACGTGATCCCGCATTGGTTTGTCGAGATAGAGGCAGTAGAGCAGCGGCGCGTCATACCCTGTGAGAAGTTTGTCAGTAACAATTAGGATTTTTGGGTCCTTGTCGGCCTTCTTGAACAGCAGGCGGACATCTTCCTCGCGTTCGTCACTGAGTTGCAGCTGGGCGACCAGCGGCCTATCCACCACGTCGGCGGCATTTTCCGTATAGAGGGCCTCGGACCATTCCGGCGGCAACAGCCTGTCGAGCGCCTGCTTGTATTTGGCGCAAGCCTCGCGATCGACCGCGACTACAATCGCCTTGTAGCCGAGCGGAAGCACGTTCTCCTTGAAGTGCTCGGCGACGAACGCCGCAACTTTTGTCACGCGATCATCTGCCTTCAAGAAGGCACGCAGACCTACGGCCCGATCCAGAACCTTGTTCAGCTCCTCGATGTCGGTCACGCCCTCGGCGGCGGCGAGCTCGAAGAACTCCTTGTCCAGCCGGTCAACCGGCACCGTCATCTCGCTTGGCGCCAGGACGTGCTTGATCGGCAGTGTGGTTTCGTCGGCGATCGATTCCTTGATCGAATATTTGTCGAGGTAGCCGGTTTCGTCCTCGGCGCCGAAAATCTTGAACGTGCCCGTTCCCTGTTCAGTGTTGGCAATCGGCGTGCCGGTGAAGCCGATGATCGTGGCGTTCGGCACCGACGCCATGAGATAGGTGCCCAGATCCTTTGCGACCGACCGGTGCGCCTCATCGATGAACACATGGATGTTGTCGCGGACGGACGAATCCTTTCGGATCGCTTCGAACTTATGGATCATCGCGATGATCAGGCCGCGAAAGTCCGCATCGAGCAGCTGTTGAAGCTCGGCCTTGGTGTTGGCCCGTTTGATGGCGATATACTGGTTCTGCATTTCTCCGAGTACGCGCTCGACCCAACCCTTCAACTGCCCTTCAAGTTCGGTTCGATCGACGACGAGGATCACCGTCCCGTTCTGGAAGCGCTCCTTCTGTTCGAGGATCAGCTTCGCGGCCGTGAGCAGCGTGAACGTCTTGCCGGACCCTTGCGTATGCCAGACGAGTCCGCGGGTCTTGGTGGGATCAGCGCAGCGGGCGACGATCGCATCGATGGCGCGACGCTGGTGCTGGCGCAGGATCGATTTCCGCGTCTCGCTGTCCTGAACGTAGAACAGAATCCAGTGCTGGAGCGTGCGCAGGAAATCCGTCCGCTCGAAGAACGCTTGCACCGCGAAGCGATAGGCCTCGTCCGGCGTCTGCTTCCAACGCGCCATGTCGCGGCGGGTGGCGTTCCAGGTGACGCCGTACCAATAGTCGAGCAGGTGCGTGACGTTGAAGATCTGCGGTGCGCCGATCAGTTCCGGCGTCTCGATCTCATAGCGGCGCAGTTGCTTGATGCCGCGCTCGATGGCGTCTCCGTCCTTCGGGTTCTTGTGTTCGACGATGCAGACCGGCACGCCGTTGATGAGAAACATCACATCCGCCCTGTTGCCCTTGCGGGCAGGCGGCTTCATCGTCCATTCCCACGAGACGTGAAACTCGTTGGCGCCGGGATGTTCGAAATCGATTAGCTGAACGCGGCGATGGCGCTTTTCGGCTTCGTCGTACCAGCCGCGTTCGCCACGCAGCCACATCAGCATTTCGCGGTTGCCATCGACCGTGGCCGGGATTGCGTCGAGCGTCTCGATGATTGAGCGCAGCGCATCGGCCGAAAGCCACGGATTGAACTCCGTCAGCTTTGCTTCGAGCTCGTCGCGCAGCAGCATGCCCGCTTCGCCGCCACGCTTCTGTCTCGCGACTTCCGGCGTGAGCGGCGTCCAGCCGATTTCGACGGCGTGCTTCACCATCGGAAACTGAACGGTGCCGGCTTCGCTGATCTTGAGGTCGCTCATGCAGCTACTCCTTCGAGCGGAGCCTCGCCGAGAACCGACAGATCGAGATCGACTACCCGGATTTTGCCGGTCATCAGCTTGTGAAGTAGCGCCTTAAACAGGTCTTCGAGCACGGCTCGCTTTCGCTGATGCAGGCTAATTTTCCGATCGATGGCGTCGAGAATTTCGACGATCTCGCGCTGTTCATCGAGCGTAGGCGGTATCAGAACAGGGAATGCCTTAAGCTTGGTGCTGTTGATGCACGCAAGATTGGTCGTCTTGTGAGCGACCTTGAGAAAGTAGGCTTTCCCATACGCGCTTTGCGCAAGGTAGGCAAAAAACTCAGGCAGAAGGCGCTTGCGATCTGGCCGCACGGCGAAAACGTGATTCTGGTGAACGCAGAGATCCAACTCGCCTCGCCAAATAAAGCCGCGTCCGAGTTTATCGAAGTCGCCGCCCTCCGTGAGAACTACATCGCCAGTTTGAAGGCGATAACGCTCAACCTCAGATCGGCGAATATGGATCACCTTCATCTCCGAGAGATCAAGGTGACCGTCCTGAACATTTGCGACACGAAGGTAAGGGACATCAACCATCTCGGCGTCCACGAATTTCCGACCCTTCGCGACGCCGGTCTGGACCGTGGCGCATTCATCCAAAGCTAGGGACAGCCACGTTTCTGGAACAACGCCGATTTCCGTTTCGATTCGCTGATCGCCCCGTAAACCCTTTGTGAAAAGATCACGCATCGCCGTGCGTTTCAACTCAGTGCCAACTGACATGGCCTCTTCACAGGCAAGGATCGAATTGTGAACGGTCCAAATTATATCTGCGATTTTCGACTGCTCTTCGGATGAAAAGGCAGGTAATTCGAATTCACTTATCCGGTGCCAAGACGTTCTAGGGTGCTGTGAACCCGTTGTGCCCGATATCGCGTGTTCAATGAATTCGCGACAGTGAACTACGCCAGTCAGAAAGCGGGGGTCGATTCCATCTTTTGCGCGGAGGACAAGAAGCTCGGTTGTGCAAACCCCGCCCTGCTCCGCAAGGATAGCTTTGTCGAGATAAGGGCGGAGTTTTCCATAAAGGACGTCGCCTTTTTCAAAGGCGAATTTTGAACTCTGGACATCTGCTGCCAAACCACCGCCGGCTCGGATGAATCGGCTGGATGCAACATGTTCCAAGCCAACATAGAGAGATTGTGGTTGATCGCGAGGGTCAACCTGGATGCCCACGAGATCGGCGATGTCCGACAGCGTGATGGTTTCAGGGGAAATGCTCATACCAGCGCTCTGAGCTTGAACAAAGCAGATCTCAGGTCTGCAGTTAGGCGGGTTTCCTCGGCGAGCACGTCATTAAAGCGATCAATCAAGCCGCTTAAACTGTCGCCGCTTTCTTCAGTCGCTTGTCCAACCCACCTGCTAGGGCCGAGATTGTAGTCTCCCTCTTCGGCCTGTTGTCGGGTAATGACCGCGATCTCACCATCAATAGGCTCGCCTTTTAGATAAGCCGCTGCGAGAGGGCGAATGGCGTCCTCGGGAATGTAGTTCTTCGGCTTACCTTTCTTAAGCCATTTACTGGCATTCAATAGGACAATCTTGTCCTTCCGAGATGCTGCCTTGCGCTTGTTCAACACCACGATCACGCCGGCGGCGTTGGTGTTGTAGAAGAGGTTATCCGGTAGCAGGATAACGCCGTCGATCAGATCGTGATCGACGAACCATTTGCGGATGTTGCGCTCCTTGTCCTCGTTTTTTGAACCGGAGCCCCGCGTGACCGCGCCGGTATCGAGAACAACCGCCGCGCGGCCGTTGTCGCCCAGACAGGCGATCGTGTGCTGAAGCCAGGCCCAATCGCCCTTGCCGGTGGTGACGCCGCCAGTGGTGCGGAAGCGATCAAACGGATCGTTAGCGAACACATCCGGCGCAAAGGGCTGGTTCCACATCGGATTGGCGACGACGATATCGTGGCCTCGCACCTTGCCTTCGTTGGTGCGGAATTTCGGATTGATCATCGTATCGCCGCGGGCGATCTCGATCTCCATGTCGTGGATGATGCCGTTCATCTGCGCGACGGCGTAGCTTTCGGCCTGAAGCTCCTGACCGGTGAGCTTCAAAGGCACCTTGGCAGTCGGATCGAGCTCGCGCGCGACGAGTTGCAGCTTTACCAGAAGACCCGCCGATCCGCAGGCATAGTCATGGCAATCCTCGCCGGGTCGGGGCCGCATGATATGCGCCATCAGGAAGCCGACTTCGGTCGGGGTGAAGAACTCCCCCGCGCTCTGGCCCGAACCTTCCGCGAACTTACGTAGCAGATATTCGTAAGCCCGTCCGAGAAAATCAGGCTGCACATCTGCCAATCCCAGCCGGTAGCGCGGATCGGAAAACGTCTCGACCACGAGGCGCAGCTTCGCCGGGTTGATGTCGCGTTCACCGTTCCGCTCGGCGGCGAAATCGACGACATCGATCACGCCGGAAAGCTGCGGGTTCTGCTTGACTACGGTGCGCACCGCCTTGGTGAGGTGCTCACCGATGTCCCTGGGCCTCGTGCTCTGCCCCTTGTCGTCTAGCGGCCATTGGATGGCTTCCCGCCCGCTGATCGCGCCCCATCGAGCTTCCGCCGGGAGATAGAAACGCAGGAGCGAGTGATCGCCCTCGGCAATCTCAAGCGCTGTATCGCGGTCGCCGTAGTCTTCCGCAAGGCGCGCGATCTCGTCGTCGAACACGTCGGACAGCCGCTTCAGGAACAGCAGCGGCAGCAGATAGTCCTTGAACTTTGGCGCGTCCTTTTCGCCGCGGATCGAGCAGGCGGCATCCCACAGCATTTGCTCCATGGGCTTGGTTGTGGGCGCTGCGGCTGTCCGGTGCTTTCTGGTTCGGCGGGCTGTCACTTGTTGTGCAGACACGACTGAATCGTCGTCCAACTCAGCCAGGTCAACGCCAACGGCCTCTGCGAGAGCTGCGATCGAGGCCAGCGCTGCCTTCTGGGGCTTGTTCACGCCACCCTCCCAGCGGTTGACCGTGGCGAACGAGACCCCCAGGCGCTCGGCGAGGGCCTCCTGGGTGAGGCCCTCGGTAGCCCGGATGGCCAGGAGAGCCGCAGGGACGGGAAATCGGTCTGTCATGTCTGCTATGTTTGCTATAGCTGCACGAAATGTCAACCCACCTCTGCCCGGTTGGGCGCGCCCCCAAGGGCGCCTGATCTGACTGAGGCTGATCCAAAACCTATTGCGCTACCAACTGGTACGGATAACCGCCCCTGGTCCGCCTGACACACCCCACTGGTGGTGTGCAACCCAGCCGAGACCGCTACTCTTAGTGTCGTCTCATTCGAGACCACCCGTGGACCATTCAAGGGCCGCGGGGCACTTTTCCATGAAAAAGGCCCAGGGAGTTCGCACCTCCATGAGCCTGTTGCCCGAAAGGGCGTTGATTTCCGAAACCGCTATCTCGCAGTTCCATGACCATTCAACCCCACAACAGGCCTCACCGCGAGGCATCTCGACACATTCCGAAAGGGGCCCCCGCCCCCTTGACGAATCCCAATCCGAAGGAGCCAAGTCAAGGTAACGAGGCCTCTGCTGAATGCCCGAGAGATTCAGGCTCTTCACCTGATCTGCCCAGCCAGAAGGATCAATTGAAAGCGAAGGCCCTGATCAGAGCACTCGAAAGCGGGCGGCCAAAGAGCATTGAACAACGCGTTGGATCAATCCTCAGCCATTATCCTTCAACCAGGGACTGCGACATTGATCTGCAACTTAAGTATTGGCACCTCTGGGATGGATGGGATGGGCATCCAATCAGCCCAAGTGATCTCAAGAAGAAGTTAACTCGACTCAACTCGATCATCCGGGTCCGCGCAAGAATTCAAAATAAGTATAGCCTATTCCAGGCAACTGAGAAAATCCGAAAGCGGCGGCGGACCTTGAGCGAAGAAGAGAGGCAGGTGGCGCTGAATTCACCAGATCGTTTTGATTATATCAGCGTCTTTGCCGATGAAAGCGGGAAAACGGGAGATTATCTGGTTGTAGGAGGGGTCTGGATTTCAGATCCTCGTGAACTGCTGCAGCTTGAGCAGGCATTGGCTGATTGGCGCAGTGCAAATCGGTTTGAATCTGAGCTTCACTTCAGCGAGCTCAAGCCTCAGAAGGTTGCTTTTTACCGAGAGGCACTGAATATAGTGCTTTCTGCTGCCCCCTCCATAGCATTTAAGGCACTCAAGCTCCCCAAGGCGGGATTATCAGACATCACTCATGCGCTTGATAATCTCTTTTATCACTATATCGTCAAGGGGGTAGAGCATGAGCACTTGACTAGCAGATGTGTCTTGCCGCGCCAGATCCGCTTTTGGAAGGATGCGGAACAGCCAGGCTCAGACTTGCTAAGGATTGCGAACATTCGTAATCGTGTTGCTCAGTATGGGCAGGCTTGCCTAGGCGGAAAACTTGCCATTGGTGAATTTGAGTGCAAGCCTTCCCACCAGTTTGCTGTGCTGCAGATTGCAGATCTGTTCGTTGGATCCGTAGGGCGTCTCCTAAATCCTGGGACCAATCGTAATCATAAAGATGAGTTTGCAGAGTATCTCCTTGAGAAGATTGGCATGGCTAAAGGACCTGAAGTGTTCTCGGAGGACAAGGACGTATCTGCTCTATTTAATTTGTAGTTTGCGCTCCCTGCTCAGCGGGAGCCTTTGTGTTCACGCTGGGTAGGTCGACGCTGTCCGATGCAGATCCGCCCATCGCGAAGGTGATCGATCGCCCCGCGGGCCGCCACCCCTGGCTCCACTGCCCTCCTGCAGATCCCAAGGGGTGATCACCAGCAGATCACAGGTAATGGGATGGTTCGTAATCGTTCCCAAATGAAAGGCCATGTCGCCTAAAAAACTGTCGTTACCAGCCTTCATTTCGATCTAACTATTGACTGCATCTGGCAACCCGCTCGCATCAATCATGGCAGCAAAGAGTGGAGATTGCCCCATCAAGATCGACTTCTCTGTTCTGGCTCAACTCCCCGGACCCGGCCCCTGCTGCTGCTGCGGCTATTGCTGCAGCATGGAGGCTGCGGTTTTCCCCTGCCATGCGGGCCCTTGTTGCCACCCCGGAGCTGATCGAGCAGGAGCTGCCCACGCCGGAGCTCCGCCCCCACGACCTGCTGGTGCGGGTGGAGGCGGTGGCCGTCAATCCCGTGGACACCAAAGTTCGCGCCGGCGTGGCGCCCGGCGGCCCGCCCCGGCTGCTGGGCTGGGACGGCTGCGGCGTGGTGGAGGCCCTGGGGGAGGCGCTGGTGAAGGATGGAAGCCGCTTCCAGCCCGGCGACGCCGTGATCTTTGCGGGGGATCTCAGTCGGCCGGGCTGCCATGCCGAATTCGTGGCGGTGGATGAACGAATCTGCGGCCGCCGGCCCCGCGGATTGGAGGCCGCCGCCGCCGCCGCCCTGCCGCTCACGGCCCTCACGGCCTGGGAAAGCCTGTTCGAACGGCTGGGGCTGGATCCCGAGGGGGCCAATGCCGGGAGCACCCTGTTGATCCTGGGCGGCGCCGGTGGGGTGGGGTCGATCGCGATCCAGCTGGCCCGTCGGGCGGGACTGGTGGTGATCGCCAGCGCCTCCCGGAGGGAAAGCCAGGTCTGGTGCCAGCAGATGGGCGCCACCCACGTGGTGGACCACAGCCAACCCCTGGCCCCCCAGCTGGCGGCCCTGGGCTTCGCCACGGTGGAGGCGATTGCCAACTTCAGCGACACCGATGCCTACTGGCCGGTGATGGCGGAGCTGATCCAACCCCAGGGCGCGATCGTGGCGATCGTGGGCAACCGCGCTCCGCTGGATCTCAACCTGCTCAAGGCCAAGAGCGCCAGCTTCCACTGGGAATTCATGTTCACCCGCCCCCAATTCGGCACCGCCGACCTCGCGGCCCAGGGGAGGATCCTCGATCGGATCGCCACTCTGGTGGAAGCCAAAGCGCTGCGCAGCACCCTCACCCGTTGCCTCAGCCCGATCAACGCCTCCAACCTGGCCCTCGCCCACGACCTGCTTCGCAGCGGCCGCACTCTCGGCAAGATCGCTCTGGAGGGTTGGAGCGCGCCGGAGCAAGCGACCGGGGCCTAAGGATGGGGGAGCCTGATCGCGCCGCCATGGACCGAGCACCCCGAGCATGGCGCCGCCCCGGGCCGCGGACGCTGGCCTTGATGGTGCTGGCGACCATCACGACGGGCAGCGCCGGTGCCCAGTCCGGCCAGGGCGCCGGTCCGCCATGGAAGGACTGCGCCTTCAATGACGTGCTGATCGGCTGCGTCGATCAGCAACTGCCGGACGGGATCCGCCTGGTGTGGAAGGACGGGCTGGCGATGACCTATCGGCAGACAGCGCCGGGCCAACCGGGGGCACCCGTCGATCTGAGGACTTAGGGGCCGCAGAAGATTTAGGGGACGGAGAAAAGTTAAGAGCCAAGCCAATGAAAAGCAAAAACAAGCCAACAGGAATAGCCCACCTCTTCCCCTCCTGGGATACCTCAATAACCCCGCCAATCTTTGTCACAAATGCTAAAATAATAATAAATACACCGGCCGATATTAAGATGGTTGGCAGCGGCGTAGTCTGAATTGCTTTAATTATAGTTTCCATGGTGGTTCGCGATGGAGGCATGCCCGGATACCTCACATTATATTACACGATTCTTTGCCTCTGGCTCGCCGAACCTGGGGACAACTGGGCCTGGCCCAGATGGCTGAACTGGCCCCCAGAAGATCCAGCCGGGCGTGAAGGGGATCGCTTGTTCAAAAAGGCGGGCCCTTGATTGTCCAGCAGCCCGCCAACCCTGGCTCAACTGGACAGCTGCAGGTCCCAAGGGGTGATCGCCAGCAGATAGTCGGCCATATAGTGGTCGGTAATCGTTCCAAAATCGCGGTCGTGGATGTCGTCGGCGATGCCGTCCTTCACATCGAGGAATTGCAACCACAATCCCGGCTCACGCACGATGCTGCGATCCTGATTGATGTGCACATAGGAGCCAACATGACTATAACCACTCGCCCGTGATGGCATCCTTGTCACGATATCGTTGTTGTTCTGGAAGCGATAAAAGCGCGCCTGGGCCCGGACATTAAACACATCGGCCGTTTTCGGTCGCATCACCCGCGGCTGGCCAAAGGTGTACACGCCCGTGAAGCCGACGTCACGATGAATGAGTTGTGCAGCGGCCACCGTGGCCATGGCCCCTCCGAGGCTATGGCCGGTGATGAACAAACCCTTGGGATGGGAGCTCGTCTCCCGAAGCCTCGCCCGCGTGAGCTGGTAATGGGCCAGCAACGAGGGCCAGAGGCGATCCGTAGCATCAAAAAAGCCCCGATGAAAGCTGCCAAACAGGGCCACTTTGGGGATCATATTAAAATTATCCAACCAGTCTCTTGGTTCATCGGTTCCGCGAAAAGCGAGGGCAAAATAGTTGTCGTGTTCGATCAAGACCGCCGAAGCGCCGTGGTCATGAAACGGCGTGACAGCCAGGACGCCGTCGTCGTCTGCCTTCAACTCGGCCAGAATCTTGACCGCATCCGGTGAGCCATCGGGAAGGCGGCGATAGGCCGCCTCGGAAAAGCGAGCCATCCAATAAGCCGTTCCCCCATTGAGGCCCACCCGAAACGGTTCCAGTGTGTGGCCGGCGGGTGCAGGGACTATCGTGGCAACCATGGCGGAAAGGCGTGAGGAGCGGCCCAATGAGATGGGCTACTTGGTTCTAGCCCAACTCCCTGGATCCGGCCGCTTCTGCTGCAGCATGGAGGTCGCGGTTTTTCCACACCATGCGGGCCCTAGTTGCCACCCCGGAGCTGATCGAGCAGGAGCTGCCCACCCCGAAGCTCCGCCCCCACGATCTGCTGGTGCGGGTGGAGGCGGTGGCCGTCAATCCGGTGGATACCAAAGTGCGCGCCGGCGTGGCACCCGGCGGCCCGCCCCGGCTGCTGGGCTGGGATGGCTGCGGCGTGGTGGAGGCCCTGGGGGAGGCGCTTGTGAAGGACGGGAGCCGCTTCCAGCCCGGCGACGCCGTGATCTTTGCGGGGGATGTCAGTCGGCCGGGCTGCCAAGCCGAATTTGTGGCAGTGGATGAACGACTCTGCGGCCGCCGGCCCCGCGGACTGGAGGCCGCCGCCGCCGCCGCCCTGCCGCTCACGGCCCTCACGGCCTGGGAAAGCCTGTTCGAACGGCTGGGGCTGGATCCCGAGGGGGCCGATGCCGGGAGCACGCTGCTGATCCTGGGCGGCGCCGGGGGCGTGGGGTCAATCGCGATTCAGCTGGCCCGTCGGGCGGGGTTGGTGGTGATCGCCAGCGCCTCCCGGCCCGAGAGCCAGGCCTGGTGCCAGCAGATGGGCGCCACCCACGTGGTGGACCACAGCCACCCCCTGGGGCCCCAGCTGGCGGCCCTGGGCTTCGCCACGGTGGAGGCGATTGCCAACTTCAGCGACACCGATGCCTACTGGCCGGTGATGGCGGAGCTGATCCGGCCCCAGGGCGCGATCGTGGCGATCGTGGGCAACCGCGCTCCGCTGGATCTCAACCTGCTCAAGGCCAAGAGCGCCAGCTTCCACTGGGAGTTCATGTTCACCCGCTCCCAATTCGGCACCGCCGACCTCGCGGCCCAGGGGAGGATCCTCGATCGGATCGCCACCCTGGTGGAAGCCGAGGCGCTGCGCAGCACCCTCACCCGTCGCCTCAGCCCCATCAACGCCGCCAACCTGGCCCTCGCCCACGACCAGCTGCGCAGCGGCCGCACCCTGGGCAAGATCGCCTTGGAGGGGTGGGGCGCCCCCGAGGGATCGGACGGGGCCTGAGGATGGGGGGCCCCATCGCACCGCCATGGACCGAGCACCCCGAGCACGGCGCCACCCCGGGCCGCGGACGCTGGCCTGGGTGGTGCTGGCCACCATCGCGACGGGCAGCGCCGGCACCCTGGCCGGCCAGGGCCCTGGCGCTGTCTGGAAGGACTGTGCCTTCAACGACGTCCTGATCGGCTGCGTCGATCAGCAGCTGCCGGACGGGATCCGCCTGGTGTGGAAGGACGGGCTGGCGATGACCTATCGGCAGACAGCGCCGGGCCAACCGGGGGCACCCGTCGATCTGCGGGATCAACTGGGGGCACTCTGGCGGCGGCAGGTGCTGGCCCAGGGCAACACCGTGCTCACCAACCTCGCCAGCGGCGCCCGCATCGTCGTGCCGCTCCGCTTCCCCTGCCCCGCACCGCTCAAGGGGGAGGTGGGCTACTGCCGCCCCTGACCCCGCACCGCCACCAACACCCGATGGCGGGGATCGGCCGCTTCCCGCCGCACGCCGTGGAAACCGGCTGCCTGCAGGGCGGCGGGGAAATCAAGGCGGAAGTAGTCCTCCAGGTAGGGCTCAGTGCTCTTGAGCAGGGTGGCCACCGGCGCCGGCAGGCGGCGGATCACCTCCGACTCCGGGTCCTGATCCACCACGGCGATCACCCCGCCGGGCCGCAGCAGCCGGGCCGCCTCCGCCAGCACGGCCTGGGTGGCGTCTTGGGGCAGCTCATGGCAGACGAACTGGAGCGTGATCAGGTCGTAGGCGCCGGGCTCCAGGCCCGTGGCTTCGGCGGCGGCATGGTGCCAAGCGGCGATCGGGGGTAGGCCGGCCCGGAGCTCCGCCTCCCGCACCCGGGCCACCGCCAGCATCTCGGCCGATAGGTCCAGACCCTCCACCAGCACCGGCTCGGCCCCCGCGCCGTTGGCCTCCCGGCGCTGCCGCTCCACCAGCCAGTCGCGCAGGGCGAGGGTGCCCACTCCCACCGAGCAGCCCAGATCCAGGGCGCGGCCCACGGGGCCCGACAGGCTGGGTTCAATCGCCGCGAAAATCGCCTGCCGCAGCCGCCCCTGGGCCACGACCGGAGCGAGCTCGAGCTCCCCGGGCCACACCCGCAGGGCCATGGCATCGGTGGCCTGCTCGGCCTCGCAGGCGGCGGCCCAGCAGAGGTTGCCCTGGTCGTAGGCGTGGAAGCGGGCCCGGTAGTAGGCGGGAGGGCTCAGGGCCGGATCGCGGCTGGCGGCCAGCAGGGGCTCGGCGGCCTGCCGCAGGGCCTCCCGCCGCTCCCGCCAGGCGATGCCCCGTCCCACGGCCGTGCGGATGATCAGGCGCCGCGCCTGCCAGAACAGAAGCTGCCGCAGGGGCTCCACCGCCAACACCCGATTGATCAGCCAGCCGAGCGGATGGTTCGATTCCACCCAATTGGGGGGCGGGGAACTGGCGGGCAGGGCCGGGGTCATGGCAGGGGAGAGGGAACGTCAGGGGCCACGAGCTGCCGCAGCCACTGGACGGTGACCCGATCACTCCAGCAGCCCGCGGGGCCATCGCCCACCCCATGAAAACCGTTGTGACCACCGCGGTGCGGCAGCAACACCTCCACCCCAGGCAGGCGGGCCTGCGCCACGGCGGTGGCGGCCGCCACCGGCACCCAGGGATCGTCCTGGGCATGGACGATCAGGGTGGGCGGCAGGGGCGGGGAGCGCCGCAGCAGCTTCGGCAGGGGGCTCGCCTCGGCGTAGTAGTGCTCCACGGAGCGGTACTGCCAGCGCGGCGCCGTGATCAGGGCGTCAAAGTGCCGGATCGTGGTGGCCCGGCGGGAACCCGTGAGGGCGCGGCGCTCGGTCTCGCTCACCCCAAAGGGATCGGCCAGGGTTTGGCGGCAGAGGCGCCGCACCAGCCAGCGCTGATAGGGGCGATTGCGTCGCTGCTCGATCTGGACCATGGCGGCCTCCAGATCCAAGGGACTGCTGAGGCAGACGAGACCGTCGAGCCGCCCCTCGGCGAGCACCAGATTGAGCAGCATCGTGCCCCCCAGGGACAGGCCCACCGCCAGCAGGGGCCGCCCCTGGGCCAACGTCCGTGCCCGCTCCAACACCGGCAGCAGGTCGCTGTTGCACTGGGCGGCATAGGTGCCCCGCGCCAGCGGCCGGCCGGCCCCCGCCCCCCGCAGATTCAGCCGCAACACCGCCAGGCCAGCCTGGCGCAACGCCAGGGAAAGCCGGCGGGGACCCACCCCATCGGCGGCGCCCCCCAAGCCCGGCAGCACCAGCACCAGCGCCAGGGGGTCAGGCCGCTCCGGTGGATCCAGCCAGCCCAGCAGCCGATCCCCCTCTCCCACGTCCAACAGGATCGCGTCGCCCCCTACGGGCGGCAGCCGCGGCCGCCGCACCGTGTCCCGGATGGTCTGGAGGTCGGGCCCCAGCCAGGGGAAACGCTGCCGGAAGAGCTCGACGGAAGCTCCGGGGGGAAGGATCATCCGCGCCCCTCAGGCTTTGAGACCCATCCTGGCGTGCCGTGCAACACCAGGGAGCGGGATCCTGGCTTTCTAGCTTGAGACCACCTTCGCCATCCCACCGTGGTCATTCGCACCCGCCTGGTCGAACTCTCCTGCCTGGAGGCCGTGGCCTACCGGCAGAAGCTGAGGGGGGGCCAGGCGGGGGTGGTGATCCTGCGCCATGACAGCGCCCAACCGGGGCTGGCCCTGTTGAACCACCGCAGCGGCGAAGCGGATCTGGCGGCCCACACCCCGGCCGATCTGTTTCCGACGGAGGCCTTCCAGGAAGCCCTGGAGCTGACCGCCGGGCTGCCCTATTCGAGCCGGGGTCCGGTGCGCAGTCCCGCGGCGGTGACCGGGGCTGCAGTAGCCGAAGCAGCCGCAACCCCAGCGGCCCCCAGTCCCCTGGATGAGGAGCACAGCGCCGAAGAGCTGGCCACGGTCAACAGCGCCGACTACGCGGCGATCGTCAAGGCCTACACCAACAAAAAGGGCGAGATCTCCTACGAGCTGCTCAACAAGGCCCTGATCCAGGCGGCCCGCTGCAACCCCTACGTGGCCGAAATGGTTGGCCGCAAAGCCACGCTCGAAGAGATCCGCGACCATGTGGTGAAGGCCAACTTCGAAGCAGTGACCGGCAACCGCTCCCTGAGCCTGGCGGAAGTGCACCGCATCTTGGAGCTGCTCGATGAAGTCAGCCCCCGCTCGGTGCTGCGGGATCTCAATGACGACCTGCGGAAGATGTTGGCTTAAGAGGGGCCTGATCTCCGCACCTAAACTTGGGTTCCAACAAAGAGCCCGATGCTGGCTTCAATGGTGACCACAGGCCAGACCCTGCCGGGGCACACTTACGGTTAAAGGATAGATGCGTAAATTGTGCAGGCATGCGGAGCAATCTGTTCCTCAATATAGACATCACATCAGCACAATTCAGACACACTTCAACGTTGAAACCACGCCCCCTACGCATCGCCAGTGGAGTGAGCTTCGACATAATCCTTCAACACAGCATCCATACGAGCTTGCCAACCAGCTCCAGAAGCCCTGAAATAGTCAATAACTTCAGGACTATATCGGATTGAAACCAGCTGCTTTTTA
>Ga0209298_10000910_pt1 | contig 19781 bp, 18 predicted proteins | sample S_140806_EF_Meta_FD_187325 | JGI IMG/M metagenome (GOLD analysis project Ga0209298, IMG submission 187325) | Freshwater microbial communities from Lake Simoncouche, Canada to study carbon cycling - S_140806_EF_MetaG (SPAdes) (version 2) | ecosystem: Environmental > Aquatic > Freshwater > Lake ...
AAAAAATTGTAAAAATTATAAAAACAAAAATTATCTTAAAAAAAAACTACTATTTAGAAAATTTAAAAACAGAGATAAAAAAATATAAAAAGAAAAAAAAATTAAATTTTTTATATTTAGCAGGATTAATTTTTGATAAAAAACTTAATAATTATTCACTAATCGAAATTCAGTCGATTAAAAATTTTTTTAATAAGATTTCAGACTTGAAAAAAAGAAGTAAAAAAAAAATAAATATTATAATTAGACTTCATCCTGCAGAAAATAAAAAAAAATTTTTATTATATTTTTCTACTAATAAATTTAGAATTTCATCAACAAGAAAGTTAATAAAAGATTTGCTTTGGAGCAGTCATGTTTTTGGGGCTAACACATTTGCTATGCATGTAGCAAAGAATTTAGGTCTAAAGACTTTTATCTGTAAAGATAGTAAAAAAAATCAATTTTTAAATGAAATTAAAATGATTAAATTAAATTAATATATAATAAAATTTTTAATGATAAAAACTTTAGTTATTGGTCTAGGAAAAGTTTCGCTAACTAATAATATTAAGATAGACAGCTTAAGTCTTAGTTCTCATTGTGGTTCACTTCTTAATAAAAAAAATTTTAAAATTGTAGGAGCTGTTGAAAAAAAAAATAATAAAATTAAAATATTTAAGTCATTTTATAATTGTGAATGTTTTAATTCAATTAAAGCAGCGATGAAAAAGACACAGCCAAACTTGATTGTTATATCAACCCCAACAAATTCTCATTTAAAAGTTGTAAAAGAGATAATTTTTAATAGATCAAAAAATTTAAAAGTAATTTTATTCGAAAAGCCAGTTGGATCAGGATTAAGACAAATTAATACAATCAAAAAATTATTTAGTAATTTAAGAATTAAAGTTTTCGTAAACTATTCAAGAGATTACGAAAAAGCTTTCATCAGATTGTCAAATTTTTTCCACAAATCTTCTTTTTTTGAAGCCGAGGTTTCCTATAGTGGTGGATTTATTAACAATGCAAGTCATTTTATTAGTTTGTTTATAAATTTTTTTGGAAAGATTAAAAAAGTTTCTATTTTAAAAAAAAAAAAATTAAATGAAGATTTATTAATTAAATGTATTTTGAATTTTAAGAATTGTCAATTATTTATAAAAAATAATAATAAAAAAGATTTTCATTCTTTTTTTATAAAATATAATAATAAAGTTTTAATATCATATTGCAATAAAACGGAAAGTATATTTACCTATAAAAAAAACTTTTTCAAAAAAATAAAAAACAATTTAAAAAAAGGGCACTCAAATATTTATAATGAAATTGAAAAATATTTTTTCAATAAAAATTATTATATTTGCTCGTTAAATAAAGCGCATTATGTTCATAAAGTTATTAGAAGATGTATTAATTCGTAAATTTATACTGATCATTGAAAATTAATTTGTAAATTTACTAATGTTGAGAAATTAGGTATATTTTATAAATTAGATTTGAATGATCACATTTAGCTAAAATTTTGTACGAAGAAAGTTAAATAAATTTGTAAATGATTTAAATAATAGTTTTAATCTTTTTAAGAAAGTAAATATGAAAAATAAAAATATCGTAAATTGCAATTTCAAAGTTTTTAATACTTATGATAGTAGAGAAATTAATGCAGCATTAAATGTAATTAAATCTGGAAATTTATCGTCTTTTATTGGCAACCAAGAGCACGGTTTGAAAGGAGGAAAGTACGTTGAGAAATTTGAAAAAAAACTCCAATCTTTTTTTAAAGTTAAATATGCAATAACAGTTAATTCTTGGACATCAGGTTTGATCTGTGCGATTGGAGCAATTGGAATTGAACCAGGAGATGAAGTAATAGTTCCTACATGGACTATGACAGCTTGTGCAGCAGCAGTTTTGCATTGGAATGCAATTCCAGTGTTTGCAGATATAGAGGAGGATACATTTTGTATTTCTGCGAAAACAATAAAAGAAAAAATATCAATTAAAACAAAAGCTATAATAGTTGTTGATATCTTTGGTCATCCTGCAAATTATCGAGAAATAAAAAAAATAGCTAAAAAATATAACTTAAAAATTATTTGTGATGCAGCTCAATCACCAGGATCTAAATATTTAGGTAAATTTTCGGGAACTACTGGTCATATTGGAGGATTTAGTTTTAACTATCATAAACATATTCATACCGGAGAGGGTGGGGCTATAGTTACAAATAGTAAGATTTACGCAAAAAAAATGAAATTAATAAGAAACCATGCCGAAGCAGTAGTATTAAACGACTCTAAAAAAAGTGACCTTGTTAACATGTTAGGTCATAATTTTAGAATGGGAGAAATAGAAGCTGCAATAGGTATACAGCAGTTAGCTAAATTAAATATAATAATTAAAAAAAGACAATACATTGCTAAATTATTAATAAATAAATTGTCAAAATTAAAATATATTAGACTGCCGGTTATTAAAAAAAATTGCACACATGTTTTTTATGTTTTTTCTATAGTATTGGACGACAAGATATTGAATAAAAGAGACGTTATAATTAATTTATTAAAAAAATATGGACTAGCAAAAATTGGCAAAGGATATCAAAACCTTCATCTTCAACCAATTTATCAAAAAAAAATATGTTATGGGAAAAAAAATTTTCCATGGAGTTTATCAAAAAAAAAAATAAATTATAATAAAGGAATTTGTCCTATTGCAGAAAAGTTACATTCAAAATCATTTTTATCATTTGGTATATCTTTTTACGATTTAAATAAACAAGATGTTCTTAATATTTTTATGATTTTTAAGAAAACATGGGGTAAGATAGGTTTGTTGTAGTAAATATTGATTAGCAGATTTATGTATAAAAAATTTTTTTTAGGGAAAAATATCTTAGTTACTGGAGGGACTGGCTCTTTTGGACAGGCTTTTACGAAAGTAATTTTAAGAAATTACAAACCAAAAAGATTAATAATTTTTTCAAGAGGCGAAGCTAAGCAATTAGAAATGGCTTCGAAATTTTCCCAAAATAGATACAAATGTTTAAGATATTTTATCGGAGATGTTAGAGACCTAGAACGTTTAAAAATTGCTATGAGAAATGTTGATTATGTAGTTCATGCGGCAGCAATGAAACAAGTGCCTGCATCTGAATATAATCCGATTGAATGTATTAAAACGAATATAACTGGTGCACAAAATATTATAATTTCTTCAATTGAGAATAGAGTAAAAAAAGTACTAGCCTTATCGACAGACAAAGCCGTTTCCCCCGTTAATTTGTATGGTGCAACTAAACTTGTATCAGATAAATTATTTATTTCTGCGAATAATCTATCTGGAAATCAAGGACCAATTTTTTCTATTGTTCGTTACGGAAATGTTTATGGCTCAACAGGATCCGTTGTACAAATATTTAAGAAAATTATGTGTACAAAAAAACCTTTTCCAATAACAGATAAAAAAATGACAAGATTTTTTTTAACTTTAGAAGAGGGAGTAAATTTTGTAATAGAATCATTCTCTAAAATGATAGGAGGCGAAATTTTTATTCCTAAAATTTTTTCTATAAAAATAACTGATTTAGCAAGATGTTTAGATCCAAATAGGTCTCTTGATATTATTGGCTTAAGACCAGGAGAAAAAATTCATGAAGTTATGACCAGTAAAGATGATAATCGATCTTTAATAGAATTTAAGAATTATTATAATTTAGCATCAAGTTCAGTTTATAAAAATTTAAATAAATTTTTAGTTAATAAGAATAGAGAAAAAGGAAAATTTGTAAATGAAAATTTTGAATTCTCTTCTGAAAAAAATAAATTTTTAAATGATAAAGAAATTAAAAAGATGATTAAGAGTGATATGGACTTTTAGAGTTTCTAAAAATTTAATACATTAAAAATGAAATTAATTCCTTATTCAAGACAATATATTAACAATAAAGATATTACAAATATTACAAAAATTTTAAAATCTGATTATTTAACAAAAGGTTCACAAACAATAAAATTTGAGAGCGGAGTAAAAAAAAAAATTAAATGCAAATATACATTAGCAGTTATTAATGCAAGTTCAGCTCTAATTTTGGCATGTAGGGCTTTAGAATTAAAAAAAGACCAATACCTTTGGACCACCGCAATTACTTACGTCGCTTCAGTAAATTGTGCATTGCACTGTCAGGCCAAAATAGATTTAGTTGATATCGATTATGCTGACAACAATATTTCTATTGATCATCTAAAAAAAAAATTAATTATAGCAAAAAAAAAAAAATTAGTTCCAAAAATTTTAGTAATTGTGCATTTGTCAGGATTCCCGTGTAAACTAAAAGAAATAAAAAAATTATCAAAAAGATATAATTTTAAAATTATTGAAGATGCTTCACATGCATTTGGTTCCACTTACTTTGGATCGCCTATAGGAAACTGTAAGTACTCAGACATTACAATATTTAGTTTTCATCCTGTAAAAGTTATTACAACAGCAGAGGGGGGCATAATTTCTACTAATAATAAGGAGATTTATAATAAGATTTATATGATGAGAGAGAATGGTCAGGTGTTGAAAAAAAAAATTAATTATAATTTTTTATATGACATTAAATTATTAGGTTACAATTTTAGAATTAATGAAATTAATGCTTCTCTTGGTATTTCACAACTAAGACAAACTAATGATTTTATAAAAAAAAAAATGCTTTTAGCAAAAAGATATTATAAACATTTATCGCAAAAAGAAATTACTCTTCCGTTATTAAAAAAAAATTATTTTAGTTCATGGCACTTATTTATTATTAAAATAAATTTTAACTTATTGAAAATAGATAAAAATCAATTTATTAAAAAATTAAGAGACAGGAAAATATTTGCAAATTTTCACTATATTCCTTTATATAAATTTAGTTTTATTAGTAGATTCTTAAAGATAAAAATTTTAAAAAATTCGGAAAAATACTTTAAAGAAGCAGTTTCTTTGCCACTTTTTCCACAGATGAGTAAAACCGAACAAAATTATGTGATAAATAAAGTTAATTCTATAATTAAAAATAATAGAATTATTAATAAATAAAGAACTCTACTTTTTTAAGTTCATTTTATGGAAAAAATTACTGTTTGTGTAACTACTTATAATAGACTGCCTATGTTAAAGTTGCTTATTGCTTCAATTTTAAATCAAACTTTTAAAAATTTTAAGATTTTAATAGCTAATGATTATTTAAAAAAAAAAATTACACATAAAGATTTAGGAGTTGCATCTGAAAAAAATATCGTAATTATAAATAATAAAAAGAATCTCGGAGAAAACAAGAATATGAATTCTCTTTTAAATAAAACAAAAAGTGAGTGGTTAGTCTGGTTATCTGATGATGATTTAATAGATAAAAACTTTTTAATGTTTCTTTATGAGGGGGTAAAGAATTGTGAAAATTGTATAGCTAGCTATTCTGATTACAAATTTATTAACAAAAGTAAAAAAAAATTATTTTTAGGATTTTCAAATATTTATTATCAAAAATATTCTTATTATGATTTTTTATATAATTATTCAAAAAAAAATATAAGATTAATCGGATCCTATGGTTTAATTAAAACAAGAATATTAAAATCAATTAATGGAATTATTCCAGTTGGAAATTCCTTAAAAATAAGTAGAGATAATTGTTCGGGCATATATCCTTATAGTGACAATTTAATGCCCATAAGATTAAGTATTTATGGTAATATTTCTTGGGTAAACTGTAAATTGTTAGGAATTAGGCAGCATAAAGAATCCGCCTCATATTCTTCTGCAGATTTAGAAAATTTTATCATATGTGGGAGAGACTTTATTTCTAAAATAAAACACAATATCAAAAAAATGAATAAAAAAAAAAAAGATAATATATTATTTTATTTTATATACTGGATAACTTGTGTAGAATTAGCTGTTCTATTGAAGCAAAAAAATTTTTTTTATTTAAAAAATATTAAAATTTGTTTAAGTAATATTTATAATAATATATATAAATTTGGTTTTAATTATAAAATAAAATTTATATTTTTTTTATTTTTAAAAGTATTATTATTTCCTATTAAGTATCTAGTCTTTAAAAATGAAGCAAGCACCTAAAATTATATATTTTAAAAAAATCCCAGCAAATAATGGAGACTTATACGTAATTAAGGATTCTGATCTAACAAAGTTTTCAATCAAAAGAGTCTTTACTGTGGTTGCTAATAAAAATTCTATCAGAGGTAAGCATGCTCATAAAAAATGTATTCAGATACTTAATTGTCCTATCGGAAAGATTAAAATAGAATGTATAGATAAACATAAAAAAAAAAAATTTTTTTTATTAAATAATCCCAAAATTGGTTTAATCGTATATCCTATGACTTGGTGCGTACAAAAATATCTTTTAAAAAGATCATTATTAGTTTGTTTGTGCAACAAAAAATATAGTGAAAATGATTACATAAGAAGCTTTAAAAATTTTCTTAATTACTAGCTTATTTTTTTATCTCAATTGATTTAAAGTTTTTTTTAATACTTTTATTATTTTAAAGACTTTTGTGTTCGTTAGCTCCGGATACAACGGAAGAGAAAATATTTCTTTCGAAAGCGACTCTGTTTTACCTAAGCAATTGCATTTTTCACAAACATAATTACTATAAGCCTGCATTTTATGATTTGGATATTTATAATGTATTTTTATTTCAATTTCTTTTCTAACACTTTTTATAATTTCATCCCTTTTTTGATGCCTCACAACAAATAAATGATACACATCAAAAAAGTCTTTCCTTCTTCTAGGAAGAGTAAGTCCGATGTCTTTTAAATTTGAAAAATATATTTCTGCTATTTCTCTTCGTCTTTTAATATCTTTATCTATTTTATTAATTTTTATATTAAGAATTGAAGACTGTATTTCACTTAACCTTGAATTAGTTCCGTTTTCATATGAATAATATTCATTATAGAATTGTTTTTTTGGATTATAGCTTTCTATTCCATAAAATCTTATCCTTTTTGCTTTTTTATATAGCAATTTATTATTAGTCGTCAGAAATCCACCATCGCCATATGTGCCTAGTATCTTAGTCGGATAAAATGAAAAACATCCAAAAGTTCCAAAATTTCCAACAACTTTATTTTGAAACTTAGCGCCAAAAGATTGCGCACAATCCTCTATAATATCTATTTTATATTTTTTTGATAATTTTAATAAATTATTAATATCACAAGCTTGACCATAAAGATGAACCACTACAATTGCTTTGGTATTTTTTGTAATTTTTTCCTCTATTTTATTAGTATCTATTAAGTAATCATCATTTACATCTACAAATAAAACTTTTGCACCCGTGTTTTTAATTGCCGCTACTGTAGGAATGGCAGTATTAGATACAGTTATAACTTCATCATTTGCACCTATATTTAAAGATTTTAGAGCTATATAAATAGCATCTGTTCCAGAATTTAAAGCTATACCAAATTTTGATTTGTTTTTTTTAGTAAAATTTTTCTCAAATAATTTTATTTGTTCCCCAAAAATTAAATTTCCACTTTTGAAAACGTTGTCAATATTGTTAATTATTTTTTTTCTTAATTCTTTATATTCGATTCTATAATCCCAAAATTTAATCATGAGATAAAATTTTATTAAGTTTGTCTATATTCATAGTAGAATTTAGGGGTATATTTATTTTTTTTTTTGCGTAAATTTTTTTTATTTTCTTGTTTCCTTTTACAAATTTATAAATTGTTTTTCTTTTTCCACCTAAGTTAATTATTCCTTTATACTCTAGTATTCTCATAAGTATTTGCGCTGCTTCTTTGTGATAAATGAAGTTGGTATATACATCTGCAAAAGCCTCTTTATGAACAAATGGTTTTTCAGTCATAGACGCTCTTAAAATGAGACTATTTTTATACATTTGCACTGAGCATTCGCCACCCATTTTTGACAAGGCGTAATTATTAATAGGATTTACAGGGTCATCTTCTTTGTAAGAGCCATCTTTTGCTGGATATACATAACCAGTAGAAAAATAAATTAATTTAATATTAAACTCTTTACAGATTTTAGTTATATTTGCTGTTCCAATAATATTTATATCAATACTTTTAATTATATTTTCATCATGAAGTTTCATTGGCCTAGATAAAGCAGCTAAATGAATAATAATATTAGGTTTGTAAGTTTTTATATATTCCCTCATTTGATTAATTTTTAGAATATTAAAAGATTCTTTCTTTGGAAATAAAAGTTTATGTTTTGTTTTTATTGTTTTTAAAATTTTACCGAATCTACCGTTTCCTCCAGTAATTAAAATTTTATGATAATTTTTTTTTAACACTTTGACTAATTGCTATATTTATATTAATCGTACACAATCATATTATCATAATTTTTTTTATTTAAATAAACTTAAAAATATAAACAATTTTTCTAATGAACATTATAGTTTCGGGAGGTTTAGGCCATATAGGCTCTTTATTGATAAAAAAACTGCTATTAAATAAGTCAACTAAGAAACTAATTGTAATTGATAATATATCAACACAAAGATATTCATCATTATTTAATATTAAAAATAAAACTAAACTAATTCTAATTGAAAAAAATGTTCAAGAAGTAAATTTGAAATCCATTCTAAAAAAAAATGACATATTTATACATTTATCAGCAATAACTAATGCATCAGAAAGTTTTTTTATAAAAAATAAAATATTTTTAAATAATTTTAATAGTACAAAATATATTGCAGATTCTTGCAGCAAGAAAAATGCTAAATTAATTTTTATTTCATCTACTAGTGTTTATGGGTCTGGTGATAAAATAATGCTTGAAGATCGTCATGATAATTTAAAACCACAAAGTCCATATGCGGAATGCAAAATTAAAGAAGAGAAGTACATTAAAAGTTTAAGTAAAAAACTAAAATTTATTATTTTTAGATTTGGTACGATAGTTGGAGTATCTCCAGGAATGAGGTTTCATACAGCCGTTAACCGTTTTTGTTGGCAAGCAAGTTATAATCAACCAATTACTGTTTGGAAATATAGTTATTTACAAAATAGGCCTTATTTGGACTTGAGTGATGCAATAAGAGTCTTTGAATATTTTATTTTTAATAATTTTTTTAATTGTCAGATTTACAATGTTGTGTCATTTAATAAATCTGTAAAAGATATTATAAATTTAATAAAATTATGTAAAAAAAATATAAAAATAAAATTCGTAAAAAATAGAATTATGAATCAGTTGTCATATTCTGCATCTACAAAAAAAATTATAAACGCTGGTTTTGTCTTTAGAGGTAATTTAAAAAAAAGTATAAAAGAAACAATTAAGATTTTAAATTAATGAAAAAAAATATTATTCAATGCAGATGTTGTAATAACAATTTACATCCATTTATAAGTTTTGGAAAAATGCCAATTGCTAATGGGTTTTTATTGAGAAAGAATTTTAAAAACGAATTTTTTTTTGATTTAAGGGTATGTTTTTGTAAAAATTGTTATTTATTTCAATTATTTAAGCAGCCTAGTCCTAAAAAGATGTTTCATAAAAATTACGCTTTTTTTTCTGAGACATCCGAATATATGAAACGACATTTTAAGAAGACTGCAAGTTTAATAACCAGGAATTTTAGAAAAAGAAAAAATTTTAGCATTTTAGAATTGGGATCAAATGACGGTATATTTCTAAAAAATTTTAAAAATAATGATCATTTAGGAATAGAACCTTCTTATAATGTTTTTAAAGTTGCAAAGTCTAGAGGAATTAATTGTATCAACAAATTTTTTTCAACTAGTCTTGCTTTGAAACTATCAAAAAAATTTGATGTAATTTATTCAGCAAATGTTCTTTGTCATATAAGTAACATAAAAGATGCTATTCAGGGAGTTTCAATTTTATTAAAAAAAAATGGTGTCTTTATTTTTGAAGATCCATATCTTGGCGAAATGATAAAAAAAACCTCATACGATCAGATTTATGATGAACATGTTTTTATTTTTTCAGTTCATTCAGTAATTTCTATCTGTAACAGATATAATTTAGAGCTATATGATGCTGAACACCAAATAACTCATGGAGGATCAATGAGATATTTTATTTGTAATAAGGGTGAATTTAAGGGAACTGTTCGTTTAAAAAATATTTTAAATCAAGAAAAAAGGAATGGGCTGGATAGAATATCAACCTTTAAGAAATTTAAAAATCAGTGCGGAAATTCAAAAAAGAGATTGTTAGAATTATTATTATCTTTAAAAAAAAAGAATAAAATTATAGCAGGTTTCGGGGCAACTTCTAAAAGTACTACAGTTTTAAATTATTGCGGCCTAACAGATAAGACTATTTCGTACATAACCGATTCAACTCCTATAAAGCAGAATAAATTTTCACCAGGCTCACATATACCTATAAAGACGTACAAATATTTTGTTAAAAACCTTCCTGACTATGCTTTATTATTTGCTTGGAATCATAAGGAAGAAATTTTGAAAAAAAATAAGTTTTTTGAAAAATTAGGAGGAAGATGGATATTATATGTACCTAAAATTAAAGTTTTATAGATTTTTGAATTTTGTAAATTTTTTTTTTACCCATATATATAATTTTAAGTATATTGGTTTCTTTGCAGATTATTTTAATAATATTTATCATAAAAAATATTTTACTGAAAAAAAAAGTCAAATATTAGTAGAATTAAATTTTTTACAATCTTCATTGATTATAAATTCTTATCTTTTAAAAAAACTTTTAAAAAAAAATAAATCAGAAATAGTTCTATACAGAACACTTTATAATAATAATTTTTTTGTAAAAATTTTTATTAAGACTATTTATTTATTTAAAATAGATATTTTTTTAATTTATAGAAATATTTTTGATGTTAAAAAAATTATTTACCCTAAAATTTATAATGAAAATTATATTATTAATAATATATTTGCTAACATTTGTTTAAATTTAAAATCTAAAAAAGATGTAGAAAATATTAGGATTAACGGAGTGTGGATAGGTGATTTAATTTATGATAGCTATTTAAGAATTTATAATGAACCAACAATTTTTTTTGAAAAAAAATTTTATCGACATCTTAAATTATGTGTTTCAAATTTTATTTTTTGGGAAAGTTACTTAAAAAAAAATAAAATAGAAGCAGTAATAACTTCTCATTCAGTTTATGTTAGCGCTATATTATTAAGGCTTGCTGTTAAAAATAATATTTCAGTTTATATATCGTCTTTAACAAATATTTATAAATTAAGTAAAAAGAATTTATGGGCATATAATGAATTTAAAAAATATCCCAATATGTTTTCTAAACTTAAAAAGAATCAAAAGAAAAATGCTTTATTTCTTTCTAAAAAAAGACTTGGATTAAGATTCATGGGAAAAATAGGAGTAGATATGCAATACTCTACTAAATCTGCTTATACTAATAATTTTAAAAAAAAATTAATAAAAAGTTCAGATAAAATTAAAATTTTAATAGCAACACACTGTTTTTTTGACAGTCCCCATAGTTACGGAAAAAATATTTTTCCTGATTTTTATGAATGGCTTGATTTTTTAGGAAAAATTTCAGTCAAAACGAAATATGACTGGTATATAAAACTTCATCCAGACTTCCATCCATTAACTCTAAAGATCATAAATGAATTTATAAAAAAATATAATAAATTTAATTTATTACCTTCTGATAGTTCGCATCATCAAATAATTAGAGAAGGTGTTGATTTTGTATTGACTGTTTACGGTTCTATAGGTCATGAGTACCCTTTATTTAATATTCCAGTCATTAATGCTTCTATTAACAATCCTCATATTAAATATAAATTTAATGTCCATCCAAGAAATCTAAATGAATATAAAAAAATTTTATTAAATTTAAGTAGAGTAAATATTAAAATTAATAAAAATGAGATTTATGAATATTATTATATGGCTTATCTTTTCAAACAAGATAATTTAAGTTTAGTAAACTATAATCAGTTATTAAAATACGTTGGCAGTTATAATTTTCAGTTTACAAGTAAAGTCTATAAGTATTGGGTTACGCAATTTAAAAATAATATTTTACTAGATAGAAAAATACAGAGATTTATTAATAATGAAAAAAGTGATATATTGTATATTTAGTTTCTTTTCAATTTTTTATAATTTTCTTCAAAATGTATTATAATTAATTTGTATAAAAAAAAATTAACTAGTTTATAAATAAAATATTTATTTTTAAGATGAATAAAGTCAGAGATAAATATTTTACTAAATAGATTTATTATCATATTCATAATTTTATTTACTTAATTTCCTTAAAAAATTTACAAAATTTGAGTATAAAAAACGCAAAACTTTTCCAAAAGGCATTAGGCAGTTTTTTTTGTAAATTTCTTTAAGATATGCTTTTTGATTGCTGCTTAATTGATTAACCCTTTTTCTAAAGACTCCTATTTTAATTTCAGCAGAGACAAGATCGGAATAATTTGAGAATCTTCTCCATAAGTCGAAATCTCCAGCATAATTAAATTTTTTATTAATGCCACCTGACTTTAAGTATAGTTCTTTTGTAAATATAGAAGATTCTTGAGGTATATAACCCCAAAAGCAAGGAGTTGTTAGACCATTTTTAATAATGAAATTAGGATAATGGTAGGGGCTTCTCGTAATTAATTTATTTTTATGGTTAAGGGTCGATGGACTGCCGACAATCCATTCTAATTTTTTATTTTCCATATAAGCAACAGATTTTTCTATTGCATCATTAAAATAAAAATCATCAGCATTAATCCACGCAAAATATTTTCCTTTGCCTAATTTAAATCCCTTATCTAATGCATCATACATACCATTATCTTTTTCAGACAAGAAGTGATCTATCCTATTTGAAAATTTTTTTATTATATCAACTGTATTATCAGAGGATACACCATCAATTATAATATATTCTATATTAGCATAGGTTTGATTCAGAACAGAAAGTATAGTTTGTTCGATGAATTTTTCAGAATTAAATACAGGAGTTACAATTGTGACTAAAGGATTATTACTCAATTTTTTTTTTATTATTTAAGGTTAAAAAAAAGAAAAAAGTTACAACAAAAAATAACATTATCAAATTAAAATTAGTATAAAAACTTCCAGTCGGTTTAAAAGGGAAGAAAAAAGAAAAAATGAACGTAAGCATTATTTTATTAATAAAAATTTGTTTTTTTTGATAATGGATTTTATTTACGATGATTTTAAAAAAAGTATAAATTATAAATATAAAAAGCAAAAGTCCTATAGTTCCGTTTTCAGACATTATCTCTAAATAATAATTATGGGGATGCGTGGCACATCCATTGAAATATCCAGGATAATTTTTATCTAATGTATCTTTATATTTTATATCTGAGCATTCCGATCTAAACGATTTGTATCCTTTTCCAAAAATTTTGTTCGATTCAAATATTACAAATGCTTTATTAAAATGATAATAATAATGAGTTTTTTTCAAATCAAAATCTTTAATTTGATTTAAAGTTGCGCTATATTTTTCAGTCACTATTATTTTCTTAAAATTAAAATTAAGAGAGAAAGTCAAAATTAAAAATAAAAAAAAAAAATATTTAATTTTATTGTCCATAAAATTTTTTTTTATTTGATTATAAAATAAAAAAAAAATAATTATTAATGAAAGATTAATCAATAAAAAGGGCTGCCTGTCCCCAGTTAGGTAAATCGCATAATAAGTTAATATAATAAGCGATATTAAAAATTTTTTGTATCTACAAAAATTAAATAACATTAAAAGTAGAAAGAAATTAAAATATAAATATGATCCAGCTATCTTTTCATCACCAAAAAAACTAGAGGCTCTTTTGTAAGCAAAATCATAACTATAACCAAAAATATTTTTACCAGAATAAAATTGATAAATTAAATCAATATTTAAAATAAAGACAGGAACTACTATAAAGTAAATTAGATTCTTATCAAATTCTATATTGTTAATATTTATAAAAATTAAAGGTATTAAAATAAATATTGAAAACCTTAATAAAGTAAAAGATTTGAGAAGGTCATAAATATTAGTAAAATTTATAATTTTATTAATGAAAATGAAGATAAAAAAAAAGAAAATACATTGGCTATTTTTAATAGTTCATATTTTGTGTTTAAAAAAAATATTTTATTAAATTCATTTCTTTTAAATAAATTAAATAAAGTAAATAATATTGTAATTAAAATTAAAGTTTCTGTTAAAAATTTAGAAAACATAATTGTTGTTGGTATTAATAAATAAAAATATAGAAAAGTTCTTTCCGAAATAAAAATATTATTCATTATTTTTTTTGTATAATTTAAATTCATTCAAGTATTGATTATTAATTTTTTTATTTTTAAAAAATTGATTGATTTTAGATAAAATTTTACTAAATATTGTAAAAAAACTAAGTTGATGTTTTTTTAAAATAGTTAAATCTTCAATTATTTTTAATAATAAAAACCTTATTTTTCTACTATCCCCACCTTCTCGCATAATAGCGTGTATTAAATTAGTCGATTTTATTTTAAAACTATCATTAAGCAACATTCTTAGTATAAATTCATAATCAGAAGATATTTTATATTTATTTGAATAAAGTCCTATTCTTTCAAAAACTTCTTTTTTTATAAATAAAGATGTATGTGGAGGCATCCACCCGTAAAATATTTTTTTTTTATTAAATTTTTTTGGTTTCCAAATTCTATTAATAATATTTAAATTATTTTTTTTGGAAAAATAGACACCGCCATATACACCATCTAATTTGCTTATTTTTATCTTATCAATTATATTTGATAGAGTTTTGTAATTAAAAAAAATATCATCAGAATGTAATAATCCTATAATATCACCATTGCACTTTTTTATTCCTATGTTGATTGCATCAAATTTATTTCCTGTATTGGCATCTAAAAAAATTTTGTATTTTTTTTTAAGAGAATGTAAATAATTATCAGTTCCATCATTAGATTTTGAGTATACTATTATTAATTCTTTATTTTTATAATCCTGCAATTCAAATGATTTAACGGCATCTTTTAAGTAAGGCATACCGTTTTTTACGACCGTAATAATTGAGATTTTCATTTATTTTTAATTAATTTTGCTAAGCTTATTAGATAAGTGCTTAAAAAAATTATTATTATTAATAAATTGTCAATCAATCTACTAATTAAAAATATAATTGGAAATACAAAAAGTGCTAAGTAGTACATCAATACTAAACCATTACTCTTAAATTTATTTATTAAATAATGATGTAGATGAAGTCTATCTCCATTAAAAGGATTTTTTTTATTTTTAATTCTTAAAATAAACAGTCTTAACATATCAATTCCAGGCAACATAAATAATATAAATATTTCCTCAGCAAAAAAATTATCAGTAATATTATTTTGATTTATAACTAAAGTTGCAAAAATAACTGAAATAAAATAATTTCCCGAATCTCCAAGAAAAATTTTAGATTTAATATTATAAGAAAATATTAAAAATATAGAAATAATTATAGGTACTAAAAAAAAATATATAGGATTTTTATAACCCAGAAAATATAAAAACCAAGACAGAGCAATGAAACAAGCAATTCCATTATGTCCATCTGACATATTATAAGCGTTAATTATCAATAAATAACATAATGTTGTTAAAAATATCGAAATAACTTCTTTATTTTCTATTATTATTATTTTTTGAAACATTAAATTTTCAAATACAATTTTTTCAATTCTGAATTCATGATTAACTATTAAGAATGTTAAAATTATTGTCGTCAGTATAATAAATTTTTTGTAAGGGCTAATGTCAATAATATCGTCTAGCAATCCGACCAAAGAACACATTATCGTTAATAATAATATTTTAGAAAAAATATTTTGATTAAATATTATTGAAAAATATAAAAGGATTAGCCCATTTGATATTAATATTAAACCTCCTAATTTAGGAGTATTTGTTTTATGAAATTTTATTATTTTATTAGGTTTATCGAATAATTTTAAATTTTTTGCTATTGGATCTTTAAAAAAATATAATAAATAAAATATTACTATAGGGATAAAGGATTGTATTAGTATATTATTCAAATTTAATTTTTATTATTTTTTTCAATTCTTGCTTTGTTTAAGTCATAATCCATCATTTCTTTAACTAAACTTTTCAAGGATGTCTTATTTTTCCACCCTATAACTTTTTTAGCAAAAGCAGAACTTCCAATTAGATTATCAATATCTTTTGGCCTAATATATTTTTTATTAACTTTTACCCATAATTTATTATTTTTATCATATATTTTTTCATTAAATTTTTTTCCTGAGAACTTAATTTTAATTTTCAAATACTTAAAGCATTCTTTCAAAAAATCTCGAACAGAATAATTTTTTCCAGAACATATTACTAGATCTATAGGTTTTTTTAATTGCAGAATTTTCCATATAGCAAATGCATAATCTCTAGCATGACCCCAGTCTCTTCTAGAATCTAGATTGCCTAGTTCTAGTATATTATTTAGACCGTAGTAAATTCTTGATAATCCAACAGTAATTTTTTTTGTTACAAAATTTTCTCCTCTTAATGGAGATTCATGATTAAATAAAATCCCATTTGAAGAAAAAATATTATAAGATTCTCTATAATTTTTAACTAAGTGATAAGCAAATAACTTTGATGCTCCGTAAGGAGAGGCTGGATCCATAATAGAGTTTTCTGTTAAGGGCATTTTATTTTGATTACCAAACATTTCTGAAGTTGAAGCTTGATAGAATTTAATTTTTTTTTTATTATCTTTGATTATGTTAAGAAGATTTAATACTCCAATCGCGTTAACTTTTGATGTATATTCAGGTAATTCAAATGATATTTGGACATGCGACTGTGCAGCTAAATTGTAAATCTCATCAGGATTAGTTTTATCTACAATACTTTTTAAACTGTAATAATCATTTAGATCTCCATAAAATATAAATAATTTTTTATTATAAAATTTTTTAAAATTTATTAACTCTTCCAGGCGAGAGGTAGAATTATTAATTGTCGATGTTCTCCTTTTAATACCATAAACTATATAATTTTTTTCTAATAAGAGTTTTGCTAAATAAGAACCCGTTTGCCCCGTAATTCCTGTAATCAAAGCTTTTTTCATAATGTTTTTTTATAAAGATTGATATATATGATTAATTTTATTTTAATAACATAACTAATATATTAAACAGCTAAGAATCTTTAATAAATCATGATCATTTCTAAGAAAAATATATTAATTGCAGGAGGCGGTGGCTTTATAGGCGGTCATCTTGCTGATAAATTGTTAAAATTTAATAATAATTTAATTATCGCCGATATAAAACCTAAAAAGAATTGGTTTCAATACTTTGGTAATGCAAAAAATTATGTTGTTGATCTTAAAGATTATCAGTCAGCTTTAAAAGTCACTAAGAACGTGGACTACGTTTTTAATATGGCCTGCAACATGGGTGGCATGGGCTTTATTGAAAATAATAAAGCTGAATGTATGTTGTCCGTTTTAATTAACACTAATTTGTTAAGAGCAAGTGTATCAAATAAAGTTAAGAAATTTTTTTTTTCATCTTCTGCTTGCGCATATAATGTTAGCAAGCAAAATAAAACATTTATAAAAGGTTTAAAAGAAGATGATGCTTATCCGGCGGATCCCGAAGATGGATATGGATGGGAAAAATTATTTAGTGAAAGGATGTGTAGGCATTTTACAGAAGATTTTGGTTTAGAAACAAGGGTTGCAAGGTATCATAATGTTTACGGACCTTTCGGAACATTTGATGGTGGTAGAGAAAAAGCTCCAGCTGCTTTATGTAGAAAAGTTGCCAATAGTATATTGAATAAAAAAAATTTTGTAGAAATATGGGGAGATGGTAAACAAACAAGATCATTTCTTTACGTTGATGATTGCGTTGAGGGCACCTTAAGATTATTTAATTCTAATTATTCTCAACCATTAAATATTGGAAGCGATGAACAAGTTTCAATAAATCAGATGATAAAAATATTAGAAAAAATATCAGGAACTCAAGTCAATAAAAAATATCAATTAAATATGCCAAAAGGCGTAAGAGGGCGCTCTAGTAATAATGACAGAGCATATAAAGTCTTAAAATGGAAGTATTCAATGGGATTGCAAGAAGGTTTAGAAAAAACTTATAATTGGATATTTGATCAATTAACCAATAAAAAAAAAAATAATATTTATAAATAATAATATAATTTTTTTATTATCTAAATTTAAATTATTGGTTGCGGGGCTTGGATTTGAACCAAGGACCTTCAGGTTATGAGCCTGACGAGCTACCAGACTGCTCCACCCCGCGATAATAAATTTAATATTTATATATATTAAAATAAGCAAATAAATAGAAGTTAAATTTTTTCATATACTATAAATATTCAAAGTGCATGAAGTTTAATCTTTCTTACAGTCATTATTGTATTCATTTTTTAAAAAAACTGAAATATCTATAAAATTATTATAAGAAATTTAGAAATGAATATTGTTATTATACTTTTAACTGTTTTGATTTTATTATTTTCAATAATTGGATATGGAAAATTAACTTGTCAAATTATTTTTGGAAGATCTTATATATCTAATAATATTGGTGAATTTGGTTTATTCGGAATAATTTTTATTTCATTTATATCAACTTTCTTACATTTTTTTTTCCCACTAAATCAGCTAATAAGTTTTGTGATATATTGCGTTGGCATATTTTTATTTTTATTCAGCTTAGAAAAAAAATTCTTTACAAAAAAAAAAATATTAGTTTTTATTGTATTATTGCTGATTTCTTTATTGATGCTGGCTTATCATAAGCCAAATGAAGATTGGGGTTATTATCATTTACCTTATTTAATAAATTTTATTTCTGAAAAAGTAATATTTGGTCTTTCCACACTTCATGCAAATCAAGGCTGGAATTCCATGTGGCTAAATTTCACCGCAACTTTTAATTTACCATTATTAAGTATTAATGCTTTACATTTCGCAAATATAATTTTTTTTTTTTATCTTTTTAATTTTTTTTTAGAAGCGATAAATAAAAATTTAATCAAAGATTATTTCGATAGTATTGCAAAAATTTTTTCTTTGGTTTTCTTATTATATTTTACGGTAAAATTTTCAAGATTAAATAGTTATGGGCTAGACATACCTTCTAATTTTTTTGTTATAGTAGTTTTTTATTTATTTACAAAATTTTTTATTTCTACCAATATTGACGATAAAAATATTATTTTTCAAAAAATAACTATTTATTCTTTATATTCGGTATTAATAAAATTAAGTAACGCTTTAATTGTACTTTTGCCAATAACTATTTTATTTTTTGGAAATATAAAAATATTCACAAGAGGGTTTATTTTTTGTATCTTATTTTTTTTTATATGGACAATACAACAGTTTATTTATACAGGTTGTTTTTTATTTCCAGTAGTTCAAACCTGTCTTGATGTTTCTTGGTATAATTCTGGCGCAGTTCAGAGTTTTTTAGATCATACCTTGGGTATGAATAAAAGTTTTGCTCAATATAAAGGTAATTTATCTGAAATTGAATATTCTAGTAATTTTAATTGGGTACCTACTTGGTTTGAAAGAACAAAAGTAGAAGCGTTAGAACATTTATTTACTTTTTTATTTTTATTCTTATTAGTCATGATCTCTTTAAATTTTTCTAAAAAAAATATAATTAAAAAATTAACTTATGTTTCAATTAAAAAAATCAGAATGGTTATATTTTT
>Ga0209298_10000911_pt1 | contig 19772 bp, 19 predicted proteins | sample S_140806_EF_Meta_FD_187325 | JGI IMG/M metagenome (GOLD analysis project Ga0209298, IMG submission 187325) | Freshwater microbial communities from Lake Simoncouche, Canada to study carbon cycling - S_140806_EF_MetaG (SPAdes) (version 2) | ecosystem: Environmental > Aquatic > Freshwater > Lake ...
AAGAGTTGCTGAGCGTCTTACGTTACCTGATACCACACAGGTACCAATAAGGTTTACAAGGTCTACGATAGCACGAGAGTCTAGTGTTTCACCTGCTCTGGAGCCGATTACACGGTCTATATGGTCGTGCAACTTGATAAGAGGTGCAGGCCCTGATGCAACGCCTCCAAAGCCCTTAATAGGGGCTCCAAGAGGTCTGATCAAATCATAGTTAAACTTCTGAATACTCTGGTTTGCTCTCAAATATGAGTTGATTAGAAGTCTAACTGACTCTACCCATCCTTCACGAGTGTCTGGGATTTCGAACACCTGTTCGGGCTCTGTTGGGGCATAGATTGAGAAATGCTTATCCTGTCCCACTGTATCAAACCCTACACCAATGCCCAACATCAATGCATCCATAACCCAAGCAAACAAGGCTCCTGGATCATTCTTGTCAAGATCCTTTGTAGAGACCATTGCACAGTTTTGTAGTGCTGCTGAGTTTTTCTTCTCCATAGTCATAGTAGTTCCAAATGCCCACATACCTCGTCCTGGTGGTGTCCACTTTAATTCAAACATTCTTTGGAATGCCTCTTGAGCAGACTTCTGAGCCTTGTAGTCATTCCAAGGTAAACGGTTTTCTTTAGCATGATTCTTCTGTACTGAATACATACCCTCGATTACACGACGACAAACTTCATGCCATCTTTCCTTAGTTCCATCTTCCTTCATGCGAGAATACGTACGAATAAAAGTAATTTCTCCAAGTGAATTTTCTGCTGCATCTTTAAACCCAAATGGGCTTTCTTGGTTTTTGTACTTTTCTATAAAATCTTCTGGAAGTTTAAAACTAAAAAAATCTGACATAATATTATCGTCCTTTCAAAAACGGATTAAGTGTTAATTATAGCAGAGTTTTTAAAAAAGCAAAACTCTACCTAAATATGTAGTTGAGAGTTTTACTTAAAGGTTTTCTTTTGCCAAAACTTTAGTCTATAACCATTTTGAAAAGTAGATCTAACCTTACCTCTTTGCTCTTCTATTTTTGCTGCAGAAAAGTTCTTATCTAATTCCATTGACCACTCTTCTCTTTTAAATGGAAAAACTTGAGACATTGGTGTTCCCTGTTTTATAGTTCCTTTAAAATTTTTCTTTACTAAAAATGAAAGGTGTCCGTCAGTAAAATAATTATCAGTATCTACAACAGCATCAATTGCTTTTAAAGGAGATGGTGGTTGATGTATTGGAGCCGTGAAAAAAGTGCTATAACCTTCATCTGTTTGAACCATCCATGTTGGATGTATTCTTAATATTCTATTGCAATAGACATCTTTGTCTATTGGCAAGTGAGAAACTTGCTCCTGTATGTGTTCGCTAATCAATGAAGCACGATATTTTTCCATATGAACAGGAAGTTGAATGTTCATATTATCACCAGTTGTATCTATATAAATATCACATGGAACTTTTAATATGTATCCCATTGACATTGCATCAAAAAAAGCCTGACACTTTTTTACAGTAAGCCTCATAATTCCTCTATCGGGAATATCAGTTCCTGAAATTGCTGGCTGCTCTTTGTACCACGAAGGAACATTTTTTGTTCCTGGTTCTGGCTCTGGAACAATATTTGTTAATGCAGGATACATCTGTAAGAATCTAACTGTGTTCATACTAGCCTTTCGTTACTATTAATTATACCACAATCAAAACTATGGTAAATATTAATTAGGTGGGAAAGGTGTTTTGTCTTCTTCTCTGAAACCGTCATAGACTAAGAAGTTCTTTGTATAGAACATGTCATAAGGCTCACAGTTTATAGATACAACCTGGTGGCTAACAGCAGATATTGCTAATTCTGTTATAGGAACCCATGTGTTTGTATCTGTAGACCATAACTCATCTGTATTTATAAGATCTCTAGATGCAACCATACTTGCAGCACCATCTCTCTTTACAAGCATATAGTGAGATCCTGAATAAATTTCACCATTGATTGCTACAGACTCTTCTGACTGAGATATTCTTATATCAGTAACTGTTGTTTCTTTTTCAGGGAAAATAGATAGATCTTCTGGATTTCCTGACCAATTAGTTATATCTGTTTTTGTAAAGTTAGTACCTAGTCCAGGAATTTCTGCAGAGACAAGAACATCTCCAACCTTTAGATTTGCTGCTTCAACATATCCGTTGATAGTTAAAATTGGTGTGTTTACATTTACAGAATCATACCAACCACGGCCAAAGGAATAGGCTCCGAAAGCACCGAAGGCACCAAAGGCTGAGAACGCTCCGAAGGCACCGAAGGCACCGAAGGCACCGAAGGCACCAAAGGCTGAGAACGCTCCGAAGGCACCGAAGGCACCGAAGGCACCAAATGCACCGAAGGCACTAAATGGTGTAAATCCAAAGGCTCCGAAGGCTCCGAAGGCACCGAAAGCACCGAATGGTGCAAATGAGAATGGTCTTGGCTGACATCCAATTGCATTTGCTTCCAATAATCTAGGAGAGCAACTTGCACCAGTACATGGGTCCCATTGATACTGATAATAGTTTACTCCAGAACAGAATCCTGCATCGTCATCCTGACAGCAAGGCTGTGGAGCAGTTGGTACTGGTGTTGGTGCTGGAGTTGGAACAGGTGTTGGAACTGGTGTTGGTGCTGGAGCAAAACCAAACGGTACGAAACCAAATGCTCCAAATGGTGCAAATGAGAATGCTGTAGTAACAGATCCTGAATCAGGTGACCAATTAGATGCAATTCCATTAGCATTTCTTGCATAAACTCTGTATGTCTGTGCTGTTCCTTGTTCTTGTGAAACATTTACTGATGTTCCTGATGTACTTCCAGATTTTCCATCTGAAGAATCCCAAAAATACAGATCAATTGCTTTGCCACCATTTGCAGGTGGACTCCAAGAAACATAGTCGACTCCTGCTTCACTTGATGATGCAGAAGGTGCTGATGCTTGTGCTGGGATAGTAGTAACAGTTATAGTATTTGATGCTGCTGATGCAGCAGAGGTTCCATTAGCATTTGTTGCAGTAACTGTAAAGTTATAATCTGTTGCAGATAGCATTCCTCCAACATTTATTGGAGAAGAAGATCCACTTCCACTTTGTCCTCCCGAAGATGTTACTGTATATCCAGTAATTGAAGATCCACCATTTGCTGCAGCAGTAAAACTAACTGTTGCCTCTCCTGAATTGTAGGCTCTTGATGTTCCAATATCTGTAGCACCAACAGAAACTGGTGCTTGTGGAACAGTTGTAACCGTTACAGAATTAGATGCAGCAGATGCTTCACCTGTTCCTATTGCGTTATTTCCTACCACTGTAATAGTTGTAACAGCACCTGCTCCAAAACCAGTAATGGTTAATGGAGAAGATGCTCCTGTGACAGAGTGTGTTGTACCGTGTACGCTACAATATCCTGATGCTGTGTATGAAGTCGCTGCTGCTCCTTCTGAATTAGGAGTGAATGTTACTGTTACTGCACCGTTATCAAATGGTCTATTTGTTCCAACATTTGTTGCGGTACCGATTGTTGGTGCTAATGGAGCCAGAAAGTCGTTTGCCGACTGGCTCATTCTACCTGCTTGCTTTGACATATTTAATCTCCCCTATTTCTTTAATTTTTTTATTATGCTGATAGGTCTCCGAAGACCAACCATCCTGCTGAAGTCTTCATTGCTGTTGCTACTGAGTTTGTAGTTCTAAACTTCAAACCTGGTGTACCAACAACGCTGTTTGTTGATGCAAACTGTGCTCCTGTGCCTGATGCCTGGTAGAAATCGATAGACTGTCCAGTTGAGTATCCTGTTGCAGGAAGAGTAATTGTAACTGATCCAGTTAGTGGAACAAACTTATCTGCTTCTCCTGCTGCAAGTGTTGCAGATGATGAGATTGCTGTTGCAAAAGTTGTGATAGATGGTACGCCAACCTTTGTTTGTGTACCGTCTGAGAACACAATACCAGATGATGCTGTTACAGCACCTGAGAATGTTGGAGCATCTGCGACTGCAATTGTTGCACCAGTCTTTGTGATATTTGTACCAGCAGTTACTGCTTCAGAAGCATTAAACTGTGCGTAGTTAACATTTGTAGTTCCAAGTGTGATTGCTCCTGTTGTGCTTAGAATAAATCCCTTAGCAGCATTTCCTGTTCCAGAAGTTACAAAACAGAAATCTCCTGTTGAAAGTTCTCCTGATGGATTATTGTCTGAATCTGTAGCACGAGTCAAAACATATGGAGTTGATCCAGAGCCAACTGTGGTTAATGTATAAATACCGTTTTGTGTTGCTGTGGTTTGATCTTTAACCAAAACACGATCTCCAACAACAATTGAAATTCCATCAATTGTAGTAATAGCACGGTTTGTATCGGCAGTGAGTGTTGCACCCAAGCCATTTGTACCATTGTTATATACAGTTGCAAGATTTACATTTGTTGCTACTTTTACTGGTTGGTGGAAGTTAATTCCAGCAGCAAGGCCATCAACATACGACTTAGTTGCTGCGTGAAGATCTGATGTAGGTGCACCTGAAAGTGTAAGTGCTCCTGTCATTGTTCCGCCAGCAAGGGCTAACTTAGCATTAAGTGCTGTTTGCTGTGCTGTAGATACTGGCTTATTAGCATCTGAAGTATTATCAACATTTCCAAGACCTACGTGAGCCTTAGTCACACCAGAAACTGTTCCTGTAAATGTTGGATCAGCCTTTGGAGCCTTTAGATCAAGTGCTGTCTGTGTAGCAGTTGTGATGTATGTGTTATCAAGATCAAATGCATCAGTTACTGCGTTATAATCAATACCTACACCTGCAAGTGCTGCCTGATCTACAGTTGCACCATTAACAGCATTTGTAAGATCTGTTTGTGTTACAAGAACTGATGTGTCTGAAATACCATGAACATTTGTTGTATCAATATTATGATCTGAAATTTTTGTGTCTGTAGCAGTTGCTGCTGAAGTAATTGCTTCTGACTTAGCAGACGCAATCGCTGCAGCCTGTGCTGTAGAAACTGGCTTTGCTGTGTCTGCAGTATTATCTACGCTTGTAAGACCAAGAGTACTTTTTGTTACTGCTGCAACTTCTGACTTAAGTGCCAAAAGTGATGTATCTGCAATACCGTGGACATTTGTTGTGTCTGACTGGTGTGTTGATACTGCGTTATCTGCATATACCTTAGTTGCTAATGCTGCTGTATCTGCAATACCATGGATACCTGTTGTTATTGAGGTGTGATCAGAAACCTTTGTTGCTGAATCTGACTTTGCCTCAGTTAGTGCAGCATCAATTGCTGCTTCTGTTGCCAATGATACTGGCTTTGCTAAGTCTGTTGTGTTACTAACATTTCCAAGGCCTACTGAAGACGCTGTTAGTGCTGCTACTGCTGCTGCAACTTTAACATCTGCTGCTGCTGAGGCTTCGATAACTGCATTTTCAGCCTTAGTTTGTGCGTTTGCAATTGCTTCTGACTTAGCAGTTGCTACATTTGCTGTAGTTGCAAGAAGTGATGTGTCTGCAATACCATGAACACTTGTTGTTTTTCCTGCGTGAGTTTCTAATGATGTTATTACTCCATTGCTTGCACTAGTTATTGATGCTGCTGTTTGTAAATGTAAAGTGTCTACCTTTGAATTTGTTGCCAATGCTGACAAGAAGTTAGGATCATCTCCTAAAGAATCTGAAATTTCTGACAATGTATTTAAAGTTTCTGGAGCCATACCAATTACTGAATTAATTGCTGCTGTAAGTTCTGTTGCGTTAGCAAAATATACTAACTGAGACCATGTAGATGTTCCATTACCCATCTTAAATTTATTGGTGTCAGTTTCAAAACCGATTTCACCTGCTGCTAATACTGGGTTTGCTGCCGTCCATTGGGCTGCTGAACCTCTGCGCTGTTGCATTCTAGTTGCCATTTATTTATCTCCCTCTGTACGGTTTGCGTACGCCTTTTTATTTTTATTAATAATCATTTTCATCATACTCCCCCGCCATCAAGGACAAGGTTTAGAGATGAAATATCTTGTATTGCTGCTTTAACAAACGCTGTTGTAGCAACCTGTGTTGTATCTGTTCCAGTTGCAGCCGTTGGTGCTGTTGGTGTACCAGTAAGTGCTGGGGACGCTAATGGTGCCTTTAGTCCAAGCGCTGTAGATGTTGCTGAAGATACTGGCTTGTTTAAATCTGATGTATTATCAACATTTGAAAGTCCTACTGAAGACTTTGTAAGTCCTGATACTGCAGTTGATACTGCTGAATCTGCATATGTTTTTGTAGCAAGTGCTGAAGTATCAGCAATTCCGTGAATATTTGTTGTGTCTGCTTCATGTGAAGCAAGAGCGGTTGCTGCTGTTGTTTCTGCTCCAGACTTAGCATTATTAGCCTTTGTAGTAGCATCTGCTGCAGCAGTTGAGATTGCTTCTGACTTAGCAGTATTAGCCTTTGTAGTAGCATCTGATGCTGATGTTGAGATTGCCTCTGACTTAGCAGTTGCAATATTTGTTGTTACTGTAGAGAAAAAGTTTGCATCGTCGCCAACGGCTGCTGCAAGTTCATTTAGTGTATCTAGAAGACCTGGAGCACCATCGATCAAATCTTCAAGTGCTGCTGCTGCGTCTGCTGTAAAGTATATTAGGGATGCCCAACGAGTTGTTCCATCACCAATCTTAAATTTATTTGTATCAATTTCAAAGCCTATTTCTCCTGGGGATAAAATTGGATTTGCAGATGTCCACTGCGCTGCAGTGCCTCTTCTTTGCTGTTGTCTAACTGCCATGTATTTTTCTCCTTATGGGGGCTGCCCATTTGCTTATCTTATTATAACATCCAATTTTTAATTGAAGTTATCTATTGCTATTCCGCCATCTCTGGTAGAAGTAAAAACTGTGTCTGATGCGTTTCCAGAGTCTGTCTCGGAAGTCATTGGACTGTCAAAAAATCCAGAGTCTACAAACATACTAACAATTAGGCCTGTGCCATCAATTGCTGTATCATGAATGTGATCTGGAATATTCTTTGTATCATCAATGGTTGCTTGGGTGTACCAAGAACCTGCATAATAGAAATTAACTCTGTTTGTTAGTGTATCTAGCCATTGTGTTCCACTAGTTGGTGAAGAAGGAGCAGTAGGTCCTACTGACATTGATCCTGTTAGGGAATCCACATACTCCTTAGTTGCTGCATGCCCTGCAAGAGTTGGTGCTCCTACTGTTACTGCATCTCCGAATGTACCGCCGTTTGCTACGACTAATCCATTCTTGACTCTAAAGTCTTTGTCGACTGTTGTCATTTACTACTCCCTCTTCCAACTATTTTTATTTTTTATTAAACTAGAAGTGTTCCCATAACAGTAACTGTTGAGTTATTGTTAGAAGTTGTTGCTAGTAGTCTTACTTCTCCACCAGAAATGTCTGCTGAGATTGATGATGCTGAACCGTTAGTTCCAACAATTCCGTACTCTGTCATTGCAATGTTGTCATTGATATCAAGAGTCAAAAGAACCTTTGAGATTTCTGTGTGGTTACCATAAGCAACCTTAACAAGAAATTCTGCTGAACGATAAAGATCAGGATCGAATCCGTATGCTTGGTTGATTCCTGCTACTGGGCAAGAAACTGTTGCTGCAACTTGCTTAGCAACTGAGTTTACCTCAACTGCTGTAAATGAACGAGTTGTTCCATCTACCGCAGCACGAGCACGAGCATCTGTGAAGTAAAGGTTTGTACCTTCTACAAGATCAGTTGTTGAAGAATCTGCTACACCATTTTCTGCGGTAATAACAAGACCTGCACCTGTTCCTGTAATTGTGATATTAGTTTTTGTAGCACCAGTCAAAAGTGCTGCTGCTGAAGCCTTTGCACGAGCATCTGTGAAGTACTGTGCTGTTCCTTCTGCAACATCAGATGTTGTAAGTGCATCAGCATAAGCCTTAGCATCTACTTCAGCCTGATCTGCATAGTTTTGGTAAGCAGTTGTAATTGCTGTCTCACGAGTATCTGTGTAAGCCTTAGCATCTGTTTCTGCTTGATCAGCATATGTCTGGTAAGCAGTAGTGATTGCTGTTTCACGGCCATCAGTATAAGAGTTTGCTGTTGTTACTGCATCAGATTCTGCTATGTCAGCATAACCCTGAGCAGTTGTAAGAGCAGATGTAATTTCGCCATCTGTGTAAAGGTTTGCTGCTGCTTCTGCTGCATCTGCATAACCTTGTGCTGCGGAACCTGCAGATGTAATTTCTCCATCTACATAGCCCTTAGTTGCTGCATGAAGAGCAAGTGTTGGGGCACCTGGAAGTGTCAAAGCACCTGTCATTGTGTCGCCAGACTTTGCTACTCTACCAGCAACGGCTGCTGCTGCATCTGTAGCGTAGTTTGGATTATCTGCAATTGCTGCAGCCAATTCATTAAGTGTATCAAGAAGTGCTGGTGCTGTATCTACAAGTGCTGCAACTTCTGCATCTGTGTAAGCGTTAGCGTCTGCAATTGCTTGACCCTTAGCAGTTGCAATAGCAGAGTTACGGTTTGTAACTTCTGTACCAATTGCTGAAGAAATTGCTGAGTTACGATCTGTAACTTCTGTTGAAATCTTTCCATCTGTGTAATCTTCTGCATCTGAAAGTGCTGCATTAGCCTTTGAAGTTGCATCTGATGCTGCTGTTGAAATTGCATCTGCTTCTGCTTGGTCTGCATAAGCACGAGTTGCAAGAATATCTGAACCCCACTTTACAGAAGAACCTGCTGCTGGAGTAAGAACGATATGAGAATCAGAATTGATTGTCATTGCTCCTGCGCCAGTGAAGTTAAGTGTATCTCCAATGGTCTTGTTTGTTAATGTTTGTGTGTCTGATGTTCCTACTACGTTACCAGTTACACCGTGTACAGAAGTATCAGATTCGTGATCTGCAAGATCTCCTGCTACAAGTCCTGCCTCAGTTGCTGCAGTTCCTGCTGCATCGTATGCTGCTGCAGTTGCATCAAGTGCTCTTTGGTTTGTAAAATACTTATTTGATCCTTCTGCAAGATCTCCAGTATCGTGGTTTGAAATATCTGATACCTGACCAGTTACATCACCAGTTAAATCTGCTGTAATTGTTCCTGCAGCAAAGTTACCATTAGCGTCACGCTTTACAACTGTATTTGCAGTGTTGGCAGATGTTGCTGTACCGCCAATAAGACCGACGATATAGTCTTGGTCTGCTTGCTTTTTTGTAAGAACGTCAAAACCGTTAACTGTCGCTGTTGTACCTTCAACGATTAAACCACTCTTAATTTTAAAATCTTTATTTACTGTTGCCATTTTTTATATCTCCTTAGTTATGCCTTAAGTCCAATTCGTGCAAAACGAACTGTGACTGGCTTGATCGCAGGGTCTGGAGTGACTGTTAAGGCCACGGTATTTCCAGTGCGAGAGACATTAATGGTGCCAATATTCCCATCATTGTCGATTGTTCCGTATTCGCTGACATTTACATTTGTACCGTCAACGAGAATTGTTAGTTCGGTTGCATAGAACTTGTTGTCCCCTGCAGAGGTCTTTGATATTGAAACAATATACTTGACCATTCGCCAAACTGTAGCGTCAAAGTTATCAACAACAGTTACGTTCTCAATACCATTGATTGTGTTTTCGTTATTACCTGATGAGCCCAAGTCTGTTGCTTGAGCAGAAGCGGTATCGATTAAATCTTCATAGTTTTCTTGAGTAGGTCTATCTCCAGTTTGGAATAGACTCTTAACTGCTGGAATTGATACTTTAGCCATGTCGTAATTGTAACATGCATTTTAGTGATATTTTTATAGAATGTAGTTACTGTAGCCGATTACCTGTAGTGGAATTCCTGGGGTATTTCCAAGTCCAATAGCCACAATTTGAATGGCTGAAAATTTAACTCTAAAAGGAAGAATGTCTGTTATTGTTGAAAGAGGATACTCTACTAAGAATATTTTTTCTGTTTTATTTTGCAGATCATCAAGTATTACTGATGTTGCCATTAGTCTGTTACATCTTCAAGAATTTTAAATGTACCCTGAGCAACCGTCCAAACTCTTGTAGGGTCTGAAACCTGAATATCAAAGATGTCTCCTGTTTGAAGTTGTACTGACTCTGCTGCTGTTAACCATACTGTAAATTCTCCAACCAAATCATCTTCGTCTGCAACTGGATATAAATTTAAAACAAGTGTTGCGTTGTCTGTAATAACTCCAGGAGTTGAGTTTGGTCTTTTAATCTTCATAGCAATATCCCATTCAGATCCAGCACCCTTTAAAATTAGTGGAACCTTTGCATCATCTGTAACATAAACTTTAAAACCAGAAGTGTCTCCACGAACTACAGTCCAAATAACTGTTGGTGGTGGATTTCCTATGTCGTATGATTTTTGAGATCCTCTTAAAATTGCCATAATGTTATTATATCACGACAAACCATCTTTGAGAGCGCCCCAAGTACCGTTTCCTTTTGTCTGAACAATAATTAAACCTTGGGTTGCTTGTACTGCAACTACTGCAACATATCTTGCTGGACCTGTTGCTGGTCTTTGCCCAACAAGATGTCCAGTAGAACTAATATAAACTTTTGTTCCAGGAACCCCAAGACCTGTTGTATTCATTTGTAAAACTCCAGACACTACTGCTACCCCATCGCTTAATGGCAGAAGTCCTGTTTGTATTAAGCCTAATATTGGAGCATCTGCATTATGGCTAGGGCTTGATGGATTATATTTTTCTACCGTGGTTTTCATTTTTCCGTCGTGAGAAACATTTCCTGAAATAAAAACTGGAGTTCCAGCAGGTAATGTAATTGAAGAAAGATTATTTCTAACTGGAGAAGAAACGCTGGTCATTCCTAGTGGTGGCAGTATATTATTTAAAGCATCAACTAATACTTTAAAGTCTCCGTGTACATTAACGGGATCTGAAGCAATAGGGTATGATAGTGAATTAGGATAGTTAGACGCATATTGTGGCATAATGTTTATTATACACCTAGATTTGACTTTTAACTGAAAATTATGTTATACTTGTCAGTAGACACCTACCAAGGTGTTATTGTTTTCTAAGGAGGAAACTATGATTAAATTTATCGAAAGAAACAAAGAGATCATTAGCACACTCAGTATCGTATTAGTTGTGACTGTATTTTCGAATGTCGCTAATGCTACCCCAGAACTAGATACTAAGAACAATCTTAGCCTTGAACAGGCTCAGACATCGGAAACCGCCTCGAAAGAGGTTTTTTTGGTTTCTAAAGCAAAAAAACTAGAGAGTTTTGAGAACAAGGTTTCTCTGACTGATTTAGAACTAAAGGAACTGCTTTCGTTAGTAGGATTCAAGGGTAAAGACCTTGTAGTTGCTTGGGCAGTTGCTAAAAAAGAGTCTAATGGCCGTCCTTTGGCTTTTAATGGCAACCACAAAACTGGTGACTCGTCTTATGGAATGTTCCAAATCAATATGATTGATACACTTGGTCCTGATCGTAGAACCAAGTTTGATCTTGACTCTAATGCTGAACTTTTCAATCCCGTCAAGAATGCTGAAATTGCATACTATATGACAAATGGTGGAGACGACTGGTCTTCTTGGAAGGGTATTACCCCAAGAACCAAATACTGGATGTCTAAATTCCCTAAGTAATATACAAAATTAGGACCCCTCTTAGGAGGGGTTCTTTTTTGTTTCTTCAAGTATCCACTTGTAGGTTTTTTCAATTCCTTCTTTAAGTGACATTGAATAATCCCAATTTAATCTTTCTCTAACCATATCGTTGTTAGAATTTCTGCCTCTAACTCCTAAAGGACCAGGTATATGCATCTTACTTAAAACCTTACCTTCAACACTGCATGCAATATCAACCAATTGATTAATGGTAACCATCTCTTCAGACCCAATATTAACTGGGCCAGTAAAATCTGATTGCATAAGTCTTCTTGTTGCTTCTATGCATTCATCTATATATAGGAATGATCGAGTTTGTTCTCCATCTCCCCAAATTTCTATAAAACCATCTGCCTGTATAACTTTTCTACACATTGCAGCAGGTGCCTTTTCTTTTCCGCCATCCCAGGTTCCTTCTGGCCCATAAATATTGTGATATCTAGCAATTGCTACTGGGATCTTATTATTTCTGTTAAAAGCCAAAAACATTCTTTCACTAAATAATTTTTCCCAACCATATTCACTGTCTGGATCTGCAGGGTATGCGTCAGACTCTTTAAGTCCAGGGTTATCAACATCTAATTGCTTATAGTCAGGATACATACAAGCAGAACTTGAATAAAAAATCTTTGTCTTATTAATGTTGTATTTAGCATTTAATCTTGATTGGGCTCTAAGAAGATTAAGGTTTATCAAAGCAGAGTTTTCCATAATCTGAGAATCATTATCTCCAGTAAAAATATATCCAGCACCACCCATATCTGCTGCAAACTGATATACCTCATCAAAACCTGTAATTAGTTTATATGGAATCTCATTGTAAAAATTTCCCTGATATCCTTTAAATTGAATTGCTTTTTCAACATTTTCATAAACAGAAAGGTCTCGCTCAATAAACTCGTCTGCCTGTGTATTAGAAAAATCTGGATGCTTTAAGTCAACGCCTCTAACCCAATATCCTTCAGACTTAAGCCTATTGACCATATGACTTCCGATAAAACCACCTGCACCAAGTACTAGGGCTGTCTTCATTATTTCCTCACAATTCCGTTAATTAAAGTATATAGCAATATTTTTAAACTAGTTCAGATATCTGCTTTTCCCAAAACTCAGATATGTGCAACTGCTTATGCAATCCAGGGTGTGGCCAGTGCGCTCCAGGACCTTTTAGTCTTCCATAGTCGTAAGCAATCTTATGATAGTCATAGGCATAATCAAATATATCTGGATACATCTCTTTCCATTTATTGTGGCATCCTTCCCAATTCTTCATCTCAAAATGTTTGGGAAGTTCAGCAACACTGTTTGCAACAAAGCCAAGTTCAAAATCTGCTGGGAATTCATTCTTTGTTGTATCTGGTATATAGTATCTAAAGTTATCTTTCAAGAACTGCTCTTGTTCATCAGTCAGTCCATTTGACCAGCAAGACCAGTATAACTTAATTCCGTTTGTTTCACAGAATGCTTCTAGCATTTTTATATGATCTAGATTTTGATAATAAACCCACTCATATGGCAAAATCTCTTCATAGTTCCAAGGTGCTGATGCTTTTGTTTTTTTTGCACTGTGATTAATAAACCACTCTTGCATTTTTTCTCCATCTGGACTAACAAAATAAAATCTTTCAAAATTTGCAAAATGAGCAATAACAATTTCTGGTTTATATTGATACTGATGAATCATTCCTAAAAAACTAGAAACTAACTTATTTGCGGATGCTCCAGAATAAGATATGTTACCAATAGGTTTTTTAATTTTTTCTGAAAGGATATTACTCCATCTAAGGTTTTCTGGCATTCCCTGACCCATAGTTATTGAACATCCTAGGGCTACAACTTTTGGTTTTGTTGAAAACTCTATAGACCTTAGTCCATCGCTATTCCAAACATAGTTGTACTCTGGTCTTTCTACTTCTGCATGTGATGAGAATATTGACGAGGAACTGGAATAATTTTTATTAGGATTATTTCTATCAATTTCGCAGTATGGAATTACTCTTGGGCTAAACATATCAAATAACATTAGTATATGTATCCGCCTTTTTTAATTTTTTTATATTTTTTCCACATTTTAAACTTATAAAAAATTCTTTTTAGCATTTTGATTCTGGCCACTCTCTCCACCACATTTTTCTTCCGTTATCTAGTTGGTAGTCATTCCAAGAATAAGGATTTCCTATTGCTTTCTGAGGATCATCAAAAAAGTCCCAAGTTTCAATTCCTTTTTGATTTCTATTTCTATGAATATAGGCAGTATATGTGCTTCCTGATGTACCAACAAAATTTGTAGCATGATGCATTACCAAGTTGCAGATAAGACCAAAAACAACTTCGTCTTGAAATGGTAGAGCCATAAATTCATCTTTAAAATTATTTACAATATACTCATCTAGCAATATAAACCTATGCTTATTGTCTTGAACCATTTTGTGTCCTGGTTGACATGTTGTTACTACTATTGGAAGATTATTTTGTCCAAATCTATCTAGCCATAACTCAAACATTTCCTGCTTTGTTTCAAACATCTTGACATGATCAGAAAGCCTTAAATGCATTCCTTGAAAATTTCCAATTGAATGATATATCTTATTTGCTAAATCAACATATTCTTGTTTAAACTTAACTGAAGAAATTGCCTTATCAAGGCTTTCGTTTCTTTTATAAAAAAATCTTGAATACCATCCCAAAGTTAGTTTTAAATGAAGAGTCTTGTCTAGAGGAAGTCTTTTTCTTCCTTCTGCAAAATACTTTTCATCATCAGAAATGTCCTGTTGATTACTATAGTAAAAATTATTTAAAAGATCATCAATAACTAACTCTTCTTGTTTGAATGTATCTATTTTTTCATCAATAAGAATTAAGTTTGAATTAAATTCCATAAGATCTAAAAGATGAGGAAACTGTTCAGGATTTGTAAAACCTTCTCTTTGCTTATTGTAAAATCTACTTGGGCTAAAGATTGGAATACTATCGGTATTATAAAGTTTTTTATCTGCAGTATATTTGCCATAGTGAATTATTGCTGGGACGTTGAGTTCGTGAGATAGTCCTGCTGCTAACTCTAAACTCATAACTTGATTTATTAATCCTGTAGGGTTATATAGTTGAAAAAATAACTTATTCATCTACATGGCTTCTGTTTTTTGTTTTTCATTATCAACTGGTTTACGAATATCTGTGTATAGATATTGTGGCCCATGTTTAAAAAACCAGTGGTCTGGCTCTGTATAAAAAAAGAAAGCGTTAGCGACTAGGTTATTTTGTGGATTTGGAAACTCTTCTCTCCAGTGTTCTTGATCATTACCATACGATATTACTGCATCGTTTTCTTCTGCTTCAAACTTTATACCCTCGACATAAAAATCCCACGGCGTTTTGTGAAAAATTGTATAGTTTATATGATATGTACAGGCGTTGTCGTCTTTGTGCTTCCAAAGTCTTGCTTTTTCTCCTTCATAAATACTTAGAACACACCATGAAGGTAGCAATGTCTCTGACTCAAACTCTTCTCTTGCTAATGGCAAAAGCATTTCATGAAATTTTCTAAGTGGTTCTATTGCAGGTCCATGAGTATTATCCCAAATTGTCCATTGATGTCTTCCAAATCCTTGATCGTATGTGCTCTTGTCTGTTGACCAAAGATTCATTGCTAGGTTTTGTAACTCTAAGTGTTCTGCTGGTGGAAGAACTGTTTTTAGCAAATAAGGAGTTTTCATTTTACCATTTCCCTAGTGGGCATACTGCCTTTTCTAATTTTGTTTTTACTTTCATAAAGCAGCCACACTTTTTGCATTGACTAGTTAGTTTTATCAATTCTGGGCAACTCTTACAGATAGAATATCTTTCTTTTGCTTTTTCTTCATCTGCCCACTGAGTATTAGGGTTTGCAAGATCCCAAGGTCTTGTTTCCCCTAGGTTTTGTTTATACCTTTCCCACGGAGTAAGTTCTTCACTCATTTATAAACTCTGCTCTATACTTATTTAATATAGACTCTGCAATAACCTCACTAATTCCAATATTAAATTTTTCATCGCCTAGTGTGTACTTTAGTATGTGTCTTTCTGAGTTTTCTGGGTTAGGCTCTAAAGTATATTCTAAGTCATCAATATTTTTAAAAAAATGACCTAGACCATTTTCTCCATTAATGATAATATACAAAGAGTTCTCTTTATAAATGTTTATTTTCATAGTATTAATTGTACCATATTAACACCAACCATTAACCTGGTCTGGGCATAATCCATTTGTTGTATTGCATTCTGTCTCGTACCATGATCCATTCCATCTATCCCAGCAGCAGGTAACACTTTCATTACATGCTGCAGATGCTGCAGGTGTAGGTGCTGCTGCAGCAGGGGTTGGTGATGCTGCTACTGGAGTAGGTGCATAGTCTCCGTCACATCTATTTGGACAGCCACTTGGTGTCCAGCATAGAGTTCCGTTTCCATATTGTCCACAAGCACCTCCAGATAGTGCTGGGTCACAAGGGCTGCAGTCTAAGGCTGCTGGGGTAGGTGCTGCTGGGGTAGGTGCTACAGGTGTAGGCGCTACTGGGGTAGGTGCTACTGGGGTAGGTGCTGGAGTTGGTGCAACAGGTACGCAATCACCTGTGTTTGGACAACTACCGCCAGTCCAACAAAGATTTCTGTAACCTGAAGGACAACTATCGTCTTGTACTACACCGCTTCTTCCTGGATCACAGTCAGAACATGGTGATGAGCCACAATTTCCGTTTACTGGAGAGCAAGGCAATGATATAGGTGCAACTGGCTGTGCAATAGGTGTTGGTACTGGAACTGGTGCTACAGTGACTGGTGTAGGTGCTACAGGAGTTGGTGCTACAGGAGTAGGGGCTGCTGGTGTGGGTGCTGCTGCTGGACAACACTCATTAGTGTCAGGATTAAATGTACCTGAGCATTGCTCTTCATTTGAAGCATAGAAACATCCTGGGCCATAAGTTGGCGCTGTTGGGGTTGGTGCAACAGGTGTAGGTGTTGGTGATGGAGTAGGAGTCACAACAGGGGTAGGTGTTGGAGTAGGTGCTACAGGAGTTGGTGTAGGTGCTACAGGAGTTGGTGTTGGACTTGCGGGGGTGCTTCCCCCTCCATTAAAATTTGGACAACACTCATTAGTGTCAGGATTAAATGTACCTGGACATTGCTCTTCATTTGAGGCATAGTAACATCCTGAACCATAACTTGACGTTGGAGTAGGGTTAGGTGTAGGTGTAGTTGGAGTTACAATAGGTGTTGGTGTAGTTGGAGTTACAATAGGTGTTGGTGCTGTAGGTGTCGGTGAAACATAAGGTCTTCCATCGCTGTCGCAACATGTATTGCCACATGGTGAGTCATAACTTCCGCTCATGCCAGGGAAGGGACAAGACTGTACTGGAGCAACTGGTGTAACTGGTACAGGAGTTGGTGATGGAACTCCACAGAATACTCTAGCCTCTGTCATTACATCAGAGCAATTTAATACGCCACATGGGTCATATCTTGAAGTCCACTGCTGTCCGTATCCATCAGAACCAACATTTAGACAGTAACTATAGTCATCTAAAATACATTCTGAAACACATGCAGTAGGAGTTACAATAGGTGTTGGTGCAACTGGAGTTACAATTGGTGTTGGTGCTGTAGGTGTCGGTGGAACATAAGGTCTTCCATCGCTATCACAACATCTTGTTGGATCAAAACTACATGGATCTGAGAAACTTCCGCTAGTGTCTCCTGGTGGTGGACATGAAAGTGTTGGTGCTACAGGAGTTGTTGGTGCAACTGGAGCAACTGGAGCAACTGGTGCAACTGGAGTTACAATTGGTGTTGGTGCTACTGGCTGAACAATTGGAGTAGGTGTTGGTGTTGGTGCTACTGGCTGTGCAACTGGTGTTGGTACTGGAACTGGTGCAACAGGAACTGGTGTAGGTGCTACAGGAGTTGGTGCAACTGGTGTAGAAGCACCTTCATATATATCTCCATATGCAACCCAAATGTTTGTATCAACTTTTACCAATGTTGCTTTTCCATATTGTGCATCAATCCACATTTGACCATTTTTGCTATTTATTGTTACTCCAGATGCTGGATTAAAAATTGTTCTTCCATAATTAAATTGAATTAGGTTATATTGATATCCTACTGGTATTGCCACAGTATTATTATTTGGAACAGTCAAAGTCATTGTAATTGGTGGATTTTGATCACCAGGAATTGGTGAACCTGCTATTGAAGATGAAAGCAAAATAGTCTTGCTAACATCGTCTAAAGATAAAGTAAAATTATTATTTTTTGTTATAACTGTTGAAACATTTGCAATTCTTGGCTCAACATCAAACCTTTCATCAACAGAGTTCCAGTCAAGACCAGTTCCAGCAAGATCAGAGTATGCCCCTGTTGCTCCATTGATTGCGCTGAGGATTCCTGCATCTACATATGCTTTTGTTGCAATATTTAATGTATTTGGTATTCCGTGAACATTTGTTGTGGCTGCATTATGGTTTGAAATAGCAGTGTTTCTGTTTACTGCCTCCGCTGCATCAGCGTCTACAAGATTTTGAAGGTGTTTTGCAATTGAGGGTACTGGAAGATTTGCTGGAAGAGTATTCGCACCATCATAAGTATATGTTCCATAGTGGTAAAGTCTTAAGGCTGCCTGAATATCTGCTGAATCGGAAAGGCCAGGGATTTTGGTATTGAAGAGCCCAGTACCGTTAGGGGTATTATCAATATTCTCTTCTGCCACTATAAATCACCTCTTGTCATTATACCACTGTAATAAACAGGTGCACAGATTTTGTCCCTGTCATAGGTACCCATTCGTTATTGATATATTCTACACCGTTTATTTCAAGAGGTAGTGCCAGGAAGCCAGAACCAGTATTTAACTCTTTTATAACCAAGTTTGTTGATAAAGGGCCTGAAGACTCTGTAGATGATATTGAATATTGTATGTTAAAGTTGGAAGAACCAATAGTACTGTTTTCTTGAAACAAATAAATATCTGTTACATTAATTGGTGGTATAACAAGTTTACCATTTGTAGCGGTTACTGTTTTAATAGAAGAGTAAAATTCTGTTTTTAGACTAACAACTGGAGTCCATTGTAGGCTGCCCGATCCTTGGACTACATATTGAAACAGTGTTTTAAAGGTTGGTGAGTTTGGGTTTGCATCTACCGCAATATCTAGTGCCTGAACATCTTGAACAATATAGGACCTAACAGTTGCATCTCTAGGGTCTCCAAGAGTTCCAATAATAATGCTACCACGATCTCCTTGTGGTCCTATGTCTAGATCTAAACTTATGCTTTCTGGTCCCCCAAAAACTGTTAGGTCTTCATTGGATAAAAGTATGTCTGCCACTTTTAAGCCCCTGTTGCAGGAAACTCTGCAATAATTATTCCTGAGTTTACACTGTTTGTATAATTTAAAGCACCTGTAACAGAGAAGAAGTCTGCAGCAATTCCAGTGCAAAGAGTGTAGCCAGTTTTAGGTGTTAATAATATTTGTGCCACATACGTTCTTGATGGCTTAAATGCTCCAGTAAAGTTTTCATAAACAACTGGATCAGTTAAAGATTTTTCTTTCCATGAAAGTGTAACTGTATACTGATCAGTTGAAGCAACGGATGTACCTGGTGTTGCAGCCTTAACTGGAGCAGTAACTCCGTTTATTCTTGAAAGTGAAACTGGTTTTGCAGTTTTTGGAAATGTTGCAGTTATTACTGCGGTCGCAGATGTTGCTGCATATGCAGGATTTGTTGTAATATTTGCACCCTCTACAGAGAACTTGTTGGCAGGAGTACCAGAAATTTTATACGGTGGTCTTGGTGTTATAGTTATCTTTGCTTTATATGCCTTATCTGGATCAAATGTTGATGTAGAAAGTAATGTTGTGCCATTTGGCTCATACCAAACAACTGATCCATAATATTCTGCTGTCTCAATAACGGAAGTGTCTGGCTCTGCACATGTAACTGGTACTGTTAATCCTAAAATATTGTAGTCTGATAGAGATCCTTGAGTATTTAAATTAGCACCAGATACCTGATCAGTAATAGTAATTTTACCACTAAGCAAAGTTTGAACAATTTCGTATTGACCGCTTCCTGGAACGCTTGCTGGTTTTCT
>Ga0209298_10000913_pt1 | contig 19767 bp, 39 predicted proteins | sample S_140806_EF_Meta_FD_187325 | JGI IMG/M metagenome (GOLD analysis project Ga0209298, IMG submission 187325) | Freshwater microbial communities from Lake Simoncouche, Canada to study carbon cycling - S_140806_EF_MetaG (SPAdes) (version 2) | ecosystem: Environmental > Aquatic > Freshwater > Lake ...
AGACTTCTCCGTTAGGTAAACAAACTTGTACCCTGGCGTTAGCTGCCACTTCAGAACCTTTTATAAACTTATCTAATATCTGTCTTAAAAATTTGCCATTCATAATTTAAAACCAGCCAATCAAATGGAGAATGATTGGCTGGATAATAATTTTAATGGGAGTCCAGTATCAGGGACGCTGAAAGCAAATCCGGTCGTAAGCCAACTCCCGCTTGACTTTTAACAAAAGTTAACTTAAACGTCAAGGAAGTATGGGAGTACCAAAAAGACTTACAGATATGCAGATGAAGTTCGCTCATGAACTAGTTACAAATGAGGGAAGACTAAATGCAACAGAGTGCGCTGAACTTGCAGGGTATTCAAAAGATGCAGCCAGGGTATCAGCTAGCAAATTACAAAATCCAAAATTATATCCATTAGTAGTTCAATACATTGGAGAGTTAAGAGCAGAGAATCAAAAGAAATATGGAATAACTTTTGAAAGCCATATTACTGAATTAGGTAAAATTAAAAATGAAGCAGTAAAGAATAAAGCCTGGAGTGCTGCAGTCAATGCAGAGGTTGCAAGAGGCAAGGCTGCCGGACTTTACATTGAACAAAAGATTATTAGAACTGGTAAGTTAGATGATTTATCAGAAGAAGAATTAGATAGAAGAATTGCAGAGGTGTTAGATCAATACTCTCCAATCCTTGAAGGTGTTGAAGTTAAGGAATTAAAAGCCGATGTTAAACAAAAACAACATGATATCAGAATCGGTAAACCCCAACAGCCTCCAAAGAAAGATAAAATTTTAGTAGACTATTCTTCGTCTTCATCCTCATCATCCGACCAATCTTCTGGTCCATCAGATGAATCACACTGACATTGATTGTCTTCAAGATCTTGAGCCTTATCTCTAAGTAGATCTATATCTTCTTGAATTCTATCCATAATGTCTTGGATAGTTTCATTCTTTTTCTTTTTAACCATTGACCTTCTCCATTTTTTTGATGTTGTTTGCGGGTATTACAGTTCTATCTCCAAATGTAATTTCGCCTAAATTGTCTATCTCATACGATGAAAAAATCCAAATATAATTTTTATTCTTTCTGTAAATAAATCCTATTGACACACAGTTACTTACCTGCATTCTGTCAAATTCAATATCTGAAGCCCAACCTGAATCGCTACATATGTCTTCCCACTCAATTCTATAAAGATCAAAAGGAAGTTTTTTCATATAGAACTTTTTATACCCTATTTAAGTTCTATTCCAAACTAAAAAGGGTATGACCAGACGGATAGACCCCTCTAAAACCATTGGTATATAATGCTTATTTAGGGGTAGTCAAATTAGTCATATAAATCAATGACTTAAAGACGAAAATTGTAGGAAAATTGTAGGAAAAATGACCCTTGATTTTACTAGCTTAAATGCAAAAAAGCTACAATGACCTACAATTGTAGCCTTTTTTTTTAACGAATTAGTTATATATACCAATTGTTTTTCACGATTGTAGTACTTTTAGGCACTTTTTTTCCTAAAAAAAAATTTCAAAAAAAATATTTTTTACCCCCAGAAAAGTCCTTATAAAGGCTACAATGCTCTAAGCCATTGATTTATATATCTTTTCTTATAATTGAGTTCCCTACAATGACCTACAATTGTAGTCTTTTTGGGTTGTGGCCCCTTAACTGGTTTCCCAGTCTGGTTAGGCGATGTTAGGTACATCCGGGGCCGTGTTCCTTGATCCAGGCTACTTGTGCCTTGCTACTGTAAATTAGCAATACCTTCTTCGATAGCTTCTTCAAGGTGATCAGCATAATACATAATGTCTCCTGGTTCACCTACATCAGCTTTCTTTTTAGCTTCTTCGATAAAGATATCTTTCATCTCTCTTCCAGATAACAAAGCATATCTCTCTTCCATTCAACAAAGCATCATAATCATTATAAGCTTTAGTATAAGTTCCTGATTTCCAATCATCCATCATTTTTTCTGCTAGTTGTTCTAGTGTCATTTCTTTCTCCTGTTAGTGTTGTTAGTGCAATGTTTTTTTATTTTTAAGTATTGCGTCCTTAATCAATCCACCAACTTCAGGGGTAGATAGTATCTCTTCAACAGCATCAAGAGATAGCAGTAACAATACCCAGCCAATCTCCTTATCGTTAAATTTTTTATTTTCCTTTAAAAACTTAGTCATTTCAGGCATGTCTAAAGTTCCTTTGCTTCTAGTGTACTCTATAAATCCCACAGCATTTATAATCTTAGCAGATAAGTGCTTAGGTAAATGTTTAAAGTGTAGAAGTTCTTGTTCTCTCATTTCTTTTTCTCTTTGTTTCATAAGTTTATCTCTTTCTATAAATAGTTTTAATAGTTTATCTTTTAATTTAGGATCATCAATATCCTTAATTATTCTTATTACTTTTTTCTTAACTGCCATATGATATCTTTTACAGTTCGACTCTTTCTATACTTCTCATCAAACTTTTGTTTGTCTTTCATGTCTTTGTACACACAATACCATACAAACAAAGCTGCAGCAAGAAAGCCTATAGAGATTCCAGATAATACAAATCTGTAAAGATCATTTAAAGTTTCAATCATGCGTGTCTCCCAAATTGTTTATTGAAAGGTACAACTTTATTTTCATCTTTTACTTCTTCAACTAAAGTATCAAACTCTAGTTCACCTTCTTCACCTTTTACAATCGTTCCAATATACTCAGTTTTTGTATCTGGAGTATCAGCATCAATAAAAGTAGTTTCAAGTTGTTCAAAATCTTCATTAGTAAGATTTCTATTCACTCGATCATTATTGATACCACCTTTTTCTAACCATACATCGAAAGCTTCATCTCGATCTTTTGCTTTTACATATTGTTCAATCGTTACAGTGTAGTATTGTTTTATCTTAAACACTTTCTTACCTTCATCATCGGACCATAAACTAAATGGTAATTTTTCTTTATTCATTTTTATTCCTTTCTATTGATTGGTTAATTATTTCTTTATTTTGTGTTTTATCCCACACTCTAATAAAACGTTCTAACCACACCTTATGTTCGTCATTTACTCTTTGATCCCAGAACATTGCATCTGCGGATTCTAAAGGTTGTAAATTATTTTTGTTTCCCCAATCATTATAAACATCTACTAATTTATCTATGCTTATCATTTTATTCCTTTCTGTTTTTCAGCTGCAATCTCAGCTAAAGCTTGTTGTTTGTCTTCATCACATGTGTAAGGCTCATCATTCAAAACTTCATAGGCTAATTTAGTTGCCTCGTTATAACTATAACCTTCACTCTCGTATGCTTCTACCATCTTTATGTATTTATCGCTGCTCATTCTTTCTCTCCTTCCAACTATTGATTATCTTTTCATTAGTACTGTTATCAATATAAACAGTCCAATCATTCATAGTCACATATAGACTTTCTTTAGATCGAACATCTATTTTGATACCTTTAATGTTCTTAACTATTTTTTTCATTTACTATCTCCTTTCTAATTGCAAGTACTGCTTCTTCATCATTAGCATACACTTTACACTCATCACATCTTTCAACATGAGATTCCAAATAAGGATCACCTGCTGGTAAACCTTCTGAAATAACATCCTCAAGATAACCTTTGCCACCACATTCTGTGCAAATCATGCTGCCTCCATTTTAATAAATTGTTTTTTATCTGTAAAGAACTGTCCATCAAAGTAAGAAGAAATTTTCTTTTTACCTTTTACTACAGGAACATAAACAGTTACTTTCTTTTTTCTAAGAACTGGATGAACTTGTATTTGATAATCAAAATTAGAACCTTGTTTTAAAGTAACAACAAAATTAGATCCCATTATTGTTTGAGTCTCAGCTGCTTGTTTATTCCAGATATCAGAAAGATCGCAATGTCTTATTTCTACTGCATCTAGATATTGTTCAACATTAGAAACTGGTTTGTTTCTAACTTTTACTATTGCATCATTAGTTAACATATTTTTCTCCATTTGTTTCTTTCTATAAGTATATTATATTATTGGATAATATATGTCAATACTTAAATAAATGGCTATTTTACTTGCTTTTTTGAGCATAATATTGGTCTACTCTTCTTAACCAATCATACTTTGCTTTTTTAAATTCTTCTCCATCAAAAATAAATTCTTGATAAAAATTATCTTTAGTACAAATTAAATTAACTCCCTTTTGAATATTAGTTCCATATACTTCATTGTGCGCCAGGGCATAACCAGCTAACTGTAATTTGTAATCTTCAATCCATTCTCTTCTTTTAGGTTTATTGCTTTGTTTGAAATCCACAATTGCTTCTGCACCATCATATACTCCAACAACATCAGTTGCTCCTGCGTAAAGTTCTGGATAGTATAAAGTAACTTCTAATCCCCAAAATTCTCCTAATCTATTCTTTAAACCTTTATTAATAATCTCATCGGCCATGGTCCTTGATTCTTGACCCTCGGTTGTTAGATCCAAGTATCCTTCACCAAGTAAAAACTTCTCCAGGTGAGTATGCATCGCAGTACCTCTTGTCGCTGCATCATTCTTAACTTTATCTGCTGCATCAGCACCTACTCTAGTTTTCCATGCTTCTAGGGCCAATCTCTTTTCTTCTGGCTGCGTCGCCTGGAGTATCGTAGTTACTGATGGAAGCTTCTCTGCATTCACATCATAAATACGTTCTCCTTCAAAAAGAGCTCTAGAACTAGTAGGATAAATAAATTTATTTTTTAATATCATATTTTATAGCTTCATCTATTATATCATCCATTTGTTCTTTCTTTTTAGTAGAAGACCAATCTATTTCATCATAGTTCTTTTTATATGTTTCATCAGGTATACGAGATCTTCCATCCCATCCTTTACCCCATTCTGCTCTTCTTTTAGGTTCACTCATTCTACCTCATCTGTGTTATATCGTTCTCTTACAAATTCTAAAAATTTCTTTGCTATCTTAGTACTTATATTTCCTTTCATAGCATTTACTCCCCAACTAATAAACATTACATTTCTAGGATTATATGGTTGTGAAGATAAAATTCTATCTGTGGACATATTAGTACGTGTTACTATACGTTTACCTTTAATACTTTTATATCTTATTGTTGTCATTTCAACTCCTGTATATGGACATTTATAACCATATATTTCTTTTTGTTTTTCCCAACAATTTAAAAATTGTTTAAAATTTTCAAACTCATTTTCATGTTTAGATGATTTTATATTATTCCATAAACCCATAACAAACCCATGTTCTGTCATTTTATATGCAGTATCTTTTATTTTTTTTCTTTCTGCGTTATTTTTTTTCCAAATTTTAGTTTGTTTTGTATAACAAGTAATACATGAAGGTTCATACCTGTAATGATTACTTGAAGATTTATGTTCTTTTCTATAAAAAAAATCAGGTGTCCTAGGATAAGTTTTATTACAACTACTACATGTTTTTTGTAATAAAGTACCTGTATAATCTTTTTTTAAATCTTCTGGTATGTCACCCTTCTTCATATTAAATAAGTTCAAGTGAAACGTCAGCACTTTTTTCATCTTTCATTGTGTACTTAACATTTCTAGTTAATTTAAAATTATCATAAAATGATTTTTGCATAGTCTTTCTTGTTGACATAAAATCAGGATACTCATTATCTGCTCTATACCAATGGTAAACATATACAGCATCTAAAATATAAAATTCCTTACCTTCATCTACAATCTTTTTATGAAACCAGTTATCAACCAATGTCTGATCTCCTGATACATGAAAGCCACCTACTTTTTTCATAAATCCAACATTAAATGCAAACCATAAACCTGTAAAATGTCCGGCATGGTCTTTATCAAAATGTGGTGTTGCGTGGTCCTTGAACTTTGATGCTAGGACTCCGCCAATTCGTCTATGATAAAACATATCATGGTTATCAATATCAACTCCCATAACCATCTGTTGAACTGTTCTTAATCTATTAGAACGAGAACCAAACCCCATTGCATTAGGATATTTTAAAATAGCTGCTTCTAGTTCCTTGTACCATTCATTTGTAGTGTGCATGGCATCAGCATCTATAACTGTAACCCAGTCTTCATCTTTATATAAAGATAAAATTTCATTATAAGCTGTTCCAATACATTTCTTTTTATTCCAGGGGATGTGATGATATATCATACAATTTCTTTCAGTAAGTTATCTATATTATTTTTAAGCTTTGATCTTTTCTCTAAAGACAATCTACCTAGCTTTATATTATTTACAATCGTTGCAAGATTAGTATCTACTCGACCAACATTTAAATTCATAACAATTAAATCTGATATGCTATCAGTTAGATTAGAGATCTTTTTCTTGTAGGTTCTTTGTTCTGAAGTAAAGTCATAGTTCTTATCTTTAATAGCTTCAAATAAAGTTATTTGAATTTCTTTATTAATAGCATTAGCGATCTCCCCTTGAGTTTCAGCTGCTCTATTATCTCCTTCAACTAAAAAGAAATACTGTTTAATCTTTTCAGTAATAAGACGATCTATTAAAGCTGATACTGTATTAATGTTTGTTATTTTCATTATCTATACCATTTAAAAATTTGTATCATTATAAGTACAATAATAATTATAATACCTATTTCAATTAATGGATTCATTTTGACCTCTTTTTCTTTTTTGGTTTACCAAAAGCATCCCATTTTTTGTGATAGGCTTTTAATAGTTTAGCTATTGCTTTTTTATAACTACCTAGTGTCATTAGTTGTTTCCTTTCATTAGTTCTATTCTTCCAGCTTGTATTTCTTCACGTAAAAAATCTATTTCTTTTTTTAACATAAGATTTTCTTCTTGAAGTCTAAAGTTGGATCTCTTTAAGTTTTCTATTATCCTTTCAAGATCATTGGGACCTTTGTCATTCATTGCTGCATCCTTTCATAGTTCATATATTTTTTTAGGTCTTTATTTTTTATTTCTCCTTGGTTATTACAATATTTACAGTCTTTATAAACATCTTCTTTTTCACCCTGGAGTCTTACAGTAATGTATCCATTACCTTTACACTTAGGACAGATTGTTTTCTCGGTCATTTATTGTTATCTTTCTGTAGTTCCACACAATTCCTGATTTTTTTAATTTTTTTGGTTTCAGTAATTTATGTGCCTTGTCAAATACATAGTTAGGATCAAATCCTGCATTTCTACATACATCAACAAAGTCTTTGTGTTTACTAGATACCCAGCATTCAGCTAGCATTCTATGTCCATCTTCATCTAAATCTTTTGTTTCAGATAATAGATCATACATAACTTGAGCAAGAACAGCCCTCCAAAGTCTTTGTTCAGGAGATTTTACCTGTTCTTCAAGTTGGACGTTTATATTATTTAGTAGTGGTTTTACCATTTCCTAATTCTCTCACTTTCTCATTTACTAACGCTCTAACAACTTGACTACGACTTATTTTAAGATCATCAGAAACCATCTTACTTTGGAGTTTACTGATTTTCGAATAAGTGTCGTTGTCGACAGTTATGTTTTTATATTTACTAAAGTCAGTCATTTATAACCTTTCTATTTTGTTTATAATGTAGGATTTTAGATTAAATTATTTTAAATGTCAATTCTTTTGTAAAACTAAAAAACCGCATTCATTTAGATCTTTGTATTTTTCTACCCATTGTGGATTGTTTTTCCACCAACGTCTTATTCCAGGCATAGTACCAAATCTAGGTTCAACTATGTCATGAAACACTATATATTGTGTAGCCTTATCTGCATGTCTTTGCAATTCTTGATATGTATGCTCATCTACATGAGAAGTATCAATAAATAATAATTCACAAGGTTCCAAATCAATAGTTAAATCATCTTGTACAATATATTTAAAATCTACATTAATTTCTTTTGCTGCTTGTTTAAATATCTCTTCATCTAAATATCTTTTTATATCAATAGTTAATAATTTTTCTGGTTTTAATTTTAACCAAGCTGATGTTGAACATCCTTGAAAGGTCCCTAATTCAGTAATTGTTTTAACTCCATTAAACATTAATTGAAGAGAATCCATTCTTGAAGACATATCTCCAGTCATGTGCCAATTAATATTTGGTAAAGTTTTTTGTTTAAAACCTTGATAAAGTATTTCTACTTTTGTCATTGTTTTCTGCCTTGTCCGTTATATTTTTTTCTAGAATTATGTTTATTAGGTCTTTTAGAATGCCTACCGGGGCGCTTCTTATTTGTTTGTTCAATAAATTTACCGTTTCCAAGATTAACTTTCCGTGCCATATAGTTGTTTTCTTCCTTTCTTTGTTATTGGTAGATATTTAATTACACCATTTACATATTGTTCTACTTCATCACCACAAGATACACATTTATAAATATTTTCTTCTATTGAAACTAAAGCAGTTGTTTCTTTGCAATGAGGGCAAATGCCGTGAACTATTAATGATGATAAATTAAAATCTTTAAATTTCATTACATTGGAGAGTATACTACTTTACCATTCTCTTTACTAGCTCTTAGGTATTGTTTTCTATTATCAACATCATTGTAACTGCAATGGACCCACCCTGAGTTAGGGTCATTAGGGTTCCAAAATTCTAATATACATTGATCGTAATCAAGATTTTGGACGATCCAATCACTTAATTCTTTATTATGAATACCAAATATCTCAAAATCTGCTGCTTGGCCCTTAGTATGTTGACTCTTAGAAGAGGACCCAATAGCTTCACAAAGCGCTGCTGATCTAAATCCAGAAGATACCGATACAACTTTTTTAAAATGATTTCTAACAGGCTGTAATATATTTTTACAAAGTAAAATTAAATTCCCAACTTGTTCGTCATTAGGTTCATTTTCAATGCCTAAACGAATAGCCTCTTGCGACTTTGTTAATTCATCTAAACTAAAATTTTCACTTAACAACATAAATTACCACTTATTAATAGGACAGCTTGAGTATTTAAATTTTATTTTCCACTTTAAAAAACAGCCACATTTTATACATTTATTTTGATCTTTATTGTAATATTGACATGGTTTACACACACTAAATCTTTTTTCTTGTGTTTTTTCATCAACTAAAAATTTATCAGTTAACATCATATTAATTATTTATTATTTTTATTTCTTAATTTATTAATAACCTCTATTACGTGTTTCTCATATTCTTTGTTTGTAGAAAAACTATCTAATGCTTTTGCCATTCGAATAGGATCTCTATTAAATGACATGTCCCTAGCTTTTCTAAATTCTGCATACACTTGTTTTGTATTTAGAATTTCAATGTAATACTTAACAGATTCGCATTTGTTTTTAAAGACTCTTACACGCCATTCTATATGATCTGGTTGTTTATATGGTAACATACCTTCTTTTGACCATACCCTTATACCAAACAAATTATTCCCCTCAATTGCAAACCTTGAGGTCCCATAATTAGATTCAACAATAGCTTGGGCTACTATAAGTTCCGTATTTATGTGTTTGCTTGTTGGGATATCAAAATTGAGGTAAGAGATGCATTTTTTAAGGGACTCGACGAATTCTTGATTATTGTGATATTCAAACCTTGGAGGTCCAAACCCCAGGCTTTTAGCCCAGGCGATAATGGCGTTCTCAGTCTTCTTCTTGGCAACTGGATTCGGAAAGAATGTACCTAATGCAAACGCTAGTAGAGCTACTATCAAATACTTTATTATTATAGTCTGGATTGTCATGGCATTTACAGTGATTTAATAAGCAGCATCCAACTGCTAGATTGTTAATACAATTACTTGCAGTTGCAGTTTTTGTCGTCATCATTTGCTTTTAACTTTACACCAGCTAAAAGACCAATAAAGCCCCCGATGATTGTTTGAAAGGCAGGGGATATTAATTTAAATATTTCGGCATTGTCTACTTTTTCATCAAATAGACCAGTCATTAGGGTCATAACCATACTTAATACAACAATACATAAGGTAGTTGTAACAAGAGTAGTTACTACAAATGTTAATTTTTCTTTACTCATTTTTTGTCCTCCACTTGATAAAACATATCATCAGTGTCTTCTAATTGCCAGTTTTTATTTTCAACATTCCATTCAGTAGTTTGGACTTTATAGTCTGGTACCCCTGAATAATTAGTAAAATTAGACACATTCCAAAGAATGCGATTGTTAGGCTGAGCAGCGAAATTACCGTTAATAAGCTTGAGAACATGAGCACACTTATGTTCTGAAACCATTTCGGAATGTTCTGTATTGAGGATATTAGCATCTGGATGCGCCCAGTCAACTGTAAATAAATATTCTGCATTATGTGTTTCACCATTACTAAAATATTTACAAGATTGTCCTTTTAAAAAATCAAAGCAGATAATGCTAGGAAAATAACTAAATGAATTCCATAGTTCAAGATCTTTGAGATTTTGATCTGGGACGTTTCTGCGATCAAATCCTTTTTGAATAAAAGCGCTGATAGGTAATCTGAAATAGACTGCACCCGATTCAAGTACACAATGGAATAATATTGCACGGCCAGGTATGCTCGCAATACCAAAGACCACACAATTTTCAGTTTCTCCGTGATGTTGTTTAAGATCATACAAATACTCCCTTCTTATGTTACAATAAATTGGTGGTATGTTAGCATTAAGATAAGACATAATCAATCATATATATCGCCCCAATTTTCACCGGATTCATAATCTACTTTATTAGGAACTTCTAACTGTACTGCATTTTCCATAATTTCAATTATTTTTTTTGCATGTTCTGGAGACTCAACAGATAAATCTAATTCATCATGAATCTGAATATGAGCAACTATACCTTCTTTATATAATTCTAACATAGCTTTCTTTGTCATGTCAGCTGCTGATCCTTGAATTAATTTATTTAAAGCTTTGTATGTATAAGCTCTTTTAATCCCTGGTCCGTGTTCCTGGAGTGCTTCTTCGTGAGGCATAGCTTTATGCATACCGAAGCTATTAGGTTCCCATAAATGGAACCTACATAGCCTACCAAGGAGAGTTCTTATCTGTCCACGCTCTTGAGATCTATTAGAAGCCGCATTCGTTAATTGTTTAACAAATGGAACTTTAGCATGATACTGTTCAAATAGTTCTGCAGCTTTTTCTTTAGATACACCAAGTTCAGCTTGTAATTTAGCTTTACCCATACCGTAGAATAAACCTAAGTTAATAGTCTTAGCTTGAGATCTTGGAATATTTGCCATATCAGCAACTACTTGGTGGAAATCTGTATTAGGATCTTCTTTATAAGAATCAACTACATCATACACAGATGGAAATTTATATAGAGAAGCATAGTGTACAACTAATCTTGGTTCTTGTTGTGAATAATCGAAACAACCCCACGTATGATTTTCTTCAGGTAAGAATAAAGATCTAATCATAGGTCCAAGATCCTTGTTCCTTGCTGGAAGCTGCTGTAAATTAGGATTATTATAACTGAATCTTCCAGTTACAGTTCCACCTTGATCAGATCTAATTTGATTAATCTCAGCATGAATACGTCCTTTGTGTTCGTATCTAATTATAGTGTCAATGAATGTTGTATGCGCTTTATTTATTTCTCTTGCTTTTGCAATCATTTGGACTATAGGGTGAGGATGTTCCTGTAAAAAATTTTTAGTAAAGGATGGCGCCGATGATTTCTCTGTTGTGTCATAAGGTAAACCAAGCTTATCAAAAACTTTTGATATGCTTCTTGCAGCCCAAATCTGTGGTTCTATCCCTGTTTCTTGTTTTACTTTTAATAACAATTCATGCTCTTGTGATGTTAGCTGTTGTTTTAACTTGTGTGCACGTTCTATATCAACTCTTACTCCTTTGAATCTCATATCAACTAGGCAAGGAAATAAATCTGTTTCTAAACTAAATATAGATTCTATATCTTGATGAATTATTTCTTTTTTAAACATTTGCCATAGTTCTAATGTAAGTTCAGCATCTTTCTCAGCATAAGCTCCAACTTCCATAGCTGGCAATTGCCACATATCTTCTTTAGGATCTAATCCTCTAGACTTAGCTGCTTCATTTAAGGCAGCCTCGCTCTTACCATAACCAAGATAATCCCAAGACAACATATTTAAACTATATTGAAATCTATTCTCATCAATTAATGATGCTGCAATCATTGTATCTACAATCAAACCATTGATTTTAATACCCATTTGTCTTATCCAACAAACGTCATACATAGCATTATGGAATATTTTTAAAGAAGGAGTAGCCATGGTGTCTTTAAACCATTCTAAAACCTGTTTCCTATCCATATTAGGCCCTGATCCGTGGGCTATGGGAAAGTAAAAAGATCTTCCTGGAACAGCTACAGCGATACCAATAACTTCTCCATTACCTATAACAGAACCTGATCCTTTCTTTTTTAAATCTGGATCTCTTGTTTCTAAGTCTACTGCAATCTCATCATAAGATCTAAGATCTGGAAACTCTTCTGGTTCTACCCATTCCTTCTGTGCTTCAAATAGAGGTACTTTCATAATCCCTTTCAATAATCATTTCTATATAATGGATTGCTTTTAACAAATCCTGTTTCTTTCCTTTATCTTGATGCCTACAAATATATTTGATGGCATTACCTTCTGCAAATAGTATCTTATTTTTATTAATAAATAAAGAGGGTTGTATTTTATATTTTTTATAATGAACTCCTCCTATTTGTTTATAAAATGTTTTATTACTCATAACTGATATCCTTTCCATTCCTTTTTAGATTTTAATATATAAAGATTTTCCATAGATCTTGTTGCACCAACGTACCAAACTCTATGTTCTTCATCTTGTTTATCAACACTTGCTTCTGTTGATTGTCTTATCTTCCTTGCATTATCTAAGACAAGAATAACATTCTTACATTCACCACCTTTTGCTGCATGAATGGTTGATACTTCTATTCTTGGTTCTTCAGATAATTTCTCACCATTAGTTAACATAGTTCTAATGTATAATTCTTTTTCTTGATCTAAATTTGTAAAAGCATCAAACCAAGTTATTCCAGGAGTAAATCCTAAATCTTCTATTTTAACATAAGTTTTATTTCCAAACTTCTTTTCATCAAATGTATCATCCAAATATTCATATATATCTTTACAGTCAGCAATAGATATTTCTTTACCTAATGTAAGATCAGTCCATTTTAATACTGATTTATAAAGCCTACTGTCAAAACTTTTACCGTATCTATTTTTAAAATATAATTTTTTCTCTTTTAATAAATCTGATATCTCATCTGATCTATAAGTTGTTCTAGTTAATATTAACCAATTACCTTCAGTTAAATCTAAATTATCTATATCAAATATAGTATCTACTTTCCCCTGGACTACATTTCCTTCTTTATCTTTCTTTGCATAATATACTTTTTCTTTTCTCTTACCTTGTATTCTATTTAATATTGTATTTGATAATTCTTGAACTGCTAATGGTATACGCTCAGATTGTTGTAATACCTCTTCCTCTGCTGGTTCATCAATGAATCTATTAACATCCGCTCCAGCCCAAGCAAAAATAGCCTGGTCATCATCTCCAGCTAAAAATACATCTTTAGATTTTGATTTTAATACATCAAACATTTTCCATTGTATTGGAGATAAATCCTGAGCCTCATCTATAAATATAACTTCAAATAAAGGACACTTGTCTGAATTCAAAACAAATTTTTCTATCATGTCTGTATAATCATCTAAGTTATAAGCTTTCTTATAATTATTAAGATTAAGATTTATATGGTGTAAAGTATCTAAATCTATATCCCTACTCCATTCATTAGTATTAAATTCATCTTCAATTGAAATACATTTAACTCGTGCCTTACCAATTAATTTAAAATATTCATTATCACAATTCATATAACAACTTTCTTCTGAATCACTTGAATAGTTAACTCTTATACTTAATTCCTTACCTAATTGTTCATAATGAACTGGTTGCATAACATTATCTTCACTCATACCCAATGTATGAAAAGCTAATGAATGTAATGTTTGAAAAAACTTAGTATCGGATTTATTTAAGTCTTTATTTAAATGCAAGAATCTTTCTCTAGCTTCATTGGCTGCTTTTCTTGTAAAAGCAAAATAACCTATTTTATTTAAAGGCACTCCCTTTTTTAAATAGTTATCTACCTCATTTAATAACCTTCTTGTTTTACCTGTTCCTGGAGGACCCAATACCTTTCTAATCATTAAAATATATCCTTTTTAGACTTAACAGGTATTATTTCAGGTTTAGATTGTTTAATTTTAAACTTATCTATAGATATTTGTATTACATCAATTGGATCATGTGATTCTTTCTCACCTTGCTTCTTAGGAAATCTTTTAGGTACATTAATTTTTGCTTTTTCCTTACCACCACATATCTGTATTATTTTTTCTGCAGTCTTAGATTTATCTTCTTTCCAATCTTTACCTTTTAAAGAATTATAAAAACTTTGATATTTGAAATAAGCATAATCACCTTCTATTAATACAGCTCCTGTTTTAAATGCAGCATTAGATTTAGCTTGTGGACCATTAACATAATCTTTTAAATACTCTGCTAACTGTTCATCTGGAGTAGTTCCCTTAGGAGGTAGTAGTTCTTCTGTTGGTGGAAATAAACTATCTAATACTTCTTGAAAATCATTAGATTTAACTTTTGGTGGAACAAAGTCTGCAGCTGCTGCAATGATAGATCTAATTTCTTCTTGTAATACTATTTGTTTAACATTTCTTGCTTTAACATTTCTAGATTCACCATTTGGTAATTCAACGTTAAAAGTATATTCAGGTTCTGGATATTTAATTTTAACCAAACTTGATAATTTAGGAAACAATACTTTTCTATCAGATAGAAATCCATATTTTCTTTTTACACATTCTGATTTCATACAGAAGTTTGCAATAGGTTCCTGAGTACAAGTATAACCTTTAGTAGAATCTTTTTTCCAAGATCTAATCTTATCTCTTACTTTTTTCTCACTCCAATCATCAACAACTAATCCATTAGAATCTTTTAAGAAATATTTTTTAGGAGCATCCACAACCATCTCTTCCCATTTGTCCTGGTATCTTTTTTTAGCAAACACCATGTAATTATATAACCATCTATCTCTACCATCATCTAATGGACTCTTAGTCATAATCTGTAGACAAGGAGGACCATCATCAAACTCGGATGGGCCTCCTTGTAGTACAGTTTTCACATGGGCTATGGAAAACTCTTCTAGTTCACTTGATGTCTTTAAATTTGCTTCTATTACTTTTATAAATTGTTCAAATGTAAATGGTTTACCATCAAAATTAATAGCAATTCTTTCTGCTTTATTATAATATGGTAGGTTTATAAAATTACCATCTATAAACTTTCCTTCCGAATCTTGTCCAAGTTCTGTTTGTTTAGGATATATTTCTGTTTTTAATGGAAGCTTTAATGTAAATAATAAACCCTCTAGAAATTTTTTAATAATTATTGCTTTAACTGGTTCTTTTAAAAATAAATAAAGATGTAATCCACCACTTTTTGATTTAACTGGTATTAATGGAAGGTCATATTGTTTTATAATATCTAAGTATTTCTTAATTGAAAAATCTTTGTAGTCTTTTGAATCAATATCTATTGTACCAAACCTAACCATACCTTCATCATTACAGGGTTGAATACCTATAGATTTATTTCCGTTTAAATGATCTAGATAATATTGATCTGTTATAGGTTGTTTAGACCAACCATATTCTGGTTTTAATTTTCCTGTAACTGGATCTTTTATTGTTTTAGTTAAATCTGCAATACCGAAATTTCTTTGCAGCCCAGTAAAATATTCTATAAACTTTCTTTCCATTTAGCCCTCTGTATTTTAGGGTGAGCATTGCTGCTCACCCATTTAAACTTAATAATTAAAAGTGCGCTTCAGATCCTTTTTCAGGAGCAGAAGTTTCTCCATGCTTGACTTTTACATCACCTCTGGAAACACTTTCAGCAAACGATTTAGCTTGTTGGTATAAAGAAGAATCCTCAACAGGACCTACTTTATTAACTTCCCAACCAAACCAAGTACCTTTATCATTTGATTGTTGAACTGTTCTCAACTTATAAATATGACTGAAAGATGCAGGAGTAAATAAACCGTTTTTACCTTTCATCTTAATACCAGCCATCATACTGTTCCATTTTCTACTAATCTTTAATTGTGTAGATTTCATAGCTAATAAAGCAGTTGTTGGAGTTTGACCACAAACAATCAAAAAATGACTTGCAGTTTTTTCAATATAGTTTCCATTAGGAAGTCTATCTTTGAAAGATGCATCTCTTTTTGTTTTTGTTAGTATATCACTTGAAGACGAATGGATTCCAACTGGAGCCCCAGAACCTTCACCTCTATCTTGCCATTCAATATATTCCAATTTGTAATGACACGGTAGAACATTGATTCCTTTTTCACCGTCAAATAATTCTCCTGTAACAGAGTTGTAAATCATTCCAGGTTCTGCACCTTGAACATATTTACCATCTCTCTTATTAACTTCTGGAGATAATTGTCCTAGTATTTTAAGAAAAGGTAATGCTAGATCCTCATGACCCATGTTACCTAAACCTTTATCTGCGTCTGCTTCAAAGAAGCTAACAGCTAAAGATCCTGCAGCTACTTTCTCAGTTACTGCATTGGACTTTTTAGTTTCTTGGTCCATTGTGCTTTGTGCTTTGTTCATGTTTATTTCCTTATTAGTTTGGTTCTGTTTCCTGCGAACACGTTAAATAGATCAGAGGGCATATCTTTCCCAGATTCGATACGCTCTCTGACCAAGGCCTTAAGAGTCATGGGTTCAACCTTTAATTTCTGGGCCGGTTGATATCCATTCTCTGCCGCAAGGTTTGCATAAGCAATTGCCTTGTTATCTTCGTTGCGACCAAAAGAAACGGTAATCTCATTTTTAATAAGATCACCTAAGCCGTTTGTACGAAGCCAGTTAAATGCCTCTTCTTTCCTTTCAGGGGAAATTGAAGCACCGTAGACGGGTTTTACTTCTACAGCTGTACCGTCTGCTAATTTCAATGTTGAGATATTCATTTCAGTCATCATTGTGGGAATGACTTCTCCTGAAAGAACATCAGCATCTTGTTTTAATTTTTTTAGAACTTCTTCCTGTAACAATATTTTATCTTCAAGTTCTTTTAATTTAACAACTTGATCAGATAAAACTTTAGCATCATTAATTTGAGTAATAGACTCTGCTTGGTCTAGCTCATAGTTTATATTATTCATATTTTTATCTTTCTATTTATTTATTTAAAACTAAGTATAATTCTTTTTTATGTATATGTCAATACATAGGATAAAATTAAATATCCTCAATGTTCCCTTTCTCAAATAAATTAATTTCTATTGGATAGTAAGTTTGTTCTTGTCTATCCCATTTTAATAAATTATATCTACCATTAGTTAAATCAGAAGCAATAGAGCACGCAACACCAATAATTGCAGGATCGCCTGTAAGTAGTAAATAATCTTTAGGAGTATAGTCTTTTAATAATTTTCTTAATTTAAATATTAATGGTCCTGGACTTAATATAATTTGTGTGAATTCTGGTAATAATACTTTCATTTCACCATATTTCTGCGCACCCATAATATTAAATTTGGGTTGGCCAGATCTTGTACCAGGTAATTCTTGTATAACGTAAACTTTAGAGTCCATACTTTCTTTGTTGTTGACAAATATATATGAGTTAATATATAATAAATAAATAGAAAGATAAAGGAATTATTATGATTAATTATAAGTTTAAGACTAAGCCATATGCGCATCAAATAACTGCGTTAGAAAAGTCCTGGAATAAAGAAGCATTTGCATATTTTATGGAAATGGGAACTGGTAAATCAAAGGTTCTTATTGATAATATTGCTATGCTTTATGATAAAGGAAAAATTAATGGGGCGCTTATTATAGCACCAAAAGGAGTTTATCAAAACTGGCATGATATAGAAATACCAGTTCATATGCCAAAACACATAGAGAAAAAAATGGTATTATGGAAAGCAACTATAACTCAAAAACAACAAAAAGAATTAGACTCTCTATTTGAATCTGAAGAAAATCTTCATATATTAATTATGAATGTTGAATCTTTTTCAACTAAAAAAGGATTAGAATTTGCATCAAAATTTTTAAGTTGTCATCAAACTTTAATGGCTATTGATGAAAGTACTACAATAAAAAATCCAGAAGCTAAAAGAACTAAATCAATCGTAGCTTTAGGTAAAGAAGCTAAATACAGAAGAATATTAACTGGATCTCCGGTAACTAAATCACCATTAGATTTATATAAACAATGTGAATTTTTAAAAGAAGATTTATTGGATTTCAGTTCTTATTACGCTTTTAGAACAAGATATGCAGATTTAAGAACAGCTAATTTTGGTGGAAGATCAGTTCAAATAGTTGTTGGTTATAAAAATTTATCAGAACTATCTGAAAAATTAGAAGGGTTTTCTTATAGAGTATTAAAAGAAGATTGTTTAGATCTTCCTAGTTATGTTTATACAAAAAGAATCATTCAGTTAAGTCCTGAACAAAAAAAAATATATAATCAAATGAAACAAATTGCTTTAGCACAATTTGATGATAAACTTATGACAACAGCTACTGCATTAGTTCAATTAATGAGATTACATCAAATTACTTGTGGACATTTCAAAGCTGATGATGGAACTGTTCAAGAAATTAAAAATGAAAGATTAGATGCTTTAATGGATATATTAAGTGAAGTAGAAAACAAAGCAGTTATCTGGGCTCATTACAGGCATGATATTGATTCTATTATTAAAGCTGTTACAAAAGAATATGGTCCAGATTCTTTTGTAACTTATTATGGAGATACACCACATGATGAAAGACAAAATAATATTAAACTAATGCAGGACCCTAGTAGTAAAGTTAGATTTTTAATTGGAACTCCTCAAACTGGTGGATATGGTATTACTCTTACTGCAGCTAATGTAATGATTTATTATTCTAATGGTTACGATTTAGAAAAAAGAACTCAATCAGAAGCTAGAATTAATAGAGCAGGACAAACTAGAAAAATGACTTACATTGATATTATTGCGGAGGGCACAGTAGATGAAAAAATCGTAAAGGCCCTCCGTAAAAAAATAAATATTGCTTCACTGGTTATGGGTGAAGATTTAAAAGACTGGATATAAATTTCCACTCCTCCTCATTATAAGGAAACATTATTTTACTTCTACTTTAATGCCTTTAATTTCTTTTGGTTCATTAAAACCAAATTTAATTTTAAGTAAACCATCTTTCATTTCAGCTTCATCAACTATTGTATCTTTAGCTAACTCAAACTGTTTGAAGAATTTTCTAAATGCTAGACCTTTTTGTACATAGTCTACATTTTTATCTTCTACTTTTCCTTCTACTGTTAAGATACCATCTTTAACTTCTACTAATACATTTTCTTTATTGTAGCCAGCTAAACCGATTTCTAAACCGTATTTACCTTTTGAGTATTTTACTACGTTATAGAATGGAAATGATTGTACTTTTGACCACGTGTCAAAAATATTTTCAAACGCATCATCAAAAAACTTTGTTGATCCGTTGAATATTTCTTTTTGTATTTTGTTTACATCAAGTAAACCATTGTTTGGGAATAATGAATTGAAAGTCATTATTATCTCCTTTGTTAAGCAAGTTAATAGGTCCATCCACATGATGCAACCTGAAGGATATATAACAATTAATTTTCTGATTTCAAGTAGCTTATTTTATGTAATTC
>Ga0209298_10000915_pt1 | contig 19735 bp, 10 predicted proteins | sample S_140806_EF_Meta_FD_187325 | JGI IMG/M metagenome (GOLD analysis project Ga0209298, IMG submission 187325) | Freshwater microbial communities from Lake Simoncouche, Canada to study carbon cycling - S_140806_EF_MetaG (SPAdes) (version 2) | ecosystem: Environmental > Aquatic > Freshwater > Lake ...
GGGTGGACTCGTGCAGATTGATGATGATTATCTTGGCGGTGAGCTCAGTGGTGGCAAGGCTGGTCGTGGATCGGAGAACAAGGTCCCCTTCGTAGCAGCCGTGGAATTCAATGAAAAGAAACGACCGATCCGCATGCGGATGAATCGTGTAAGTGGATTCACAACAAAAGCCATTGCAAGCTGGGCTCAAAACTATGTTGCAGCCGGGACGACTGTCATCACCGATGGCCTGGCGTGTTTCGTCGGAGTGACCGAGGCCAGCTGCAAGCATATGCCAAAGATTGCAGGAGGCCGAAAGCCAAAAGAACTACCGTTGTTCCAGTGGCTCAACACAATCCTAGGCAATGTAAAGACGGGGATTGGTGGTTCTTACCATGCATTTCTATTTACCAAATATAGTAACCGCTACCTTGCGGAAATTGCGTACCGATTCAACCGTCGATTCAATCTGAAGACACTGCATCAGCGGCTCCTGATAGCTGCAGTGGGCTGCCCACCATGCCCAGAGTGGCTCCTGCGTTCTGCGGAGTCTTCTTGCTGATCAGGTCGTTTTAAACAGTGACTCGGCATAGGCATTGTCATTGCTTACCCCTGGCCTGGAGAAGGACAGTGAAATACCAAGCTCCCTCATTTTTGCCGCCAGCTTGAAGGATCGCATTGGCGCACCGTTGTCCGAATGCAGAACAGCAGCAGCATCAGATGTGATGCTTTCATCTCGACAGACACGATCAAAGAAATCACTTGCCAGTTTGCTGCATTCCAAATCCTGCACCTCTGTGCCCAGGATGCGCCTGCTCCATACATCCATCACCATATAAACGTAGTAATACTGGCCTTTGACAGGGCCGGGGACCAGGGTGATATCCCAGGCCAGCACTTGATGGATGCCCTTAGCCTCCAGCATTGGCACTGGTCTTGGCTCACGGGGTTGGCGGGCTCTACCTCGATGATTCAGTAGGTCTTCTTCTCGCATGATGCGATAGATTGTCATCTCGGATCCAACGTACTGCTGTTCCTCGGCCAGGATCGCCACAATCTGGCCCGGTGGCAGATCGGCAAAGCGAGGATCATTGATGGTGTCAATCACTTTCTGGCGCTCTTGAGCGGTGAACTTGTGGGCCACTTGCCTTGGAGCTCCCTTACGGCGATCGAGACTAAATCCCCGCCCGCTGATGTCCAGCCGCCAGCGTCTTAACGTTCGCCCGCAAACACCAAGAAGATCGGCCACCACTTTCAGTGGCAAGCCAGCATCCGTACCGGCCTTGAGGAAATCTATCGCCTTGTTGCGATTTTCCATCTCAATCAAGTCTCCTCGTTTTGTGGCCAGAGGAGATCGCGCTTTTTTACAAGCATCAGCAGCGTTGCTGCCTCGGCAAGCGCCTTTTCCTTTTTCTGTAATTCACGCTCCAGCCGCCGATTTTGACGAATCAATTCCTGGTTCAGGCGCTGCAACTCCTTCTGATCGCTCATGCTCGGCGCACTGTGGCTGTTGGCATCCTCTGCCACCTGGCGCCAGCGGGCAAGCTGCTTGGGGAACAGACCCCGTTCGCGGCAATAGGCGCCCAGATCAGGACCGCTGAGTCCTGCTGCCTGGATCACTGCCGCCAGCTTGTCGGCCGCACTCCATTGTTCGGGTGCCTTGCTGGTGGCTGGCACCAGCTGGCCTTCCTGCTTCCAGCGATGGCGCCAGCTGTAGAGGGTCTGGGCGTTAACTCCTGTAGAGCGAGCGATCTCAGCCACGCTCTCACGGTTGTGCGGGCTCATCCGCTGGTGGATCTCAGCCCGCAGCTCGGGGTCGTAAGGCGATTGCATCAGTCATCGGTGGGCCCCCTGGTGTATCGGTCAGATAGGGCGGACAACTTTGCTGGTAGTGGGGGATGCCGCTGTGGCGGCCGGGGCCCGGGCCCGTGAAGTGGCGGCTCTGCTGGACGTGGGACTCACCACCGTGCAGCGCTGGCGACGACAGTTCGCCGGTGTTGGGGACGGACTGGATCGCCGTAAAGGCAGCCGCCGCCTGGTGTCTCACCGTCTGAGCGAAGAAGAGCGCTAGCGGATCCTGCTCACCTGCAACCAACCGGAATTCGCGGCACTGCCGCCGGGGCAGATTGTGCCAATCCTGGCTGATCGCGGTCTTTATATCGGCTCGGAGCGCAGCTTCTACCGGGTGCTCCATGAGCACGGCCAGGTCCACCGCCGTGGCCGTGCCCGTCCGCCCCAGCAGCCCCGTCCGGTGCCGCGGCTGAAGGCCAGGGGGAATGAGGTGTGGAGTTGGGACATCACATACCTGCCCACCAGTGTTCGTGGTGTCTGGCTGTACCTCTATCTGGTGATCGACGTCTGGAGCCGCAAAGTGGTGGCTTGGGATGTGGCCGATCGGGAGGAGGCGCAGATCGCCGCTGATCTCGTCGGCCGTGCTTGTCTGCGAGAGCGAATCAGCAAGCGCCGCCCCCAGCCTCTGATCCTCCATGCCGATAACGGCAACGCAATGAGGGCAGCCACTCTGGAAAGCCGGCTGGAGGAGTTGGGTGTCCTGCGGTCGTTCTCCAGACCAAGGGTCAGCAACGACAACCCCTACTCGGAATCGCTGTTCCGCACCGTCAAATACCGGCCGGACTACCCCCGAAGGCCATTCCAAAGCGTGGAAGAGGCTTGCAGCTGGGTGGCAGCATTTGTGGGCTGGTACAACGATCAGCACCGCCACAGCGGCATCCGGTTCGTGACGCCATCTCAGCGCCACAGCGGAAAAGCCGTTGAGATCTGCCGACATCGTGCCCGCGTCTACGAACTGGCCCGTCAACTTAATCCACTCCGCTGGAGTGGAACCACCCGCTGTTGGCATCAGCCGGAGGTGGTCTGGATCAATCCTCCTCCACCTGAAATTGGCATCAATCCAGCTAAGTTGGTAGAGGCCGCCTGATCGGCGGCAGGGACGTCATCTTTCCTGGCAGTTACCGCCTTGAGAGTCAGGTTGGTTGGCACTCGATTGCTACGGTTGTTGGGATTGACACCATTATGGTGTCTTTTTGGATTCGCAGCGCGCTGGCAAGGTGTGGTGAGCCCCACACCCAACAAATTAGCCACCACTCGGGCCCGGGCCCCAACCGCCACAGCGGCATCAAGGTTCTCAAGGGCCTTACGGCGATCCACTGCTGTGGTCAATCCCCCTCGTTCTCTCCCCAGTAGGCCTGGGTCATTTTTTATGCATACTGCTTCGAAGAAGCGTTCCCCAATAGCAACGCCGCCGCCTCCGCCAGGGCCATGTCCTTGCGTCGCAGCTTCTGCTGTAGCCGTTTGATCTCCCGCTGGCCCGCCTGGTGCCGCTTCTGGAGGTCCTTCTAGTCGCTCATCAACAGCAGTGTCGGGCATTGGCATCCTGCGCGGCCTGGCGCAAGCGATCCATCTGTTTGGGGAACAGGCCCCGCTCGTGGCAGTACCCACACAGTTCAGTCTCATTGAGGCCGGCGGTCTTCAACACCACTTTGAACTTGTCGGCAGGGCCCCATCCCTCGGGGTTCCTTCTGGGAGGCCGGCTCCACCTCCCCCTGGAACCGCCAGGCCTTGCGCCACTTGTAGAGGGTGATTACGTCGATGCCCAGCTCCTGGGAGTACTCCGCCAAGCTTTGGTGATGGGGAGGCCCCATCCGCCTTCTCACATCAGCCTTGACGGGCTCGCTGTGGGGGCGTAATGTTAAATTCCATCGAGCCCTATGGTGGCTGAAATGGACGGATTGGAGAGGCATCGTATTTGCTCACGAAGGCACTAGCGGCACTTACTCAAGCCCATTATTGCATAGACTGTATCATTGATGCGATCTACGCCTTAATTAACCTAACAGCTCTTAAGCCTAATGTACAAGTATTTAATTCAAGCGATACCGACGCGGCCGTCCCTGACCTATCTAACCAGCATCGACTTCGGCTGGGAAGCCTCACCCAGTACTGAAAGGGACTGCTCGCCCGTCGACTTGCTACAACCAGCTCTGCAAGATCGGAAATTCTTCGGCCGGTTACTAGTAATGGGCGCTGTTGAGGGATTTAGCCTTTTGGCCAAGGGGTCGCTAAGTTTTGCTGTTGCGCTAAAATCAGTCTCTTTGGAATATACCGTAATAAATGAATGGATAGTCGCTGTATTATTTGCCACATCATTAGCGTTAATCCTGCTACGCGCAAACTTCTCGTTTCATAAGGAATCTTGTCCCGCAATGATGGCACTCGAGAGAGGACGGAAATGTTGACACCATCAGCAACCCCAAGAACGATGGTCTTTGGCCGTCTTGGCGGGGCACTTGTTGGATTTGTTCTGCAACTGCAGCAGCTCGGAGATCTGCTTGATCTCGAATCGGCTAAATGGATATCTGGTAGCGCTGATATATTGTTAATAGTCAAGCGTGAATTTTCAGTGCTGATTTCAGCATCTGGGAATTTCGCATGCCACCACGCTTTATGCGCAATGCCACAGAGAATGCGCGGGCGCACAGGGAATGTTAAGGGCGCTGTAACGAAAAGTGGCGAATTAGTCGGACTAGTCGTCGGTGACGCCGTATATCTCGACGGAGGTTCATTCAGGCGTCAGAATACGACCGCTGCATGGCTGCCCGCCACGTTTTCGGCTGTAGGCGTTTTCTATATTGTTTATCTTATGGCAAAACGGAGAGCTTAATGACAATTAACAATGTGACTCGTGCCGCAGGACTGAATCCAGTTCAGTATTCCACTGAAAACGTTGGCCTTGTAGTAGGACTGTTGGATGGCGCGTTGTCGTTGAAATCCATTAGCTCAGATTCGCCGGGTCAAATACTGTCTACCGTTGGGCAGGTCATTGCGACCATTGTTTCGGTTAGTTCTGCTGGCACCCTTGCCATGGCACCCGGGGTCGCAGTCATAACCTCGCTCAAGATCGTGGGCGATCTTCAAGCCGGTCGACTTGTGAGTGCAGGGGACGTCATATCAGTTGCGGGCAACATCGTCGGCATCATCGGGGTGGTTGCCGTCGCCACAGCAACTGGGCCGGTCGCAGTCATCGCGGCAACAGTCACCGCGGCAAGGGTGGGCGCTGGAATGGCGGCAGCGGGATTGACGGCCAACTTGCTAACGCAGCCATGGCCGGAGATTGTCGAAGCGGCTCGTCGCGCCATTTGGCCGGGATACGCCACCGAGCGGGCAATGATTGACTTCGTAGTCAATCAGCGGTGGGGCGACGCCCGCACCCCCACCCCTCGCGACCCCCTAGCCATCGACCTCGATGGCGACGGTATCGAAACCACCCCCGTCTTGGTCAACGGCATCCCCACACTCTTCGACCACGACGCCGACGGCGTGCGCACCGGCACCGGCTGGCTGCGCCCCGACGACGCCTGGCTGGTGCTGGACCGCAACGGCAACGGCACCATCGATTCGGGCCGCGAACTCTTCGGCGTCGACACCCTCATCACCGTCACCGAACCCAGCCCCGGTGGTTCCCTTCAGACCGTCACCCGCACCGCCACCAGCGGCTTCGAGGCGCTGCGCACGCTGGACGTGGGCAACGGCACCGCCGGCTCGGCCGGCCACCGCGACAACGTGTTCAACGTCAGCGATGCCCAGTTCTCTGAAGTGCGGATATGGTGCGACCTCAATGGCGACGGCATCAGCCAGGCCGGCGAACTGCAATCGCTGGCGCAAGCCGGCATTGCCAGCATCGCGCTCAACAACAGGTTCACCAATATCAACCTGGGCAATGGCAACACCGTTACTGGCGCAGCCGACGTCACGCGCACCAACGGCACCACAACCTTGGCCGAAACGGTGACGATGCAGGCCGGCAACCTGGACCTGACCGACAGCCCCTTCTACCGCGAGTTCACAGACACCATCCCGCTGACCGACGCCGCGCGCGCCCTGCCCGAGATGGGTGGCAGCGGGGTGTTGCGCGATTTGCGCGAGGCCATGAGCCTGGGCACGCCGCAAGCCAACAGCTTGGTCAGCGGCCTGCAGGGTTTTGCGGCAGCCGGCACGCGCACTCAGCAGTGGCAGCGGATGGACGCGCTGCTCGAAGCCTGGGCCACTACGTCGGCCAAGTACCAGCCGATGACAGAGATAAAATACCTGACCGAAACCACGGTGCGCGAAGACGCCACCACCGTCACCACGCGTTATCTGGGCAATGGCGTGTACCGGCCGGGCCCGGGCGTGCCGAACCAATACGTCGAAATGTGTTTCGACTCGAACGACTACCTGATGTGGAGGTCAGGCGCGGGCGGCGCGTACCAGGCGCCGAATGCCGCTGGCATGGAAGTGCTGAGCAAGATTGGCGTGCTGGAAGCATTCAACGGAGCGCCGTTCGTGGACTTCACGATGACGATGGCCAAGAGCACCGGTGGTGGTGGCTCGGGTGGCGGCGGTGGGGGCGGTGGTGGGGGCGCTTCCGGCCCGTCCGACTTGAATCTCGGCCGCGTCACGCTGCGCGCCAACCAAGTAGCTTCAATCAACCAGGCTTATGACGCGCTGGTGAATTCCGTTTACTCGGCCCTGGCCTTGCAGACCCGTCTGCGTCCCTACTTGGACGCGATAGAACTTTTCGTTGATGGCGACGGGGTTCGATTCGACACGACGGCTTTGAATGCACAGGTAACTGCGCAATACGCGTCGCAGCCGCAGAAGGGGCTGGAGGATCTGGTCGAGCTTGTGCGGTTCGCGGCACCGACGCTGGCGGCCGTTGGCTACGACGGTGTGCAGACGCTTCGTAGTTGGGTTGAAGCTCTGCCCGCAAACTCCCCCCTTTGGGATGCACTTACGAATGTTGGCGTCCGCCATGGAGACGCGTTGAGCGCCACCGAGCGCGGCGAGATCCTGCTTGGGGGTACTTGGAACAACACGATCAACGGCTTTGGCGGTGATGATCTTGTTGATGGTGGGGATGGCGATGACCAGATCAACGGCGGAGATGGCGCTGACTTTATTTGGGGCCGGCAAGGCGCTGATCGGCTATACGGCGGCAACGGAGCCGACACGCTGGACGGCGGCACGGGCAACGACTACATCTCGGGTGATGCGGGCAACGACACCTACCTGTTCGGCAAGGGCGACGGGCAAGACACCATCAGCTACGACTACGACACGGCCACCAACAAACTCAACGTGCTGCAGTTCAAAGCCGGTGTCCTGCCCTCCGAAGCGGTGGTGACACGCTTGGGCTCGGACTTGGTGCTGTCCATTGCGGGCACCACCGACAAGGTCACGGCCAGCATGTTCTTCTATAGCGACGACCCGGCCAATGCCTACAACCCGTTGCAACAGATCAAGTTCAGCGACGGCACCAGCTGGGACATCGCCACGGTCAAGTCCATGGCGATCACGGGCAATGACACGGCGCAGACGCTGACGGGCTACACCGGAGCCGACACCATCAACGCGCTGGACGGCAACGACACCGTCTATGGCCAGGCAGGCGATGACGTGCTCGACGGCGGCACTGGTGCCGACAACGTCCAAGGTGGTGAAGGCAACGACACCGTCCGGGGCGGCACTGGAGCTGACTATCTCAACGGCGGCAACGGCAACGACAGCCTGCAAGGCAATGAGCACAACGACACCTTGTACGGCGACGCGGGCAACGACACCCTGGACGGCGGCACTGGCAATGACTACCTGAGTGGTGGCACGGGTGCCGACACCTACGTCTTTAGCAAGGGCTCAGGCCAGGACACCGTCTACAACTACGACGGAGAAGCGGTCGGCACAAATGCCGACACCATTCTGCTGGGCGCAGGCATCACCACCACCGGTGTGACACTCACCCGCCAGTACGACGACCTGCTCATCAGCTTGAACGGCAGCGATGACAGCTTTCGCGTGCAGAGTTACTTCAACACCGACGGCGCATCGAGCTATGTGGTGGAGAACCTCAAGTTTGCCGACGGTACGGTGTGGGATGTGGCGACTATCAAGACCAAGGTGCTCACCTCCACGGCGGGCAACGACGCCCTGACGGGCTACGCCACGGCGGACACCATCAACGCGGGCGACGGCAACGACACCGTCTATGGCCAGGCAGGCGATGACGTGCTCGACGGCGGCACTGGTGCCGACAACGTCCAAGGTGGTGAAGGCAACGACACCGTCCGGGGCGGCACTGGCGCTGACTATCTCTACGGCGGCAATGGCAACGACAGCCTGCAAGGCAATGAGCACAACGACACCTTGTACGGCGACGCGGGCAACGACACCCTGGACGGCGGCACTGGCAATGACTACCTGAGTGGTGGCACGGGTGCCGACACCTACGTCTTTAGCAAGGGCTCAGGCCAGGACACCGTCTACAACTACGACGGAGAAGCGGTCGGCACAAATGCCGACACCATTCTGCTGGGCGCAGGCATCACCACCACCGGTGTGACACTCACCCGCCAGTACGACGACCTGCTCATCAGCTTGAACGGCAGCGATGACAGCTTTCGCGTGCAGAGTTACTTCAACACCGACGGCGCATCGAGCTATGTGGTGGAGAACCTCAAGTTTGCCGACGGTACGGTGTGGGATGTGGCGACTATCAAGACCAAGGTGCTCACCTCCACGGCGGGCAACGACGCCCTGACGGGCTACGCCACGGCGGACACCATCAACGCGGGCGACGGCAACGACACCGTCTATGGCCAGGCAGGCGATGACGTGCTCGACGGCGGCACTGGTGCCGACAACGTCCAAGGTGGTGAAGGCAACGACACCGTCCGGGGCGGCACTGGAGCTGACTATCTCTACGGCGGCAATGGCAACGACAGCCTGCAAGGCAATGAGCACAACGACACCTTGTACGGCGACGCGGGCAACGACACCCTGGACGGCGGTAGCGGCAACGACCACCTGAGTGGTGGCACGGGTGCGGACACCTACGTCTTTAGCAGGGGCTCAGGCCAGGACACCGTCTACAACTACGACGGAGAAGCGGTTGGCACCAATGCCGACACCATTTTGCTGGGCGCAGGCATCGCCACTACCGGCGTGACACTCACCCGCTCCAGTGACGACCTGCTCATCAGCTTGAACGGCAGCGATGACAGCTTGCGTGCGCAGAGTTTCTTCAACACCGATGGCGCATCGAGTTACGTGGTGGAGAACCTTAGGTTTGCTGATGGCACGGTGTGGAACTATGCGTCCGTCATAGCCAACTTGTCGACTGCAACGCCACCGGCCGGCATCACGGTTAACGGTACTGCCACCAACGAAACCCTCACGGGTGGTTTGGGCAACGACACTGTTTATGGGAATGCCGGTAACGACACCCTGGACGGTGGCATTGGCAACGACACCCTGGACGGCGGTGCAGGTAACGACACTTACCTGTTCGGCAAGGGATCGGGCAAAGACACCATCAGCGCCTACGACGGAACGGTGGGCAAGGTTGATCTGATCCAGTTGGGCGCTGGCTTGCTGACCACCAACGTGGTGCTCAGGCGCGAAGGCGACACCTTGGTGCTGTCCGTCAACGGCAGTACCGACACCCTGCGGGTCAACAGCTATTTCTACAACGACGCCACCTACGGCTACCAAGTCGAGCAGATCAAGTTCGCTGACGGCACTATCTGGGACGTCAACGCCGTCAAGACCAAGGTACTGATGGCCACCAGTGAGAACGACACGCTGTACGGCTACGCCAGCGACGACACTCTCTCGGGTCTGGCCGGTGATGACACCGTGTATGCCAAGGCAGGCAACGACACCCTCGACGGTGGTGCGGGTGAAGACCAGCTCTACGGCGAAGATGGTGACGACCTAATCCGTGGCGGCACGCAAAACGACCGCCTCGACGGTGGCAACGGAGCCGACAACCTGCAAGGCCAGGACGGCGATGACACGCTGTACGGCCAAGCCGGTAACGACACCCTGGACGGTGGCATTGGCAACGACACCCTGGACGGCGGTGCAGGTAACGACACTTACCTGTTCGGCAAGGGATCGGGCAAAGACACCATCAGCGCCTACGACGGAACGGTGGGCAAGGTTGATCTGATCCAGTTGGGCGCTGGCTTGCTGACCACCAACGTGGTGCTCAGGCGCGAAGGCGACACCTTGGTGCTGTCCGTCAACGGCAGTACCGACACCCTGCGGGTCAACAGCTATTTCTACAACGACGCCACCTACGGCTACCAAGTCGAGCAGATCAAGTTCGCTGACGGCACTATCTGGGACGTCAACGCCGTCAAGACCAAGGTACTGATGGCCACCAGTGAGAACGACACGCTGTACGGCTACGCCAGCGACGACACTCTCTCGGGTCTGGCCGGTGATGACACCGTGTATGCCAAGGCAGGCAACGACACCCTCGACGGTGGTGCGGGTGAAGACCAGCTCTACGGCGAAGATGGTGACGACCTAATCCGTGGCGGCACGCAAAACGACCGCCTCGACGGTGGCAACGGAGCCGACAACCTGCAAGGCCAGGACGGCGATGACACGCTGTACGGCCAAGCCGGTAACGACACCCTGGACGGTGGCATTGGCAACGACACCCTGGACGGCGGTGCAGGTAACGACACTTACCTGTTCGGCAAGGGCGACGGCCAGGACACCATCAGCTACGACTACGACACGGCCGCCGGCAAACTCAACGTCCTGCAGTTCAAGGCCGGTGTACTGCCCGCCGAAGTGGTTGTGACACGTTCGGGCTCGGACTTGGTGCTGTCCATTGCGGGCACCACCGACAAGGTCACGGCCAGCTGGTTCTTCTACAGCGACGACCCGGCCAATGCCTACAACCCGCTGCTGCAAGTCAAGTTCAGCGACGGCACCAGCTGGGACATCGCCACAGTCAAGACCAAGGCGATCACGGGTAATGACACGGCGCAGACGCTGACGGGCTACACCGGAGCCGACGCCATCGACGCGCTGGGCGGCAACGACACCGTGTATGGCCAGGCGGGCAACGACGTGCTCGACGGGGGTGCAGGTGCGGACAACGTCCAAGGCGGCGACGGCGACGACACGGTGCGCGGTGGCGCGGACAACGACACTGTCTACGGCGGCAACGGAGCCGACACGTTTGACGGCGGCACGGGCAACGACACCCTGGACGGCGGTGCAGGTAACGACACCTACCAGTTCGGCAAGGGCGACGGCCAGGACACCATCAGCTACGACTACGACACGGCCGCCGGCAAACTCAACGTGCTGCAGTTCAAGGCCGGTGTACTGCCCGCCGAAGTGGTTGTGACACGTTCGGGCTCGGACTTGGTGCTGTCCATTGCGGGCACCACCGACAAGGTCACGGCCAGCTGGTTCTTCTACAGCGACGACCCGGCCAATGCCTACAACCCGCTGCAACAAATCAAGTTCAGCGACGGCACGGTTTGGTCGAAGGAAATAGTGCAAGCGAAGGCTAGTGGTGGTACAGAAGGAGCAGACACCCTGACTGGGACGCCCGGAGCCGACGCCATCGACGCGCTGGGCGGCAACGACACCGTGTATGGCCAGGCGGGCAACGACGTGCTCGACGGGGGTGCGGGTGCGGACAACGTCCAAGGCGGCGACGGCGACGACACGGTGCGCGGTGGCGCGGACAACGACACTGTCTACGGCGGCAACGGAGCCGACATGCTGGACGGCGGCACGGGCAACGACACCCTGGACGGCGGTGCAGGCAACGACACCTACCTGTTCGGCAAGGGCGACGGCCAGGACACCATCAGCTACGACTACGACACGGCCGCCGGCAAACTCAACGTGCTGCAGTTCAAGGCCGGTGTACTGCCCTCCGAAGTGGTTGTGACACGTTCGGGCTCGGACTTGGTGCTGTCCATTGCGGGCACCACCGACAAGGTCACGGCCAGCTGGTTCTTCTACAGCGACGACCCGGCCAATGCCTACAACCCGCTGCAGCAAATCAAGTTCAGCGACGGCACCAGCTGGGACATCGCCACAGTCAAGACCAAGGCGATCACTGGTAATGACACGGCGCAGACGCTGACGGGCTACACCGGAGCCGACACCATCAACGCGCTGGGCGGCAACGACTCCGTGTATGGCCAGGCGGGCAACGATGTGCTCGACGGGGGTGCTGGTGCCGACAACGTCCAAGGCGGCGACGGCGACGACATGGTGCGCGGTGGTGCGGACAACGACACTGTTTACGGCGGCAACGGAGCCGACACGCTGGACGCCGGCACGGGCAACGACACCCTGGACGGCGGTGCAGGTAACGACACCTACCTGTTCGGCAAGGGCGACGGCCAGGACACCATCAGCTACGACTACGACACGGCCGCCGGCAAACTCAACGTGCTGCAGTTCAAGGCCGGTGTACTGCCCTCCGAAGTGGTTGTGACACGTTCGGGCTCGGACTTGGTGCTGTCCATTGCGGGCACCACCGACAAGGTCACGGCCAGCTGGTTCTTCTACAGCGACGACCCGGCCAATGCCTACAACCCGCTGCAGCAAATCAAGTTCAGCGACGGCACCAGCTGGGACATCGCCACAGTCAAGACCAAGGCGATCACTGGTAATGACACGGCGCAGACGCTGACGGGCTACACCGGAGCCGACACCATCGACGCGCTGGGCGGCAACGACTCCGTGTATGGCCAGGCGGGCAATGACACTCTGGACGGCGGAGCCGGTGAAGACCAGCTCTACGGCGCAGATGGTGACGACACGGTGCGTGGCGGCACGCAAAACGACCGCCTGGACGGAGGCAATGGCAACGACAACCTGCAAGGCCAGGAGGGCGATGATTTGCTGTACGGCCAGGCTGGTAATGACATCCTGGATGGTGGAGCAGGCAATGACATTCTTACCGGCGGCGCTGGACTTGATGTCTTCCGGTTCTCGTTTCTATCGGACAGTGGTTTGTCACAAAGCAATGCTGATTTGATAACTGACTTTACTATAGGCCAAGGAGACCTCATTGATTTATCACTGATTGATGCTAATGACTCCACTACTGCGAAAGAGTCCTTCTCCTACATCGGATCTTCGGTGTTTACGGCAGCAGGGCAGGTTCGCGGGTACCTGTCTGGAGGCGCAACATTTGTAGCTCTTAATACAAATCATGATTTTTCCGCGCCTGAAATGATTGTTGTCCTCTCAGGTGCTTTATCATTGCAAGCATCTAATTTTATCTTGTAGATAAAGGTAGCCCATTCCTGCTGGTCGTAACTGAGGCTAAGAACGCATTTTGTCATCCCCATTGTCAATGTCATTTATAAAAACGTCTTCTGACCTCCAGAAACCAGATGCAGCGGATGGGAGCAAGAACTCCAGTCTTTATCCCAAACTTCCTGCCCGCCGCTGATCTGGAGCGTTAGCTTTTTTTTCAAAGCCCGACTTGGCCAAGCTGAAGCATCCTGGCTCTAGCGAGATGCCTACAAACTTGTGCGGCGGGCCTAGCAGGGTTCTATTTCTACAGTCACGCTCCCAACCAGCCGCCTCATGTTCACGTTGACCGTGCTAAGTCTTTTTGCAAAGTGTGGCTAAGTCCAGTTAACTTGGCATCCAGTCTGGGCTTCAAGGCGAGCGAGCTACGAGTGGTTGAGCGCCTTGTCTGCTCGAACAGAGCTATTGGGAATTGGCTGGAGCTGGTTTTGGGATTCACTGGCCAGCAATCGATGAGGATCTAAGCCTGGCCAGCCTGCTCCCTTCACTCCCCTGAGCCAACCCGCTCACGCCAAAGACTCCGCACCAGCGTGCTCAGCGCATTGGCGGCTCGGGCCGTGAGCAATCCGGATAGGGCAGCCACCAACACCGTGGCCATGCTCGTGAGCTGGGCGCCCTCCGGTCCGCCGACGCCCAGCACCATCGCCATGGCGGTGAACGGCAGGCGGTAACCGCCAGCGATGCCCGCAGCGGCTCCGGCAGCACCGGCCAGGTCTGCCCCGATCCCGAAGGGGGCCGCGAACACCCGGCCGCTCAGGTCACCGATCGCCAGAAACGGCACGAACACCCCGCCGCAGCCCCCCGCCAGCACCGCCGCCGTGGTGGCGGCCGCCCGCAGCAGGGCCAGGGCCAGCAGGCGCAGCGGGCCTGGGTTGGTGGTTTCGGCCCAGACGATCGCGGCGCCCCCAGGCCCGAAAGCCGCCCCTGGGGTGGCCAGAACCCCGATCAGCAACGCCAGGAGCAGCAGCGCTGCGCCGCCGATCAGCAGGCGCGTCAGCGGTCGGTCGCGCCAGCCCCGGGCCCAGTAGATCGCCTCACCGGTGAGGGCCGTGAGGGCGCCGGCCACCACGCCGATGCACACGGTGGCCTCCACCGCGGCGAGGAAACCGGCGGGGGGAATCCGGGGCACCACCAACCGGATCAGATTGAGCTGAAACGCAGCATTCACCGCCCAGCCGCTGAGGCCGCCCGCCAGCATCGCGGCGGCCCGCGGCCCGCTCAGCGGAATCTGGCGGCGCGCCGCCAGCTCGGCCATGAAGAAGCTGCCCACCAGCGGGATGCCGATCAGGGCCGACACGCTCGCCGCGCCGCCCCCGATCGCCAGGGGCCTTGCCAGGCTGCGCAGCGCCGGCACCGCGCTGCCCAGCCAGCTGCCCGTGGCCACACCGATATGGGCCGCCGGCGATTCCGTGCCCATCGGCGCCCCCAACCCCACGGTGGCCAGGATCGCCAGCGCCCGCAGGGGCGCCAGGTTCCACGGGAACCGCTCCTCCACCCCCGACGCATTGACCACATCGCCCGTCAGATCGGCGCGGGCGATGTCGTGGGGGAAGGAGTACCAGGCCGCCAGCGAGCCGGGAGCCACGCCAGGGCGGGGCTTATCGCGGGGCGTCTCGCGGGGGGCGATCGTCTGCACCGATTGGCCTCGGCCCAGGCCGAACAGGATCAGCACCGCCAGTCCCACGCCGAGCAGGGGCAGCAGCCGCAGCGCCGCCGGACCCAGGCCGGAGGTGGCGGCCAGCGACTGCTTGATCAGCTCGGTGAGCGCCACCGCCGCCAGAGAGCCGATCAGGCCGCCCAACAGCCCCGCCGCCGCCCAGGCGCCGATCGCCGTGATCCGGGAATGCGTCTGCTCCATGGCCCTAGTTGCGCTCCGCCGGTTCCGGCGCCGAGGCTTCAGCGGCTGGAATGGTGCTGGCGCTGCCATCGCGCAGGGACGCATAGGTGGGCGAGAGGATCTCAATGCGGTGCGCTGCGCATTGATCCTGGATGTTTTGATGCAGCTCCGAGTAAATCAGCACCATCAGATTGGGATTGGAGGTGTAGGCATTCAATTGATAGCTGATCGCATCATTGCCTAGATTAGTTTGCAGCACAAATGGCGGCGGCTCCTGGAGGATGTGCTCGCTGTCCAGGGCGGCAGCGAGCAGGGTGGCATGGGCCTGGCGCCAGGGCACGTCATAACCCAAGGTGATCGTGGTTTGCAGGATCAGGGCGCGGCTACAATCACGGGAGGAGAGATTATAATTCACCACCTTGTTGCTCAACAGGGATGAATTGGGGATCGTGATGATCTGATTGGCCGGCGTGCAGATGCGCACCGCCAGAAAGTTTTTCTCGATGATGTCGCCAATCACGTCACCCACACGGATATGGTCGCCGATGCGGAAGGCGCGGGTATAGATCAGGATGATACCCCCGATCAGATTGGAGATCGCCGATGTGGAGCCCAGCGAGAGCAGCAGGCCAAGAAAAACAGAAACACCCTGAAAGGCCGGCGAACTGAAACCCGGCAGGAAGGGAAAGGCCAGCACCGCCGCCAAGGCGATCACCAGCGCCGACAACAAGTTAAATGTGGGCTTGCCCCATTCGGGATAAAAGCCGGGAATCGCCAGGCTGCCTCGGTCCACCGCCATGAAGAAGGGCCGGAGGGCACGCAGCATGGAGAAGGACAGGAAAAGGATGATAGCAACGATGAAGAGATTTGGCAGATAGTTGCCGATCGCCGTGAGCACCAGCTCCAGGGATCCGTAGAAATAACCGAGGATGTCCTCCCCGACAGCCCGAGTCCAGGGATAGAGGCGCAGAATGAAGGCGGCGAGATAAAAGAAGCCGAGTAACAGCAGCACCAGCCGCAGCAGCGTCAGCACCTGCAGCCAGGCCTGGGCGATCGCGGGGGCGGAGACAATCTCCACCTGATTCAGCCGAATCGCTGGCACGCGCCTGGCGATGAAGCGAGCCAGCAGCGGAAATAGCCGGCCTGAAAGGCGGATCACCGAAAAACAGAAGGCCAGGAAGCCAACGCTGGCAATCAGCGCGTAAAGGCTATGTCGCAGCAATCGGGCTGGTTTACGTTCCTGGCGGTATTGGCGCAGGGCCGCCTTGATCTGTTGCAGGGATTGCTCGGCCAACGCCTTGGCCGTCAGGCGGCTGGCCTGGGCATCGCGTTCATTGATGGTGAGCAACACGTCCGGGCCGGCACTTATATACCAGAAATCGTCATCCACCGGTTGCTGAAAGGTGAGTGAGTCGATCGAATGAGAATCATCCTGGGCGAAGCGCTTCAGGCGGCGGCTGATCGTCTCCGCCCGCTCCTGCAGCGAGAAACCGGCGATTCCCCGCCGCAGGGTCAACACCTCCCGGCCATCGAGCAGGATCGGCACGCCATCGATCGGTGGCTTGGCCTGGGGCTGATCGACCAGCGGCTCCTGCTGGACTGGCGCCTGGAGCTGGACCTGCGCCAGGGCCGGGATCTGGAACAAGCCGTGAAGGAAAGCGCTGAGCGTCAGCACAGCAACGGCAACCACGATGGCCAGGGTTCTGCGGGCTTGCGTGGCGGCTGAATGGGGAACGCGCTTGCCAGTCTCAGTCATCGCCGCGTCTGTCGTGTGACATCGCCGGGCTGGCCGGGAGCCCTGGCGCATCCCGCCGGCGATACAGCTCTAAGCCGGCACCCTCGATATGGGCCAGGAGGGCGGGGTGATCAATCGAGGCCAGGCAGGAGAGATCGATCATCCAGGGCAGCAACAGATCATCGAGGTCGGCATCGATGCGGGCCAGGGAGGCGGCGCTGATGGCGGGGCCGATCAGGGTGAGGTCGATGTCGGAGGCGGGACGATGGCGCCCTAGGGCCCGGGAGCCGTAGAGGATCGCGGCCTCCACCTCGGGGTGACTGGCCAGCACCTGGCGGATGGCCGTGAGGGCCGCGTCGGGCAGACCGATGGCCAAGGTGCCAGCTGACTGGGGGCTGGCTGGCTGGGTGCCAGCTGGCTGGGGGCTGGCTGTCACAACACTTCCTGGCCCAAAGCGCTGAAATTCTCCTGCAAGGCAGCGAACAACGGTGCGTAGCGTTCGATCACGTCGCGAGCGATCGACTGGGCCTGCTCAAGGTTGTAAGTGTGGGACGACTGATTGCGGGCCTTGATCATGGCCATCCAGCCCTCGCCATCGCTGATCAGTTCATTCTGGAACGCCAGGCGGGTGGCATCCCGTGAACCGATGATGCCTGCGATCCCCTGGTGCTGGAGGTAGTCCTTGAGCACATTCCAGGCGAGTTCATGGGTGAACTCGAAGCCCTGGATCAGGCCCTGTTGCTCCAGCTCGCTCAGCGGCCGTTGCCGCGCCAGATCCACGCCACGCTCCAGCACCTGGAGGGCCCGCTCGAAATTGTCGAACCGCTGGCGCCAGCGGATGTCTGGATCGGCCATGGGGACAGGCTAGGAAACGATGGTCAAGCCCCCAGCGGCCCCAGCGGCAGGAAGGCGCCGCTGGCGGGGCGCCCTTAGCCCTGCGGCGCTGGGCTGGCCAGCTTCTGCGCCAGAGCCGTGGAGAGCCGCCTCAGCGCCGCTGACATCTCGCCGGCGGGGATGGCCACGCTGATCAACGTGGGGGCCGTCATCCCGTCTGATCGCCAGCGGCCCAGGCAGCTCCAGAGCTCCTCCTCGTTCTTCACCCGCTCCGCGGCGCTGAAGCCCATCGCCAGGGCCAGCTCCCGATGGGCCACCGGCTGCAGATCGTTGAACGGACCATCGAGGATGGGTCGCTCGGTGCCATAGCCGCCGTTGTCGAGCACGATCACCAGGGCGGGGATGGCATAGCGGGCCAGGGTGGCCAGCTCGTTGGCGCACATCAGCAGGGCGCCGTCGCCGAGGAGCACCACGGGCGGCTGCTCCGGGCAGGCTCCCCAGGCCCCCACGGCGGCGGGCAGGGCGAAGCCGAGGGAAGCCCAGAAGCTGCTGGCGAGGAAATGGCTGTCTTCCCCGAGGTGCAGATCGGCGGCGGCGAAGAGGGCATCGCCGGGATCCGCCAGCACGGTGGCATCGGCGGGCAGAACGGCTTCAATCGCCGCCATCAACCGCTCCACCCCCACCGGCTGGTCGGGCGCCGGCTCGAAGGCGGCGGCCGGCGCGGGGCCAGGGGCCGCCAGCGGCGGGATGGCGGACTCCGGCGCGCCCGCCTCCGCCCAGATGCGCAGCAGGGTGAGGGGATCGAGATTCTCGTTACGCGCCTCGGCCGTGCGCAGCCCACCCTCGAGATCCACCTGCAGCACGTGGGCGGGATCCACCGCCATGGTGAAGACGCCGGTGTCGAGGTCGTTGAGGGGCTGGCCGAGCACCAGCAGGCCGTCGCTGCTCTCCACGCGCTGGCGCAGGTGCGGCTGCCCCATCGCCCCCTCGTAGATGCCCAGGACCTGGGGATGGCTCTCGCTCAGGAGGCTCTTGCCCGAGAGGCTGGTGGCCAACTCCCAGCCCTCCCGCTCCAGGATCTGCCGCAGCAGGGGCTGCAGGCGGAAGCGGGCCAGCTCCACGCCTCCCAGCACCAGGGGGTGCTGGCGGCCGCGCATCCAGGCCAACCAGCGCTCCCCCTCGCGCCGCAGACCCTCCGGGATGGCCAGCGGCGCGGAGGCGGGCGGGGTCAGATCGATCGGCCAGGGAATCTCCCGGTTGAGGCAATCGGCCGGAAGCTCCAGGTAGCCGGGGCGGGATTCGCGCCGCATCTCCTCCAGCACCCGCACCAGCTCCTGGGCGGCGGTGCGGCCGGAATCGAGCACCGCGCTCGCCACCGTGACCTCCCGGAACAGGCGCAGCTGGGTTTGATCCGCCCGGATGCGGTGGTGCAGCAGGGGGTGCTCCTCGCTCTCCCGCAGGCCCGGGGCGCCGGAGATCACCAACAGGGGTGAGCGTTCGGCGTAGGCGCCGGCTACCGGATTGAGCAGCTTCAGAGCACCGACGCCGTAGGTGACCACCGCCACGCCCAGGCCCTGCAGACGCCCGTGGGCATCGGCGGCGAAGCCGGCCCCCTCCTCCCCGGCGGTGCAGATCAGATCGATCGGCGAGGCCTGCAGGGCGGCAAACAGGCTCAGCACATAGTCACCCGGCACTCCGTAGACGCGCCGCACGCCGCGCAGCTGCAAAGATTCGATCAGGGCGGCGACGATCTGCATGAGAGGCGGGCGGGAATCTTCCGATCATGAAGTGGCGTGGGGGGCTGAGGCGTGGTCCTCACCCCAACCTCCGCCCCAGCTGATCGGCCGCCTTCAGCGCCGCCACCAACGCTTCCGCGGTCACGGGGAAGGGTTCGTTGTGACTGGATTCGCCAGGGATGACGCTGCGAGCGGCGATGCGTTGCAGCTGGTCGTCATTGTTGGCGTCGACCCCCACCTGGGCCAGGGTGATCGGCAGCCCTACCGCCTTTTGGTAGTGCAGGATCTCGTTGATTTCGGTTTGCGGTTGGCCTTCTAACACCAACTGGGTGAGCAGCCCGAAAGCCACCTTCTCGCCATGGATGTAATCGTGGCTGCCTGGAATCTCGGTGATGCCGTTGTGCACGGCATGGGCCACCGCCAGGCCGCCGCTCTCGAAGCCCAGGCCAGACAGCAGGTTGTTGGCCTCCA
>Ga0209298_10000919_pt1 | contig 19683 bp, 8 predicted proteins | sample S_140806_EF_Meta_FD_187325 | JGI IMG/M metagenome (GOLD analysis project Ga0209298, IMG submission 187325) | Freshwater microbial communities from Lake Simoncouche, Canada to study carbon cycling - S_140806_EF_MetaG (SPAdes) (version 2) | ecosystem: Environmental > Aquatic > Freshwater > Lake ...
GTGGGTAAAGCGTATGGAGGAGGCCGCGGAGGAGCCTGCTTGAGGCGTGCTTTAACGTGGCACAAAGTTTATTAAAAATCAGTATTCGTCTTCACGCATGCGCGCGTATTCCCTGAGCGCGCGCTCGACGATGTCGCGATCGCGCTCGGTGTAGGAGCAGACGGGGCGCACGGCGCCGCCGCAGAGTTGGTCGTGCTTGGGCGGGGCGGTGCCGTGTTGGGCTTGGTAGAGCTTGCTGACTTTGGCGCCGATGCTGATGAGGTCTGACGAAGAAAAGTGGAACCCGAGCTCGGCCGCGACCGTGCTGATGGTAAGCGGGGCGTTCAAGGATTTGGCTTCCCCGTTTGTGATGGCCGGGTAGTTGCCCGCCGCGGCACTGGAGAGGTTCACAATGGTATCCTTGAAGTGCAGGCGGGTCCTGTCGTCGAGCTGGCCACCAGGGCATAAGGCTGCGTACATCTCCATGAGCTTGGTCTGCATGGTCACAGTCTTGAGATGACGATCCACACGGCTCATTTGCAGAGCCTCCTCTTGAACTTCGAGCTCCAACGCCTTACGCTTGCGGGTGTACTCGTCTTCAACCTCGTCTGCCTGCACCTGAGGTAGGGCCGCCCTGGCTGCCTGGTTAATCACCCCCTGTGCCTCGGCGTTGGCATAGACTTCGGCGAGAAGAGTCTTGTCCCCTGCGTAGTAGCGCGTGAGGATTTTTGCGGCATCACTGCGGAACCTCTTAGCCTTATCTCCTGGGAGCCACATAAGAAGCTTCATTGCCCCTTCAAATTGGATCAATACTTGCTCTTGTTGGCCCTTTCCTTTAAACTGGTAGTTAAAGCAAAATGCTTTAACTTCGTTTTTGTTGACTTCAGGCAATCTGCGCCAGACTTCGGCTGACTGATTTCTGTCTTTTCCACACAAAACCATGATAAGGTCCCGCACTGACAGGTACTGCACGTCATTAATCACAGCGAACCGCACGGTGGCGTCAGGGACTATCTCATTGAAGAGCATGATGGCAGTTGAGTCTGCCATGCCAGGGCACGACCTGCGCGAATGTTGCTTGCAGACGTGGGAGGGCTCCTACCAGGGACGATGGATCTTAAAAAACACTTCATTTGTGGTCAAACGCTGCGCGCATAATCTCCCTCAGGTGGCCTGGGGAGCAGACGTGGCTGTTGCATGTGTACAAGGGTCTTGGAGAGGTTCACAATGGTATCCTTGAAGTGCAAGCGGGTCCTGTCGTCGAGCTGGCCGCCAGGGCACAGGGTGGCGTACATCTCCATGAGGCGCGCCTGGGTGTTCACGCGCTTCGTGTGGAGATCCGCCTCCAAGGTATCGAGCTCCAACGCCTTACGCTTGCGGGTGTGCTCGTCCTCGACCTCTACTGCTTGCACCTGAGGCATGGCAGCCCTAGCTGCCTGGTTGATCACCCCTTGTGCCTCTGCGTTAGCACAGATGTCTGTGAGTAAAGTCTTATCCCCAGCGTAATACCGCGTGAGAATATCCGAAGCCTTGCGGCGAAACTGTCTGGCCTGATCTCCAGGGAGCCACATGAGGAGTTTAAGAGCACCCTGGAACTGAATCACAGGCTGTTCCGACTGACCCCGGCCGGGAAAATGGAAGTTTTGCCAAAATGGCAAAAGTTCCCTTTGAACAGATCCAGGCATCCTACCCAGCGTCCGAGCGGCTTCCTGGTTGTTTTTGTTGCACATAACCATTATGATGTCCCGCACGGAAAGATATTGCACACCATCAATCAGTGTGAATCGCACTTTGGCGCCTGGGGTGATCTCGTCAAATGGTATGATGGTATTTGAGTCTGCCATGGCTGGGCACGACCTGCGCGAAAGTTGCTTGCAGTCGTAAGAGGGCTCCTACCAGGGACGATGGAAGCAAGAAAACACCCTATTTGTGGTCAAACGCTGCGCGCATAATCTCCCTCAGGTGGCCCGGGGAGCAGACGTGGCTGTTGCATGTGTACAAGGGTCTTGGGGTGGGAACTTCGATGATGCCGTGTTTGTCGCAGTGCCTGAGAAACAAAAGGACAAACTGCGAGCAGAACATGGTGGGCCAGGCTTTGGGCCTGTCGCAGTCGAGGTCCGGGTCCGTGTAGTCCAACACCGCGTTAAACGGGGTGACAAAGTCGAAAAATGGGATTTTGTACTGGATGGTCTTGACGGCGGCCGCGTCCTCGAGGTACTTGAGCGCGGCTGTCGGGTTTGTAACGGGGATGGACACGAGCTCCTCGCCTCCGGCCGAGTTCCTCCTGGGGTTGGGGACGTACTCGCCCTTGAGGACGCATGGGCCAGGGGCGGTTCCGACGGCGGAGTAGCACATGCCGTCCAGGATGATGTCTGCGTGGACCTCGTAGCCCTTGTCGTACGGGAATGGGATGTGCTCGACGTAGGACAGGACGTTTTCCGCGCGCTGGAGGCCCTTGTTGAAGGCGAAGTAGGGCGGGGAGATGAACCTGACGTAGAGCATGGTGGGGGCTGGAGGGGCTAACATGACAGTTAAATACAGGTTGCACACTATTCAGACTCCAGAAAGTACTTGTTGAACTCGCCCCTGATGCGCTGCAGCTGTTCTGTGGGAATCCACGAGGCAAAAAAGCTGCCAATCGGATTGGATGACACCCTGCGGTCAGGGAGCGGCCCCGTGTAGCGGAGCACGTTGACTGTAAATGTGGCCTCGCACTCCATGGGCTGATTTGGGGGAATGCGCTTGAACACCTCGTCGAGGTCCCACTGGAGCGTTTCGGGGTTCATCTCGATGTCTTCCAGCCTCCAGTGTGGGTTCGAGAGGTTCAGATCGAGGGAGCACACGTACACGCCTGGTCGAAGTCTCGTCTTGGGGTCGACGATCAGGGTGGACGTGTACACCGCGTCTGGGACACTGTCGTCCAGGCAAGGGCTGAAGAAAAAGTCGGGCGGCCTTTCCCCGGGCTTGCCGTCGTCCGGTCTTATCTTGACGAGGTGCGGCAGCTGGATCTCGTAGCGCCCCCTCTGCTTGAAGCCCTGCTTCGCCAGCTGCGTGTACAGGCGCCACGGGAGTTTGTGCAGCTGCTTGGGGTCGAAGTCCATGCACAATCCGATTACGTGCAGGTGGTGGTACACCGCGTTGGTGTAGGTCGCGCTGTCGTGGATGGACTTGGTGGCCAGGGGGATCACGGCTGAAGATTTGAATTGCTCTTGCTGCTGCATTTGCGTGGGTGGATGGGCGTGTGCTGGGCATTAATAAGCCAGTTGTAATAATATCATGAATGTGGATGTGTATTTAACAAAATTGCGCGTTGCATTAGTCGAATGGCGCACAGGGACCATGTGCACACACATGGACCTATGCATGGGGAGGGGCGTAGGCGGGCACGTCTGTACAAGGAAGACATGCAAGGCATCGTCCGAGGTGCTGGCATTGACCTTTCAGATCTGATCTTGGATCTGTCTGACGAAGATGTGAGATACACGACGGATGTGAAGCTAGGATTTTACAATGCAGTGCTTTGCGCACTGTATGCGGGCAAAAACGTGTCGAGGTTGGTAATATGGGAGCTCTTTGCCTCACCAGGGATGGACATGCTGTGCAAGATGCTCTTGGGGTCTTTACACCCCGAGATGCGCATGGACATCACTGCTGTTTCGGCTGCAAGGGACGACGTGGAACACGATAGGTTCAAAAGGATGATGGCCAACGAGCGATCTCTGACCGCCTGTCTGCATAGCGCAAACATTTCTGTCAGATATATCCCAAGCTTGGTGTCTGAGTTTTGCCAAGAAAACGCTGCCGACCACGGAACCCGTCCGAAGCCCGACGTGATCAGCATGTCACCCCCGTGGATGATCTCTGATGGGGATATGCACGGGGTATGGCATGACAATGTAAGCCCTGTGGGCACATTTGTAAGGTTGATGGGGGGCATTGCGGGTGCACTTGGAAGCAGAGGGCCCACCGTGTACTCCGTGATGCTGCCCTACTCTTGGGACGAATTCAAGCCTGTTTTGGAGCACATGCCTGGATACACACTAGCTGAAAGCGTCACCATTCAGAAAAATAATGGGCATGGTGCAAAGACATCTTCATACCACGTTCACTACATGGTCCGTGGGTATAACGACACGGAAAAGCAGAGCCAATTTGTGTTTGATTCTCATAACACTGTTAAAAAAGACATTCCTACGTCGCTGGTAAGGGTGACCTGACCCCCCTGTGGCAGCCTTGGTCGAGATGCTCCCTGCAGTACACCTGGGCATGCCAAACGCAGGGGCCGTTTTCTTTCTGGCATCTGTCCAATCTGCTTTCACGCCCTTGCACGACAATCGCAAGAAGGCGCTGACGCGGTCGGCCTCGATCTGCACGCTGGTGGCCGGGGATGACATGTCCATGGGTGACATCTGGGCCGAGGTCGAGTGGATGAGGCGAAAGCTGGACGAGAACAGGCTTGAGATGCTGGATGTGATTGAGCGGCAGAAGAGGATAAACGGTGGGCCAGATTGGGCGGGGGAGTACGAGTCTCTCGAGGGGAAGTTCAAGGAGCTGATCAAGAAGGAGGACATGCTCCGCGCGGAGCTGGCGCGGCTCATCGCCATCGCCGTGCGGCAGAGGCTGAGGGGTGGGGCAGGCCCGCGGGAGGATAAAGGCCACCTTGGGTGGTTTGTGTAGCAAAGGACATAATTGGATTTTAAACTTTGAAAACACGTACATCTATTTGTATATAAACGCCCACAACTGCCGTTAATGTGAGCCATGGACAAAAATTACAGTGATACCGTGACGTGCATTCTGAGAGCACTTCACACGCGTGTGTCCACTCTTGAATCCATTACAAAGGGATATGCCACTACAAATGACATATGTGGCGAGACTACGTTACCATATGGTACTAGGGGGGTGCACAAGTTGATCAAATTGTACGAGAAGATCAAGTTTGACCAAAAGGACCAAGATTCACCCTGGGGATTTTTGGATGGCTCTGAAACCAAAATTAGTGGATTAGGTTGGAGCCATGGGATGCGTGTCCCATTTGAAATTCATTTGGATAATGGTGTGTACATTGTCCTCATTGGAATGCGAGGTTCATACGAGTTTCACATGGAAGACGCCGAGTATCCCAAGCGTTGTGCCACGATCAGTGAGGTCGTAAACTATTTGAACAGAGAATTTAGAATTGATTAGGATCATTGCTGGCAATACATGATGTTGTGGTAATAATTGCTCTAAAAATTGTCCCGCATCCACGTGCTGCACAGGACCTTGTGCACGTGTCTCCGCGTAAACTGCGACATGCTGTCCTCCGCCGCCCGCAGCATGTCCATGAACACCAAGGCGAGCCTGCTTCCGTAGTAGTCACGCAAGGCTGTGTTGTACAACTCGAGGTGGGCCCTGACCTCCTCGCCTGTGACCTCTTGGATCCTGTAGCCTATCAAGTCTTTGAGGCAGTACAACCCCATGAGAAAAATGGTGTTGACCTTTGCGCGGTTCTCGATCATGGAGCAGCGGTGGACCTCGCACATCCTGAGGGTGGCCGCGCACTTTGGGCTGGAGGTTAGGATGGGATTGAGGAAGACGTGCTCCGCGCGCTGGTCCATGGCTTGCCTCAGCGATTTTGCCACGATGTCTCTCATGGCATCGTCTGCGGTCATGCCCGAGTAGACAACGGAGACGAAGGTGCACACTTGCCTGGGGTTGTCCACCATCTGGACGCTGTCGAAGAGGGACGACGCGAGCGAGACCAGCGCGAGTGTCTCCGCGCGCTTGAAAATGCGCACCTTGAGGCACATCTGCCCTCCTGGCTTCAGCGTCATGATGCCATGCCACATCATGGCCATGGTCATGACGATATTCCACTTTTCATGGAGGGCCCAAGAGCTCACCTTGTTTCCCAGCGGGCTCTTCAGGAAGCACTGATTGATGCACCCCCAGTGGTATACCCTGTCGAATGTGTGCGCCACTGGGGGGCTGTCTTCGTCGCAAGAGGCCACGCTCATTCTGTAAAACTGCATCGCCAGGTCATACGACTGCTTGTGCCAGTCAGCGACTGGGGTGTCAGGCGTGAAAAACACGGGCGGATTTTTTGGCAAATGGTTTGACACTGCAGTTTTGCCGAAGATGGTGCACGTGCTGGATCTGTGATACCTGATGTTCCTGTCTGGCTCGCAGCAGCCCAGTATGTTCAGGGCCGAGGTCATGGCGTCGTCATTGGCGCTGTTTGCCGTAGCTGTGCTTGAGAACACCGCGCTGTTATCGGGAGGCAGACCTGAAATCTCCAAGACCTTGAATGCCTCAAACGTGGGCTCGTTGAGGATTTGATACACGAGCCCCCTGGCCTTTTTGTCCGACATGCGGGCCCGGAGTTGTTCCTTGAGATTCACGCACTGATCCGACGCGATGTACTCGTTCAGGACGCGAACTCGCTTTGCCTTTTCGTGGAGGAGTTCGTGCTCATTCTGCATGCTGCGTTTCAACTGGATGAGCTCCGGGACGTCCAGCACCTCCACGATCTGGCACGCTATGTCTGATGGATATGTGATGCGATCGATCGGATTATCCGCCATTGAACTTGTGTGCCCGGGTCCGCAACTTTTATACTGTTTAACCCCAGGGGCAGATATATAAACTTGAAGTGCGTGCAGCCCCCGAGAGGGACGACATGTCCCATCCGCCCGCGCTGTTTTTCGTGCCGTTTGGCGTGAGCCTACTGGTGCTTTGCATGGCCGAGAGGGTGCTGCACATTGTGCTGTGCCTGTTCATGCAGCGCGGCGAAGGGGGCAAGGGGATACGCGCGCAGTTGGTAGTGGGAAGCGCCGTGAACCTGTCCGCGTCGGCCGTGAGCGGCGTCGCGTCTGTGTTTGTGCGGTGCCTGAGCACAATCGGGTGGATGGCGATCTGGTTCGTGCTTTTATTTTGCGTGGCATCCGCTTGGCACGTGGTGTACGAGGAGCACCCCCAAGTGGTGCTGCGGATGGTCGACTACTACAACGCGAGGGTGGGCCCGTTTGTGCACGCTTACCTGGTGCTGCCGCTGGACATGCTGAACTTGATGTTCAAGGGGCTTGTGCCGGTGTACAACGGTGCCGTGTGGGTGCTGAGGTCGCTGTGGAGGCAGGGGCTCTTGCCTTTACTGTGGGACCAGGTGAAGGTCCTGACGGAGCTCGCCGTCGTGCTGCTGAACCTTGGGAAGCACTGCACTGGGTCTGCCGTGGGGTTCGTGAGAGGGCTGGAATGCGACACGGACGCGTGCGTGCTTCAGCGGCAGCGGGAGTTGGACATGGTGTCGCCCATGGGGGACGTGCGGATGCTGGCGGTGCTGGCCGGGAGGCTAGGCGGGTCGTTGTGCTCTCTGCTGGCGGTGCCGATTGACTTGGTGCTGTACCCGCTGCTGGACGCCAACCTGGCGCAGGGGGTGCACCACGGGGTGAATGCGGCCGTGCAGCTGCTGGTGCATGTGCCGCGGGCGACCAAGCGGCGCTGCGATCTGTACGGGTACAGCGGGGGCGCGCACGACACTCTGATGTGCACACCTGACCTGGAGCCGGTGTTTACCAGTGCTGTTGCGGCCTCGCGGGCGTTTGGCGCGGTCTTCGACAACTGGATCGGGCTTGCGGCTGCGATGGCGGGGCAGACCTTGTCGAGCGCCGGGTCGGCGGCAAGGAAGCTTGTGGGAAACAGGAGGCTATTGGGGTTGGACGCGGCTTCGACGACGGGGTGTGCCACGCCGCGCGCGCTCACACCCGAGACGTTTCGCGGGGGCCTGCTGGCTGGCGCGATGACCGTGGTGGGGCTTGAGGACTGGCTGATGGCCGCGACCAATGGGAGCATGGCGTACTTCTACGGGCAGCTGAACACGGATGCTGCGCCCAGAGTGTGGCCTGAAAATGTGGACGTGAGGATGGGCGTGGCTGCCGTGGCATTCAGCGACGTCGGGGAGATGGACGTGAGCACGCTGTCGCAGGGCAGGCGCCCGGGGTCAAGGCAGACAACGACGCTGATGGGGTGCCGTTGCGAAGACGGGGTCGGTGGGGGCATCAGGGTCCGGTGCCAGTTCCTGCCCTTTTCCAGCAACGCCGTGCCCGCGTCGGAAAGCGGCACGGACGTGTGGTTCCAGGACCAGACATGGGTGTCGCGGCTGACGTGCGCGAGCGTGGAGATATCGGTCAGGAGCGTGCGGTGGCCTGTCCGGCGGTATGAAGGCAAAACAGTGGCGTTTGGGGCGGAGACTGTGGACCTGCCCACGACCGACTGCCTCAGTCGGGGAACGTGCGAGAGCGTGGACGCGACGATCTGGCTGGTGCCGCGGTGCGACCTGCTTCCCGCTGAGCTGTGCTCGGACGTGGCTGTGGGGACGTCGTGCTTCCCGTTTTGCATGGCGGCGCGGGTGTCCGGAAGCAGGAATGCAAACCCCGTGTTTGCGAACGCGGACACATGGAGGCAAGGGAAGCAGGTGCTGATGCGGGACTGCGCGAAGCAGGAGCAGGCGCCCGCTGCGGCGTACAACAGCTTTTTTCTGCGGGAGGGCGGGGGCGGCACGACGCTGAGCTACGGGCAGACGACGATGTCCGGGGTGACTGGGGGTGCCCAGATGTTTGTGCGCGGGGACGGGTCGACGTGCGGGCCAGGGGTGAACATGGCGAGCTGGGTCCCGAAGGCTGCTGGTGCTGCGCCTGACACGACTGTGAAGTCATACATCCGTCGCAAGGGACAGCCGTTTGCGATCGCAGGGGACGCGATCCTGATGGAGCTGCCTCAGGGCGACGGGGGCGCGCTTGTGGAGGTGGACAGGCTGACTGGGAACCAGCGGGATGAATACACTCTGGCCAAGGGCGGATGGGAGAACCTGCCCGCTGCGCCGAAGCGGCTGGTCCCGATTGCGGAGTTGAGGATGCAGGACGTGAGCAACCGGATAGTGGTCCCACTGGACTACGTGGCGACGCGGGTTCTGGCCACGAGCAGCAGGAACTACATGTTTTACGCGGTGAACCCTGACCTGCAGGTGTTTGAGGCGTACTTGGACTACTGCCGGGGGGACAAGGCGGGCCTGCCTCGGCTGCAGCTGATGGCGCTGTCGAGCTACGGCCCGCTGCGGGTGTACAGGGTGCGCGCCTACTGCCAGGAGAACTGCATGTCCCCCACGGAGGTTCTGAGCGCGCAGTACACATTTGACGGGTTTTCAAACGGGACGTTTACGGAGGCGTCATTTTCGCGCGACTGCAACAGGGTGTACAACGCGTCGATCGACGGGCTGGAGTACGTGAATGAGCAGAACATTGCAGTGGTTGTGCAGGTGGCGGACCGGTCCTACGACGCGGCGGCGCGGTCCGGCGCGACCTCGACGTACATGACGTACTGGCTGAACCCGCGGACCATGGAGGTGCGGGCGGACGCCATGTGGCCAACGAGGGAGGCTGTGGCTGCGTCATTGACGACAACGCTGCCTTGCGGAATCGGGGACGGCGTGCCGCACATTGGGACGCTGGGGGCTGAGCTTGTGGCTGCCGGGATTTTCGCGACCAAGGTCGTGGTGAGCGGGGCTGTGAGCTCGCCCGGACTGGTGATGATGTGGCGCGCAGGGGGTGCGTGCCCGCTGGAGAGCCGCGGGCACAGCGTGCTGGAGACGTGCGGCGAAGAGGCCTTCAGCTTGGTTGACTTTTTTGACAGCCTGGACGACGCCACCGGGGTGTTCTGGGGGATCCCCGTGTGGGTGTCGGACCAGCTAAACCAGGGCAAGTTGGCCGAGTACACGTCAGTGGACAATCTTCTTCGGGGGCTGGGGACTTACGGGAAAGGGACTGTGGGGATCACGGACTTGCAGGGCGGCGGGGTGATGAGCCTGCTGAACACGCCGCTGCCGGCGCAGGCTGCCGGGATGTGGGCGCTGATGAGGCAGCCCGGAGCGCCGAGCGGCGCGGCCAAGATGGCGGCTGGGGCATCCTCGTGGGCGAGGTACTCGTCGCGGTTCTTCGCGAAGCTGGCCGTGGACGTGCTCAAGGTTGTGCTTGTGAGCAAAGGGGTGGTGGACATGGGGGAGCTGTGGCGGAAGCTTATGGGGGCCCTGTACGACCTACGGCCCTACTACAAGTCGAGCGTGACGGACCGGGCGCACAGCGCGTGCCTGGGGCTGGAAATCATGGTGGGCGGGGCGAATCCGTGGGGCCGCCTGCTGTACCACGGTTGCAAGGGTTCCGCGGCGCTGCTAGAAGGGGTCATGGACCTCGTGATCCACATTTTTGTGGACGCGCCGATGGTCAAGTGCGTATGCAGGGACTCTGAGACCCACGCAATTGGAAAGTACGCGCGGGAGCACTGCGCGCCCAAGATCCCTGTGACGATGCGCCCCGTGCTGCTTGGCATGGTGGCCGCGGCGGAGCAGACTGGCGGGGGGTCGGACAGGCTGCTGTGTCCAGCTGTGATTGACTACACGAGGAAGCAGGTGGGGGGCGCGATGGAGCCGTGGTTCGCGAGCACGTACGCGATGCTTGACGCGCTCGGGGACTCGATTGACTACATGATGATCGGGTTCGACTCGGACGCAGGGCAGTGCATGAACTTCCGACAGGACCCGCAGGTTGTGGTGTTGATGCCAGAGCCAGTGGACTACTTTCAGGCTTGCGGGAGCACGAGCTCTTGCAAGACCAAATGCGCCGGAAATTGGGACGCATTCAGCGCCGAGGTGGCCAAAAGAGACCCGAGCTCGCTGTCGCGCGTGTCGACTGTGGAGCACAACGTGGAGAGCCTGTTTTTCCCGAGCCCCGAGGTGGAGATGGTTGCCCCAGGCAAGGTGGCGGCGCTGACGGAGCCGCGGGTGTGCGGGGTTGCCGCTGGCTGCCGGCTGGCGACGGACGGGTGTGTGGCCGCGGCATTTTCCGTGGACGGGTCGATTTCCGTGCGGTATTTTTGCATCCCTAGGAGCCCCTCGGCGAGTGTGTACGCGTCTGGGACTGGGGCCGCGAAGAACTGGGACGCAACCGGGGCTGGCGCTGCCGCGACGCAGGTGGGGTTCGTGGACACGGAGGGGGGTGCGCTGGCGACGCTGGCCGTGACTGGCGAGGTGTTTGTGCTGCGCAGGGGGCAACCCAACGGCCAGCTCCTGCTGAAGGTCGACGAGATTTACTCGCTGGTGCTGCAGGCAGGGAGGCCTGTCCTCCCGCTGCGGATCGTGAGCTTCATGCCAGTGGCGGACAGGCTGCTGGTCAACGTGGCAGTGCGCACCAACAACGTGGGCAAGTACGAGCGGGAGATCAACACGGTGTGGGTGGACCCCACATGGGGCGCGTATGGGCAGGCCGGGTACGGTTTTCCCGCGGTGATCTCGCCGCCGATGAGGGAGCTGTGGGACGGGTACGCAGTGTCAGAGTTTTCGGATGGGAACCCCGGGGAGGCGACCCTGCTGCTGTGGCCCTCCTCGACGAGCGGGGCGATGCAGCGGCTGTGGCTCAGGTACACCAATGCAAGCATCGTGAGCTGGACACTGACCCCGTACAAGCAAGGGTCGTCGCTTGCTGCCAAGGCCGCGATGATGCCCAAGAGCATGGTGCTGAGCAAGACGCTGCGGGAGGAAAGCGGCTACATCGGAATCCTGGCGTCTTCCGGGAGCACCTACGGCTGGCTTCAGATGCTCCGGCTGACGGGATCGAAGCTAGCGCTGAGCGGGGCGTACCTGGGCAACTCGCAGACAGTGAGCGCGACGGTTTCCTTGGTGACGGGATGCGACGGGTTGGACTGCAGGGGGTGCCCGGACCTGAATCTGAGGTCGCTGTGCTCCGCGTACCAGAGCTGTGCGGTGTTTCGGTGCGTCGGGACCCCCGTGAACCTCAAGCGCCCGCTGTGTGGAGCTGGGCAGGCCTTGCGGTCTGTAGGGCTGCTCGGGGTGGAGATGGTCCACGGGGGATGGGTCATGTTTGTGGACGTGTTCATGATCCTGCTCCAGCTAACGACACAGAGAAACGTGCCTGGGGTGGAGGTGTCCTTTCCCGAGGACGCGTTCTTGGGGAACCTGTGCGCGGCAAAGGACCTGTCCGCTGAATTTTTCAGCATCGTCACGTCCACCGTGAACAGCGCGCTTCAGCTGGCGCAGTCCGCGCCTCCGATGATGCAGAGCGCGTCGATCGTGGACGCCGGGGCGAACACGCTGTCGAGTATGTCCACCGCCGCTGTGACCGGCCTGCTGCACCAGGTGGCCCTGGCGCCGATGTACGCGCTGGCGGTCGGGCACAAGGTGGTTATGTGCAAGGTGAGCGGGCTTTTGGCCATCACGGGTGGGGCGGGATTCCACGTGACGCTGCACTCGGCCAAGTTCGCAGGGACGGACGCGATCGGGGGCTCGTGTGTGACGATGGGCGCCGAGGTGCAGTCGACGCAGACAGGTGACCCCTCCGCGCTGTCAAGCGTGGGCGGGACGGCGGCGGAGATGCTGTCCAAGTCCGGCGGGGAGCGGGCAGTGATGCTGATGCTGGAGCCTGTGATGCACGCGGTGGACGGCCTGCTGGCGTACGGGATCGGGGTGGCTGGCAAGTTCGCCGACGTGCTGCAGACATTCGACATGAGGCACTGCGTGATGCCAGACGTCACGTTGAAGCGCGCCGCGCAGTGCGCGTGCGGGGACCGGCCGCTTGCGATTGCTGCCGTGAGGAGGACAGAGCGTGGCATGTGGTGCACAGGGACGCTTTCGCTTGTGGACTCCGGAAACCGCGTGCGGGTGGTGTGGAACCCGTACACGTACCAGGAACTGCAGGCCAGGCTGGCGGGGGTGATGGACGATTACCTGGAGAGGGCAGGGGAGGACGTGATGGCCGCAGTGCCCAACGACGAGGTGTTTGTGAGGCAGGGGGTTTCGATCATGGCGGTGCTGACTAGGTGCAGGCAGAATTACGTGAACGAGCAGTGGGACCCCGCGGCTTACGCTAGGTACGACCAAGATGTGATTGACAGGGAACTGACCGGGGTGACCCCCGTGCCGATGGCGGCGGACGCGGGGGATGGGGCCGGGGCGTGCCTGCTGGAAAGCGCGGCCAAGGGGGCGGGCAACGGTGCGTGCCTCGACGCGTTTCTCGCGGGGCGGGGGCAGTCGGGCGCGATGTACTGGGCCTACGAGCAGAGCAACGCGACGGCATCGCACCTCGTGGACGCGTGCATGGTTTTTTCTGGGCCCGCCGAGAACCCAGGTCTCTCCACCGGGCTGCGCAAGGTGTTTCGGGGGTGCCTAAGCGGGTACGCGACGGATGGAACCGCGTGCGACCTGTCGGGGTTCGTGTGGTCTCCTGCGTCGTCCAACGAGGTGCCTGTGGCGGCCAGGCACGTGATCAAGTCGACGCCGGCGGCGACGGTGGACGCCGTGGCTCAGCGGATGCGGGCAGCGCGGGACCTGGTGATGGGCGAGCTGGACAAGCTGACGGAGTACAACAACACGGAGCTTGAGGCCGCTGTGTTCAGCGCGGAGGGGGACGTGGTGCACCAACTGATGGACTGCGTGTTCATGGGCCCGTTTGCGAGGATGGACTATTGGCCGACGCCGCGGTGCAACGAGAGCGAGACGCCCGACTGCCTGGTGGGACCGTACTGGTCGCGGGACACTGGCAGGGGCGCGACCAGAAACATCGACATCGATGGATGCCCCGCGGACGACACTCTGCCGTTCACATGTGGGAGCCCGACGCGGCGCGCGATGATCCGTGACTTCGTCAAGCGATACCTCGAGGCCGGCCAGACCGGGTCGGAGCTGCTCGCTAAGATGGTGCGGGAGTGGCTAGACGGCCAGAGGGATCTGTGGCGCAACGAGTCCAAATTCGGGTGCGACTGCCCGAACGGGTCGGCTGTTGCCAACGACGTGCGGTGCTGCGGGATGGAGGCAGGGTCGCCGTACCTGCCCGCGTTTCTGTCGCAGATGCCCTTGAATTTGCCGACGCATGGCGTGATGAACGCTATCGAGAAGCGGGTTGGGTTTTTTTTCACTGAGGCAATGCGAGACCCCGGCCCGTGGGTGACGGACCTGAGCAGGGAGGAGCTCGCGAAGTACGACTGGGCGGCGTCGACCGGGGCTCACCGCGTGGAGACTGACGCTCGCTTTGGAGCGACGGAGCCAACACGCAGGTTTACGCGGGTCGAGGCTATGAGCCCGCCCACGAGCCTCGACAGCCCCGGGCTGTGGCAAACGTGCCACGCTGCGCTGAAGCAGGTCATGTTCACAATGCCGGTGGGGGACACCGGGTTGCTGCGTGACGCCGTGCCCGACTTTCCAGGGGGAGGGGCAGATGCGATTGCGGCGCACGTGAAGCTGCTGGTTGAGTCGGCGTACGAGTCAAGCCCGCTGTTCTGGCACTACCAGCCGCGACACCACCCGAGCGAGTCGAGGATGTGCGCGGAGGAGGCGAGGGCGGATCTGAGAGAAGCTGGCGAGGTCACGTTTGGAGACTACACTGTGAACGGGAATCTGATCCTGGACGCCCGGCAGCTCAAGGGGGTAAGATCTCTGGGGTTTGACGCATCGCCACTGGGGGCCTGGAACCGGTCCTGCTTCTGCGGTTGGCGCAGGACTGAGGTAGGGAGGTGCGTCGTCCCGGCTTCCGCGTGCCAGATGGGCGTGCCTGGGGTGTCAAAGTCCGAGTGCAGCTACGCGATTTCGGCGCAGGACAGGGGCGCGCTGGAGGCGGCATTTGTCGCTGGCGGAGGCGGGTGGCCTTGCCCCCTGTTGGCGCTCTCAGAGCACTTGGGATTTCTAGACCCCGACGCGACAGAAATGTGGCTCCGCGGTGGTGTAAACCTGACCACATCCGGGGAGTTTCTGCTTCGATACGGCCCAGGCGGGCTCAAGGTGGGGAACGCGCCGAAGCCAGCCGGGGGCGTGGACCTCGGGCTTGGCTCGGAGTTTGTGATCGGCGACCTGGGCCAGGCCCTGCTGCAGTACCTGACTCCAAGGGAGCGGCATGTGGACCCAGGGCTGGCCGTGCTGTCCGGGTGCAGGGAGCACGTGAGGAGGAGCTCGGAGTCCCTGCTGGACGAGTTTGTCGAGGGGATCTTCCCAATGGCGCAGGGCGTGCAGGAGTCAGCCGTGGGGTCGTACTGCCTTCGATTTGCGATTGAGATGGCACGGCTCCGAGCGCTGGAGCTGTTTCCAGGCGAGGTCGAGCGGGCAAAGCTGGTGCGGCAAAAGGACCTCATGGTGACGTGGAGGAGGCGATGCGGGGCGCAGGTGCAACTTGTGGGAATGTGCAGCGCGCTGGACCTGTACAGGTCCATGGGGTCAATGACGGCGGGGTGCATGCTGCAAAACGTGGACTTCAGCCTGCAGTCAGGGATGTACGTGACGCCCGAGTGCCTGCTGAGTGTGGACGGGGTGTTTTACGACCCGTGCGCGTGCAATCCAGACTGGTGCACGAGCAGCGGGGGCGCGTCTGTGCTGGTTACCAAGGACATGGTGGTGGGCAACCCCGCATGCCGGCTGCGCTTCGACCCGCGAGCCGTGGTGCGGTCCGCGGAGCTGGGCTGGTGGGGCGCGGACGTTGCGGACCCCGCCGCGGCCGCGTCCAATGAGTGGCTGGAGAGCACCTGGAACCTGCTTGACCTGGAAGGACTGAAGGCACGGCTGCTGAAGGATGGGGGTGTGGGCAATGTGCCGCCCGGCAGGGACTGGGCGTCTGCCGAGGGGTTCATGAACGAGACAGGGCTTTTCTGCGACATGATCGCCGACTACTGGCCCGACGGCGCGACCTTTCCCGTGGGATACCACGCGACCGTCCCATGCGACAAGGAGGATGCGGGGTACCGCTCGTTTGACAACGTGTTCGCGCTGGAGTTTGGCCCCGATGAAAACCCCATGATGGTTTATATGGAGGACCAGACACGGGACGGCGATTTGGTGGACTCCCACTTTGGCGCCGCTGGGGTGTGCCGGGGCACCAACTTTGGCTTTGACATGTACGAGACAAACACGATGCGGGTGTGCACGCGCACCTCACAAGGGGAAAATGTAGACGTGCACGTCCCGAAAGGCCCAAATGAGCCGGGCGATCTCGGGCTGCCGCGGTGCAGCGCGTCGAGCACGGAGCTGCCGTGGGGGGACGAGCGGTACTACGACTACTACGACGCCGCGTTTTACTCTGTGGGCACCGTGCCCAACCTTCCCTCGGAGGGCGCCAAGGTGTATCCGGAGACTGCGGACCGGTACATGAAGCTCGGTCCACAGCACGAGATGGAGGGTGGCGCAGGGTGGGGCGAGTCCTGCCAGGACTTCGATATCCCAGACTGCTCTGTGGAAGGTGGCTGGCGGTGCCCGTATGGTTTCGCATGCAGGTCCGGTGGGGTGTGTCAAAACGAGGCTGTGGACTGCACGCGCCACCAGGACTGCAGCGAGGACAGGATGTGCTCAGGCGTGGGCATATGCGTTCATCCCAAGGTGACAGTGGAGAACGACATGGGCGGCAACGTGAGCTTCCGGGCACACACGCCCGCGTGCGCCGGGACATCGTTTAGCATGCGTGGGGCGTCTCCCTGGGGGCACGTCCCCGACCTGCTGGAGGCGCACGGGATGTGCTCGTACAGGCACTGGCAGGAGTATCTGTACACACTGTCCAAATGCCCGTGCGCGAGCGGGTCCTCGGGCGCCACGTGCCTGATCAACGGAACGCAGTGCCCGTACTACACCTTTGCGAGGCAGCAGGAGAACAACATGTGGTGGAACGCGGTGGACAGGGTGCCTTCGCGGCTCAAGATACTGCCCACAACGTGCGACAGGGACTACGAGCGTTTTTCCCTGGGCGGGCGTGAGATGCAATCCTGCGTCCCGCGAGGTGGCACGGAGCGACTGATGGGGGCTGACAACTCCTTCAGGATGTCCGCGGCGCGGGACAGCATGTGGAAGGTCTACGACGACGGCTCCAAGCTTGCGCCCGTGAGGCTCATGCCGTTTCGCGGCTCGTCCAAGTTCGGATTCCTGGGTTTCTCGTCTGAGCCAGCCATCAGAAGCTGCACCTCCGTGCAGCAGTGCTACATTGACGACTTCACCAAAAACGGCAGGGTGTCCATGCTGGACGGCAGGGTGCGCAGACCCGACCGCAGGCTGATGGATGGGTCTGCGTACAATCCGGATCACACGTTCCGGTGTGGGGTGATTGGATTTTTCAACGCGAGCACCGGGATGTGCCACATCGACAGGAAGCTGTTTCCGATATACCACCTGATGTGCTTTGGGACGGGTGGCGTGGACAACTGTCTGGCGAGCATGGGAATATCCCAGACCCAACTTGTCGGAAAGTGCTCTCAGGTGATGGACCCGTACCCCCAGGAGTACGGGATCATTCACGACGTGAATGTGCCAGCGTTGGCCGGCCTTTTCTCCATGTTTCAGGCCGCAACGACAATCCAAGGGCATCTGGACTCTGTGAGGTGCATGAGCTACATTTACGGGGCCATATCCAAGCCCCCGTTTGAGTCCAAGGGTCTGTATGTGCCATTCACGTTTACGTTGTACGAGATACCGTTTGCATGGTTTTACCAGTGCATGGTTGGCGCGCGGCAATTTCCGGCGCAGTCCCTTGGGGTGCTGCTGTACAGGTGTCCCGCGTACGAGGACGGCACCACCCTTGCGGCGTACCGCGGCCCCACGCCCGCGGCCTCCTTTTCAAGCTACATCTTCAAGGTGCGCGCCGGCTACAACGAGACGTCTCTCATGGCGGCGGTGGCGCTGCATGCGATGCGCGCAAAGGCTGCGTGGCAGGAGGCCGTGGAGGAGCTGAGGGTCTCGCTGTTCAGGACCGGAGCTGGAACGGACAAGACGTACCCCATGTGCCACACGGAGAAGCGGTGGGACCTCCCACAGACTGATTTTAACAAGCTGAGGCTGATTGAGACCTACGAGCGGCCATCTTGCGCGAGCAACGCTAGGGGGCTGTACTTCACGCGGTACCTCGAGTCTGTCAACAATAGGCCTGGGCTGGACATGAACAACGTCATCGACGATCTCACGGTAAATGCCGGCAACTTCACAAAGCAGAACCCCGCCACGAAGCCGCTGTTGACAGGGCGCATTCAAGACTTCGGACTGGATCAGCTGGGGTCCAAGGCGGCTGTTTCTAGGCTGCTAGCCGACACAGCCCCTGTGAGGTACGATTGGTCTATGCCAAGCGTGGACTCCAGTGAGTACGCTGCCTTTAAGACCAGGTGGAGGCAAAACGAGGGGTACGTGCCCTTTTCCGCGGACCTGTACAACCCCATCCTGGCCGGTTGCACAGAACAACGGGTGTACCTGTACAGGGACACGCCGTTTAGGAGCCGGGATTCCGACTACATGGCGCAGCTGGGCACATGGGTGGATGTGTGCCCCCTGTACACAACGGGTAGGTTCGGGTGTCGCTACGAAAACGTGACCATAATGGGTAAGACGACTTCATTCAGGGGGTCGGACGCCGACGTCGACGCGTCTTTCGACGCGTACTTTGACGCGCTGTACACGGGTGTCAAAAATCTATACGACATCAAGATGGCGGTCGTGGGTCTCCCCGCGATCGACCCAGACCCCCTGCCTTTTTTCGAGGAGGAGTCCGGGCTAAGCTTCGGCAAGTTTTCGTTCAACCTCGCGGGGGTGTCAAAGTACATCAACAACATCGACCCTGACACCAAGACGCCCATCATGTGCACTGCCGGTAACATGACGATCGACTACAGCGAGTGCACAGACGAAAACTTCAAGGCTCTGCGGCAGCACGTGACGGACAGCTACGTTAAGGACGCTGGCGTGGTCATCCCAGACGGATTCCAGCTCGACTGGGAGGTAGACCAGGCCATGATGACAACTGGCGCCATCTACAGCTTTGCGAGCCTGCCCCGCGACGTGTCGAGGCAGTACATGGGCAGATTGTTTGACAAAAACACTGTGTGCCAGGCCGCTCGGCTGTCGCACAGCCAGCGGCTTTGCTCGTTCAACCAGACCGGGGTGTTGAGCACGGGGAGGTCCGTTTCACCGTGGATGAGCGGGCAGTGGAACCCGTATGACCGGTGCGACGTGGAGCAGATGGGAGCCGACAGTGGGAACCAGGAGAAAATTAGCGTGGAGTGCCGCATGGCGAGCGTGTGTCCGCCTGAAAACGGGCTTGATCCCAACGTGCCGTACTACCGGGACATGCCGTACAATACGGAGTGCATCCGGCGCAACGAGGAGCTGACATCACACCTGAATGTGGACGCCTCGTCGGAGTACAACCTGTGCAGGCAACTGCTGCAGGAGGACATCGTGTGCATGCACAGCCAGGGGATGCTCGGCGGTACAGACGGCACGCCCATGGAGGACGCCAACGTCAGCAGGGACCTGTACGCTCTGCACGAGTTTTTTAGGTTTCCCAAGGGGGATGGGGGCGCGTTTGGAAACGTGCTCCTCGCGGGGGAGAGCTCCGACTACGGTTTTGTGCGGATGCCACCACAGCACATCGGCGGCCACCACATCGGGATGGTGGTCGCAAACGGGAGCATGAAAATATCCAGGCTCCCACTAAAGTCTGTGGATAGCAGCCGGAGGATGGGCCAGTGGGATACCATGGACGTGTCTGAGTGGGTAAAAGGGTGGGCATCATCTCTCGATGCTGACCAGGAGGGGTACAGGGCGTCGGTGCGGGACGTTGGGTACGTGCTGGGCGTGGACGCAAAAGGCGCGCCAAAGTTCGGCTGGAGCTGCCCCCTGAAGAGGCGTGCCTTCTATGGGGGCAGCGT